>Ga0164243_10012421_pt1 | contig 12066 bp, 10 predicted proteins | sample OricompcompostOP_FD_108781 | JGI IMG/M metagenome (GOLD analysis project Ga0164243, IMG submission 108781) | Organic Plus compost microbial communities from Emeryville, California, USA - Original compost - Organic plus compost (OP) | ecosystem: Engineered > Solid waste > Mixed feedstock >...
GCTTGATCGCAACGGCGCTCGATACGCGCGCATTTGACCGGTGCGTCAGTGCAGCGCCGTCCGCAGCAGATGCAGCATGGCGGACCAGCTCTCGTTGGCGGACGTCTCGTCATAGGCCGGACTGTCCGGTACGGCGAAGCCATGCTTGCCGGACAGCACCTCCACGGTTCCCTTCAGTCCGGCGTCGGCGAAAGCCGTCCTCAGATCGTCCTTGTCTCCGGGTTCCCGCTCATCGTCGGGTTTGGCCAGCGCCACATAATAGGCGGCGCGGGTCTTGCCGACGGAAAGGTGCGGGCTGTTGGGCCGTGACGTGGCGACGCCGAGCGGGTGGTACACCGCGACCGCGCCGAACCGGCCGGGCATGGCCTGGGCTGCCAGGAAGGCGTGAGCCGCTCCCACGTCAAATCCCACCGATCCGGCCCTTGCCTTTCTATCGACCTCCGGCCGCCCGTCCAGGAAGGCCATATAGGCTTTCGTGTCGCTGGCGATGGCCGCATCGTTCGCCGCCGCGCGCCATTCGGTGAGTCGCTTGCGGAATTCATCGCGGTCCGGCGGGCCGGGCGATATGCTGCCGTCGAGCCGGACGCTGCGGTAGAAGGCATTGGGGACGAGCACCACATAGCCTTCTTCAGCCAGGCGGCGGCCGATATCGGCGAAGGCCGGGCGCAGCCCGCCGATATCCGCCCATACCAGCACGGCGGGCGCTGCCCCGTTTCCCGGATCTGGGGTGAAGAGCAGCGCATCGGCGGTGCCGTCCGGTGTGGTGATGGTGACATGCTGTTCCGCGCTGTAGGCCGGGGCGGCGCAGGCCATGGCCGCCGCGCACAGGCCGGCGAAAAACCATCGTGTCCGTTTTGCCTGCCGCCAGATGACATCGCTCATCGCTGCCCCCCTCTTGCTCACGCCGCTTCAGTCGATGGAGAAAATGCTCCGCTCGATATGGCGCACCCCGCCATTGACGTTGATGCGATCATGATTGCTGTTGAAGTAATAGAGCACGCCGACCTTGCCATCGTCCGTCACCCAGGCGTTGGGGTAGCCCAGGTCCCAGCTTCCGCCGTCGTCGCGGATGATCAGTTCCGGCCCCCAGCTTCTGGCCCCGTCCTCGCTGACCCTGGCGCGGATGCCCGAGGGCATGAGGCGATAGCCGTAGACCATGACGAGCCGCCCGTCGGGCAGTTGCACCAGGCTGCCGGGCGCGCCGAAATCGTTGACCCGCGAGAGGAAGGCCCAGGTGCGGCCGCCATCGTCGCTGTAATGGACTTCGGTCCACATGTCGCCGCGCGGGTCGCGCTGGCAGCGCAGGGCGCAGAGCATGCGGCCGTTGGGCAGCATGTAACCGCGCGGATAGAACCAGCGGTGGCCGCCGAAGCGGTATGTGGTCTTGTAGTCGCCGTCTGCCTGTCCGTAGGGGTCGTGCTTGGGCGTGATGAAGGTCATGAAGTGGAAGTCCGTCCCGCGCGGCGGCAGGGCGAAGATGCAGGGGTGGCGATTCCAGCCCTCCTTGTCGACTTCCATGAGCCAGATCATGGCCGTGCCGTCCGGCCGGACGAAATGTGAATTCATGCCCGAGATGGAATGCAGCCCATCCAGGGGGACGGGGATCGGCGGGCTCCAGCTATGGCCGCGATCCCGCGAAAGGCGCACCTCGGTCCGGCCGTCGGGCGTGCCGAACCCCTGGCCGCTGTTGGAGAAGATGACGTCCCTGTCCAGGAAGTCGATGGGCTGCAGGTCGCCCATCGTCCTGGCATCGGCCATGCTCTTGTCGATGTGGCTGTAGGTGTTGATGGCTGGATCGTCGCCATCCCAGGTCCGGCCGTAGTCCTTCGAGCGGAGCGTCACCATTTTGCCGCCGCGTCCGCCCCGGCCGATATTGTCGTGGCTTATGGAATCGGGGTCGGGATAGTCGGTATAGAGGGACATGACATTCTGCAGCAGCTCGCCGTTCTGGAAGTTCCAGAAACCGCTGGTATGCGGCCAGCCGGCGAATTCGTCCTCGCGCCGGTATACGATCTGATGGTCGGCGTCCTTGATACGGCGCGGGGCGAGGAACCGCTTGATGACGGCGGCGCTGCCGCGCGAACCCGCCACCGGCGTCAGCAGCAGGCCGCCCAGCGCTGATGCGCCGGCCAGCGCGCTCCTGCGCGTCATGCGCATCCCGGATTTGCCGGCCGCTCCCTTGTCCTTCATTCCCCGCTCCCGTGGTTCCGATTGCCCAAACGCTAGGGACGTTGGATGAACGGGGTCAATGGAAACCGGGCGCCATGCCGCTCCAGTAAAGAATGATTGCCCTTTGAGTATGATTTGGGGGCGGCCGGGGACAGGTTGCCCCTAAAGTGCGGCGGTGTATCCGCCGTCGAGGGGAATCGTCGCGCCGTTCACATAAGCCCCGGCCCGTGCGGCCAGGAAAGTGACGAGGCCGACGATATCATCCGCCTCACCCGGCCGGTCGAGCGGGATATAGGTGGAGATGCTTTTCTTCACCGCGTCGGAGTCCGTATCGGTGAGCCGGGAGGGGAAGGGGCCGGGGGCAATGGCATTGGCCGTGATCCTGTCCCTGCCCAGTGCCTTGGCGAGGGAGCGGGTGAGATAATGCAGCCCCGCTTTTGACGCGCCATAGCTGTGGGCTTCCCAATTGGGGACATGCAGGCCGCCAATCGAGCCGATATTGATGATCCGGGCCGGGTCCTCGTCGCTGGCGCCGGCGCGCAGCAGCGGCAGCAATTCCCGGGTCAGGAAGAATGCCGCGCGCAGGTTGACGTTGAGGACGGTGTCCCAGTCCTCCACGGCCATATCGGCCAGGCGTCCCGGCGCGTTGGCCCCCGCATTGTTGACGAGGAGGTCCAGCCGGGTCTCCCGTTCCGCGAAAGCCCTGGCCAGGGTACCGGGGCCGCTCGCATCCGACAGGTCTGCCGCGAGAGCGATGCAGGTTCCGCCATCCGAGGCAATCTCGCCGGCCATATCGGCCGTGCGCGCGGGATCGCGGCCCGAGACATAGACCGTCACCCCACGGGCCACGAGCCCTTGCGCGATCATGCGGCCGATGCCGCTGGTTCCGCCGGTCACAAGGGCGATTTTGCCGCCGATATCGAAAAGAGGATCCGTCATGACTGTCTCCCGACCAGTGTTTGCACCGTCAATCAGCTTGAAGTTTCCGGCACCTGGCATGGAGCCAACTACGGAAAACCAGGGATTGCAAGGCACTTCGGGCCGTGATGCAAATATAGTCTTTTGGTCAAGTCGGCGGGCCGGATTGATCAAGCGGGGCGGCGGCGTCAGGCTAAGATGACAATAAGTGTGCCATGTGCGCGCAAACAAAAACTGTGTCCGGGAGATGGGGAAAATGCAGGCACGGGGTCAGCGGATCATTGTGCGAAGTAGCCGATCCAACAGTGGCGAGGCCGGGCCATGATGTCCTGGTATCGTGAGTCCGACCGGCGCACCCGGCGAGTCTTCTGGGCATGCGGGGCCGGTTGGGCGATGGATGCCGCCGACGGGCAGGTCTACCAATATCTGATCCCCCTGCTTGTAACGGCGCTCGGCATATCGCTCCAGGAAGCCGGTCTCATCGCAACCGCCAATTATTTTGCCTCGGCGATCGGCGGGTGGATCGGCGGCTGGCTGTGTGACCGTTACGGGCGGGCGCGCATCCTGCAGATCACCATCCTGTGGTTTTCGGTCTTTTCGTTCATTTCCGGTTTTGCGCAGAACTTCGAGCAACTGCTCGTCATCCGCACGCTCCAGGGCATCGGCTTCGGCGCGGAATGGGCCGTCGGCGCGGTGCTCTTGGGCGAGATCATCGCGCCCCGGCACCGCGGCAAGGCGTTGGGCACGGTCCATAGCGGCGCGGCCATCGGCTCGGGCATCGCCGCCTTGCTGGCCGGGCCTGTCGCCGCCGCCTTTTCGCCGGAGATCGGCTGGCGCGTCGCTTTCTGGGCGGGGATCATTCCGGCGCTGCTCATCTTTTTCGTGCGGCGCGGATCGGATGACGGGGAGGTCTTCAAGCAGGCAACCGCGCGGGCCAGGGCGACGGGGCAGCATCATCTCATCTTCGATATCTTCAAGCCCCGGCTCATACGCATCACTGCGCTGGCGGCCCTGCTGTCGCTCGGCACCCAGGGCGGCGCCTATGCGATCGCCAATTATCTGACATCGTTCCTCACGCTCGAGCGCGGGCTCACGCCGTCGATGGCGGGAATCTGCGTTCTGGTGCTGAGCGCGGGCGGCTTTTTCGGTTTCCTCACCAATGCCTATGTCAGCGACCGCATCGGCCGGCGCGGCGTCTTTCGCCTCTTTTCCGTCGGCTTCGTCCTGACTGCCTCGATTTACCTGTTCGCGCCGCTCGGCAGTTCGCTTTGGGCACTCATCCCGGCGGGCATGGTCTACGGCTTTTTCCAGTTCGGCATGTATGCCTCGTTCGCACCCTATTTCACGGAACTCTTTCCGACCGAACTGCGCGGCACGGGCCAGGCCTTCGCCTATAATTTCGGGCGGGCCACCGGGTCGCTGTTCATCCTGGCGGTGGCGCAGGTCTCCACCGTCATGGTGCTCAGCGCCGCCATGGCAGCGGTTGCCATTGCCGGCATGGCCCTGGCGCTGCTCGCAACCTTCCTGCTGCCCGAGACGGCGGGGCGCACCCTCCATTCACTGCACGAACTGGATGATGCAAGCGATGTAGGGGAAGCGGCGAACGCCAGACCGGCGCAAGGCCGAGACATGGTTCCAGGCAAAGGAGAACGACAGCATCCGGCGATCTGACCACAGGAAGGAGGTGCCCACATCACCTGAATAGACCTGTGTTCCGTCAGGCCACCTCTGCTTGACTCGGAATGTACATAGTGCAAATAGTGATGTTATAACTTTTCAATACCAAAAGGCCATTCGTCCAGAGAGGCGGGAGTCTATTGGGAGGAAAGGGGAAAGATGGAGAGAGTCAGTACGATTGGCTTGCCGGCGGCGGGGCGCACGGCGGCATGGAACGCGCTCTATTCCCAGCGTATGAGCCGTGTCGGCTTCGTGCCGCAGGACCAGAGCGAGTTTGATGCGGAATTGAGGATCGGCAAGATCGGGCCGGTCAAGCTCGCAAAGCTGTTCGTCAATCGCTGCAGTATTGAGCGAAGCCAGGCCGATATCTTCTATTCACCCCACCTTTATTCGTTCCTGTTGCAGGTTGAAGGGCAGTCGACCTTCTGTCATTGCGGCCGCGAGGCCGAACTCACCGAGGGAGATTTCGTCCTGTGCGACACCAGCCTGCCGCACTATTGGGTCACGCGCGATCCCTCGACCACCATCATGGTGCGGGTGGAGCCGAAAGTGCTGCGCGAGTATCTGCCCGCGCCCGAGCAGTTTTGCGGGCTGCATCTGGGCCGCGCCGTAGGCCTCACCGATACGGTTTCCGCCATGGTCCAGTCGCTCACCAACCGGGTCGAGGCCGGCATCGACGCCGCCTATGAGGGCCAGATCGCGCGTCATCTCCTGGAGATGATCTCCATGAGCTATACCATGGGTTTCGAAGTGTCGGACGCCTCCGCGACGCTTTGGCAGCGGCGCAAGCACATCATCCGCTATATCGAGGAAAACCTGCGCGACCCCAACCTCAGCCCGGCATCCATCGTCGCGGGCCTGCGCCTGTCGCCGCGCTATCTGCGCACCATCTTCTTCATTTCCGGCGAGCGGGTCTCCTCCTATATCCTGCGCCGGCGTCTGGAAGAATGCGCGCGGCAGATGCGCAATCCCGCCTGGAGCGGCCATACGCTGACCGAGATCGCCTTCTCCTGGGGATTCAACAGCTCCGCTCACTTCACGCGCTGCTTCCGCGAGCAGTTCGGCACCGCACCGCGCGATTACCGGCGTGCCGCGCTGGAGTCCGAGATGCACGAGGCTTAGCAGAGTGCTGAAAGAGTCCTGAATCGGCATTGCGAGGAGGCCGAAGGCCGACGCGGCAATCCAGAGAAGCTCTGATTTCTGTCGTATTTTCTGGATCGCCGCGGCCGCTTCGCGGCCTCGCGATGACGGTTGAAGGTTTTTTCAGCAGCCTGTTAGGGCTTCGTCGCCACCCCTTCCAGCATTCCCACTGTTCCCGTCCCGCCGCAACCGGCCGGACGTGTTTTGCCGCCTGCCGCATGTGCGCCACAGGGGCCGTCCTCCTGGCAAATCGTTATGCCTTTTCAGGCAAGTTGGCGAAGGGGCGTGCGCCCATCACAGAAGGACATGCCGCCCAGCGGTTCCACGTTGATCTATCTTCTTGAATGGAGACGAAGCATGTCCCACCCCCAGCCGCTTTTCGACGCGCATGCCCATCTGATATCAAACGATTGGGAGCGGTATCCGCCCAGGCCCATGACGCCGGATCTGCCCATGCCGGAGCGGCCGGATTTCACCGTAACGGTCGAGGCGCTCATCGACATGATGGACGCGCAGAATGTGACTGGGGCCTGCCTCGTGCAGCGGGGGCATGTCTATGGCTATGACAACAGCTATATCATTGATTCGGCAAAAAAATATGCCGGGCGGCTGCATCCCGTCGTGATCCTCGACACGCAGGACCCGGAAACGCCGGTGGCCTATCGCGACATGGTGAGGAACCGGCATGTGCGCGGCTTTCGCATGGCGCACACGCGGCCCTGGATTCTGGACACGGCCTGGATCAGTTCTCCCCAGGCCATGGAGATATGGAAGACCTGCGCCGACCTCGGCACGCCGATGACCGTCATCCTGTTCACCAAGCAGCTCGATTACCTGCTGCCGCTGGTCAGGATCATCGCCCGCCAGTTCCCGGAGCTTCCCATACTGCTCGATCATGGCGCCATGCCGTTCGGCATGACCCAGTACGAGGTGAAGCTGGCCCAGGAGGGCGGCGAGGAGATCGTCATGCCGCCGCCGCCGCATTTCGGCATCGACAAGACCATCGCCATTTTCGAGGATGTGCCCAACGTTCATTTCAAGATCACCGAGATCAATATGGAGCGGCTGCATGTCGCCGGCGTGCGCGCCGCCCATCTGGTGCGCCGCATGGTCGACAGTTTCGGGCCGGACCGCCTGCTATGGGGGTCGGACATCGGCCAGAGCATGCTGTGGAGCTATGAGGAAAAGGCGGCAATGGCCCGCGCCGCCGCCGATTTCCTCACGGAGGAGGAGGCTGCCAAGTTTCTGCACGACAATGGGGCGCGCGTCTATGGCTTCGAGCCGGCATCCCGTCAATTCGTTGTTCCTCAATGAGCAAGTACGGGCGTCTGCGGCTTGCCAAGATGCCGACCCACCAGTGAGAGGTTGCCGCGTTGAAGCCATTCATGTCGTCCTTTACCGCCCGGTCCCGGGGCATGCTGGGAACCTGGGTGAAAATTCCGTCGCTGGAGACGGTTGAGCTGCTCGGTCATGCCGGCTTCGACTTTGTCGTGATCGACATGGAGCATGCGCCTCACGGCATGGACCTGGCGTACCGGCTGATCTTTGCCGCTCAGGCGGCCGGCATGGCGGCGCTCGTCCGCCTGCCGGACCGGAGCGGTGCGGAGATTCAGCGGCTTCTGGACGGCGGGGCGGACGGCTTGCTGGTGCCCAAGGTCGCCAGTCTCGACGTGGCCCGGCGCCTGACGCGGCAAATGGTGTTCAGCCCGCGCGGTGAGCGGGGGAACGGATCGACGTCGCGCGCCGGGCGCTGGGGGCTGGTTCCCATCGGCGATTATGTCCGGCGTGGCGACGAGGAATGCCTGCGCATGGTACAGCTTGAGGATTGGGATGCGCTCTCGGCGGCGGCAGACTATTTGGCGCTGCCGGATGTGAACGGCGTGTTTGTTGGCCTCGGCGACCTGTTTCTCTCAAGCGGCAAAACCAGCGCGGACCCCGATGTGCGGAACCTGGTGGCGGATGTGGCGGCAGCGGCGAAGGCCGTCGGGAAGCTCAGCGGCATCGCGGCCCCGACGCCCGCCGAAGCGCGGTCCTATCTCGATATGGGATATTCGCTGGTGATGGTGAGCAATGACGCGACGTTGTTCGGGCGCGCGGCGCTCCAGGTCGTCGAGCAAACTCTGGGGGCTTGTGAACGGGGATGACGAGATGCCCATGAACAGTTCAATCGAGCGGGGATTGTCGCGCCGGGCCGTGCTGATGACCAGCGGCGCGGCGCTGACAGCCGGATATGTTTTCGGCGCGCGGGCCTGGGCCGCCGGGGCCTCCGACCCCGCCGTCCTGGCCGCCCGTCTCGCGGATATCCGCGCCGTGCGCGAGATCAAGCGATTGCAGCATAGCTGGGGCCACTTCGCCGAAGCGGGGCAATGGGCGGACATGGCGGCTCTCTTCGCGGCGGACGGTATCTACGACGTTCCACCCGCCCATGTGCAGGGGCGTGCTGCCATCGAAGCGCATTTGCGGGAGAGCATGGGGCAGGGCAGGGACGGTCTCGCGCCGGACCGGCTCAATATCCGCCTGTTCCTCTCCCCGGTGATCAATGTCGCGGCGGATGGCCGTACGGCCAGGGGGCGCTGGCACGAGGTCGTCATGACCGGCGAGGCCGGCAAGGCGGCCGGCTGGGCGGGCGGCATTCACGAAAACGACTATGTGCTCACTGCCGGCGGCTGGCGCATCGCCGCCATGCGCTTCCACCCGGAATTCGCCGGGCCATACGAAGGCGGCTGGCATAATGTTTCGGAGCATACGCCGCTGGTGCCCTATCACTATACACCGGACGAGGCCGGCACGCCCATCCCGCGGGGCCGCAGGGTAGACGGCGAGGTGCCGCCGCTTGCCGAAATGGAGGCGGAGACCGATCTGCTTCTCGCGGCCAGCGCGGCGCAGAACCTCCAGGCCGCTTACGGCTTCTATCTCGACCGCAAGATGTGGGACGACGTGGTCGACCTGTTTGGAGACGGGGGCGAGATCAATATTGCCGGGGCGGGCCGGTATACCGGCAGGCAGGGCGTGCGCCGAGCACTGGTGGAACGGTTCGGGGAGGCGGGGCTTTCCACGGGCGAGTTGAACGACCACCCGCAGTTGATGCCGGTGGTGACCGTCTCCGCGGACGGACAAAGCGCCACCGTGCGCAATATCGAGATCGGCATGACCGGCCGGCATGGCGGCGCCAGCTATTGGTCTGTCGCCATACAGCAGTTCCATTGCGTCCGATCGGGCGATGGCGTGTGGACCATCGCCTCGCTGCACCGCGTGCCGCGCATGCGCTGCGATTTCACCAAGGGGTGGGCTGTCCCTCTGCCGGCACAGCAGCCGGTGGAAGGAGGAGCCCATCCCGATGCGCCGTCCAGCCTTGCCGAGGCGGCGTACCCAGACGCCCCCGCGCCCCACGCCGATATCGCGCCCCGTCTCGCGCCGCCGGCCACCATCGCGAAATCCTCTTCGGCCGATGATCTCGCCCGCAAGCTCAGGATGGCGGAAGTCTTCGACGCGGCCGAGAACATCTGCGACGCCTACGGCTATTACATCGACGAGTTCCGCTGGAACGACACGGCGGACCTGTTCTCGCAGAATGGCTGGAAAGAGCTGTCCTACATCGGCACCTATATCGGCCGGGAGCGCGTGCGGCAGTCGATGATCAACCGGTACGGCAATGGGGGGCGGTCCTCCGACTTCCTGGCCATCCACCAGAAGACCCAACCCTATGTCACGCCGTCTGATGACGGCCGGCGGGCCAATATCCGCCTCAGGCTGTGGCAGTTCAACAGCGCGAACAAGGGCACCGGCTCCTGGATTGCAGGCATCTACGAAAACCAGGTGGTGCTGGAGGACGGCATCTGGCGGATCGCCGGAATGGACCTGGATTATGTCTGGCTGGCGAACTGCGTCGGCGGCTGGGCGGCCATCGAGCCCGGATCGTCACAACGTTTCAAGCCCGATCCTCAATCCATCAGGCGATACCCTCCGGACGGCCCGCTGCGGGGCTCGGTCTTCGCGCCCTATCCGGAGATTGCGCCCATGGGCTTTCATTTCGTCAATCCGGTGAACGGACGCAGGCCTGCCGTGTTCCTGCCCTGGTCAAACGGGCGGCGCTTTCCGGCGAAGAAGGAGAAGTGACATGTATGAATCCGATGATCCCCGCTCCCAATTGTCCACGGCCGCTGCCGGCGCGCCGGCGTCCGCCGCCTTCGGCACGGCGACCTACGCGCGTTTTTACGACATGCCGCACCGGGACGAGGGCGACCTGCGCAAGAGCTGGTATGCGCGCGGCCAGAATTTCGTCGTCGCCTATTCCGAGGCGCTGGAAGGCGCCGTCTTCGAACGCAAGGGGCAGGTGGATGAATATGTGCTCCTGCTGCCGGATGCGGATACGGCGGTCACGGTCGAGGCCGGAGGGCGGAGCCGGGAGATCGCGGGCTATACCATCACCTTCATTCCACCGGGCGACAGCCGGATAAGGATCACCTCGGGCGGGCGGCTCATCCGCCTGATCTCCACCCGGTCGGCGGATATCGCCGAGCGCGCCTTCAATGCTGACCTCTATGCCGGTCCGCACCCTCAGATTCCGGCGTTCACGCCCTGGCCGGAGCCGGTGGGCGGCTTCCGGGTCCGCTCCTACAGCCTGGACGTGCCCGACGAGCCGGGCCGGTTCGGCAAGATATGGCGCTGCACCACCTTCATGGTGAACGTCTTCCCGCCGCAGCACGGGCCGCGCGACCAAACCAAGCTCTCTCCCCATCATCATGAGGATTTCGAGCAGTGCTCGCTCGCCATCGGCGGCACATACATGCACCACCTGCGCTGGCCCTGGACGGCCAACATGAACGACTGGCGCCAGGACGAGCACGAGGAATGCGGAACGCCGTCGGTCTGCATCATCCCGCCCAGGGTCATTCACACTTCAGCGGCGGTCGATCCGGGGATCAACCTGCTCGTCGATATCTTCTCGCCGCCCAGGGCCGATTTTTCGGCCATGAAGGGCTGGGTGCTCAATGCCGACGAATATCCCCAGCCGGAGTGACAAGGACGTTCATATGGTGCCGATCGTCGACAGCCATGCGCATATCTTTCTCCAGGATATGCCGGTCACGCCGGAGGCGTGGACCGAGATAGACTATGCCTTCACCGCCGAGGATCTCCTGGAGACGCTGGACCGCCACGGCATCCATTTCGCGGTCATCGCGGGGTTGAGCGTCGCCGGTTCGTACAATGATTACATGATCGAGGCGCTTCGGCGGTACCGGCGGCTGCGCGGCACGGCCATCGTGCCGCCGGCCACCGACCGCTACACGCTGGAGCGCATGCGGGACGACGGCATCGTGGGCGTCAGGCTGCAGCTCGCGCGGCAGGAGCGCCTGCCCGACCTCCTGGATGATGATCACCGATTGCTCTTCCGCCGCGCCCGCGACCTGGACTGGCATGTCCATGTGGCCATCGAGGGGCCGAGGCTGCGCCCCGTCCTGGAGGCTCTCCTGCAGACCGGCGTCAAGGTGGTGATAGATCATTTCGGCCATCCCGACCCGAAGGACCCGCTCAATTGCGACGGCTATCAAGCCGTTATCGAGGCCATCTCCTCCGGGCGGGTATGGGTGAAGATGTCGGGAGGATTCCGGCTGCCGGGCATGTCCGCCTGGAAGGACGATCCCGACGGTGACCTCGAATCCATCGCCACGCTGGTGGCCGGTGATCTGGTGAAACAGGTGGGCCCCGACCGCCTGGTGTGGGGGAGCGACGCCCCTTTCGTCGGCTATGAGGACCGTTTGAGCTATGATGACGTCCTGAAAAGCTTCTCCCGCTGGGTGCCGGACGAAGCGGTCCGCGCGCAGATGTCCCATACCGCGCTGAAGCTCTATTTTTCCTGACAGCCTAAAACCCCACGCTGTCTCCGCCCTTGAGGGCCAGGAGGGCGCGGGCTTCCGCAGGGGTTGCGATCTCCAGGCCCAGTTCTTCCAGGATGCGCCTGATCCTGGAGACCTGCTGGGCATTGGAACGCGCCAGTTCGCCGCGCCCGATGTAAAGACTGTCCTCCAGCCCGACGCGGCAATGCCCCCCGAGGAGGGCGCTCTGGGTGCAGAACGGCATCTGGTGGCGACCGGCGGCGAAGGCGGAGAAGTGATAGTCCTCGCCGAACAGGCTGTCCGCCACCGTCACCATATGGGCGAC
>Ga0164243_10012422_pt1 | contig 12063 bp, 11 predicted proteins | sample OricompcompostOP_FD_108781 | JGI IMG/M metagenome (GOLD analysis project Ga0164243, IMG submission 108781) | Organic Plus compost microbial communities from Emeryville, California, USA - Original compost - Organic plus compost (OP) | ecosystem: Engineered > Solid waste > Mixed feedstock >...
CGCTTCGTGGGAAGTTGTCGTCGCGGCCCTTCGGTGGTTTCGCCTTGCTGCGCCACAATCCTCGCAGGCATGGCGTCAGTTCGGAATACGTCCGTTGAGTACCATTCCGGATCGTCGGGGCTCACATGAAGAAAGGGGGCCGGACCATCGGAAACAACGACCGAACGACCTCGCTCATCATGGCCGGTTACAACACGGCGTACAGTTTCGGGCATTTCAAACCTGCCTTTTAACGTTCTTTGTTTCTAGCCTGGCCGCCCAGAGCGGTATTAACGCTGAAGACCATCTGAAGCCTCCGCGGACTCAATAGAAGACAGAACCTGCTTTATGATCTCCGCATTGGCGTGGATATGTTCTCGCATCGTTTCGATCGCCGAAGGACTCGGTAACAGCACGTCGTTCATAAGTCTCTCGTGCGCCTGTATGAGCCTGTCCTTCGAATACTTGTCCGTGAATGTCAGACGGCGATACGGAATCATCCTCGTATAGAGCGTCGAAACGAGCGATTTCAGATTTTCAAGCGGACATGCCGCAATGATTGCCTCATGAAATTCGGTGTGACGTGACCAGTATCTCTGGATCGAATCCGTCTCGCCGCGAAACAGCCGCTCGATCTCCCGCACGAACAGATGGAAGCAACTGACGACCGAATCCTCCCAATCGACGCTCCGGTTTTCGAGAGCGAGCCGCAGCGCTTCTGTCTCCAGTATTTCGCGGGTCCGTATGAGGTCCATCCATCCCGCATGCGACAGACCGGGCACACGAAAGCCGCGCTGCCCCACCTGGATCACGAGCCCGGTGGCGGCCAGCTGCGTCAGAGCTTCGCGCAATGGCGTGGTCCCTACGCCGTACTGCCTCGCCAGGTGCTGAACCTTCAGCTTGCTGTTCGGCTTGATGACGCCAGCTAGGATTTCGTTGCGAACCAGAAGGGAGGCCGTCTCGGCGGCTGTCATGTGGTCGGGCGGGATCAGGGGGGCGGCTCCGCTATGCACAAAAAAGAAAATTTGCAAATTTTGTTTTTTATATATTATGAGCGCACGATGGGTCAACGCCATTGTCAAACGAAGGGTTAGGGTGAGCGATTTCGGTCGCCCGCGCGCTGATGAGCATTTCGCGCCTGCTGCTGGTGAGCCGAGATGGATCTGGCCGGTGCTCTCGTCCCTGCGGAAGGACGGCGCGACTATTCTCTTGGCAGAGTTGAATGGCGCCGCGTGTCTCGCCATCGCCGACCGTGTTTTGTGCCAGACTGGCGCATCGTGCCCCTCGCCGCGACCCGCGCGCGTGTGACCGGCACAACGATAAAAGGCAGCGTGTGCCCGCAGGCCGCTTGACTAGATTCCTATAGGATGATAATCCCATCACGTCCCTGCCCGGCCCCGCGCCGCCGTCATGACGCGGCGCGGAGAGACGGGCGGGCCGGAGGCGGCTGTGCCGGAGATGCGGCACCGCAAGTCGGGTTTACCCGGCTTGCGCATGAAGATGCCGCTCCGGGGCCGATGCGGGCCAGAAGCCCGCGGCGGCTGACCGTCCCGCGGGCGTCGCCGCGCGGGACCGATGGAGCGCCGGGAGGCGCAGGGTCCCTCGCCAGGGGCCCGCGCGCCTTCGCCAAGGCGCGCGGCGGGGTGCGTCAATCCCCGCCAAAGGGGTGCTGTTGAGCGCCGCACCCCTGGCGCCTCTCGGCGCTCCATTGCCTTTCCGGAAACGGAAGGGGACGGAAAACAGGGACAGGCGAGCCCCGCGCCTGCAAACACCAGGGGCGGCGGAGCGTTGGCTTTTTGAAACCCAGCTTGAAATCTCGAAAATGTAAAAGCGTGCAGCCGCTTGCGCGCGCGCTCACACTTTCCGATTCTGCGCGTTCCAGTGCCGCTCGAGGTTCGCGATCAGCGCCGGGCTGAAGTGGCAATAGGCCTGCTCCCGCACGTAAACCGACGCGTAATTGAGAAACATGTCGATCGGTTCCTGCGGGACACGGAATCCGCGCCGGTTCGCCACCGCGCTCACAACACCGGCGCTGGTGAGCCCGTCGACGACACGGGCGAGCGCCGCATCCATCTGATCCGGCGGCGCGATCTCGTCGCAAATGAGCCGCCCCTCCGGCGTGTCGCAATCGAGCCGGCGCCCGTACATGATCGCCTGCCGCGCGATGCGGTCGCCGACAAAGCGCGGCAGCCGCATGTTGGCGGCGCCCGGAATGATGCCTTCCTTGCGCGCCGGCAACGTCATGTAGGCGTCCGAGGCGGCAAGGATGTAATCCATCACCAGCAAGTGCTGGCAGCCGCCGCCGATGGCGAAGCCATCGACTGCCGCGATCCACGGCTTCTCGGTCGTCTGTCCGATGCGCTCGTCGGGCGAAAAGTCAGGCTTTGCAAGGCCGCGCAGCCATTTGTTCTCGAAGCCCAAGAGGTGCCTGATGTAAAAGAGAAAGGAGATCCTGCCCTGATACAGAAGGGTGAGATTGATGCCGGCCGAGAACAAGCGCCTGCCGGCATATTTCGGGTTCTCGACCACCCCTCCCCGCAGCACCGCGATCATGGTCTCCGGATCAAGAATGGCGATGTCGGTCGCGATCTCGATCGGATCGTTGGTTGAATCGTCCATCGCATTGAGAAAGCGCGGATTTCGCATTTCCAGCATCGCCGCCTTGCCCATGCGCGTGACCTTGGCGGCGCCGAGGTCGATCTCGCCGCGCTTGAGGAAATGCGGCAGATACTCCGCGGTCTCCGTCCGCGGCAGCAGCATGGCATGCAGCAGATGCCGGCCCGTGCGCGGATGTCCCAGCACGTGCGAGAGGAAGAGGCCCTGATCGATCTCGTAGCCCTCTTTCTCGGCGAGCATCTTCGGCTCGTCGCGCGCCAGCGTGTCCTGCGTCGGCGTCAGCCCGGGAAACGCCCGCGCCGCGTCATGGACCAGCTTTTCGGCGCGGACGAAGTTGCGGCCGTCACTGGTGAGCTTGCTGTAGACGCTCTCCACATGCGCCGCGAGAAAGCGTTCGCGCGCCGCCCGCTCCGTTTCAAATATGAGTTTGCACGCCGCCGCCTGCGCCTCGTTGCGGCGGTTTTTCTCCGGCAATCCGGCGCGCAGCTCGGCGGCGTCGAGCCAGAACGCCGAAAAGGCGCGGGCGTCCCGCGCGAAATCGCCGGTGATGGCGGGGCTCGACTCGCGCCATGTTGTCATGGCGTCGGCGGACAGTCCCGCATTGGCAAGTATGGTTGCCTCCTGCTGCATCTGTAATCAGTCCCTGATCAGTCCTTGGGCCGCAGATCGACGATGCGGCGGGCCTTTCCGACCGACCGCTCGACTTTTCCAGGATCGCTCACGACAACCTCGGCGGTCACGCCGATATTGTTCTTGATATGCATCGCGAGCAGCGCCGCCTGGGCTTCCCGCGTCGCCTCGTCGGCCTGGTCCGGCCGCGCCTCGACCAGGAGCCGCATCACATCGAGACGCTGATCGCGGCGCAATTCGATCTGGTAATGCGGGCTCAGGCCCTCGCAGCGCAGAAGCTGCTCCTCGATCTGGGTCGGGAAGACATTGACGCCGCGCACGATCATCATGTCGTCGGAGCGGCCGGTGATCTTCTCCATGCGCCGCATGCTGCGCGCTGTGCCGGGCAAAAGCCGCGTCAGGTCGCGCGTGCGATAGCGGATCACCGGCATGCCCTGCTTGGTCAGCGAGGTGAAGACGATCTCGCCATATTCGCCGTCGGGCAGCACCTCGCCGGTCGCCGGATCGATGATCTCCGGGTAGAAGTGATCTTCCCAGATGTGCAGACCGTCCTTGGTCTCCACGCATTCGTTGGCGACGCCGGGTCCCATGACCTCCGAGATGCCGAAGATATCGACCGCGTCCATGTCGAAGGCGGCTTCGATTTCCCGGCGCATCGAATTGGTCCAGGGCTCGGCACCAAAGATTCCGATCTGCAGCGAGCTCGCCGCCGGATCGATCCCCTTGGCGCGAAACTCGTCCAGGATCGCCAGCATGTAGGACGGCGTCACCATGATGATGTCGGGCTCGAAGTCACGGATGAGCTGCACCTGGCGCTCGGTCATGCCGCCCGAGACGGGAATCACCGTGCAGCCCAGCCGCTCGGCGCCGTAATGCGCGCCAAGGCCGCCGGTGAACAGGCCGTAGCCGTAGGAGACGTGAGCTTTCATGCCCGGCCGGCCGCCGGACGCGCGGATCGAGCGCGCCATCAGGTCGGACCAGGTGTCGATGTCGGCCTGCGTATAGCCGACCACCGTCGGCTTGCCGGTCGTGCCGGAGGATGCGTGGATGCGCACGATCTCTTCGCGCGGCACCGCGAACATGCCGAAGGGGTAGTTCTCGCGCAGGTCCTGCTTGGTCGTGAACGGAAACCTGCGCAGGTCGTCAAGCGCACGGAAGCTGTCGGGATGCACGCCGGCAGCGTCGAACTTCGCGCGGTAGGCCGGGACATTCTCGTAAGCATGCCGCAGCGTCTGCTTCAGACGCTCTGTTTGCAGCGCAGCAATTTCGTCGCGCGAGGCCTTCTCAATGGGTTCAAGGCCGTAAGGAACATAGGCGGATTTGTCGAGCATCACCCACACCACCACACCAGCACTGGCGGAGTATGGCACGGGTTGGCAGTGCTGCGAAAGAGAACGGCAGCCTGCGGTCGCGTGGCGCGGGCTGCCGGAGTCTCTGGAAGAGATCGGCCGGAATAACGTGCGGCGGACCTGATTTCCGGTCAGGGAAGGACCGGCTTCTCCGGCAGGAATCCCGGAACAAAGATCTGTTCGGCGGTCAGCTTCTCGCCCGGCACTTCGATATTCTTGTTGATGAAGTCGACCGTGCTCTTCATCCGCTCCCTGGTCACGTAACCGAGGCCGTTTTTCTGCACTTCGGGCGTGATCGCCACGCGGCGCAGGATATCGATCTCCTCGACGATGATCTGGGGATCCAGCGCCTTCACATACTGGAGTTGAATCTGCGCTGCCTCTTTCGGATTGGCGAAAGTGTCCTTCCAGCCGCGCAATGCCGCGCGCACGAATTTCTTCACCGCCTCCGGATTCTTCTTCAGGAACTCATCATTTACGCCGATCGAGTTGGCGTAGATTTCAAGTCCCAGATCGCCGGCGAACAGACAGACCGGCTTGGCGTCGGGCACCGCGCGGCGGATGGCCGGTTCGCTCATGATGAAGAGATCGATCGCCGGCACCTTGCGGCTCGCCAGCATCGGCACGCGAGCCGAGCCGTCGATGTTGACGACCTTCATGGTCTTGCTGTCGACGCCGTTCATTTCCATGATCGCGGCCCAGATTTTCGGAACGAATGACGCGCTGCTGGAGCCGAGTTCGAGATTGAGAAGCTTCTTTGCGCCGTCGATGTTGGCGCCGGGGTCGAGACTGAAAATGCAGTAAGGCGGCTTCTGGTAATTTGCGGCGACGATCTTCACCGCGGCGCCGGCGCTGCCAGCGGCGACAAGACTGGGGATATCAATGAAGCCCATCTCGGTCGTGCCCGTCGCCACCGAGCGGATGGCGTCCGCCGTTCCCTTGGACGGCAGAATGGTGACATTCAGTCCCTCTTCCTTGAAGTACCCCTTGCCGAGCGCGACGTACCACGGCGCATGACGGCCGAGGCTGATGAAATCCAGGATGAACTTGATGTCCTGTTGTTGAGCCTGCGCGGCCGTGATCATCCCACATGTCGCGCCGAGCACGGCGGCAAGCAGTCGCTTAAGCATACAGCCCTCCTGTTGAACAACGACCGGCACTTCCAGCCCGCCCACTGCATCGGCGCAACGCAGCCGCGAATTGACAGGTAAGATATCATAAGATATTTCACATGATACGTACAGCGCCTCACGCGCTCCAGAGCGGACGGCGGCGGCAAGGCGGGGTTCGCGCTTCGGGCAGGACGTCCACTGCGCTCAACGAAGCAAATTCCGGGCCGCCCACGGACGCAATGCAGGGCAACGGCGAAAAACGCATGGCGTTCGGCACCATCAGAAATGTCCGCAAGGTGTTCTCGGCAGACGAGTTGCTCTCACGTAGCAAGGAGCCGGTGATCGCGCTGGATGATGCCAATTTCGACTTCGAAGAAGGTCAACTCGTCGCGCTGCTCGGTCCGAGCGGCTGCGGCAAGACTACGCTGCTTCGGATCGTGGCCGGCCTCATTCCGAAGACATCCGGATCGATCGTGATCGGCGGCCGCGAAGTTGTGGAACCCTTGGGTGACTATGGCTTCGTCTTCCAGAGCCCGAGCCTGATGCCGTGGCGGACGGTCATCGACAATGTGCTGTTTCCGATGGAAATCCTCAGGCATAACGGCAAGAGAGCGCGCGCACGTGCCATGGAGTTGCTGGAGCTCGTCGGCCTCTCCGGCTTCCTGCATGCGCGCCCGCATCAATTGTCAGGCGGCATGCAACAGCGCGTGGCACTCTGCCGCGCACTCATCCATCAGCCGAAACTCCTGCTGATGGACGAACCGTTCGGCGCACTGGACGAACTGACGCGACTGGAGATGAATGATCTCCTGCTGCGCATCCGCCGCGAGACCGGCGCGTCGGTGCTGTTTGTCACCCATTCGATTTCGGAAGCCATCTATCTCTCCGACAAGGTCGTCGTGTTCAGCCGCCGACCGGCGCGGGTGGCGCAGGAGATTGCGATCGACCTGCCCTATCCGCGGTCGCAGCAGACCCGCTTCACGCCCGCATTCACACGCGCCGAACGCATCGCCAGCGAGGCGCTTGGTGTGCTGCCTCCGAATTCCGAGACGGAGGCAAGAGTTCACTGATGCCGCGCCTGATAACTCAAGTCGGCTATCCGCTTGTGGGCGCCATTCTGATCGTGGCCGCCTGGGCGCTGGCATGCTGGGCCGGGAATCTGCCGACCGTGGTGCTGCCGACACCGGACAAGGTGCTCAATGCCTTCATCAGCCGCTTCGACCTGTTGATGAGCGAAGGCTGGGTCACTCTGAAAGAGACGCTGTACGGCTTCATTCTGGCCGTAGTGCTCGGCATTCCCATGGCGGTCGCTGTTGCCAATTCGCGACCGCTCAATCTCATGTTCTATCCGCTGCTGATCGGCCTTCAGTCGGTGCCAAAGGTGGCGCTCGCTCCCATCATCCTCGTCTGGCTTGGCACCGGCATAGAATCCAAGCTGGCCATTGTCTGGCTGGTCGCCTTTTTCCCGATCATTGTGGACACGACCGCCGGCCTGCGGTCGACGCCGCGCGAACTCGTGGAGCTGGCGCAAAGCCTGCGCGCTACGCCGATGCAGATTTTCCTGAAGGTGCAGTTTCCCGCGGCCTTGCCCTTTGTGATCACAGGCGCGAAGGTCGCGATCACACTCGCCGTCATCGGCGCCGTGATCGGCGAATTTGTCGGATCGAGTGAAGGGCTGGGCTATCTCCTGCTCAGCGCCACGTCACAACTCGACACGCCGCTCGCCTTCGCTGCTCTGTTCGCTCTTTCATTCATGGGAGTGTTTGTCTATCTGCTGGTCGAACTGGCGGAGCGCCTTGCGGCACCCTGGCTGCCGCCGTCATCTCAGAGACATTGATCGATGGCCAAAGCAAAAAAAGCCGGCACAAAAACGAAAAAGACCGCGCCGAAAGCCAGGCGCAAGCCAGCCACTAAGGGTGGTTCGCTGGCGGCGCTGGCCTATGAGCAGATCAAGGAGAAAATCCTCACCCTGCACTTTCTGCCAGGCCAGTATCTGAACGAAGGCGCGCTATGCGCCCTGCTCAATTCCGGCCGCACACCGGTCCATCAGGCGCTGCAACGTCTGGAGCTCGAAGGTCTGGTCGAAATCATGCCGCGCAAGGGTGTGATCGTACAGCCCGACAGCATTTCGGAAATTCTGAAAATACTTGACTCCCGTTCGACCGTGGAAGCCGACCTCGCACGCAACGCTGCCGAACGGTCGACGCCCAAGGATGCGGAAGAGTTGAAAGCACTGGCGCGTGAAGGCTATGGCAATGGCAACCCGACCGACATCGATACCTTTACCGTCGGCGATCGCCTGTTTCACGAAAAATTCGCGCAGATGGCAGGCAATCCGGTGCTGAGCGATTTCGCCCGCACCCTGCACGAACGCTCCATCCGTTACTGGTACCTGCATCTATGGCAGACCATGGACACCAAGGCGACCATCCGCCAGCACGCGACGATCGCGGACATGATCGCCAAACGTGACGGCGACGGCGCCGCCAAGGCCGTACGCGAGCATATCGAAAGCCTGCGAGAGCGTTTGATGAAGGCGCAAAGCGCCACACAACGGCGCATCCCGCCACGCCGCTGAAGAGCCATGACGAGCAAGACGCAACCATTTTTGTGGAGGTCCCGATGAGCACCGCCTATTCCGGCATTCCGAAGCCAGGAGAAGGTATGCCGAGCCTTGATGAGGTCCTCTTGCAAAGCAAGGACCTCCCCTGGCGCGCCAAATCGCTGAAAGGCGTGCATGAGAAGATGCTGTGGCGTAACGAAGAAACCGGCGCCTCCATCGCTCTTATCCGTTTCGAGAAGGGCGCGGGTATCCCACAGCCGCATAGCCACGCCTCCAACCAGTTCATGTTCTGCCTGGAAGGCAAGTACGAATACACAAAGACCGGTGTAACCCTGACGCCCGGCTGCTTCTACTGGAATCCGAAAGGCAATGTGCACGGCCCCGCCATCGCACACGAGGAGACCGTCGTGGTCGAGGTCTATGACGGCCCGCATTATCCGATCAAGCCGTCGTGGTACACCAACGAGGAGGATGCGCGCTGATGCCAGCCTCGGCATCTGCAGCACCTGAAAGCGTACGCATCGACGCGCGTCGTCTGATCGCGGGCGTGACTGACATCTTTTCGGCGCTTGGCATTCCGGAGAAGAACGCCGGCATCGTCGCCGACGACCTTGTCACCTCGGATCTCGAAGGCGTCGCTTCGCATGGCGTGATGCTGGTGCCGATGTATGTCGACCGTATCCTGCAAGGCTCGGTCTCCAGGCGCGGCAAGGGTGAGATTGTCAGCGACAACGGCGCTGCTATTGTGGTCGACGCCGGCAACGCGCTCGGGCAATTGACGGCGCATCAGGCGGTCGGGCTGTCGGTTAATCGCGCGAAGGAGATCGGGGCAGCGGTCGTTGCCGTCCGCAATGCATTCCATTTCGGCACCGCCGGCCGTTACGCCCGCCTGATGGCGGAGCAAGGCTGCATCGGAATCGTCATGTCGAACACGCGTCCGCTGATGCCCGCCCCGGGGGGCGCCGAGGCGATGGTCGGCAACAACCCGCTGGCGATTGCCCTGCCGACGGCAGGCAAGCATCCGGTCGAAGTCGACATGGCGCTGAGCGCGACGGCGATGGGCAAGATCAGGCTGGCGGCGAGCGCAGGCCAATCCATCCCGGAAGGCTGGGCCGTCGATTCCGATGGCCAGCCGACCACCGATCCAGCCGAAGCAATCAAAGGCATGCTGCTCCCGGCTGCCGGACCAAAGGGATTTGGCCTCGCTTTTGTGATCGACCTCTTGTGCGGCGGGCTCTCCGGCGGCGCCATCGGCGCCGACGTCCGCCCGCTCTATGGCGACCCGGCTCAGCCCTATCAGTGCAGCCAGCTCTTCCTTGCAATTGACGTCGGTCATTTTCCGGCGGCCGATGCCTTCGCCACCCGTGTGCAGGATCAGGCCGCGCGCGTCAGCGGCTCAAAACGCGCCCCCGGCGCGGAGCGCATCTATGCACCCGGCGAGCTCGCGCATGCCACACGCGTCGCGAACGGCGAAAGCTGCCTACTGAGCCGGCAGACATTGGACGGTCTCATCGCGGCTGCCGGCAAGGCCGGCCTCAAAAACAGCAATTCCCTTGTCACGTGAGGCATTCCGAATGAAACAGCAGATCACATCGAAAAAAATCCGCCAGCCGAACGGGCACTTCTCGCATGCCACCTCGATCGAGGCGAAAGGAAAGCTCGTCTTCATCTCCGGCATGACCGCGCGCCATCCCGACGGCAGCATCACCGGCATTGGCGACATCGAGGCGCAGACGCGCCAGGTCTGCGAAAATCTGAAGGCAGCGGTGGAAGAAGCCGGCGGCACGCTCGATGATATCTGCCGCGTCGACGTCTATGTGCGCAACATGGAGCATTTCGAGCGCATCCACAAAATTCGCCGGGAATATTTCACCGGCGTCGCGCCGGCTTCCACCATGGTCGAGGTCACGAAATTCACCTCACCTGACTATCTGATCGAGATCAATGCCATTGCCGTTCTGCCGAACGGCTGACACGGCAGTCATGTCATGAAGGCGCGCTTTGAGGCCGAAGGAGATGTGATCGTCGTCACAGGCGGCGGCAACGGCATCGGTCGCGCGCTGGCGGTGGCGGCGGCAAAAGCGGGAGCGTGCGTCGTCGTCTGCGACGTCGACGAAGCCGCCATTGCGTCCGTGGCGGCGGAAAGCCCCTCCATTGCCGCCGTACGGCTTGACGTCAGCGACCGGGACGCAGTGTTCAAGGCCTTCGGCGAGATCGAGCGCGAGCATGGCCGCATTGACGGTCTCGTTTGCGGCGCCGCCATCCAGCCGCGCACGGCCGTCCATGTCATGCCGCCGCAGGAATGGCAGAAAGTCATCCGCATCAATCTCGACGGTGTGGTCTGGTGTTATCAGGCCGCCGTCCGCGGGATGATCAAGCGACGGCGCGGCAGCATCATCGCCTTCTCGTCCGGCCTCGCGCATCAGGGATGGCCAGAGGCGTCGGCTTACGCCGCGACCAAGGGTGCGCTGATCGCCTTCGTCAAAAGTGCCGCCAAGGAAGTGGCGCAGCACCGCGTGAAATTCAACCTGATCGCACCAGGCGTCATCGACACGCCGCAATACCGTGCCGCCAATGCCGGCGCCGACCATGAGCGCTGGCGCGGCTCGACCGGCGTCGGCACACCCGAAGATGTGGTCGGCCCCCTGCTCTTCCTCCTCTCCGAGGCCGCGACCATGACCGCCTCGGTGCTCAGCCGCGACTTCGCCTATCCGGTGCACGATGACTGACGGCCGCCGCAATACCGGAACCATGAAACCCGTCCTGGTGGTCGGCGCCGGGCCGGTCGGACTCACGACTGCGCTGGGGCTTCATTTCTACGGATTGCCGTTCAAACTGTTCGAGGAGGACGCCGGTCTGTCCAGCGATACCAAGGCCGGCACCGTTCTGACACGAACGCTCGAAGCTTTCCGCCGCTATGGCGTCGCCGATCGCGTGCTCGCCAGGGCGCTGCGGGTGGACGAAATCGGCGATGTCGAGCGCGCGACCAATACGGCGCGGCCTTCAGTCCGCACCGAATTGCTCAGCGAAGATACGCGCTATCCCTTCGTCATCAACATGCCGCAACATCATCTCGAGCCGATCCTGCATCGAGCGATCGAGGAGCGGCAGCCGGGCGCCGCGCATCTGAAACACCGCCTCACCGGCTTCCGCGCCAACGATGACGGCGTGATCGCGACATTCGAAACGCCCGACGGCGTGCGCGAGATCGAGGGCTCGTATCTTCTCGCCTGCGACGGCGGACGCAGCACGGTGCGCTCCCAGCTTGGGATCGCCGTTGAAGGCGAATCCCTGGATGCGCGAACCTTGCTGGTTGACGTCAAGGTCGATCTCGATGTCCAGAACCCGCGCGATTATCCCTACCTCGCCTATTTCGCCGACCCGCAGGAATGGATGATCCTGGTGCGCCAGCCGCATTGCTGGCGTTTCCTTTATCCGCTTGCGCCTGGCCTTCCCGAACCGACGAAAGAAGAGTTCAAGGACAAGGTTCTGCGTTTCATCGGCCCGGTGAAGGACCTCGAGATCCTCAACACCATCATCTATCGCATCCATCACCGCATCGCCGCCGAATGGCGGCGCGGCCGCGTCTTCCTGAACCCCGTGGGCCGGCTGGCGCTCATGGCCTGGGACCGGACCGGAACCTTCTCGATCTGGGACGTACGCACCGGCGAGTGCACGACGACCTTCCGCGACCCGAGCCAACCCAGCAAGGTGCTCGTCAACGAACCGCAGTGGCGCCTGTCGACCGAGGGTGAGGACTCGGGCTCAGCCGGGCGGTACCGCCGCTCGATCGCCACCGTCTGGGACCTGGCCA
>Ga0164243_10012423_pt1 | contig 12063 bp, 8 predicted proteins | sample OricompcompostOP_FD_108781 | JGI IMG/M metagenome (GOLD analysis project Ga0164243, IMG submission 108781) | Organic Plus compost microbial communities from Emeryville, California, USA - Original compost - Organic plus compost (OP) | ecosystem: Engineered > Solid waste > Mixed feedstock >...
CGACGTCTTCTTCCACAACGACGTCTACCGGTCCGAGGGCGGCATCGGCCACCTGCCGGACCTCTGCGTCACCGTCCCGGTGTTCAGCGGTGGCCGGGTCGTCGCGTTCGTCCAGGCGTTCGGCCACCACGACGACATCGGGGGCGCGGTGCCCGGGTCGATGCCCTCCGACGCGACCAGCGTCTTCGAGGAGGGCCTGATGGTGCCGCCGATCCGGCTCTGGGACGCCGGCGTGCCCAACAAGGCGGCGCTGACGATCATGACCCGCAACTCCCGGATGCCCGAGAGCCTGGCCGCCGACCTCGACGCCGAGTGCTCCGCCTGCCTGATGGGTGCTCGCCGCCTCGGCGAGCTGTTCGACCGGTACGGCGTGGACGCGGTCGAGTCCTGCTTCGACGCCATCATCGACCGCACCACCACGACGTACCGTCGCGAGATCCTGGGCAAGATCCCGGTCGGCACCTGGGTGTGGGAGGACTACGCCGAGCACGACGGCGTCGACGAGCCGAAGCTGCACACCCAGCGGATCACGCTGACCCGCACGCCCCCGGACGACCCCGAGGGGGAGCGGCTGATCCTCGACTTCGACGGCACGTCGCCGCAGGCGAAGGGCCCGATCAACCACTGCGGCGACTACAGCGACGGCGTCTTCCTCAAGAAGTGGCTGGCGCCGATCCTGCGCAACCTCGCGGACTCTCCCGAGCGGATGGCCGAGCTCGACGTCAACGAGGGCGTCGTGCCCCTGATCGAGATGCGGTTCCCGCCGCCGGGGACGCTGCTCACGCCCGTCTTCCCGGCGCCGACCAACGCGCGCACGTTCGTGATCCTGCGGCTGCTCGGCGTGCTCGCCGGGGTGCTGGCCAAGGCCGTCGACGGCCGGATGCCCGCCGACCAGGAGACGATCCGCTACACCGGTGTCTACGGCGAGGACCTCGACGGCCGGCCGTACCTCATGCGCGAGGTGCTCGGCGGCGGCTCCGGCGGCCGCTACTACGCCGACGGCGAGGACACCATCCACGTGGTGCCGGACTCGCGGAACCTGCCGACGGAGTTCACCGAGTCGCGGTTCCCGTTCCGGGTCGAGTCGCTCTCGCTCGCCGTCGACAGCGGCGGGCCCGGCAAGTTCCGCGGCGGCCTCGGCTACGAGAAGCACATCCGGATGCTCAAGGACGCCCACTTCATGTCGATCGCGGACCGCTCGATCCTCGCCTGCTGGGGCGTCAACGGCGGCCTGGCCGGCCGGCCGTTCCAGGTGACCGTCGACCCCGGTGGCCCCAACGAGCGGGAGGTCGACGCGCTCGCCGACGCCGAGCCGGTGAAGGCCGGCGAGGTGATCCGGATCCGCACCACCGGCGGCGGCGGCTGGGGGAACCCCCTGGAGCGCGACCCCGAGCTGGTCGTGCGCGACGTCCGCTGGCACAAGGTCTCGCGCGAGGCGGCGCTCGCCGACTACGGCGTGGTGCTCACCGGCGACGACCTCGACGACCTCGGGTACGACGCCGAGGCCACCGCGGCCGAGCGGGCGTCGCGGGAGCGCGCGACCGACGCGTTCTTCGACCGCGGGCCGGGCTACGCCCGGCTGGCCGGAGGTGCGCCGCACGCCGACGTGGACGTGGTCGCCCCGTGAGCGCGCCCCGGGTGGCCGTGGTCGGCGGCAACGGCAAGACCGGGGTCGCCGTGTGCGCCGCGCTGCGCGAGCGCGGCGCGGAGGCGGTGCCCCTGGGCCGCGCCGAGTGGGACGACCTCGCCGGGGCGATGCGCGGCTGCGTGGCGGCGTACCTCGTCGCGCCGAACTTCCACCCCGACGAACCGGCGTACGTCGCGCAGGCGCTCGAGGCCTGCCGCGCGGCCGGCGTGGACCGGGTCGGCTACCACTCGGTGGCCGCGCCGTACGTGCCCGCGATGCCGCACCACCTCGGCAAGGCCGCAGCCGAGGACGTCGTGCGGCGGTCCGGGCTGCGGTGGACGATCCTGCAGCCGGGCGTGTACGTCGAGAACTTCGACCTCACTCGGACGGTGCGGCTGCCCTACCGGGCCGACGCCGAGTTCGGGTTCCTGCGGCTGGCCGACCTGGGCGCCGCGGTCGCCGAGGTGCTGCTCGGCCCTGACGAGCACGTGGGGGCGACGTACGAGCTGGCCTCGCTGCGCGGGACCGTCGCCGACCTCGCCCGCGAGGCCGGCGTCGACGTGGTGGTCGAGCCGCCCGGGCCGGACGTCCCGGAGGGCCTGGCCGCGATGTTCGCCTACTACGACGAGCACGGGCTGCTCGCCGGCGTGCTGACGCTGCGCGCGCTGCTGGCCCGGGAAGGAGCGCTGCGATGAGGGTGATGCTCGCGCTCGGCGGCAACGCGATGACCAACGCCGACGGGCGCGCCCGGCCGGAGGACCAGATCGCCGCGGCCGAGGTGGCCATGGACGCGGTCGCCGAGCTCCTCGAGCACGAGGCCGAGGTCGTGCTCACGCACGGCAACGGCCCGCAGGTCGGCAACCTGCTGGTCAAGAACGAGCTCGCCGCCTCCGTGGTGCCGCCGGTGCCGCTGGACTGGTGCGGCGCGCAGACCCAGGCGACGCTCGGCTTCGTGCTGATGAACGCGCTGGAGGCCTCGCTCGCGGCGCGCGGGCTGACCCGGCAGCTGGCGACCGTGGTGACCCGGACCCGCGTCGACCCCGACGACCCGGGCTTCACCCGGCCGACCAAGCCGATCGGTCGGTTCCTCCCCGAGGAGCAGGCCCGGGTGCTCATGGAGCACGGCGAGACCTGGGAGGACCGCGGCGAGAAGGGGTGGCGGCGGATGGTGGCCTCACCCGAGCCGCTGGAGATCCTCGACGCCCCCGCGGTGCTCGCGCTGATCGAGGCCGGGTTCGTCGTGGTCGCCAACGGCGGCGGCGGGATCCCGGTGGTCCGCGAGGACGGCCGGCTGCGCGGTGTCGAGGCCGTGATCGACAAGGACCTCGGAGCCGCGCTGCTCGCCCAGGTCGTCGGCGCCGACACCCTCGTGGTGGCGACCGACGTACCCCACGCCGTGCTGGCGTACGGCACTCCCGACGCCCAGCCGATCGGCCGGGTGCCCGTCTCGAAGATGCGCGAGTACGCCACCGAGGGCCACTTCGCCAGCGGCTCGATGGGGCCGAAGGTCGACGCGGTGTGCCGCTTCGTCGAGACCACCGGGCACCGCGGCGTGATCACCAGCCTCAGCAACATCCTCGACGCGGTGACCAGCGAGACCGGCACCGTCGTCCTGCCCGACTGACCACCGATACCCCAGGACCCCCAAGGAAAGGAACGTCAATGCCCTCCGCCATCGAAGTCCGCAAGGTCCCGATCCACTCCGTCGCCGACGCCTCGGAGCTCGCGAAGCTCATCGACGAGGGGGTGATGGCCGCCGACCGGGTGATCGCGATCATCGGCAAGACCGAGGGCAACGGCGGTGTCAACGACTACACCCGGATCATCGCCGACCGCGCCTTCCGCGAGGTGCTCGTCGAGAAGGGCGCGCCCGCCGACCAGGTCAAGGAGATCCCGATCGTCTGGTCCGGCGGCACCGACGGCGTGATCAGCCCGCATGCCACGATCTTCGCGACCACCGACGCCGAGCCGACCGACGAGCCGCGGCTGACCGTGGGCTTCGCGATGAGCGAGCAGCTGCTCCCCGAGGACATCGGCCGGACCGCGATGATCACCAAGGTCGCCGACGCGGTGAAGGTCGCGATGGAGCGGGCCGGGATCACCGACCCGTCCGAGGTGCACTACGTGCAGACCAAGACCCCGCTGCTGACGATCCACACCATCCGCGACGCCAAGGCGCGCGGCAAGACCGTGTGGACCGAGCACACCCACGAGTCCATGGACCTCTCCAACGGGTGCACGGCGCTCGGCATCGCGGTGGCGCTCGGCGAGATCGAGATGCCCTCCGACGAGGACGTGATGCACAACCGCGACCTCTACTCCTCGGTCGCGTCCTGCTCCTCCGGCGTCGAGCTCGACCGGGCCCAGGTGGTCGTCGTCGGCAACGCCCCCGGCGTCGGCGGCCGGTACCGCATCGGTCACTCGGTGATGAAGGACGCGCTCGACCAGGACGGCATCTGGGAGGCGATCCGCTCCGCCGGGCTCGACCTCCCCGAGCGTCCCCACTACACCGACCTCGACGGCCGGCTGGTCAACGTGTTCCTCAAGTGCGAGGCCTCCCAGGACGGCCAGGTCCGGGGCCGCCGGAACGCGATGCTCGACGACTCCGACGTCCACTGGCACCGGCAGATCAAGGCCTGCGTCGGCGGCGTGACCGCGGCGGTCACCGGCGACCCGGCGGTCTTCGTGTCCGTGTCCGCCGCCCACCAGGGCCCCGACGGCGGCGGCCCGGTCGCCGCGATCGTCGACCTGGGCTGAGGCGCGAGAACGGTCAGATTCACCGGTTAACCGGTGAATCTGACCGTTCCTGCACGAAGGTTCGTACAAGAAGCGGAAGTTTCGTCGGCCGGGAGACGTCAGGAAGGCTCGGGGCAGGACGCCGGCGCCTGATCGGGTACGTCGACCCGCTGCAGGTCGTCGTCGGCGCGCCACCTCCCGAGGTTCCACTCCAGCCAGTCGTCGTCGGCGCGCACCCGGCCGGCCAGCGCACACCCACGGACGTCGTCGGGGAGGTCCACGAGCACCGGGACCGCGTCGGCGGACAGGCCCTGGAGGTAGGCCCAGTCCAGCTTGCCGGTCTCCTCGTAGCGGTCGACGTTGCGCCGGGCGATCCACGCGTCCGGGTTGACCGCGGCCAGCGCGAGCACCAGCACCGCGCCGCTGAGCAGCGCGAACCGCGGCAGCCACCCGGCGCGCAGCCCGATCCCGGCGACCATCACCCCGAGCACGAGCAGCCCCAGCCAGCCCTCGAAGACGTCGACGACGAGCCGGAGCTCGGTGAAGCCGTAGGCGTCCTGGTAGGTGTCCATCCGGTAGAGCGCCGAGGCCACCACCACCAGCGTCTGCACGCACAGCAGCCCGAGTGCCAGCCGCAGCCGGGTCCGGTCGGCGGGCGTCTCGCGCGGCGCCTTGCGGGCCGCCGCCCAGACCACCAGCAGCGTCAGTGCCGTGGCGACGGTGAGCTGGCCGAAGCCCTCGTGCACGTACTCGGCATAGGTCAGCCCGGTGGTCCGGCGCAGGTAGTCGTGGCCGCCGAAGATCACCGTCGCCTGCGCGACCAGGAAGACCGCGAACACCGCGTCCACCACCAGCACCGGCGCCAGCCACTCGAACCGCCGGCCGACCGGCCGCGGCGTGCCCACCTGTCGGTCGACGGCCGGCGGGTTGACGGCGAGGTACGTCGCGGCGAGGGTCACCCCGCCGACCGCCACGCCGACGAACACGCGCAGCACCAGCGAGTCGACCTCGAGGTCCGGCAGCACCGAGCCGGCCCACTCGGCGAACAGCGCGTCCGCGGACGCGAACAGCAGCCCGAACACCAGCAGCCCGGCGGCCGACCAGACGAGGGTCCGGACCAGGGCCGCGCCCTGGCCGGCACCGGTCAGGGCGCCCAGCGACCGCCCCAGCCAGGGCAGCCCACGGAGCCCGGCCGCCGCCCCGGAGACGGCCGCCAGTGCGAACCCGCCGACCGTGCGCGCACCCGTCGCGCCGCACACCGTGACCACCGCCCCGGTCGCGATGCCGAGCGCGATCAGCCAGTCCGCGTCCCGGACGAGGGGGACGAGCGCGAGCAGGCCGCAGGTCGCGGCGCAGGCGCGGTTGAAGGCGTCGCCGGCGTGCCGGGCCGCCGCCAGCACCACGCCGCCACCGGCCAGCAGCACCAGCGAGGTGCCCACGCCGGCGTCGCGGTACGGCTGCACCAGCCCGGCGAGCAGCCCCACTCCCAGGATCGCGGCCAGCAGCCGCGAGCTGCCGGGCACGCCGCGGTCCGGCCACAGCGGGCCGAGCAGGCCGTCGGAGACCGGCGGTGCGGCAGGGACGTCGGCAGGAGCCTCCGCACGGACGTCGCCCGGCGCCGGCTCCGGGACCGCCACGGCCCGGGACGGCGGGTCGGCGGGCAGCTCGACCCGGACCCGCGCGCCGGGCCGCCCCGGCTCCGGGTCGACGAACCCGATCGTGCCGCCGTGCAGGTCGGTCACCCACCGCGCGATGGTGAGGCCGAGCCCGGTGCCGCCGCCGCCCCCGGTCGCCGCGAGCGTCCCGAACGGCTCGAACGCGCGCTCCCGGTCCTCCGGCGCCACGCCGGGCCCCTCGTCGGTGACCTCGATCCGGTGCCGGTCGCCGACCCGCGTCGCGACGACGCGCACGGTGCCGCCGCCCGGGCTGTGCTTGGAGGCGTTGTCGAGCAGGTTCGCGACCAGCTGGTGGAGCCGGGCCGGGTCGGCGCGGACGACGAGGTCCGCCGGCTCGACCCGTACGTCGTACCCGACCGGCCGGCCGGTGACCCGGGCCTCGGCGACCGCGTCGTCGAGCAGCTCGGCGACCCGCACCGGCTCCGGCTCGAGCGGTGCCTTGCCGGCGTCGACCCGGGCCAGGTCGAGCAGGTCGGTGACCAGGTGCCCGAGCCGCTCGGCCTGGGCCAGCGCCGGCCGGAGCTCCTCGGGGTCGGCCGGGCGAGCGCCGTCGACGAGGTTCTCGAGCACCGCCTGCAGGGCGGTGAGCGGGGTGCGCAGCTCGTGGCTGACGTTGGCGACCAGCGCCCGCCGCTGCCGGTCGACGGTGGCCAGGTCGGCCGCGGTCCGGTTGAACGCGTGGGCCAGCTCGGCGACCTCGTCGCTGCCGGTGGCGGTGACCCGGACCGCGTAGTCGCCGCGCGCCATCCGCTGTGCGGCCGCCGTCATCTCCCGCAGCGGCGCGATCATCCCGGCGGCGAGCAGCTGCGTCACCGCCAGCGCCAGCAGGATGGTCACCGGCACGCTGAGCCAGGCCGGCACGCCGGCCGCTCGGCCCAGCGTCGCCACCAGCGCGGCGACCACGACGCTGGCGCCGACCAGCAGGCCGAGCTTGACCTTGAGCGACCCGACGGGCGCGAGGGGCGGACCGCTCACGCCTCGCCCTCGGGCTCCTCGAGGGAGTAGCCGACCCCGTGCACGGTGCGCACCCGGGCCGCGCCGATCTTGGCCCGCAGCCCCTTCACGTGGCTGTCGACGGTGCGCGTCCCCGAGCCGCCCGGCCAGCCCCACACCTCGGCCAGCAGCCGCTCCCGGGTGACCACCGTCCCCGGGTCGGCCGCCAGGCAGGCGAGCAGGTCGAACTCCGTCGGCGTCAACCGCACCTCGGCGTCCTCGACCCACACGCGTCGCGCCGCCGGGTCGATCCGCAGCCGCCCGACCTCGGTCGGGCGACGCGTCGCGAGCTCGGCGGCGCGGTCGACCCGGCGCAGCAGGGCGGCGACCCGGGCGACCAGCTCGCGCATCCGGAACGGCTTGGTGAGGTAGTCGTCCGCACCCACCCCGAGCCCGACCAGGATGTCGGCCTCGTCGTCGCGGGCGGTGAGCATCAGCACCGGCACCGGGCGCTGCGCCTGGATCCGCCGGCACACCTCGTGGCCGTCGAACCCGGGCAGCATCACGTCGAGCAGCACCAGGTCGGGCTCGTGCTCGGCGAACGCGGCGACCGCCTCGGGCCCGTCGAAGGCCCGCACCACGTCGTACCCCTCCGAGCCGAGCCGGTCGGAGAGGGCCTGGTTGATGAGCGGCTCGTCCTCCACCACCAGGATCCGCCGGCCGCTCATGCCCCGAGCGTAGGAGCCCGTCCGGTCGGGAGGTGCGGACGACGTGTGAAGGTTCCGTGCAGGTCAGCCCACTGCTGCCGGGGTACGTCGCCCGGCCGCCAGCGTCAGCAGCACCGCGACCGCGACCCCGATCACCGGCGGGATGCCGACCTCGTAGTGGTCGGAGAGCCAGGCCAGCAGGCTGGCCACCGCGTAGATGCCGAGGTTGGTGACGTTGACGACCGGCAGGGGGGCGCCCTCTGGCATCCCGGCGCGCCAGCGGGCGAAGTAGTCGCCGATGATCACGCCGCCCAGCGGCGGGATGAAGATTCCGAGCAGCACCAGGTAGTCGACGAGGTGCTCGTGCACGCCCGCCAGCGCGAGGACGGTGCCGACCACCGACCCGGCGACCACGAACGGCGTCTTGCTGGGCCGGCGGAACAGCTCGGCGCCGGCGACGCCGAACGCGTACGCCGTGTCGGCGTTGCTCTTCCAGAGGTTGCCGAACAGCAGCACCAGGCCCCAGCCGACCAGGCCGAGCTCGTAGAGCACGAGGACGAAGTCCCCCTCGCCGAAGGTGATCGCGCCGATGGCGCCGAAGAAGATCATCAGCCCGTTGCCGACGAGGAACCCGATCAGGCAGGCCGCGACCGCCTGGCCGCCGGTGCGCCCGAACCGGGTCCAGTTCGGCGCCTGGGTCCCGGCGGAGACGAAGGTGCCGACGACGGTCGTGATCGCCACGGCGAGCGGCATCGACGAGGACGGCTCGACGTCGGCGAGGCCGGACCAGCCGCCGACCTCGTCCAGCGACCGGCTGAGCACCCACAGAGCCAGGACCAGGATCAGCGGCGTGGACACCAGCGAGACCCAGTACATCCCGCGGTAGCCGTAGCAGGCGGTGACGCACATCAGCACGCTGGTCACGATCATCACCGCGGCCTTGGCGCCGTAGGACTCCCAGTCGAAGGCCTGCGCGGTGAGCTCGCCGATGGTGCCGATGATGACGCCGTACCAGCCGACCTGGGTGCCGCCGAGCAGCAGCGAGGCCAGCGCCGACCCGCGGGAGCCGAGGGAGTAGCGCGACATCACCACGGTCGTCAGGCCGGTGCGGGCGCCGATCCACCCGATCAGCGCGACGTAGGACCCGAGGATGGCCGAGCCGGCGAGGATCACGAGGAGGAGGTCGCCGAGCGAGAAGGCCTCGCCCAGCGACGCGCCGGCGAGCATGGTGGGCGTGAAGACGGTGAACCCGAGCAGCACCACCGCCAGCGAGAAGAACGACTTGCGGGCGTGGGCAGGGACGGGCGTGACGGGGTAGTCGAGGTCGACGGCCTCGCCCTCGGCGCCGGCCGAGGAGCTGATCTCCCGGGTGCTCACGCCGGCTCCCCGATGTCCTCGGCCCAGATCTCGGGGCGCTCGGTCAGCATCTTCTCCATCAGCGCCCGGCACTCCGGGTCGTCGACGACGTCGACCACCGTGCCGTGCGAGCGCAGCCAGTCCTCCGAGACCTGGAAGGTGCGGTTCTCGCCCACGACGATCCGCGGGATCTCGTAGAGCAGCGACGTGCCGGCGCACATCCAGCACGGCGAGAGCGTGGTGTACAGGACGCTCTCCCGGTAGGCCTGCGCCGGCAGCCGCCCGGCCCGCTCGATGCAGTCGGTCTCGCCGTGCCGGATCGCGCTGCCCATCTGGACCCGGCGGTTGCGGCCGACGGCCAGCACCTCGCCGTTGCGCACCAGCGCGGCGCCGATGGGGACCCCGCCCTCCTCCCAGCCGAGGCGGGCCTGCTCGATCGCCAGGTCGAGGAACTTCCGGTCGGACTCGTCGGTCATGGCTGGCTCCCGGGTGTCGGTGGGGCGACGGATGTGATGCAGGTCATGAGACCAGCGGACCGGTGGGACGGAAAGGGACATACTGTCCAGTGCCGACGCCCAATCTGTTGTCGCAGTGCCTCCCGGAAGGAGGGTGCGCGGTGCTGGTGCCGCTGCGTGAGGTCCTCGAGCTGCCGTCCTTCCGGGCCGCCCGGGTGACCGTCGTGGCCGGCGAGGTGCGGGACGCGATGGTCCGCTGGGTGCACTCCTCGGAGGTCTACGAGATGGGGTCGCTGCTCGCCGGCGGCGAGGTGCTGCTGACCACCGGCCTCGGCCTGCACGGCCGCTCCGAGGAGCAGCTCACGGCGTACGTCGACCAGCTCGCGGACGCCGGCTGCGTGGCGATCGGCCTCGAGGTGGGCCGGTCCCTCTTCGAGGTCCCGGCCTCGATGCGCGAGGCGGCCGACCGGCGCGGCGTGGTGCTGCTGACCTTCGGCGCGGTGGTGCCGTTCGAGCGGATGGTCGAGGACTTCCACGAGCTGCTCCTCCAGCGCAAGCTGGGCGCCGCCCGGTCCGGTGAGCCGCTGTGGCGGGACCTCCTGGCCGTCGTGGTCGCGGGCGAGGGGCTGCGGTCGCTGCTCGACGCGATCTCGCGCGCCGCGGGCTGCCTGGTCGAGCTGCACGACACCGAGGGCCACGTCGTCGAGCGCAGCCGGATCTCCTCGGTCGCCTCGGAGACCGAGTCGGTCGCCACCGACGTCCGCGTCGCCAGCGGGTCGGCGGGCACGCTGGTGCTGCGCGGCGCGCCGACCCGGCGGCGTACCGCGGTCGCCGAGCGCGGGGCGATCGCCGTCGCCCTGGAGCTCGGCCGGCACCCGGGGGTGGGCCAGCGACCGTCGCTCGCCCAGTCCGCGATCACGGACCTCGCCGCCGGTGTGCTCTCCTCGGCCGGGGAGGTGCACCGCCGGCTCAGCGAGGCCGGCTGGGTGCTGACCGACGGGCAGCACGTCATCGCCGCCGCGGTCGCCATCGACCCCCGCACCCCGGTCCTGGACCTGGTGCCCGCGCTGGAGGAGGCCTTCGCCAGGGTCAGCGCGTCGCCGCTGGTCGGCGCGGTCGGCAGCGACGCGGTCGTGCTGCTCCGTGGCTGGGCGCGGCCGCTGCCGCAGCGGGTCCGCTCCCTGGTGGGCGAGGCCGCCGAGAGGCTCGCCGACCTTGCGCCGGCGGCCGGCAGCGTGGTCGCGGTCGGCACCCCGACCGCCGACCTGTCGGCGGTGGCGGGCGAGGTGGCCCAGGCCCGCGAGGTGCTTCGCATCGCCCAGCGCTTCGGCATCCGCTCCGGAGTGGTGCTGGCCCGCGACGTGGGCGCCCAGCGGCTGTTCGCGACCGGGGTCGAGCCGTCGGCGGCCGCGGCGTTCGTCGCCGAGCAGATCGGGCCGCTCATCGAGCACGACCGGGCGCACTCCTCCGACCTGGTGCGCACCCTGGACGCCTACCTCGGCTCGGGCCTGTCGAAGGCGCGCACCGCGCGGGCGCTCGGCATCCGCCGGCAGTCCCTCTACGGCCGGCTCGCCCGGATCGAGGCGCTGCTGGGGGTCAGCCTCGAGAGCCCGGCCCAGGTCATGGGTCTCGGCCTGGCGCTGATGTCGTGGCGGATGCGGACCGGGCTCGACCCGCAGGCGGTGTTCGAGCGGGCGCAGCGCGCCCGCTGAGCGCTCAGGATCGGTGGCTCACGAGCCCGAGTCGAGCCACGCCCGGATCGCGTCCCCGTGCTGGTCGAGCGTGGGTGGGGCGGTGTGTGTCTCGCGGCCGCCGGAGTACGGGTTGTCGTCGAACCGCAACGGCGACCCGGGCAGCTCCAGCCGGCCCAGGGCCGGGTGGTCGACCGAGAGCAGCAGGCCCTGCGAGCGGGTCTGCTCCCAGGCGTAGACGTCGTCGATGGTGCGCACCTTGCCTGCGGGGACGCCGGCCTCGGCGAGCGCGGCGAGGCAGTCCTCGGCGGTGCGGTCGGCGAACAGCCCCTCGATGACCTCGATCAGCGCGTCCCGGTTGGTGACCCGGTCGCTGTTGGTGGCGAACCGGGGGTCGGCGGCGTCGAGGTCGAAGGCCGCGCAGAACGCGCGCCAGAGACCCTCGCTGCCGCAGGCGATCTGGATCGGCGCGGTGGCGGTCGCGAACATGCCGTACGGCGCGATCGACGGGTGGTGGTCGCCGGCGAGCCCGGGCACCTCGCCGGCCACGGTCCACCGGGTGCCCTGGAACGCGTGCACGCCGACCATCCCTGCGAGCAGCGAGGTGCGCACCACGCGGCCCTTGCCCGTCCGCTGCCGCTCGTGCAGCGCGGCGAGGACGCCGTACGCCCCGTTCATGCCGGCGATCAGGTCGGCGATCGGCACCCCGACCTTGGTGGGCTTCTCGGTGCCGGTGATCGACATCAGCCCGCCCTCGCCCTGCGCGATCTGGTCGTAGCCGGCGCGCTTCGCCTCCGGGCCGTCGTGGCCGAAGCCGGTGATCGACAGCACGACCAGGCGCGGGTTCAGCTCGTGCAGCCGCGCGACGGGGAAGCCCAGCCG
>Ga0164243_10012424_pt1 | contig 12062 bp, 13 predicted proteins | sample OricompcompostOP_FD_108781 | JGI IMG/M metagenome (GOLD analysis project Ga0164243, IMG submission 108781) | Organic Plus compost microbial communities from Emeryville, California, USA - Original compost - Organic plus compost (OP) | ecosystem: Engineered > Solid waste > Mixed feedstock >...
GCCGTAGGACGACCCGAAGTGCAAGATCGTGCGCTGGTCGGCCACGGTGGCGAAGAGGCGCTGGTCGTCCTGGGTGCCCTGGCCGAGGTTCGGCAGGTCGCCGGTGACGTGGACGGCACGGACGAAGCTGTTGGGGTCCTTGAGTTCGTTGATGTAGTCGATGCCGACCCGAGCCATCCGGATCATCTGCTGGACGACCGGGCGGCTGTCGGTGAGCTCGACGCCGGCGGCGTACGCCTCCAGCGGGCTGCCCTGCGGGGCCATCAGGTAGGGAATGACGTACATCGTCTTGCCCGCGGAAGCGCCGCGCATCCGCTCGGTCAGCGTCGCGACGGTCTCCTCGGCGGGCTTCCAGTTGTTGTAGACACCCTTGTCCTTGGGGTCGCTGGTAGCGACCACGGTGCGCTCCTCGGAGCGCGCGGTGTCCTTGAAGTAGGAGCGGCTGTAGTAGCGCCCACCACTGACCGGGAGAAGCTCTCCGGCGTCGAGGGACTCCTGGAGGAGCCGGGCGTCGTCGTCAGCGCTGACGACCTCGATGCGGTCGGCTCCGGTCACCTCCGCCCAGTACGCGACGTACTCGCGCACGTGGGGATTCTTCAGCCCCGCCTCGTCGAGGACCTGCTCCACGTCAACCATTCCGACACCCTTCGCGTCTCGCCGATTCCAGGCACGTTACCGGACTTGAAGAACTCTTCAAGTGGGGTACCGTGCACCAGACTGAGTCATTGATCACGACTTAGGACAATTGATCGATCCAAGTCATGTGAGGGGGCCTGATGCCCGGCAGTGTGCCGCTCTATGAGGCTAAGGCGGAGCTTTTCCGTACGCTCGGGCACCCCACCCGGATCCGCGTCCTCGAGTTGCTGCAGGGCGGTCCGATGCAGGTCCGCGATCTGCTCGCCGAACTCGACCTCGAGGCCTCCAACCTCTCCCAGCAGCTCGCCGTCCTGCGCCGGGCGGGGCTGGTCACCTCCACCCGCGAAGGCTCCACGGTGCTCTACGCATTGAGCACGCCTCACCTCGCCGCGCTGCTCGCCGACGGCCGGCACATCCTCGCCGCGAAGCTGCACACCTCCGAAGAGCTGCTCGCCGAACTGCGCTCCGGCGCGGGCTGACCGGCGTCCAGCCGGCTCAGCCCGGCAGCCACTGCGCCGCCCCGCGGACGTGCTCCTCCATGAGGTCCGCGGCGGTCGTCTCGTCGCCGTCGACCAGCGCGGCGTAGATGGCGTGATGCTCCGCACGCAACCGAGTCGCGGCCTGCGGCCAGCGGTCGCCGAGCAGACCGAGACCCTCCAGGATGGGTCGTCGGAAGGCGTCCCGGATCGCGATCGTGATGTCGGAGACCAGACGGTTGCCGCCCGCCTCGGCAATGGCGATGTGGAAGGTCGTGTCGAGGGCGTTGAAGGTCGCCTGGTCAAGCGTGGGATCGTCCATCGCCGCCAACGCCTCGGCGACCGGACCTAGCCGCTCCTGGTCGCCGTGGCCGGCGGCGAGGCGCGCCGAGGAGCGCTCCAGCATCACTCGGGCCTCCACGACGTCGGGGATCGGGAAGTTGGCGAGCGCGACGTGGAGGCGGAGGAATCGAGTGAGCGCTGCCGACGGCAGTGCCGAGACCACGGTGCCCGCGTCGGGCCCGGAGCCGACGCCGGAGCGGACCACGCCCTGGGCCTCCAGACTCCGGATACCTTCACGTACGGCGGCCCGCGACACCTCGAGGCGCAGCGCGAGCTCCCGCTCCCCCGGCAGCCGGTCACCGACCTTGATCCGACCATCAAGGATCTGTGCCTCGACGTGGTCGACGACGAGTTGATAGGCGCGGCCACGGGCGGCGGGACGCGCGCTGTGCTCGCTCATCGGCCCCCCATCGCGTCGCCACCGCGGGTCTCACGGCGGTCCGGCGTTTGACCCCGGACGCGGGTCACCTTACAGTCGACCCCTGTGGTCAGACCACAGCAGCGAGGACGGACGGTGACGTGATGGCGCTACCCGGCGAGGGAGTGCGGGTGGCGCTCTTCGCCACCTGTTTCAACGATGTGATGTGGCCCGAGACCCCGAAGTCCGTGGTCACCCTGCTGGAGCGGCTGGGCTGCACCGTCGAGTTCCCACTCGCCCAGACCTGCTGCGGCCAGATGTTCACCAACACCGGCTACGTGCGCGAAGCGCTGCCGCTGGTGGAGCGCTTCGCCGACGTCTTCGAGGAGTACGACGCCGTGGTCGCCCCCTCCGGCTCGTGCGTCGGTTCGGTGCGCCACCAGCACGGCATGATCGCCAGCGCCTGCGGACAGCCCGCGCTCGCCGAGCGCGCGGTCGACGGGGCGCAGAAGGTCTATGAGCTCAGCGAGTTCCTGGTCGACGTCCTCGGTGTGAGCGACGTGGGTGCCACCTTCCCGCACCGGGTCACCTACCACCCGACCTGTCACTCGCTGCGGATGCTGCGCGTGGGCGACAAGCCGCTCCAACTGCTCCGCCACGTCCGCGGGATCGATCTGGTCGAGCTTCCGGAGGCGGAGTCGTGCTGCGGCTTCGGCGGCACCTTCGCGGTGAAGAACGCCGACACCTCGGTCGCGATGGGCTCGGACAAGGTCCGCAACGTGCGCTCGACCGAGGCTGACGTGCTCGTGGCCGGAGACAACAGCTGCCTGGCCCACATCGGCGGACTGCTGCATCGGCAGCGAGCCGGCGTACGCGTGCTGCATCTGGCCGAGGTGCTCGCCAGCACCGAGAAGGACGTCGCGAAGGAGATGGCGCTGTGACCAGTCAGCCGAGCGGTACCTATGTGGGCATGCCGGCCTTCCCCACCGCGGCCAAGGAAGCGCTCGACAACCACCAGCAGCGCAAGAACCTGCACCACGCCACCCACACCATCCGGGACAAGCGTGCTCGGGTGGTCGGCGAGGTCGCGGACTGGGAGGCGCTGCGCGTGGCCGGGGCGGCGATCAAGGACGAGGTGCTGACCCATCTCGAGGACTACCTGGTCCAGCTCGAGGAGTCCCTGACCCGGGCCGGCGCCACCGTCCACTGGGCCCGGGACGCCGCCGAGGCGAATCGGATCGTCACCGCACTGGTGCAGGCCAAGGGCACCGACGAGGTGGTCAAGGTCAAGTCGATGGCGACCCAGGAGATCGAGCTCAACGAGGCTCTGGAGGCGGCCGGGATCCACGCCTGGGAGACCGACCTCGCCGAGCTGATCGTCCAGCTCGGGCATGACCGTCCCAGCCACATTCTGGTGCCGGCCATCCACCGTAACCGAGCGGAGATCAAGGAGATCTTCACCCACGAGATGGGAAAGGTCGGACAGCCGGCCCCCGACGGCCTGGCCGCGGAGCCGGCCGCGCTCGCCGAGGCGGCCCGCGTACACCTCCGCGAGAAGTTCCTGCGCGCCAAGGTGGCGATCTCGGGGGCCAACTTCGCGGTCGCCGAGACCGGGACGCTCTGTGTTGTCGAGTCGGAGGGCAACGGCAGGATGTGCCTGACCCTGCCCGAGACGCTGATCTCGGTGGTGGGGATCGAGAAGGTGCTGCCGCGGATGACCGACCTGGAGGTCTTCCTCCAGCTCCTGCCGCGCTCCTCGACCGGCGAGCGGATGAACCCCTACACCTCGATGTGGACCGGCGTCACTCCCGGCGACGGGCCACAGGAGGTGCACGTCGTACTCCTCGACAACGGCCGCACCTCCGTCCTCGAGGACGAGGTCGGCCGACAGGCGCTGCGCTGCATCCGCTGCTCGGCCTGTCTCAACGTCTGTCCGGTCTACGAGCGGGTCGGCGGCCATGCCTACGGCTCGGTCTACCCCGGCCCGATCGGCGCCGTGCTCAACCCGCAGCTGCGCGGGACGACCTCCGCCATCGACAAGTCGCTCCCCTACGCCTCGTCTCTCTGTGGCGCCTGCTTCGACGCCTGCCCGGTGCGGATCGAGATCCCCGAACTACTCGTCCACTTACGCACCCGAGTGGTCGACGAGAAGCGCAGCCACCGGCTGCCCTCGGGCGAGGAGCTCGCCATGAAGGGCGCCGCCTGGCTCTTCTCCGACGCCAAGCGCTGGGAGAAGGCACACAAGGGCGCCGAGCTCGGCGGGCGAGTGCTCGGCAAGAAGGGCACCCTGGGTCGGATCCCGGGTCTAGGTGCCTGGTCGGACGCGCGGGACGCGCCGACGCCACCGGCAGAGACCTTCCGGACCTGGTGGCAGCGGGAGCGGGGGACCGAGAAGTGACCGCGCGCGAGGAGATCCTCGGCCGGGTCTCCGCGGCATTGTCGGACGTGCCGCGGTCGGCGCCGGGAGCGACCTCGATCCCGCGGGAGTACGCCGAGGTCGCCGTCGTCGACGACCTCGTGGCCCTGTTCGTGGAGCGGGTCGAGGACTACCGCGCGATCGTGGAGCGGGTGCGCCCCGAGGAGTTGCCGGCCGCGGTCGCGGCCGCACTGGGTGACAGCACCCGGGTCGTCGTACCGCCCGGGCTCGATCCTTCCCTGCTGGCCGCCGCCACCGGAGTCGACATCATCACCGACGACGGCAGCCTGACCGCAGCCGAGCTCGACCGTGTGGACGCGGTCGTCACCGCGGCTGCGGTCGGGATCGCCGTGACCGGCACCATCGTCCTCGACCACGCCCCCGATCAGGGGCGCCGCGCGCTCTCGCTCGTGCCCGACCGTCATGTCTGCATCGTCCGGACCGACCAGCTCGTCGGCGATGTCCCCGAAGGCGTCGCCAAGGTGGCTTCGGCAGCCGCCGGCGGCCGGCCACTGACCTGGATCAGCGGGCCCTCCGCCACCAGCGACATTGAGCTCGAGCGAGTCGAAGGCGTGCACGGACCGCGTCGGTTGCACGTCTTGTTGGTCGGCTGAGCCTCGCCTCGTCGGCCCGACTCAGTCCCGCATGCCGACGACCTGTGCGAGCACTGCCACGAAACCGCCGGGGTCTTCGAGGTGCGGAGTGTGACCCAACCCAGGAAACTCCACCCGGCGAGCTGCGAGCGCTGCTTCGGCCACGAGGAATTGCTCCCGCGATCGGTTCTGGTCGGCGCTCCCATGGACGAGAGTGATATCCGCTGTCGGACGCAAGTCCGGTCGAGTCACCCCGGCCATGATGAGTTCGAGCGACCGCACCCACGTGGGAAGCGGCGCGCTCATGCCGATCCTGACGATCTCCTCGAACTCGTCCTCACTGATCCGGGAGAACCAGGTCGCTGCGACCCGACGAACGAACTCCTCGGTCAGGCCATCGCGGCGCAACATCGCGAGCCGCTGCGCGCGTGGAGCGGAAAACGGGGTATCGGGAGTGTTGCCCTCGAGGATCAGGTGCTCGACCTGATCGGGATGACGTTGGGCAAGCTCCCACGCGATGCTTCCTCCCATGGAGTGCCCGACGACGGTCCACCGGCCCGACGCCAGGCTCCTCATCACTTCTGCAACGTCGTCGGCGAACCCGGCAAACGAACTGTGCGCGGCCGGTGCGGAGCCGCCGTAGCCCGGGAGGTCCACCGCAAAGCCCCCCAGACTCCCAGGCAGCCCGGCGAGCACGGGGAACCAGTACTCGCTGCTGCAGCCCAGGCCATGAATGAACATGACGTTGTCCACCCCCGGAGAGCAGCGCACGGTCAGGTCGCGCCCGCCGGCGATCGGAACCCGTTGGGACGTCGCCACCAAGCGGTCACCGGGCCAGAGGCGCCCCGCCTCTGAAGCATGCCCCATCAGTCGCTCACCGCCTGAAGTCGCCGCTCGACGGCCCATAGCGCCAGGCTGCCGACGAAAGCGACGGCCACGATGAAGAGGATGTCGCCGTACATCACCGCCAGATTGAGCTGGGAGTACGCGTCGCGGACCGCTAGCCCGAGTCCGGACGCCGCTACGAAGAGTTCGGCGATGATCACCGTCACGAAGGCAACCCCGAAGCCGATCCGCACGCCGCCCATGATCGGCGGGAGAGCCGCCGGAAGCACGATCTTCCAAGCAACCTTGAGGCGCGACGAACCGAGCGAGGAACCGAGCCGAGAAAGGATCGGCGCCACCTGTCGGACGCCCCCAGCGGTTGCGATGATGATCGGGAAGACCGCCGAGATGGCCGCGAGCCACGCCTTCGACGTTGCGCCGACGCCGATGACGCCGAGGAGCAACGGGTAGAAGATGATCCGCGGGACCGCGAAGAGGCTGGCGATCACTGGCTCGAAGGCCGCGCCGATGAGTCGAGAACGCCCGATGGCGTACCCGATCGGAATCCCGATAACGACCGAGGCGACGAAGCCGTACAGCATGGCTCCCAAGGTCGAGGCGCAGTCCGCGGTGAGCGCACCGGCGCGCGCCTGGTCCACCAGAGCACGCACGCTGTCAAGCGGCGACGCGATCAAGGGCGAGGCTGCGGAGGCGCCATACCAACCGAGGACGGCCACGACCACCAGCCCGATCCGTAGTTCCATGACTTTCCGACGGCGGCTGACGCTGCGGCTCATGCCAGGTCCCTTCGCATCGACTTCTCCACCCGAGTGAGGATCCAGTTCAATCCGGTCGCCAGGACCGCGACGACGAGGACCAGCCCATACATCTCCTGGGTACGGAAGTTCGAGTAGTCGTAACCGATCCGATAGCCCAGACCCGCGCTCGCCACCACCATCTCCATGGCGATGGTGCCCATCGTGGCGTAGAGGAAGGCCACCCGTGCGCCGGAGATGACGATGGGCAACGCACCCGGCAACAGAATCTTGCGGAAGGCGACCGGGCCCGGGCTTCCGAGCGAACGAGCCAACCGCGGCAACACCGGACTGAGACTCCGCAGGCCGATCATGGTGTTCAGAGCAATAGGCATGAAGACCATGACGGAGGCGATCAGGATCAACGGCCACAGGTTGAGGCCCAAGAGCACGATCAGCACCGGGTAGAAGACCAGGGTGGGGGTCGCGTAGAGCGTGACGAGGAACGGCTCCACGGCATCGCCGAGCGCCGGCAGCCGCCAGAACGCAATGCCGGCGGCCAACCCCGCCGCACCGCCGATCCCGAACGCCGCCAGAACGACAAGGCCGGTGTTCGACAGGTCCTTCCAGAACTCGCCATCCCGGACCTGGCTCATCGCCTTCAAGGCCTGCCATGGCGTCGGAAGGGTCAACGAATTGACCGCGCCGGTCGAGACAGCGATCTGCCAGGCCGCGACGACGGCCACTAGGAGGAGGATGCGCAGGAGGATCGCGCCGGCCCGGAAACGGATGCCGTCGACGCGCGGCGCCTTCTTGGCTCGCCCGCTCGGGAGGGTCGAAGATGCGTCGCTGGACGCTGTAGTCATGGTCGCGCTCACGCCAGCATCTCCCAGATCTGCGCCACCGTGTGCTGGAAGGCGTCGGTCGACATCACCTCGAGACTTCGCGGCCGCGGAAGCGTGATGTCGATGCAGGCGCTCAGCCTCGAGGGGCGCTTCGACATCACCCACACCTGATCGCTCAGGTACACGGCCTCCGCCACGTCGTGGGTCACGAAGAGCACGGTCTTCCGCGTACTCTCCCAGATTCGGGTGAGCTCCGCACCGACGTGATGGCGGGTCTGCTGGTCAAGCGCTCCGAAGGGCTCGTCCATCAAGAGGATCGACGGGTTCATGGCTAGCGCCCGCGCGATCGCTACGCGTTGTCGCATGCCACCCGAGAGTTGCCGCGGTCGATGCTTCTCAAAGCCGCCAAGACCGACCAGCTCGACCATCTCTTGCGCCACCGCGCGCCGCTCACGCTTGCCGACGCCGCGCATCTCGAGCCCGAAAGCCACGTTGTCGAGCACCGTCCGCCAGTGCAGGGTCGAGTCTTCCTGGAAGACCAGGGCGGTGTCGCGGCGCGGCTTACGCACCGCACCACCGTCGACCATCACGGCGCCGGAGGTGGGCGATTGAAGTCCGGCCACGAGGTCCAAGAGGGTGCTCTTCCCGCAGCCGCTCGGCCCGACGATCGAGACGAATGAGCCAGCGCGCACCGTGCCGCTCACGTCGGCGACGGCGGTCGTGGCGTCGGCGCCGTTCCGGAATGTCATTTCGACCCCGTCGAGCACGACCGCACCGTCGTGACCATCGGGATTGATCGTCTCGACGCCGCTATTGACCATCGATGTCATCGTCGATTCACTCCTGGAACTGCTTGGGCAGGTAGCTGGTGTCCACCATCGACGCGATATCGGGAATGCTCTTGACGAGCCCTTCCTCCTTAACCGCCTGAGCCACGGCCTTCATCGCCGACTGATCGACGGAGAGATTGAAGTTCTTTCCGCTCTGTTTCATCGCAGCGACAGTGGCGTCCACATCGGCCCCGGCGAAGGTCGCCCACAGGGTGCCGGCACGCTTCGGGTCGTTCTGGATGAGCTCGACGGCCTCGCCCATCGCCGTCAAGACCGCACGCACCGTGTCACCGTCGGACTTCAGGAAGCCCGCGTCTGCGACAACCACGTTGTCGATCCAGTTGGCCTGAACGTCGGCCGCCGTGAACAGCACCCGCGCCTTCCCCTCACTGACCAGTTGCGTCGCGAGCGGAGCGATCGACCAGCAACAGTCGGCGAGTCCGTTCTGGACCGCTGACCAGACGTCCGGCGGGCCTCCGATGAACTGGATCTTCACGTCCTTGTCCGGGTCCAACCCTGCCTTCCGAACCGAACTGCGGGCGAAATAGGTACTCAGCGCCGTGGGCTTGCTTGTGGCGACGGTCTTTCCGCGCAGGTCCGCGACCGATCGGATCGCCGAGCTGTTCTTGACCAGGAAGATCAGCGACGCCGCCGTGTAGGTGCTGGCGATGACCCGTAGGTTCGCGGCGCCGCTCGCGAACGCGACAATGGGCTCTGTGCTGGCCGGGATGCCGAGGTGAGCGGCACTCATGGCCTGACGGACAATGTCGGCGCCGCTGGCGGAGGTGACCGTGCTCAGATCGAGACTGTGCTTCTTGAACAGGCCGGCCTCATGAGCCACGACGTACGGGGCGAGGCTCAGCACGCTCTTGACGTCAACTGCCGGAATCTGGCCGTGGTACTTGCCGCCCGAGGATGAGGACCCGCCCCCGCATGCGCTGAGGACCGGGAGCGCCGACAACCCGAGTAGACCGCCCCCCGCCCATTTCAGGACCGAGCGCCGCGACGGCGTGACGCGTGCGGTTGCCATCAGCGCCTCACTTCTTGACTGGTTCACTCTGCCGTGCTCCTTCGCTTTCGTCTTCGAGAATCGTGGTGTCGGGGTGGGTCTCCGGGCTCGATGCCTGGGCCGGAATCGTCTCCATGGGAACGAAGACCGAGCCGTTCACCAGTCGCCGAGCGGACCGCTTGATGCGCACTGCGGACGGCCCCGGCAACTGCACCTCGACCGTCGTCACCCCCGAAGCCGTCCCGATACGGAGAGCCCGAACATCGTTCGCTGCCGCGAGGCCGGGAACGAGTCCCTGCAGGACGCTTCCTGATACACCCGCAGCGGCGGCCACCGCCACCGCGCTGGTCAACCCGATACTCGGATGCGGCGCAGTCATCGAGATCATCCGACACGCAAGATCGTGGTCGGCGGCGGCCGGCGGGGCCACGACGCCGACCTTCGGGACGGCCAAACCGTCAGCAGGGAGGCCCATCCGAACCGCAGCCGCAGCACGCAGGCTGGCGAAATCGCCGATGTGCCGCGACAGCTGTGCGACTGTTTCTGACCCCGTCAACCCGAGATCTGCCGCATCCGCCAGAACCGCTGGTGCACCCGCATCGATGAGAGTCGCTCGAATCCGACGGCCGCCCGACTCGAGCACATCGATTGCGTTCCCCGTCGGGAGCAGCGCGCCGAACGTCGTCCAGGTCGGCGGCCGGAACAGCAGGTCCACCGGTACGCCGGCCGCTGCCGGGTCATCCGAGGCGCCGAACAGGTTTGTCGACCGCCCACCCGGAGTGGCCACGTCGGCGTCGAGAAGCAGCCCGGTCTGGATGTTCCGGATGCTCAGCGTCGTCCAGTCACCGGTGGGTTCAACCGCTCCCGACTGAACCGCGTAAAGGGCAACCGCCGTCGCGCAGTTCCCGCAGTTGCTGCTCCATTCCACCCGCTCGCGATCGATGCTGACCTGCGCGAAGGAGTAGTCCACCTGCCGAGCCGTGCGGTCAACGGCCTCGATCACGATCGCTTTGCTGGTGGTCGAGGTTCCACCGCCGATTCCGTTGATCTGGCGCGGGTCGGCACCGCCATACGCCGCGCTCAGCACGCGCTCGCGCCCGCTGCGCCCGACAGGAAGCTCATGCGCCTCGAAAACCCAACACTTGCTGGTTCCGCCCCGCATGAGCGTGGAGCGCGCCCGTACCTGGTCCGCAGGTCGCGCCATCCCTATCTCCAGCCCTGCTGGCAGGTTCGGTATGTCATGGAACCCGACTGTATACAAAGAAGAACCGCTGTACAACAAATGGTCGTGTGCAGCATCACGCCGCCACGCAGCGAACTTCTTTGTCCTCCAGTGGATACAATTGGACAATGGCGAGCACACAACGGGCGTGGACGTATGCCCTTGACTAGCCGGCAGGTCTACGACGAGCTCCGACAACGCATCCTCCAAGGGTCGCTTCAGGCCGGACGAACCTTGGTCGAGACCGCCGTCGCGCAGCAGTTGGATGTGAGTCGCACCCCTGTGCGCGAAGCGCTACGACGACTCGAGCAGGACGGCTTGGTCGAGCGCGTGGGCCGGGGCCTTCGCGTGGTCCAACGCAGCCCTGAGCAGATCCTGGAGATCTATGAGGTCCGAGTGATCCTTGAAGCTGCCGCCGCGCGCACCGCCGCAGACCGTCGTACCGACTTCGACATCCGGCGGCTTCGCGCCATCCACCGACAGATGCAGGAACTCACCGACGACGCGGTCGATGCTCGGGTGCGTCTCAACAACGCCTTCCATGAAGCGCTCTGGCAGGCAAGCCACAACGCCACCCTGGTCGACTGCATTGTGCGCCTACTCGTCCAGTTGCGGCCATACCCGCAGACGACGCTGGAAGCCCCGGGGCGCTGGGACCTGATCCTCAAAGAACATGACGAACTGATCAGCGCCATCGAGAGCCGCGACTGCGACCAGGCAGCGGCGATTGCGACCGCCCATATGACCCAGGCCCGCGACATCCGGCTCCGGATGTTTGCCGAAGGCTTCGGCGCAGAATCCGTCGTGCCCGAGGAGCCGCTGATCTAGTTCTCGGTCCTAGCACCTGGGCAGGTGCGGGCCCACTGCATCGCGGTCGATCCGCGCCGACGGCCGCTCGCGGGCGAGCACGTCAATACTCTGCAGCACCCAGAAGAGCCCGAAGAGCAGCAGGATGCCGATCTCGGTGCCGAGCAGCGAATAGCTCCATGACCACGCGGCCCCGAAGACGGCGCCCACCAGTACGAAGCCGCCGATGATCGCCCAGTACGCCGCATCGAACCGGGTCGGGCTCGCGGACTGCCGGGCCAGCACCCGCACGCCCCAGTCGGTATTGAGCACCACCACCCCGATGAACGGCAGGAACGTGAAGATTGCTGCCAGCGCATGAGCGTGAGTGGCGAAGGAGTCCCGGTCGACCAGGATCCAGACCACCCCCGCCACCCAGGCAGCGGCGGTCGAGATCAGGCCGACCACGCCCCAAGGGCTCGGCCACCGGACACCGCGGGCGCGCTGACGCAGCCCCGCCGCGAGGACGACGACGTACCCGACCGCGAGCACGACCAGGAAGGTCAGCGCGTTGTTGGCGATGGCGTGCTCGTCGGGTGCCTGGCCACGCTCCGGCGTGGGGACGAACGCGACCATCGGCGCGGAGATGCCGGCCAGGTTGAGACAGACGTCCTCGGCGTCGGTCGCCCCGCGGAGCGCGACCAGGCAGACGCCGACGCTCGCCAGGACGCCGATGAAGACCGGCCCGGCGGCGGTGTAGTAGTAGGCGCTGATCGAGGTCTGCCAGCCGTCCCTGACGGTCTCCGCCGCAACCGAGACGGCCAGTGCCAGCAGGAGCGCGAGCATCGCGAACCGCAGGTAGCGGTACGTCGTCGTCTCGGCAGGCATGGACCCACCGTAGGGGGATTGCCGCCACCGCTGCTGGGTAGGACATGGCCATGTCGTACCCGACGCCGCCCGGACCACCGC
>Ga0164243_10012425_pt1 | contig 12062 bp, 12 predicted proteins | sample OricompcompostOP_FD_108781 | JGI IMG/M metagenome (GOLD analysis project Ga0164243, IMG submission 108781) | Organic Plus compost microbial communities from Emeryville, California, USA - Original compost - Organic plus compost (OP) | ecosystem: Engineered > Solid waste > Mixed feedstock >...
CCGGGCTGATGGCCCATCACCATCACGGTGCGGCCCCGGAAGGTCGCCAGGCCGCCAAGCAGGGCGCGGTCATCGCCGAAGGCGCGGTCGCCGTGCAGTTCGATGAAGTCGGAGAAGAGCTCGCGGATGTAATCGAGGGTATGTGGCCGCTGCGGATCACGCGCGAGGCGAACGCGATCCATCGGGCTGAGCACCACCGCCTCCTCGGCCGGTCGTTTCGCATCGCCGCCGGCATCGGGAGCGGTCTGGTCGGTCGTCGCCTGGTTGGCGTTGCTCATTGGTCCTCGCTCCCCATTGTGGCGGCGGTCGTCATCGGGATGGTCGTCGCCTCGGAAGCCGGCGAGGGTGTGCTGCCGCAGTACAAGTCGATCAGGGTCGCGATCGTGCCCTTGATCTCCGAGCGCGGTGCGATGAGATCGATCGTGCCGTGCTCGAGCATGAACTCGGCCGTCTGGAACTCCTTGGGCAGCTTCTGCTTGATGGCCTGCTCGATCACGCGCTGGCCGGCGAAGCCAATCTTGGCCTCCGGCTCGGCCATCACGACATCGGCCACCGTGGCATAGCTGGCGGTGACGCCGCCATAGCAAGGATCGACCAGCAGGGAGATGTGGGGCAGCCGCGCCCGGCCCAGCGCCTCGAATCCCGCGACGGTCTTCGCCATCTGCATGAGGGAGAAGAGCCCCTCGTGCATGCGGGCGCCGCCGGAAGCATTCACCGTCACGACCGGAAGCCGCCGTTCGATGGCACGCTCGATCGCCCGGCTCATCTTCTCGCCCCAGACGGACCCCATCGTGGCGCCGAGGAAGTCGAAATCGGCGACGAGGATCACCGCCTGGCGCCCGTCGATGACGCCCGTCCCGGAGATGAGTGCCTCGGTCTCGCCGGTCTTCTGCTGGGTCTTCGCGATCTTCTCGGTGTACGGCCCCTGGCCGTCGACGAAGCGAAGCGGATCCTCCGGGCGGAGGGTGGTATCCCATTCAACAAAGGAACCCGGATCGACGAGCTGGGCGATGCGTTCGCGTGCCCGGAGCCGGAAGTGATGCCCGCATTTCGGGCAGACCTGCAGGCTGCGTTCCAGCTCGCGGGAATAGATCAGCTCGCCGCACTTCGGGCATTTGACCCACAGATCCTCGGGGATCGTCTGCTGGTCGCTTCGCTCGTCCTCGCTTGCGGGGCGGGGGCGGAACTTGCCCGTACGTTGGAAGAAGTTGCGCATTCCGAGATTCCTCGACCGGTTCGTTCACCACCCCCGGGATTCGGGCAGTTCGTGGGCGTGGTGCGCGGGCGACCTGGCGCACGGAGTCCAGCGGGCGGCGACAGGGGACAACAGGGGCATGGGGAGGGATCGACCCGATCATGGAGTCGCGGGTCCAGCCAGACCCGCTTCCGCCACGTACCGACGCGCGGATTTTGATGAGGATACGGTAGTTCTGCGCGCCGTATCAACCCGCTGCGGGGGCCGGGGAGCGGAGGAAGCCCTCCCAATGATGCAGAACGACCTTGCACGGCTGCCGAATCCCCCGAGAGGATGGTGTGGACAGCGTTTGCCGCCATTTGGCATCATTGGTGGACACGCTGGGTGCATCGTGCCCCATCGTCTCGAAGGATGCTTCCATGCCAGCTCTCAGCCTGTCCGAACTCCGCCAGAACAAGCGCCTCATCGGGTTTCTCGTCGGATTCTCGTTCGGCGTGCTCTTCGCGGCCATCTCGCCCAACATCTGGTGGGCGGGGATCATCGGCGGTGTCATTCTCGGGGTGATCGTCGGGCGCCTCTTCGCCTACGACGTCGCCCGGGATGAGGAGTTGCAGCGCATCTCGCGGAGCCCCCTCGCCGATCCGGAGACAATCACCGGAATCGCCATTCCGCGTGACGACGATCTGCACTACCCCGTCCGCTCATAGGTCCCTCCGGAATCCCGGTTTCCCTGCCATCCCGTGACACGGGCCTGATCCCCGTGCGATGATCGGGAGCGCCGTGCCGCCCGCGACGGTCGTTCCAGGCCGGATCGCGGTGCGCGCCGGATCCTGCGGGCGCCTCCCCATCGCCACGAGTATCCGCTTCATGAGCGCAGCGCCGTCTTCGCCACCTTCATCTGCCCGCCCGCCCGGCTACCGGGATCTGCTGTCCCTGCCGGGGACGCTCGACTTCTTCATTGCTGGCTGCATCGGACGGATCCCCCTTGCCATGCGGGCGATGGGGTGCGTTCTGCTGGTGCAACTGGTGACAGGATCGTACGGGCTGGCGGGGCTGGTCGGGGCGGTGCAGACCCTCGTCGGGGCGTTCGCGGCGCCCAGCATCGGCCGCATCGCCGACCGCTACGGCGAGCGGACGATCCTGCTGTGGGGAACGCTCGTTCATGGGGCCGGGATCTTCGCGCTGGTGGCCAGCGTGCATTGGGGAGCCAACCCGATCCTGATGTCGCTCGCCGCCGCAGTGGTGGGCGCATCGAATATCCCCTTCAGTTCCCTGAGCCGGGCGCGTTGGACGCGGACGCTCGGCAGCCGGGGGCCGGTGCTGGAGCGGGCCTATTCGCTGGAGAGCATGGCCGACGAAATGGGGTTCGTGATCGGCCCGCTTCTGGTAGTGCCGCTCTGCGTGGTGGTCGATCCGGCGGCGGGCATCCTCGCGGCGCTGGCATTCACGGTTCTTGCGGCGGGCATGCTGCTGCGGCTGCCCGATACGCGCAAGGCCCAGGAGACCGAGATTCGCCTGACACCCGGCCAGAGCGTGGAGGAGCATCGTTCGCCCATCGCCATCGTGGGGATCCGCGTGGTGGTCGGCGTGCTGCTGGCGGTCGGATTCCTCTTCGGCTCGGTCGACATCATGATCGTCTCCTTCGCGGAGGATCATGGATCGAAGGGTGCGGTGAGCGTGCTGGCGGCGCTCTTTGCGTTTGGCAGCTTCATGGGGGCGGCAGTCTACGGGATGATCCACTGGAAGGCGCCGATCGATCGGCGCCTGAAGTTCGCGATCTGGTGGCTGGCCCTGGGCACCGTCCCAGTGGTGCTGGCAAGCTCGCTGGTGGGGATGGGCGCAGCCGGGATCTTCATCGGCCTGTCGATCTCGCCGGCGTTGATCGCCTCGAACACCGTGGTGGAGCACCTGGCGCCCAAGGGATCGGTGACGGAGGCATTTGCCTGGCTCAGTTCGGCGCTGGCGTCCGGCGCGGCGCTGGGAAGCCTGCTTACGGGCGTTGTCCTGGACGAGATGGGGACGCGCGCCGGACAAACGCTCTCGCTGATCGGAGGAACGGGCGCGGCGGTGGGCGTGATGATCTGGGCGCGGCATCTGAAGCCGCCAGCTGACGACGACGGCGAGCCCAGCGGTGGTGATGAGGTGTTCGGAGAGGATCTGTCGCCGGTCCTTGCCGTCCAAGCCGATCCCGCTTGATGGTCCCCTGCCGGGCTGCGCGACCGCCCGTCCCGGCGCAGGCTTGCTATGGGGCCGTCTCGTCGAACGCAGCTCATGGTGGTTGGCGGCCCCACGCTTGAGGTCTCAAGGCTACCCCTCGGAGGGGATACCCGCCTCGTTTGCCGGGTTGGGGCGATCGGCTTCTGTGCTGTTGATGTCCCATATCTTGGGGCGCTCGCGACGATATCCACATTCCCACCACAACTTATCCACATATCCCGACGCCTGTGTACGTACGCCTCACGTCCGGACATGCTTTGAAGGCAGAGATGAGCACCCGCTCGATCCGCCCCCAGCCTGGCGCCTCCTTCGAGCCGGATCTCGACCGATTCCCTTCCATGCCGTAGGATGGACGCGATTAGTCAGCCGTTGACTATGGCCGCGATGCGGGCCCGGCGTGAGCGCGGGACACCGGCAATGACGCGAGGAGTGACGATGCATACCAGGAATCGGCATAGCCAGGGGCGGGTCGTCCATCCCGCCCACTTCGGCGTTCGCGCGGCCTTCAGCCTCCTGCTGATGGTTCTGAGCCTCGCCTTCATGGCGGCTCCGGCCTCGCCCGTCATGGCCGCCGCCCTGCAGGGGGCCGGGGCGATCTCCTGCGATCCGGCCACGCCAGCCGCGCCCGGAACAACGGGCACAGCGGCGGCCACGCCGGTCGCACCAGCTTCCGTCGAGTTTCCGGCCGAGGGGGGCACGTTGACCGTCTTCGCGGCAGCATCCCTGACCGATGCGTTCGCCACGATCGTGGACGACATCCAGGCGGCACATCCGAACGTGACGATCACCGTCGAGACGGGCGGATCGCAGGCGCTGGTCACCCAGTTGACCGAGGGCGCGCAGGCGGATGTGCTCGCGACCGCCAACACCTCGACGATGAAGGATGCTCAGGCCGCAGGGGTGATCGAGGGCGCGCCGGTGGTCTTCACGGGCAACCGCCTGCTGATCGTCACGCCGGAGGGCAATCCGGCTGGCATCGCCTCGCTGGATGATCTCGCGAAGAGCGGCGTCAAGCTCGTGATCGCTGGCGCCGATGTTCCGGTCGGCTCCTACACGCGGAAGACACTCTGCTCCTACGTTGCCAAGGGGGATGCTCCGGAGGGCTTCCTCGAGGCGGTGAATGCCAACGTCGTCTCCGAGGAGACCGATGTCCGGAGCGTGCTCGCCAAGGTCCAGCTCGGTGAGGCCGATGCCGGCATCGTCTACGCCAGCGACGCGGTGGCGAGCAATCTGGCCGGGACCCCGGTGGGCACCATCGAGTTCCCGTTCGAAACGACGGCCACCTACCCGATCGCGCCGGTCGCAGGCGGGAATACGGAGTTGGCGCAGGCGTTCATCACCTACGTGCTCAGCCCGGAGGGCCAGCAGGTGCTGTCGGACTTTGGCTTCGCACCTGCCGCCAGCTAGGTCGTACGTATGCTCGGCAGGTCGCTGTCGGTGAACGGCTCTGTTCCCTCGGGCGATGGGTTTTCGTCCCGTTCTTCCGGAGAATGCTCGATGAGGTCTGTCCGCTCCCTGCTTCGCCCCGTCACGGCCCTGCTGATCCTGCTTGGCGCGGTGGCGGTGGCGATGCCGGCGCCCACCATTGCGCACGATGCGACTCCCGCCGCGGGAGTCGCATCTCCGGCCGCTGGTCAGTCGATCCGCATCCTCGGCCTCCCCGGCGATGTCACACTCACGGTTGACGAGCTCAAGACCCTTGATGTGGAAACGGTGGATGTCACCTTCACCGCCGCCGGGCAGGAGCAGGCGCATACGTTCACGGGAACGTCGCTCCTTGGGGCGCTCGACTATGCCGGCCTGTCATTTCCGGAGGGCGCCAAGAATCCGTTGCTCCAGACCTACCTGATCGTCACCGCGAACGATGGCTATCAGGTCGTCATCTCCGGCGGCGAACTCGATCCCTCCTTTGGGAATGTCCCGATGCTGCTTGCGTGGGAGCAGGACGGCGCGCCGCTTGAGGGGACCGAGGGCCCACTGCGCCTGGTCGTACCGGGTGACACCAAGGGGGGACGGTATGTCCACGGCCTCGTCTCGATCGAGGTGTTGAGCCTCGATTCGACGATCGGGGGCGACGCCGCGACCCCGAATGCCTGATTCGTGTCCCTGAGTTGTTCCTGGGAAGAGCCGCCTGCAATCGCAGGCGGCTCTTCTCGTGCGGGGCGTGGAGCGGTGAATGAGGAAATCTCTTGTCCGCTTGATCACCTACCCTGTGACCAGGCGGTGAGGCAGGGGTGAGCGTCGACCGCCATGGCCCCCGGTTGGGCGTCCCTGGCCGCTGGTTCGTGCCATCCGCCCCCCTGCCCGACCGTTTGCCCGGTGAGCCGGGCCTTGCTACATACACGATGCAAAGGAGCACTCGATGTCCGAGACCCTTGCCCCGATTCCGGTGGAGACATATCGCGCCGCCCTGCTGACCATGCTCGATGAGGCGTTTTCCGGCGCTTCGGGACCGTCTGGCTTCTTCACCGACAAGGGCACCTCGCTGTTCGAGACGCTGGCCGGGATCGACGCGGCGACCGCTTCCCGCTCCTTCTCCGACCGTGCCGGATCGATCGCCGCGCAGGTGAACCACATCCGGTTTTACCTCGATGCCCTGATGGACGGGTTGCGCTCCGGCTGGAAGCCTGCGGACTGGCCTGGATCGTGGCAGGTAGGCGCGGTGTCGGATGTGGAGTGGCAGGAGCTGGTCGAACGCCTGAAAGCCAGCTATGCCGAGGTCCGCGTCTTCGCCGCGACAAATCCGGACTGGGACGGGAATCTCATTGGCGGCGGGATCGCGATCGTGGCGCATACCGCCTATCACCTCGGGGAGATCCGTGCTGCGCTGGCGGCACTGAACGTGCCTGAGCCCGCCGCAGATCCGGAGTAGAGGCCGGGTAGATCGGCGTTCATGCGGATTGGGGATGACTGGTGCTGGGAGGGAGACTCCGCTCCCAGCACCAGCCTGTTGCCCTAGAAGTTGGGCAAGGTCAAGGGGGCGATGTGGATCAGGAAGGCTACCGCTCCGGGGTGTGCCTCAGCGATCCATGCCCCATCTTCCTCGGAGTACGTCCAGTAGCGATCCTGATGGTTTGGGGAGTGTTCGGTCACCGTCGGGCCATCGTTGGTGAAGCCGGTGACGAGGGCTACATGGTCGATAATCCCATCGCCGCCATAGTCGTAGGCGATGACATCACCCAGATCAGCCCCTGTCGGAACATCGTTTGACCAACTGAGCTCAGTCATCGTGCCGGGCGTTATGGAAGCATTGCCCTCAATCGGGTGGGCGTTGATCAGGTAGTTGACCAGGCTGCTTGGGCTCGACAGGACTTCCTGATCCCAATCGTCCGTCTGCGGGAGCCCGCCACCCCAGAGCGCCTGGCTTACGAAGCTGGCGCTATCGTCGCCGAACTGGCCGCCATCCCCGAACGTCGCAATCGCAGTATTCACGGCAGCATCGCGGTCATAGATCGGGACAGTGATTGAACCCTCGTCTGACCCATCGGGGTTTTGTGCCACTGGTGGTTGCGCGATGGATCCGCCGACGGCAGTCTCATTGACTTGCAGATCGCAATTCGTCACGTACCCGTCGGCATTGAGGATGTTGAGGTCCCACGGGATGCCGGGCAGATCGTTGATATTCGCAGCCGTCCCAATCGACGCGGGGTCGTTATCGTCGTTGTTCTCGGTCACATCGAAGTGGAGGTGCGGTGGGACGCCTCCCGAGTGTCCGCTCCAGCCAACCTGTTGCCCGACTTGAACGTGGTCTCCGACTTGGGCACCGTCTACGAAGTCTTGCAGGTGAAGGTAAAACGAGCGGACTCCGTTGTGGACGAAAGCGCCATTTTCCCATCTGCCATGGGCGATGCCGACCTGCAACGCGCCGCCAATGACATCTGTAGAGATGACATCCCCTTCGCCGGCCGCGAGCACGGCCGTCCCGTCGAAGAGGCCGAAATCAAATGCACGGTCGTTCTGCTCCTGAGACTGGGGAGACACGTTGTAGCCCGTCTCATAGTTCTTGTTGTTTCGATTGTGCCAGCCGCATCCCGGGACTTGGGTAATCTCGGTCGGGCCGTCGAACGGAAGGCGCACAATCCCCTCGGGCAAGGGCGGCCTCCCAACCTCACCGGTTGCGCCGGCCTGCCACGGCAGGAACAGGACCTGCCCAAAGAGCATTGCAACCAGGCACCACGCGGCAAACCCAACGCGCATGTGTCGCCGCACCACGTTCATCGCCACTCTCCCCACAACGAATCGCGTTCAGGCGAGGAATCCCTCACCGCGACATCACGTTCCTGCGCAGCGCGGCCCACACCGCCGAAGCAAGCTCGCAACAGCACTGAGTATTCTCTTGTTTGTCCCGAAGACGAGTATACGCGCCAATCAGCTACCCAGCTACCACCCTGAGCACGCTGGACTGAATGAACCAACGGCACTCTCGTGGCGTGTTACACATGAACTGCTCGTGGCAAGACCCCTGCGGACATCGCAGAACTGGCCACCCGTATCTCATAGCGGAGGTCTCATCGTGGCCCTTTGCATCGTGTCATCGTGTCGGGAGCGCAATGCTCTGGTGCCGACAAATCCGTGGACACCCGAGTCGCCCCGTCGCGCCTGGTCACGATGCCGGATCTGGCTTCCGTAGGCGGACGAACGGAAGACGAACGGAATAGGAGTGCTTGTGACGGACCCGACCTTGCCCGAGACCATCCCCAGCCCCTCGATCGAGGGATCGGTGCGCACCCATGCGCTGAACCTGCTGGAGGAGATCTTCACCGCGCATCACGGCTATATCCTCGACCGGGGCACCTCCTTCTTCGAGACCCTTGCGGAGATCGACGCCGAGACCGCGTCGCTGCGGTATTCCCCCCATTGCGGGACGTTAGCGGCCCAGGTGAACCACACGCGCTTCTATCTTGACGTCGTTCTGCGGGCAATGCGGGACGGAGACAATACGCCCGCCGACTGGGATTCATCCTGGGAGATCGAGGCGGTCAACGAGGAGGAATGGGCGGCGCTGCTGGCCGGGCTGCGCGCATCCTACGAAGCGGTCGCTGCTCACATCGGGACGCGGGAAACCTGGGACGACTCGGCGGTGGGCGACGCGATGGCGCTCGTGGCCCATAGCGCCCATCATCTGGGGGAGATCCGGCAGGCCTTGGCGGTGATCCCGCTGCTGCGCCCCGGGTTCGGCGACCAATCGATCGGCTGACCGTCGTCTGGGGCTAACCCGGCATTCCCCGCTGGCAGGTGATGCCGCATCCGGGCAGACACCATGGTGAGACGGGTTCTCTCGTGTGGCTGCCTCCTACCAGCCTGCGGGCGGCGCGATGTTCTTGGGCCAGCCGGATGGCAGCGCTTTGTGAAACATCGTCCGGACCTCATCTTCCGGGTACCCGGCTATGCCGCACCCGACTTTCGTGAGGAAGAACTGGAGGTCCGGCCTGGAGGCGGCAAAATCGATGAACCGCTGGATCGCCTGCTGGAAGAGATCCCGGCCGTTCATGGTCGGGATAGCGTAGGACTGTCCTTGCAGTCCCTCCCCTTGGCCCATGATGGCCCCAAACTGCTCGACTGCCTGTCTGGCTGCGCCTCCGGCGTGGTGTCCAGCCGCGTTGGAGCCAAAGACGAAAACCTGATTCGGTGCAAGATGCATGATCACGGGCTCACCTCCATGGCGTTCTGTGGTGTCGTGCGCTCGACCGTGGTGTCTCGTCAAAGCCGCCGCAGTGAGGGGCGCATGCTGTCGATGCGCGGCAGGCACGGGCGATGATCTCACCGCTCCAGTCCGGATTGAGAGCGTTCGATCAGCTGACGATCGTGCGGGGCTTGTCCGGCGCGTGGCGGGGTTTGCGCATGGAGATTCCATGTTGCCCCTTGCCGTAGTAATTCGCCACCGTGCCGGTGCTGACGAACCCCTCTGCCACGTAGAGGGCCTGCGCCCCAAGGTTGTGCTCCTGCACCATCAGCGTCATGTCGCCGTCGGGGAGCGCCGCGTCCAGCGCCCGGAGCAGGGCCCGTCCCACACCCCTCCGGCGCCAGTCGGGGTGGATCGCCAGATTCATCACCCGCGCCGATCCCCGAGACTGGTCCCCGATCACGCATCCCATCACATCACCGGTTGCCGGGTCCTTCGCCACGAGGAAGGTCACGCCCGGCCAGACACGCAAGGTGAGCAGCGCACCCCAGCCATAGGCAAGCCGTGCCGGGAACGAGCGCTTCTGGACATCCACGACGGCGCGCAGATCCTTCCAGGCCACCGGCTCGATGAGCGCGGGGGCATGGGGAGTGGACGGGCGGTTGGAATTGGAGGATGGGGTTCCCTGGGTCGCGGATCTGTCCATAGGGAAATCGTACCGCAGGATCTTGCCATGCTGGAACCGGCCCTACCTCCGCGAATGTCGGGGTAAGGCCGGCGTCCTCCCTTGCCTACGAGGAGGGGAGATTCTCCAGCGAGGCGACGACGATGGGCGTGGTGGTGGGACCAGGACTGCCGTTCGGTCCCGGCTCGACGGTGATGGCGAGCGCGGTGTACCCGCGCCCGCCGACGAGGGCGGCGAAGCCGTTCGCCCCCATCGTCCCCGCCGAGACGGGGCCGTTCGCGTCGATCAGCCAGACCTGGTAGACGTGATCGGTCGGGGCGGCGGGCATGTTGCGGGTGGAGAGCATCAGCAGGCCGGTTTCCGGATAGAAGCGGAGATCGGCGGAGACACCCTGGGGCAGCGGGGTCGCGAAGGTGAGAGCGACCTCCCTGCCGTTGTCGGTATCGTTTCCGCTGCGTTGAGCAAGCTGGTACCCGGCGAAGACGGCCCCGGAAAGCATGACGACGAGCACGACGGCGGCCAACGCCCGCATGAGTCCCCTGTTGCCTCCAAACGCTCCGAACCGCGACGGCCGCGGTATGGGAGCCGGGGCGACGGCGACGATATCCTCCGGACGGGCGTCGAAGATCGAACGTGGGACCTCGTTGCTTGCCGTGGTCGGGCGACGGCTCCGGACGTCGATTGGCGCCTCCATGTCGTCCGGACCTGATGATGCCGCCCCGGCGCTTCCGGCGAGGATCGATGCCTGCACACGATCGCGCAGGGCGGGGGACGGGGAAGCCTGCGGCTCCTCGACCGAGAGGGGCAGCGCCGCGACGACCTCGGCGAACTCGGCGAGCTCATCGCGGAGGGACGCTCCCTGCTCCGTATCGAGGTAGGCCATCAGCTCCGCATGCTCCTCCGGCGTGAGGATGCCGAGGGCGGCGCCGCTCACGAGCTCCTCGTAGTGGGCATGATCCCGGAAGTTGGGACGGCGGGATGGTTCCAACGTGCTCACCTTGATGTCTCGCCGGGTGCGATCCCGGGCGTGCCGGGCGGAAGCGGGACGCCAGCGGGGGCGGCCAGGGTCCGCAATTCGGATGCGAGTTTCTTGAGACCGAGCCGCAGGCGGCCCTTCACGGTGCCGAGCGGGATGTGTTCCTGTTCGGCGATCTCACCGTGCGTCATCCCGTCGAAGTATGCCAGTTCGATGGCGCGCTGCTGGTCCCGGGGAAGCGCGGCCAGGGCGGACCGGACCTGCTCTCCGGTCAGCATGGCTGAAACCTCGGCCCAGACATCGGGGACCGCGAGCCGGTAATCGACGTCCTCCAGGGGAACGGTCCCCGGGTGCCGGTCGATGGTCCGCCGGCGGATGTCGATCGAACGGTGATGGAGGATCGTGAGGATCCAGCCGCGCACGTTGGCCCCGCGATCGGGATCGAAGGTGGCGGCGCGGTTCCAGACCTGGAGGAAGGTATCCTGCACGGCTTCCTCGGCCAGCGTCGCATCGTTCAGGATGCGCCAGGACACGGCAAAGCAGATCCGATGGTATCGGTCGTACAGGTCCATGAGCGCTCCCGAATCACGCTGGGAGACCGCCTGGATGAGAACGAGATCGTCCGGCGTGGTCACGCGGCTGAGACCTTCCCCTTGCACCCGACAGGAAGAACGAACGGAACGGTGTTGCTGGATCATTCCGCTCCGGAGCGATGGGCCAGTGTGGCCGCATGACCCTGGTAGACGCTGCCCCGGCCCTGCGCGATGAATCCGTGGGCGCCCCTCGGGGGCTGCGTGCGGGTGATGATAGGCGGAACGGGTGCTCGCTGGCGAGAACCGGATTCATGCCGGCGTTGGACATACAAGATTCACGCCACGGCACGCTCCTTCGGATGCCTCGGTGTACGTCCCCCCTGGGAGCGACCCCTGGACCGATCCGGCCGCAGGATCCCCTCCCTGCTTTCGCAAGTGGAAAGAAGCCCACCGGCCCGGAGACGAGCAACATCCGGAAGACAAGGCAGCCGGACGCGTGTCCGGTCCGGGGTGAGATGAAAGGTTCCCACAGATGGCGCGGGTGATCGCAGGCATGGTGATGTCGCTGGATGGATTCGTGGCCGACCGGAACGGCGATGTGAGCCGTCTCTATCCGGATATGGCAGCGATGCGGGCAACCGGCGCCGTCGTGATGGGGCGCCGGTCGTATGCGATGGGGAACGGCGATTTCATGGGGTACGAGTTCCAGGGGCCGATCTTCGTCGTCACGCACAGGGCCCCGGCACAGCCGGTGAATGGGGAGAACGGCCACCTCACCGTCTCATTCGTCCCCGAGGGCGTCGAACGGGCGATCGCGCTTGCGAAGGAGGCAG
>Ga0164243_10012427_pt1 | contig 12061 bp, 12 predicted proteins | sample OricompcompostOP_FD_108781 | JGI IMG/M metagenome (GOLD analysis project Ga0164243, IMG submission 108781) | Organic Plus compost microbial communities from Emeryville, California, USA - Original compost - Organic plus compost (OP) | ecosystem: Engineered > Solid waste > Mixed feedstock >...
CGGATCGCTGGAGCCCTACACCAGGCCGGAGATTCTCAGCGCCGACCTGTCGAGCTTCGTGCTCGATCTGGCGCAATGGGGCGTCAGCGACCCGTCCTCGCTCACGTTTCTCGATCCGCCACCGAAGGCGGCGCTGACCGAGGCGACGAATTCACTGCGCGAACTTGGCGCGCTGGATGACGCCGGCCGCATCACGAGCGAGGGCAAGGCGCTGCGTGCATTGCCATTGCCGCCGCGGCTTGCGCGCATGATCGTCGATGCAGCAGCCCGCGGCGCAGGGATGGGGGCGGCGGAGATCGCGCTGGCGCTGACCGAGCGGGGGCTTGGCGGCAACGACGTTGATCTTGCGCATCGGCTTGATGCACTGCGCCGCGACCGCTCGCCGCGTGCGGAAGAGGCACGGCGGACGGCGAAGCGGTGGGCAGAGATTGGCGCGCAGCAGCGAAGGTCGACAGGCGCCGAGCACGCGCCGAATTCCGGGGATGACCTTTCAGCCGGCGCCATTCTCGCGCTTGCCTATCCCGATCGCGTGGCGAAGAATCGCGGCAACGGCAGCTTCCTGCTCGCGAACGGCCGCGGCGCCAGCGTCGATCAGGCCTCGCCGCTGGCGCGTGAGCCGTACCTTGCCGTCGCGGAGATGTCCGGCGCGGCCCATCAGGGCCGTATCCTGCTGGCTGCGGCGATTTCACTTGACGAGATCGAAGAGGAGTTTGCGGACCACATCGTGGCGCATGCCGACGTCACATTCGATCCGCAAGGTCTTGCGTTGCGCGCGCGCTCGGCGCGGCGGCTCGGCGCCATTGCGTTGAACGAACGGACGATGGCTGTCCCGGCCGATGAGGAGTCTGCCAAAAAACTTGCCGAAGGGATTGCCGCCGCCGGTCTGCGCCATCTGCCATGGACGAAAGCGCTCACCCAGCTGCGTGACCGCGTCAACTTCGTTCGGCGGGCCGAAGGCGACGAATGGCCCGATTTGTCGGACGAAGCGCTTGCCGCAACGGCGGCCGAGTGGCTTGCGCCGATGCTGACCGGCAAGACGGCCGTGAGTCAGATCGGCGCCGACGATCTCGACGCGGCGCTTGCGACGCTGCTGCCTTACAAGCTGCGCCGCAAGCTCGATAGCGAGGCGCCGACGCATTTCGAGGCGCCGTCGGGGTCGAACGTGCCGATCGACTATGAAGCGCCGGAAGGGCCGAAACTCTCGATTCGCGTGCAGGAGCTGTTTGGTCTCAACAAGCACCCGTCAATCGCGGGCGGACGCATACCTCTGGTCGTGGAACTGTTGTCGCCGGCGCATCGGCCGGTGCAGCTCACGCGCGATTTGCCGGGGTTCTGGCGCGGCAGCTACGCGGATGTGCGCACCGATATGCGCGGACGCTATCCGCGCCATCCCTGGCCGGAAGATCCGACCACTGCGCCAGCTACACGCCGCGCCAGGCCGCGGGGTACTTGAGCGCCGAGATCGATAACGTTTTAGTGTTTCTGTTTAGAGCGTGTTTATGCACCCGGCGAAGATACCTTTGCGGAATGCGCCGCTTTAGCTGCACTGCAACGACAACCATCGATACTCCCGCACAACGACATTTCGCGGAGCAAGCGATGCGCGGCCTTCTGTTCTTTGCGATCATGGCGCTGATCATCGGCGCGCTTGTGCCGAAGATGTACAGCGTCGAGAAACCGAAGCCTGCGCTAGCCATGGCCCTGCAGGCGCCACCGTCTGCGCCGTCAGTCAACACCAATTCCCGGTCGGTCACGCTGAGAGCATCGGGCGGGCATTTCTTCACCCAGGCCTCGGTCGATGGCCGCAGACTCGATTTCATGGTGGACACAGGGGCGTCGACCATCGCGCTGCGCGAGAGCGACGCTGCGCGGCTCGGCATCCATCCGGGAGAGCGCGACTATCGGCATAGTGTCTCGACCGCCAACGGCGTCGTGCGGGCAGCCTATACCGAATTGAACAGGGTCGAGGTAGGGGGCGTGACGGTGCGTAATGTTGCGGCGCTCGTTCTGCCGGACGAAGCGCTCGGCCAAAATCTGCTCGGCATGACGTTCCTCTCGAAACTCCGTTGGGAACAAAAGAACGGCAAACTTACGCTGGAGCAGTAGCGTCGCTCTCGTCATGCGCGTGACGCGCGCATTTATCTTCTTAGAAAATCCTTTTTGGATGGATTGCCGGGTCAAGCCCGGCAATGACGTCAATTCAATGCGAAGGGCCGCCCGTGAGGGCGGCCCTTCCATTGTCGGACCGAGGTCCGGCATTTTGCCCGGGCACGATGAACGTGCCTAAAGCAGTATTGAGCCAGATCGTAGCCAGGTCGGGCTACGCCGGAACCCCACAAGAGGCGAGGATCCATGACTCGGATGCCGGCGACTTCGGCAATTGACAATGAGACACTGGATCACCTCCTTTCAGTTGGTTGACGACGCTTGATCCTAGGGGGCGCTGCAGCGATTCGTAAAGCGTCCTGCCCTTGCGGCGGTGGGCGCCGGTCCGCGATCCATGTGTCCGCCACGGGGCGGCCATCCGGAAATTTCTCGCAGAAACCGTCGTTTGCGTCTTTTCCGGCTGCTACAAAGCGGCGTCAAAAGGGCTCCGGAAACGCACGCGACACGCCGTATGGACGCAGATTCCGCCGCATTCGGCCACGCCAAGGCTCCCGGCGCGCCCCCCAAGCATGACCTGAACATCGGCTTGTTCGTGGCGCTGATGGCGCACACGGTGGTGGTCAATGCCGTCGTTGCGCTGGCACGCATCACCACATCCTACCGGGCGATCGAACTCGACCTGTCGGTATTCTGGATCGGGGTGATCGCCGGCGGTTTTTCGCTGGTGCCGGTGTTCGCGGCTGTGTGGGTCGGCCGGTTCATCGACCACGGACACGACGCCATCTCGGCATGGATGGGCGCGTTTTTCATGCTGCTGGCCTGTGCGGGGTTTCTGTTTTGGCCGTCCTCCCAAATCGAACTCCTGGCGTTCTCGATCCTGCTGGGCTTCGGCCATATGTTTTGCATGGCGGCGCATCAGATGATTTCGGTACGTTGCGCCGGCCCGATCAGCCGCGAAGGTGTGTTCGGCTATCACATGATCGCCATTGCCTCCGGTCAGGGACTCGGGCCGATGTTGCTCGGATGGCTCGGCGGCGACGCCAAGATTCCACCGACGGAACTGTTGTTCACCATTGCGCTGGCGGGAGCCTGCCTGTCCCAGATCGTCGGGTTTGGTTTGCGGCGATTGCCGCGTGAAGGGGGTGAAACGGCGAAGCGCCGCCGCGTCTCGGTCAGGAGCCTGTTGGCCAATCGCAGTCTGACCATGGTTTTGATCGCAAGCGTCGTCACCATCACCGCGTTCGAGTTGCTGATCGTCTATCTCCCGTTGCTTGGAGCGGAACGCCATATCGAGACGCGCGATGTCGGCCTCCTGCTGGCCGCGCGATCCCTGACATCGATTGTCGTGAGGTTTTTTTACGCCCGCCTGCTGATGGCGGTTGGCCGCAAGCGGCTGCTGGTAAGCTGCATGTTCCTCGGCGCCGCCGCCTTCATCCTCATGGGCCTGCCGGTCTCGCTGCCGCTCATGTATATCGCCATCGTCGCCATGGGCATTGGTCTTGGCATTGGCGCCACGTTGTCGTTCTCCGAGGCCGTGATGCTGGCTCCGGAAGATGCACGCGCCACCGCGCTGTCCCTGCGGCTGACCGGCAACCGGATCGGACAATTGGCGGTGCCGGTATTGGCCAGCCTTATTGCTGAGGTTACAGGCATCGGCGGCGTGCTTATTATCATCGCCGGCTGTCTCGCTGCGTCGGGGCTCTCGCTGCAGCGAATCCTGCGATCCAACTGATTGAATTTACAGGCATTATTGCCGGTTATTTAACGCCTTTGGGATAGCCATGACAGTGTCACAACCCCGGCTCTCAATGAACCGCCGCCTACTCCTTTCGATGGGCTCGCCACGAGGATTTTTCTGAATGTTTCCACTCCCGAAAGCCGCGTTGATCCCCAATACCTATGCCTACGAGTCCGAGCCGATGGTGAAGCCCACGGGATTTCGCGAGTACGATGCGCGCTGGCTGTTCGGGAAGGAAATCAACCTGATGGGCGTGCAGGCGCTGGGCATGGGGCTCGGCGTGTTGATCCGGGAGTTGGGCCAGAAACCCGAGATCGTCACCGGCCACGACTTCCGCGGCTACTCCGCCTCGATCAAGTACGCGCTGGTCTCCGGACTGCTGGCGTCCGGCTGCAAGGTGTACGATATCGGGCTTGCCGTAACGCCGATGGCCTATTTCGCGCAGTTCGATCTCGACGTGCCCTGCGTGGCGATGGTGACGGCCTCGCATAACGACAACGGCTGGACCGGCGTGAAGATGGGCGCCAACCGCCCGCTGACCTTCGGCCCCGACGAGATGACCCGGCTCAAGGAGATTGTGCTCGGCGCGAAATTCAAGAACGAAGGCGGCGGGTCATATCAGTTCGTGGAAAATTTTCCGGCGCGCTATATCGCCGATCTCACCAATCGCCCGAAACTCAAGCGCAGGCTGAAAGTCGTCTGTGCCTGCGGCAACGGCACGGCGGGTGCGTTTTCACCAAAGGTGCTCGAGGCGATCGGCTGCGAGGTCATCCCGCTCGACTGCGAACTCGATCACACGTTCCCGAAATACAATCCGAACCCGGAAGACCTCAAGATGCTGCACGCGATCCGCGATGCGGTGCTGGCGCACAAGGCGGATATCGGGCTCGGCTTCGATGGCGATGGCGACCGCTGCGGCGTGGTCGACGACACCGGCGAGGAGATTTTTGCCGACAAGGTCGGCGTCATGCTGGCGCGCGACATGTCGACCTTGCATCCGAACTCGACGTTCGTTGTCGACGTGAAGTCGACTGGCCTCTACGCAACCGACCCGGTGCTGATCAAGAACGGCGTCAAGGCGGCGTACTGGAAGACCGGCCACTCCTACATGAAACGCCGCACCAACGAACTCGGTGCGCTCGCGGGCTTCGAGAAGTCGGGCCACTACTTCTTCAACAAGCCGTTCGGTCGCGGCTATGACGACGGCCTCGTGTCGGCGATTGCGATCTGCGACATGCTTGACCGTAACCCCGGAAAGAAAATGTCGGAGCTCAAGGACGCTCTGCCGAAGACCTGGGGTTCGCCGACCATGTCGCCGCACTGCGCCGATGAGGCCAAGTACGGCATCGTCGATGCGGTGGTGAAGCATTTCGAGACCGCGAAGGCGAAAGGCGACAAGGTCGCCGGTCAGCCGATCCGCGATCTCGTCACGGTCAACGGCGTGCGTGTGACGGTGGAGGACGGAACCTGGGGGCTGGTGCGCGCCTCATCGAACAAGCCCGAGCTTGTCGTCGTCGTCGAAAGCCCCGCATCGGAAGCGCGCATGCGCGAGATGTTCAAGGCAGTAGATGGCGTGCTGCGCACGCATCCGGAAGTCGGCGAGTACAATCAGACGATTTGAGTCTGGTTGTCCGGCCCTTGATGGCGTCATTGCCGGGCTTGACCCGGCAATCCATCTAAATACCAATTTGATTTTCTTTACTGGATGCGCGGGTCAAGCCCGCGCATGACGAAATCGGCGTGCTTACGAGGCCTTTGCCATCGTCTTCTTGCGCGGTGACTTCTCCGCGCTTTGTACGACATGCGCCGTCAGCAGCTCGCGCAAGGCCCGCACGTTCGGCGACATCGCGCCCTTGCGCCATACGAGCATGGTCGGCGCGCGGCCCAAACCGGCCGGCAACGGATGCAGGCTGAAATATTGCGGCTGCGGAAAACTCGCCAGTACCATGCGCGGCAGCACGGAAATCCCCATGCCTGCGGCCGTGCAGCCGAGAATGGCGTGCCATGACGACATCTCGACCGTCTTCTCCGGCACTTCACCGGCCATCGCGAACCACTGTTCCATCTTCAGGCGATAGGGACAGCCATACTCGAACGCGAGCATGGTCTTCGGCTTGGCGTCGCGCGGCTTGCGGATCGGCGGATGGCCGTACGGCGCGACGATGACCAGCTCCTCGTCATAGATGACGGCCCTGTCCACCGGTCCCGGGATCGGCTCCGGCATCAGCGCGGCATCGAGTTCACCGGACAGAACACCGGCCATGAGGTCTTTTTGGCCGCCGGTCACAAGCTCGAACCGCACTTCCGGATAGCGCACATGAAACTCGTGCATCGGCGCCGGCAGGCGGATCGCCGCCGTGCTCTCGATCGAGCCGAGCCGGAACAGTCCGCGCGGCGTTGCGTCGTGGATCGCGTCACGCGCCTCCTGCGCAAGCTCCAGCAACCGGTCCGCATAATCGAGCAGGAGCTTGCCCGCGGGCGAAGGCTGCATGCGCTTGCCTTCGCGGATGAACAGCGCGACGCCGAGATCCTGTTCGAGCTGGCGCACCCGCGTGGTGATGTTGGACTGCACGCGGTTGAGTTTTTCGGCGGCGCGGGTCACGCCGCCTTCCTTCACCACCGAGCGAAAAATCTGCAGGTCAGAGAGGTCCATCGCGGGCTCCCGTCAATCTCAATCTGGGAATGAAATAATCATTATTATTCATTTTATGGGATGATCCTTTCTCTGTAAATCCATCGGCAAACGGGTGGCCCGGGTATCCGCCGCGATACAAGGTCCGCGGCAGGCCGATGGAGATGTCGCCATGGCGGCAGATGAGGAAATCGATTTTTCAACGCTGGACTGGCGCCGACTCACCGCTGCCGAGAGGGTTGACCTGCGGCCGGCGTTTGTCCGTCACGCGCACAGCCTGCGCTCCGAATGCGCTTTGGCAATGATTACCGCTGTGGCGGGCGTCAGCCGACGCGCCGTCAAGGCGATTGGAAACGCTGTGTGCCGGCTGCGCGAGGTACTTGCCGAGCGCGCGGCTGTCTCGAAACTGCATGCGCTCGACGATGCGGCGCTGCGTGACATCGGTATCCGGCGTTCCGAGATCGAATCCATCGTTCACGGAGGAGACAAGGACCACACGCGGGTGCAGCGCATGCCGGATGGTGCGAAAAAATCAGCCACACGGCGCTGCGATCGCTCGCTCGCGGCCTGACAGCAATCGGCAGGGGTGTTGAATGGAACATGCGCGCAGACAGGCCAAATATGCCCGCATCTGGCGCGGCCGCACCACGCGCGAGAAGGCGGACGACTATCAGCGTTATTGGCTGCAGGCCGGGGCGGCACCGTTACGGTCGCGAGGTGCGCTCGATATTGAGATGCTGCGGGAAGACCACGACACCGAAACAGAGTTCGTAACCATTTCCTACTGGGACAGCATTGAGGCGATGGGTGCCGGACCGGATCCGACACGCACGCATCATCTGCCGCGCGACGCGGAATTTCTGGTCGACATGCCGGACCACGTGCAGATCCTGACGATCCTCACGCCTTCCTGAGCGGAAACATTGAGCTGGTTTTGCCGGGCCTATTTGGGCGCCGCGTCCGCGTAGATGTCCAGTTCGACGCTTCCGCTGGTCGCGCTGCGCCACATCTGCAGCATGGCCTGCCAGCGCGCATCGCTGGCGAACTGCTGGCGCGTCATTTCAAGCTTGGCGTCGGTTTCGTATTCGATCACCTGCACAAAACGCGCCGGGTCATCGACGTTCTGCAACAGTTTGATGACCTTGCCGCCGAAGAACTCATAAAACGGCCGCGCCGCCTCGACGAGGGTGCTGAGGTACTTGGGGTCGGCCGATGGCGCGGTGAATTTCAGGTGCAACGTCCGGCGGACGGTTGGCGATTTTGCCATGAGCCTCGATTCCTTGCTTTGGTCCACGAGGCATAGCATGGAACCTGCGCCAAGCCGTTCCAAAATATTCTTTATTTGGAAACGCGCGGCCGCCCCTCCCGTATCGGTGATGCCCTGTTGAAGCCTGGGACGTGGCGAAACCGGGGACCCTGTGGCATCATGCGGCGCATTGAACCGTCAGCGGGAGCGCTGCCGATGAGCGATACAGTCATTACCCCGGGGACCAAGGGCCGGACCAAGCCGCAGACCAAAACCCAGCGGCCGCGGCTCCACAAGGTCATCCTGGTCAACGATGATTTCACCCCGCGGGAATTCGTGGTGGTGGTCCTGAAATCCGAGTTCCGCATGAACGAGGAGCGGGCCTACGCGGTGATGCTCACGGCGCATCGGCGCGGGGTGTGCGTGGTCGCGGTTTTCACCAAGGACGTGGCGGAGACCAAGGCAACGCGGGCCACCGATCTGGCGCGCAGCAAGGGGTATCCGCTGATGTTCACCACAGAACCGGAAGAATGACTGGCCCGCTCCGACGGAACATTACCGGCCAGCCGGCATTGTGATACTTACATTTACGTTACTTACGTAACGGTGCGGCCGGGCACATGCGGCCATCACGCATTGGAAACGCTGACATGAGCGGTTTGTCGCTTCTCCTGAACATCCTCTGGATCGTTTTCGGCGGCGCCTACATGGCGTTCGGCTGGCTTGTTGCCGCGGTCATCATGGCGATCACGATTATCGGCATTCCATGGACGCGGGCGGCATTCAATATCGCCGTCTATGCGCTGCTCCCGTTCGGACAGAAGGCGGTGTCGCGCGCGGAATATCTTGGCGAGGAAGATGTCGGTACCGGATTTCTGGGGTTTGTCGGCAACCTGATCTGGCTGATTCTCGCCGGATGGTGGCTGGCGCTCGGCCATCTCGTCACCGCGATTGTGCTGTTCATTACGATTATCGGCATTCCGTTCGGCTGGGCGCACCTGAAACTGGCGGGCATCGCCTTGTGGCCGATCGGCAAGATGATCGTGCCGGCGGACGAATTGCCGGCCCGCTGATCGCCGCAGCGTCCTGAAAAGATTGCGTCCTGAAAGATTTAAAGATGTTGCCAGCCGTTACCACAACATGCGGCGTATAAGATTGTCGCGCTGGATGAACTGATGGAACAGCGCCCCTGCGACGTGCACGCAGATCAGCGCGGCGATAAGAATCCCGATGTTCCGATGCACGAGGAAAATTTGGTCCGACAGAGCGCGGTCTTCTGACCAGATCGGCGGCAGCGTGACTATGCCGAACACGGTCACGGGCGCGGGATAGGCCGAATTGCCGATCCAGCCGAGCAGCGGCTGGACGATCAGTGTGACATATAGAAGAAAGTGAACGGTGGACGCCGCCCATCTCTGGATTGCGGGCATCCCCGCTGGCAGCGGCGGCGGGGTGTGCGTGAGCCGCCAGATAATCCGCAGGACGATCAGCAGGATCAGGGTCGCGCCGAGCGAGACATGCAGGTTGAACATGGCGTCCTGGGCCGGACCCGGCGCCGCATTGGTCATGATGAAGCCGAGCGGAATCATCGCGATAACGATCGCTGCAATCAGCCAGTGCAGTATCCGCGCTGGTATGGAATAAACCGCCGTCTCGTAACCTATAGTCATTGCTGCGCCCCCGCGAAATATTTCGGACAGAATCACAGCACAGGATGGCGCAATCTGCCATAGCGGACGAAACGAGGCGCAAGTGGCTGATAACCGGATTGATGGCCAGACTGACGACTGGAGAAACATTCCGGATCTGTTCCGCCGTGCGAATGGCTGCCTGCCGACTCCGTGGGAGGAGCGTTTTGGGCCGCTGCGGCGAGGGCGGGTGGATGAACTGGTGGTCGTCGCCCAGATGGGACAGTCCATTGACGGCAGGATCGCGACCGAAACCGGCCATTCCAAATATATCAACGGCGATGCCGGCCTCGACCACCTGCACCGCCTGCGTGCGCTGATGGACGCTGTCGTGGTCGGCGTCAGCACCGCGATCGCGGACGATCCACAACTTACCGTGCGGCGGGTCGCCGGTCCCAGTCCAGTGCGGGTGGTGATCGATCCGCGCGGGCGGTTGCCGGACTGCTCCAGGCTTCTGGCGGCGGATGGCGTGCGCCGGATCGTGGTGACGGGAAACGAGACGAGACGGACGTTCCCCGCAGGGGTTGAGGTTGTCCGCGTCGGCGTCGAGAACGGGGGCGCAGCGCCGGCGGAAATACTTCAGGCGTTGCGTGAACGAGGGCTGCGGCGCGTCTTGATCGAAGGCGGCGCGCAAACGGTGTCAAAATTCCTGACCGCCGGCTGCCTCGACCGGCTGCATATCGTGACAGCGCCGATGCTGCTCGGCGCCGGGCAGCCGAGCATTGCATTGCCGCCTGTTGCACGTGCCGACGAGGCGCTGCGCCCGCCGGTGTGCACGCACTTGTTGGCGGATGAAGTGCTGTTCGACGTCGACCTCTCCGCTCAACGGGTGTTGGTCGGGAATGCGAAAACGTCCGTGTGACCGACCCGGATCATCAGATCGCCGGCGTTGATCGTGGCAATGCGACGCCCCAGCCATGATGCGATCGCCGTGGTCGAGAGCGTCTTTACCTGCTGCGCGATCTGCGCCCATTGGGTGACAAGCGCCTGTTGCATGTCGGCATCTTCGGGACGGATCTGCCAATCCGACGGTCCGGACACCGTGTCGTAGCCGACCGAATTGAAATGCTCGACAAGCGCCGATGCCGCCTCCGGTCCGAGCGCCGGACCAAATCCCTTATCGCTTCGCTGATGGCGATTCACCGCGGTAATAATATCGTCGTCGCGTGTATCGTAAGGCTCCATGGCAACGAAGCCGTTATAAGTCAGCGCCCCGTAAAATGGCCGGCGCCGCGCCGCGCATTCTGTCGTGAGCCGTTCCAGCCATGGGTCCGAGACCAGGTCGAGCAGCGCCGAACAGGCGATCAGGTCCGGCGCACCGTCCAGCGCCGCTTCGAGGTCGTGTGCAAGATCGATCGGGATCGTGCGGGTCGTGCAGCCGGCCGGGGAGGGCATGGCGCCCGCGCGTGCCAACAGGCTGAGATTGTTGTCGACGAGGTGCCAGTGTTGCGGGCGTGGCAGATGCGGCGCAGCCGCGCGCCGTGTCGCACCGGTGCCGCAGGCGAGATCGACAATGGTCATCGACGGCAGATGCGCAAAACGCTCCGCAACGTACCCCATCACCTCGGCATTGCGTGCCTGCAGGTCATGGTTTTCACGCATTTGGAGCCAGTCGGACGAAAACCCGGTCATCAAAGGTACTCTATTGCGGCGGCGACCCGCGCGGCAGTGTCGGACCATGAAGGAAGCTTTTTTGCGGCGGCAAGGGATGCCTCGCGCAAGCGCAAGCGCGTCTGTTCGTCGACAATGGTGCGGCGCAAGGCAGTTGCAAACGCCGTGACGTCGCCGGGTTCGACCAGCAGGCCGGCGGTTCCGACCGTCTTTGCCAGCGCTCCGCCGGCGGTGGCGACAATCGGCAGCCCATGCGCGATCGCCGTCGCCGACGCCATGCCGTAACCCTCGAAATGCGAGGCAGTGACGAAAATATCCGAATGCGCGTAAGCGGCCGCCAGCGCCTCCTCGCTCAGCACGCCGGCGAACCGGACCTTTCCGGCGAGCCCGGCGCACGCTACGGCCCTTTTTAGCGCATCCGCGGTTTCCGGGTCGCGCGTGGCGTCGCCGACGATGGTGAGCTGCCACGGCAGGCCGGCAAGTTCTGCGAGTGCCGCTATCAACACATCATAGCCCTTGCGCGGCACGAGCGAGCCAACCGTCAATAGCCGGCATACCCCGTCGGTGCTAAATGTGGACGGCGGCATCGGATCGTTGCCCGGCACTGCTACCGTCACTTTTGCGCTCGGGACATCATAGTCGGCAATCAGCACATCGGCGGTCGATGCGCTGGTGGTGATGATATGGCGCGCCTGCGTCAGCGCCAGCCGTTCGCTGTCCCGCAACTTTCTGGAAGCTTTCCGCGACACGCCGGTTTCCAGGGCGAGTGGATGGTGAACGAGCGCGATCAGCATATGTGTCCGCGCCAAGCGCTGTGCGTCATCCATAACGCCGAACGCCAGTCCATCGATGACCACCGGAACGTCGCGCGGCGTGCACGCGAGCAGCGCATACGTGTCGATCAGGCGCGTGGCGCTTGGATAAGGGAACCCGTCTCCGATATCGATCACGTCCGTCTGCCACCCTTGTCGCCGCAGTTCCTCGACAACGCGGCGGTCATAGGCATAGCCGCCGGTCGGCGTGGCGAGATCGCCCGGTGC
>Ga0164243_10012428_pt1 | contig 12061 bp, 9 predicted proteins | sample OricompcompostOP_FD_108781 | JGI IMG/M metagenome (GOLD analysis project Ga0164243, IMG submission 108781) | Organic Plus compost microbial communities from Emeryville, California, USA - Original compost - Organic plus compost (OP) | ecosystem: Engineered > Solid waste > Mixed feedstock >...
GAGGCGACGCGGTCGAGGATCGGCTTGATGTTCGTGCCGGTCTCCGGGCCGAAGCAGCCGACGAAGTAGTAGGCGTTGACCATGCCGACGAGGCGGTCGCCGACGACGACCGGGCTACCGGAGTCGCCTTCGATCACGCACAGCTGGCTGAGGTGGACGCCGCCGTCGGAGAACCAGGCGATGCCACAGGTGTTGCCGGTGGTGCGGCCCTCCTTGCACGCGATGGTGGGGAAGGCCAGCGGACGGGTGTCGATGCCGCGGATGGTCACGCCGCGAACGGTGCGCAGCGGCACCACGCGCGACTCGTCCAACTCGATGATGGCCATGTCGAGGTCGGGAGTGGAGTAGGTGATGACGCCGGCCTGCCCGCGGTCCTGGAAGGTCTCCGAGTAGACCTTCTGGCCCCGGTTGCCGCAGTGGCCTGCCGTGATGCCGATCAGCTTGCCGGTCTTGGAGCGGCCGACGGTGGTCAGGGTGCACGCCGCTGCGGAGTTGCCGCCCTTGAGGACCAGAATTCCCGAACCGCCCCCGAGGTAGATCTTCGCCGGCGCCGCGACCGCGGCACCTGCACCCCAGCCGGCCAGCACCGTCGCAGCCAGTATGGCCAACAGTGCTGTCAGCTTCTTCGTCATCCGTTCTCCACTTCTCATTCTTCGCAACCGAACCGCCTGCCGAGTGCGTCGGACAGGCGGTCAAAGCACACCGTACCGACCGCGCCGGGCGATTGCCTCCGGCTGAACCGACCCGGGCACGCATTGCAACACTTCCGTGATGCACGTCGTTGCGGCTCGTAATGCCGATCACACTCTACCCAGCCGTGGGGACAGCGCCCCAAATTAGAGGTAGACCGCCTGATCGGAGCCGATTTGGGGGCTCTAAGCTGTGACATGGAGAGTCCGCGACCCTCCGACCTGACCTTTGGTGTCATCGCACCTGCCCCGACTCTGGAGATAAGACTGTGAGCTCTGCTGGCCGCCCGGTTGTACTCATCGCCGACAAACTGGCGCCGTCCACCGTGGAAGCACTCGGTGACGGCGTGGAGGTGCGGTGGGTCGACGGCCCGGACCGCCCCAAGCTGCTCGAGGCCGTCGTCGACGCCGACGCGCTCCTCGTGCGTTCCGCGACGACCGTCGACGCCGAGGTTCTCGACGCCGGCAAGAAGCTGAAGATCATCGCCCGCGCCGGAGTCGGACTCGACAATGTCGACGTCCCGGCCGCCACCGAGCGCGGCGTCATGGTCGTCAACGCCCCGACCTCCAACATCCACTCCGCGGCCGAGCACGCGATCGCCCTGCTGATGGCCACTGCGCGTCAGATCCCGGCCGCCGACGCCACCCTGCGTGAGCACACCTGGAAGCGCTCGTCGTTCAACGGCGTCGAGATCTTCGACAAGACCGTGGGCGTCGTGGGCCTCGGCCGCATCGGTCAGCTGGTCGCCGCCCGCCTGGCCGCGTTCGAGACCCACATCATCGCCTACGACCCCTACGTGTCGCCGGCCCGCGCCGCGCAGCTCGGCATCGAGCTGGTGAGCCTGGACGAGCTCCTCGAGCGCGCCGACTTCATCACCATCCACCTGCCGAAGACCCCGGAGACCGAGGGCCTGATCGGTGCCGAGCAGCTCGCCCGCACCAAGAAGGGCGTCGTCATCGTCAACGCCGCCCGCGGCGGCCTGGTCGTCGAGCAGGCGCTCGCCGACGCCATCAAGTCGGGTCAGGTTCGCGCCGCGGGTCTCGACGTCTTCTCCACCGAGCCCTGCACCGACTCGCCGCTGTTCGAGCTGCCCGAGGTCGTCGTCACGCCGCACCTGGGCGCCTCCACCGCCGAGGCCCAGGACCGCGCCGGCACCGACGTCGCCAAGAGCGTGCGCCTGGCGCTGGCCGGCCACTTCGTGCCCGACGCCGTCAACATCACCGGCGGCGCGGTCGACGAAGAGGTCGCCCCGTGGCTCGAGGTCGCCCGCAAGGCCGGCGTCCTCGTCGGCGCCATCAGCAAGGAGCCGCCGACCTCGATCGTCGTCGACGTCCGTGGCGAGCTGGCGGCCAAGAACGTCGAGGTGCTCGGCCTCTCGGCACTGCGCGGTCTGTTCTCCGCGGTGCTCGACGAGCCGGTCACCTTCGTCAACGCTCCGGCCGTCGCCGAGAGCCGCGGTGTGACCAGCGAGGTCACCACCGCACCGGAGAGCCCGAACCACCGCAGCGTCGTCGACGTGAAGGCCGTCTTCGCCGACGGGTCCGTCCACAACGTCTCCGGCACCCTGACCGAGCCGCGCCTGGTCGAGAAGATCGTGAACATCAACGGCCGCAACTTCGACCTGCGCGCCGAGGGCCACAACCTCATCGTCAGCTACGCCGACCGCCCGGGCTCGCTCGGCAAGATCGGCACCATCCTGGGCGATGCCGGCGTGGACATCCTCGCCGCCGGCCTCTCGCAGGATGCGGAGGGCGACGGCGCGACCATGATGCTGCGCATCAGCAGCGCGCTGACCGACGATGTCGTCGAGACCATCTCGCAGGCGGTGGGCGCCACCCTGATCGTTCAGGTGGACCTGTCGTGAAACTCGCAGTCATCGCCGGCGACGGCATCGGTCCCGAGGTCATCGGGGAGGCGCTCGGCGTCCTCGAGACCGTGGTCCCGTCGCTGACCACCACCGAATTCGACCTCGGCGCGCGCCGGTACCACCGCAACGGCGAGCTGCTCACCGAGGGCGACCTCGATTCGCTCCGCGAGCACGATGCGATCCTGCTCGGCGCCATCGGCGATCCGTCGGTGCCGCCGGGCATCCTCGAGCGCGGTCTGCTGCTCACGATGCGGTTCGCCCTCGACCACCACGTGAACCTGCGCCCGTCGCGCCGGTTCCCAGGTGTGGCCTCGCCGCTCGCCGGTGATCCGGAGATCGACTTCGTCGTCGTCCGTGAGGGCACCGAGGGGCCCTACACCGGTAACGGCGGGTCGATCCGCGTCGGCACCTCACACGAGGTCGCCACCGAGGTCAGCGTCAACACCCGCTTCGGGGTGGAGCGCGTGGTGCGCAACGCCTTCGAGCGCGCGCAGAAGCGTCGCAAGAAGCTGACCCTGGTCCACAAGACCAATGTGCTCGGCTTCGCCGGGTCGCTGTGGAGCCGGACCGTCGAGGAGGTCGGCAAGGAGTTCCCCGACGTCACCACCGACTACTGCCACGTGGACGCGGCGACCATCTACCTGGTCACCGACCCCGGTCGCTTCGACGTGATCGTCACCGACAACCTGTTCGGCGACATCATCACCGACATCGCGGCGGCGGTCAGCGGCGGCATCGGACTCGCGGCGTCGGGCAACATCGACGCCACCGGGACGAACCCGTCGATGTTCGAGCCGGTCCACGGCTCCGCGCCCGACATCGCCGGCCAGAACAAGGCCGACCCGACGGCGGCGATCCTGTCGGCGGCACTGCTTCTCGAGCACCTCGGCGAGAGCGACGCCGCGGCGCGCATCGAGAAGGCTGTCGCCGACGATCTCGCCGAGCGCACCGGTCCGGTGAAGACCACCGAGGTCGGCGCGCGCATTCGCGAACGCCTCGGCTGAGTCGCCCTCAGACCGCGAACACCGACGAACCCCACAGGCCGGACCCGGTCTGTGGGGTTCGTCGGTTCGAGCGCCTCAGACGTCGTCTGGTGAAGGGACGCCGGGTGATTCGACGCGTGACGGCGCCTCCTCGGGGACCAGGGGAGCGGCGACCAGCGGTGCCAACGCCGTCAGCGCGAAGGCCGCCGGGAACCCGACCGCGGCGATCAGTCCTCCGAGTACCGGCGTGGTCGCGGCGGTCACCAGGTACTGCCCGGTGTTCTGCACCGCAAGCCCACGCCCGCTCCAGGCCGGCCCGGCGAACTCGGCGATCGCGGTGAACGCCAATCCGTTGTCGGCCACCGAGATCACGCTCGCCACCGCCATCAGGGCGGGCGCGACCGGACTGTCGAACCAGTCGGCCACGGCCAGCGCGCACATGGAGGCGACGCCCGCGACCGCGATCACGCGGATCGGGCGCATGCGCGACAGCCATGCGTCCGACCACCGGCCCGCGGCGATCCGGCCGAGGGCGCCGACGACCTGGGTGACCGTGATCAGGACGCCCGCCCCCTGAGGGGACCAGTGGTGCGCCACGATCAGCCAGGTCGGCGCGAACGTCCACAGCATCGACTGCGGGATCACCAGGAGCATGCTGACGCCGTGGACGCGGGCCAGAAAGGAGTTGCCCCGGTAGGGGTTCGGCGCGTGCATCGGAGTGGAACCGGCTTCCTGCGGCACCGTCCGGCGGGGTGGGTCGGTGATCCCGACGGTCACCGCCAGCAGGCCGGCGGCGGTCACGATCGCCGGGATGGCGAGGGCGGCAGCGGGTCCGTGGTCGGCCGCGATCGCAGGCATGGTCAAGGCGCACACGCCGATCCCCAGCGGCTGGGCCATCTGGCGAATGCCCATCGCCGTCCCGCGCCGGTGAGCGGGGAACCATCCCACCACGATTCGCCCGCTGGCTCCGTTGGCGGCGCCGGAACCGAGCCCGCCCACGAACAACGCGGCGCCGACCACCATGTAGGAGGAGTCGGAGTGGGCGGCGACCGCGGCTGCGGCCGCGCCCGCGAGCGAGATCGACAGCGAGACCATCAGGACCAGCCGTTCCCCGAAGCGGTCCAACAGGATTCCCCACGGGATGGTCGCGATCATCAGGCCGATCGTGGGCACCGCGGCCAGCGACGACGCCTGCGGCAGTGAGAGTCCGGCGTCGGTGTGCAGCGAGGGGATGAGGTAGGCGACGCCGCTGACGACACAGGTGGTCGTGAGCGCGGCGAGCAGCGAGCACCCGAGGATGACCCACCGTCTGGTGTCGGAGATGACAACGGCGTCATCCATCGGACTCACCTCTCTCCACCGTTTCGGGACGCGGCTGGCGTCTCAATATATGGAACACTGAGTTCACATTGTAGAACCCGTGGCGATCGCGGCCAACTCGGCTCCCCGTGGGCCGGATCGCCTCGTGCGCTAGGGTCGGACCATGCGTTTAGGTCGAATTGCGAGTCCCGACGGGGTGGCATTCGTGTCGGTCGAGGGCGAGGGCTCCGACGCCGTCGTGAAGGAGATCGCCGAACATCCCTTCGGCACCCCGACGTTCACCGGTCGCTCCTGGAAGCTGGCCGACGTCCGCGTGCTGGCCCCGATCCTCGCCAGCAAGGTGATCTGCGTCGGCAAGAACTACGCGGCCCACGCGGCGGAGATGGGCGGGGAGGCGCCGGAAGATCCGGTGATCTTCATCAAGCCGAACACCTCGATCATCGGTCCCGAGGTCCCGATCGTCCGGCCGCCGTCGTCGGAGCGCGTCGACTACGAGGGCGAGCTCGCGGTGGTCATCGGCCGCCCCTGTAAGGACGTCAAGGCCGCGCAGGCCAAGGATGTCATCCTCGGCTACACCGTCGCCAACGACGTGACCGCGCGCGACCAGCAGAAGATCGACGGCCAGTGGACGCGCGCCAAGGGCTATGACACCTTCTGCCCGCTCGGCCCGTGGATCGAGACGACCCTCGATCCCTCCGACGTCGAACTGGTCACCGAACTCGACGGCGAGGTGAAGCAGCGCACGCGAACGTCGTTGATGCTCCACGACGTCGGTGAGATCGTGGAGTGGATCTCTCGGGTGATGACGCTCCTCCCCGGTGACGTCATCCTCACGGGTACCCCCGAAGGCGTGGGACCCATGGTTGCCGGGCAACGCGTTTCGGTGACCGTCGAAGGTATCGGCACGCTCTCCAACCCGGTGGTGGACAAGCAATGACAGCTCCGAGCACAGCTCGCGTCAACGGAATAGACATCTCCTACAGCGTTTCGGGCAGCGGCCCGCTGGTCGTCATGGTGATGGGCACCGGCAGTCCCGGGCGGGTGTGGAAGGCGCATCAGGAACCCGCGCTGGTGAAGGCGGGCTACACCGTCGTCACCTTCGACAACCGCGGGATCGCGCCGTCGTCGGAATGCCCGGAGGGCTTCACGCTCGACGACATGGTCAACGACACCGCCGGCCTGATCGAGCATCTCGGCCGCGGCCCGGCGATCGTCATCGGCACCTCGCTGGGCGCCCGGATCACCCAGGAACTGGCGCTGGCGCGTCCCGATGTGGTCAAGGCCGCCGTGCTCGTCGCCACCTACGGCCGCAGCACGCCTCTGCAGCAGGCGATCTCGGCCGGCGAGCGCGCACTCTACGACAACAACATCAAGCTGCCGCGCGAGTACGAGGCCGCGATCACCGCTCATCTCAACCTGTCGCCGCACACGCTGGACGACGACCGCGCCGCGCGCGACTGGCTCGACATCATCAGCTTCTCGCCGCAGACGGTGACCCCCGGGGTGCGGGCGCAGCTCGAGCTGCACAACAACGAGCTCGACCGCCTCGCGGCCTACAAGGGAATCACGCGCCCGACGCTGGTCGTCGGGTTCGCCGACGACCGCACCCTGCCGCCGAAGCTGGCGCGCGAGGTCGCCGACGTGATCCCGGGCGCCGAGTACGTGCAGATCGAACGCGCCGGGCATTTCGGATATCTCGAGCGTCCCGACGAGGTGAACCGGGTTCTCGTCGAGTTCTGCGGACGCCACCGGGCCTGAACGCGCTGGTCCGGCCCGAAAGCGGTTTCGATACGCTGAGGGTCATGACCAGTAGTGATGTGCGTGTCCGTTTCTGTCCGTCCCCGACCGGTACACCCCACGTGGGAATGGTTCGGACCGCGCTGTTCAACTTCGCCCAGGCCCGTCACGACGGCGGCACGTTCGTCTTCCGCATCGAGGACACCGACGCCCAGCGTGACAGCGAGGAGAGCTACCAGGCGATCCTCGAATCCCTGCGCTGGCTGGGACTCGACTGGGACGAGGGCCCCGAGGTGGGCGGCCCCTACGGCCCGTACCGGCAGTCCGAGCGTCGCGAGATCCACACCGACGTCGTGCAGAAGCTGCTCGACGCGGGGGAGGCGTATGAGGCGTTCTCCACGCCCGAGGAGGTCGAGGCCCGGCACAAGGCGGCCGGTCGCGATCCCAAGCTCGGTTACGACAACTTCGATCGCGACCTCACCGAGGAGCAGAAGGCCGCCTACCGTGCCGAGGGGCGCAAACCGGTTGTGCGCCTGCGGATGCCGGATCACGACATCACCTGGAACGACCTCGTCCGCGGCGAGACGACCATCAAGGCCGACACTGTTCCCGACTTCGCGCTCACGCGTGCCTCGGGCGACCCGCTCTACACCTTGGTGAACCCGGTCGACGACGCCATGATGAAGATCACCCACGTGCTGCGTGGTGAGGATCTCCTCTCCTCGACGCCGCGCCAGATCGCGCTCTACGAGGCGCTCATCCGCATCGGCGTGGCCGACCGCGTCCCCGAGTTCGGTCATCTGCCGTTCGTGATGGGGGAGGGCAACAAGAAGCTCTCCAAGCGCGATCCGCAGTCGAACCTCTTCCATCATCGCGACCGCGGCTTCATCCCCGAGGGCCTGCTGAACTACCTGGCGCTCCTCGGCTGGGGCTACTCGAAGGACACCGACGTCTTCACCCTCGACGAGATGATCGCGGCTTTCGATGTGCGACAGGTGAATTCGAACCCCGCACGCTTCGATCAGAAGAAGGCCGACGCGATCAACGCCGAGCACATCCGCCGGCTGGAGCCCGGTGACTTCACCGCCCGGCTGAAGGCCTTCCTGATCGGGCACGGGCACCTCGCCGAGCCGGTCGACGACGCGACGTTCGCCGCGCTCGCCGAACTCGTGCAGACGCGGATCACCGTCCTCGGTGACGCCTGGGACCTCATCAAGTTCGTCTACGTCTCCGATGACGAGTTCACCATCGACGAGAAGGCCGCGAGCAAGAATCTCGGCGCGGACTCGGTGGCGGTTCTCGATGCCGCCATCGCCGCCGTGGAGCCGCTGGGCTCGTGGGCGACCGCCGAACTGCAGGACGCCCTGACCAAGGCGCTGGTGGACGATCTGGGCCTCAAACCGCGCAAGGCGTTCGGTCCGGTGCGGGTGGCGGTCACCGGTTCGCAGGTGAGCCCGCCGCTGTTCGAGTCGATGGAGATACTGGGGCGCGACAAGAGCCTCGCACGCCTGCGCGCAGCCCGCGAGATCGCCGAAAAATAGGCTCTTAGCTGCACGTTTGTGGACTTCCGGGAACCCTTTGCTAAAGTCTTTCTCGGCGCTTTTCCCGGCAGGGAGAAGCAAGTCCATGGGGTATGGTGTAATTGGCAACACAGCTGATTCTGGTTCAGCCATTCTAGGTTCGAGTCCTGGTACCCCAGCGAACTGAAGAAGGTCGAGTCTCTCGGATTCGACCGCTGGAAGTTCCTTGGCCCCGTCGTCTAGCGGCCTAGGACGCCGCCCTCTCAAGGCGGTAGCGCGGGTTCGAATCCCGTCGGGGCTACAGAGGCTCCCTTCTCCTGCTCGAGCAGGGGTAGGGAGTTTTTCACTGCGAAGTGATCTCTCGTGATCGGGTCCGTGCCAGGATTCGGTCGCACCGGAAGTTCCCTGGCCCCGTCGTCTAGCGGCCTAGGACGCCGCCCTCTCAAGGCGGTAGCGCGGGTTCGAATCCCGTCGGGGCTACAGATCGACTCCCTCCTCCTGCGGCGCAGGGGGAGGGAGTTTTCGTTTCGGCACGACGCGGCGGTGCGGGGCACGCGGATGCCCCCGGCGCACAGAGAACATCGCCCGTGTGGCGATGATCACTCACCACACGGGCGGCGGTTCACTCGTGCACCGGCGGCGCCGGGTCAGTCCGCGTGGAGGAACTGTGCGGTGCTGCCCATCGGCTCCATCTTGTCCATGCCGAGCTTGCGGTGGTCCCACGAACGCGTGCGGGTGGGGATGAAGCGGACGGCCACGCGCTTGTTCATCATCTGCTCGACGAAGGGCCGCGATTCCTCCGTGTAGGGGGCGGTGTAGCGCTCCCAGACGCTGATCCCGACCTTCAGGCAGGAGTCGGGGTCGTCGAGGATCTCGGCCGTGCCCTCGAAGGACACGCCGCGCAGCGAGTCGTAGGTGTCGCCGTCCTCGATCATGATGGTGCAGCGGTTGTCGCGGCGGAGGTTGACCGCCTTCTGCGACTTCGCCTTGGTCTCGAACCAGATCTCGCCGTCCACGAGTCCGTACCACATCGCGACGAGGTGGATGTTCCCGTTCGGGCCGAAGGTGGCGAGGGTGGCGGTACGGCTGCGCGCGACGAATTCGGTGATCTCGTCGTCGGTCATGACGATCTGGCTGCGTTGGTTCACTCCCATGTGATGAAGCTATCCGACGCGCCGTCGATGTGACGAGATGCCCATGCCCGGGTCCGGTGTCGGGACGCGACGCGCGCGGGTGGTGACTCAGGGACGGGAGGCCTGCAGGCGCTTGTGGATCGCGTCGGCGGCCGCGAGGAGGTCGGCGGCCCAGCGTGCCCCGGGGCGCCGGCCCATGCGGTCGATGGGGCCGGAGACCGAGATCGCGGCCACCACGTCGCCGTTGGCGTCGCGGACCGGCGCGGAGACGCTGGCGACCCCCGCCGCGCGCTCGCCGGCACTCTGCGCCCACCCGCGGCGCCGGATCTCCTGGAGCGTGCGTTCGCTGAAGACGCTGTCGTGCAACAGGGCGCGCTGGGTGGCCGGGTCGGCCCATGCGAGGAGCACCTTCGCCGCCGAACCCGCGCTCATCGGGAAGCGGGTGCCGACCGGGACCGTGTCGCGCAGGCCGGTCGGCGGCTCCATCGCGGCGACGCAGACGCGTTCGGCGCCTTCGCGCCGGTAGACCTGAACCGATTCGCCGGTGATGTCGCGCAGCCGCGGCAGGACCATCAGGGCGGCCTCGGTGACCGGATCGTGGGCGGATGCGGCGAGTTCGCCCAGGGCGGGACCGGGCTGCCAACGGCCGCCGGAATCGCGGGTCAGGAATCGATGGGTCTCCAGGCCGACCGCGAGACGATGTGCCGTGGCGCGGGGGAGCCCGGTGCGGTCGCACAGCTCCGAGAGATTGCAGGGTGCCTCTGCGATGGCGCGTAGAACGGCCACGGATTTGTCGAGGACGCCGATTCCGCTGCTGACCTCCGATGCGGTATCCTTTCCCATAGGACGATACTAGCTGTCCAAATAGTGAGATGCACGTTTTCCTCCGGGGAACGTGCACCGTCCGCCGAACCCGAGAAGATATCGAGTGCAGCCATGAGCAACAGCCCAGCCAAGCCGCTTACTCTTGCCGAGAAGGTCTGGCGCGACCACGTTGTCGTGCCCGGCGACGCCGATGCGTCCGGGACCCGCAATCCCGACCTCATCTACATCGACCTCCATCTCGTGCACGAGGTCACCAGCCCTCAGGCCTTCGAGGGCCTGCGACTGGCCGGGCGTCAGGTGCGCCGGCCCGATCTGACGATCGCCACCGAGGACCACAACGTCCCGACCATCGACATCGACAAGCCGATCGCCGACCCGATCTCGCGTACCCAGGTCGAGACCCTCCGGAAGAACTGCGAGGAGTTCGGGATCCGGCTGCACCCCATGGGTGACACCGAGCAGGGGATCGTCCACGTCGTCGGCCCGCAGCTGGGCCTGACCCAGCCCGGCATGACCGTCGTGTGCGGCGACAGCCACACCTCCACCCACGGCGCGTTCGGCGCCCTCGCCATGGGCATCGGCACCAGCGAGGTGGAGCACGTCCTCGCCACGCAGACGCTGTCGCTGCGGCCCTTCAAGACCATGGCGATCAACGTCGACGGCGAACTGCCGCCCGGGGTCACCGGCAAGGACCTGATCCTCGCCATCATCGCGAAGATCGGCACCGGCGGCGGCCAGGGCTACGTCCTGGAATACCGCGGCGAGGCCATCCGCAAGCTGTCGATGGAAGCGCGGATGACGGTGTGCAACATGTCGATCGAGGCCGGTGCCCGCGCCGGCATGATCGCTCCCGACGAGGTCACCTACGAGTTCCTGAAGGGACGCCCGCACGCGCCGAAGGGTGCCGAATGGGATGCGGCCGTTGCGTATTGGGAGAGCCTCAAGACCGACGAGGGTGCCGAGTTCGACGCCGAGGTGCACATCGACGCGAGCGAGCTGACCCCGTTCGTCACCTGGGGCACCAACCCGGGCCAGGGCGCGCCGCTGGGGTCGGTCGTCCCGAGTCCCGAGGACTTCGGCGACGAGGTCGCCCGTCTCGCCGCCGCCAAGGCGCTGGAGTACATGGACCTGACGCCGGGCACACCGCTGCGCGAGGTCGAGGTCGACACGGTGTTCGTCGGCTCGTGCACCAACGGCCGCATCGAGGACCTGCGTGCCGTCGCCGACGTCCTCAAGGGCCGCAAGGTCGCCGACGGCGTGCGGATGCTGATCGTCCCCGGCTCCATGAAGGTCCGGGCGCAGGCGGAGGAGGAGGGCCTCGGCGAGATCTTCGTGAACGCCGGCGCCGAATGGCGTCAGGCCGGATGCTCGATGTGCCTGGGCATGAACCCGGACCAGCTGTCGCCGGGCGAGCGCTGCGCCTCCACCTCCAACCGCAACTTCGAGGGGCGCCAGGGCAAGGGCGGCCGCACCCACCTGGTGTCGCCGGCCGTGGCCGCCGCGACCGCCGTCCGCGGCACGCTGGCCGCACCGGCCGATCTCGATTGAGTCACCGCCAGACCACTTTCCAGACACTCTTCTACAACAGGGGCTAACGAACATGGAGCCGTTCACCGAACACACGGGCATCGGCGTCCCGCTGCGCCGCAGCAACGTCGACACCGATCAGATCATCCCGGCGGTCTACCTGAAGCGGGTGAGCCGCACCGGCTTTGAGGACGGTCTGTTCGCCGGCTGGCGGACCGACCCGGAATTCATCCTCAACAAGGAGCCGTGGAACCGCGGCTCGGTCCTGGTGGCCGGACCCGACTTCGGCACCGGTTCCTCCCGCGAGCACGCCGTGTGGGCGCTGTCCGATTTCGGGTTCCGCGTGGTGATCTCGTCGCGCTTCGCCGACATCTTCCGCGGGAACGCCGGCAAGGCCGGTCTGCTGGCCGCCCAGGTCGAGCAGTCCGACGTCGAGTTGCTGTGGAAGCGGCTCGAGGA
>Ga0164243_10012429_pt1 | contig 12061 bp, 12 predicted proteins | sample OricompcompostOP_FD_108781 | JGI IMG/M metagenome (GOLD analysis project Ga0164243, IMG submission 108781) | Organic Plus compost microbial communities from Emeryville, California, USA - Original compost - Organic plus compost (OP) | ecosystem: Engineered > Solid waste > Mixed feedstock >...
GCTCACCCGGCGCGCGCGTGATCACCTGTGGCGCAACCGCCGGGGTCGCCGCGACCGGAGCCGCAGCCACCGGGGCCGACGCCGCCACCGCCGCGACCGGCTCGGGAGCCGGAGCCTCGGCCACGGCCGGAGCCGCTTCCGCCGTCGCCTGGCCGACTTCGCTCTCGGCGCCGATCGTCGCGACCGGTGCACCGATCGGCACGATCGCCCCTTCCTCGACGAGCGTGCCCGTGAGGAAGCCAGACTCCGATGCCTCGAGCTCGAGCGTGACCTTGTCCGTCTCGATCTCGGCGATCGGGTCTCCCTCGGAAACCTCTTCACCGACGTTCTTCAGCCACTTGAGAAGCGTTCCTTCCTCCATGGCGTCGCCCATCTTGGGCATGATGACAGTTACCATAATCTTCCTCGCGCTTCAGAAGCGACTAGACATAGAGGGCGCGTTTCGCCGCCGCAACCACCTGATCCACGCTCGGGAAGGCGGCCGTCTCCAGATTGCGCGCGTACGGCGCCGGGACCTCGGCACCGCTCACGCGCTCGACGGGCGCATCAAGCTCATCGAACGCCTGCTCCTGCAGGATCGCCGCGACCTCGCTCGCGACGCTGAACCAGCGCCATTGCTCCTGCACGACGACGGCGCGATGCGTCTTCTTCACCGAGCTGACAATCGTCTCGCTGTCGAAAGGGCGGATCGTGCGCAGGTCGATCACCTCGGCGGAGAAGTTCTCCGCGGCGAGCGTCTCGGCGACCTTGAGCAGCATGTTCACCTGCCGGCCATAGCCGATCAGGGTGATGTCGGTGCCCTCACGCGCGACGCGGGCCGAGCCGAACTCGACAACGTAATCGCCATCGGGAACCTCGCCCTTCGTACCATACAACGCGCCGGCCTCCAGGAAGATCACCGGATCGGGATCGCGGATGGCGGCGAGCATCATGCCCTTCACGTCCTCCGGCGTCACCGGCGACACGACCTTGAGTCCCGGGAAGTGTCCGTAGAACCCTTCGAGGCTATGCGTGTGCTGCGCGGACAGCTGCACGCCACCGCCGTTCGGGCCGCGAATCACCAGCGGCACCGACACCTGTCCGCCCGAGAAGTAGCGGAGCTTGGCGGCATTCTGGATGATCTGGTCCGCCGCCTGGAACGAGAAGTTCCAGGTCATCATCTCGACGATCGGGCGGAGACCCGCCATCGCCATGCCGATCGCGGCACCGGTGAACCCGTTCTCCGCGATCGGGGTATCGAGCACACGCTTCGGGCCGAACTGATCGATCAACCCGTTGGTCACAAGGTGGGTGCCTCCGTAGAGGCCGATATCCTCACCGAGGAGCACGACGCGCTCATCGCGCTCCATCTCCTCGGCCATCGCGGCGCGCAGCGCATCACGATAGGTCTTGACTGGCATTCGCAGCTTCCCTTTCTGGGCGTCGACACGATCTCCGCGATCAGACTCCCCATCGAGCCAGGGACCGGGCGACGCTCCCGGCCCCGATGCGGATCGCGCATCGCGACCGACTATCCGGCCGTCGCGACCTCAACATCTGGTGCGTACACATCCGTGGTGAGTTCGGCGAGATCCGGATACGGGCTCTCTTCTGCGAACTTGACGGCGTCATCCGCGAGCGCCTTGGCGGCGGTGCGGATCTCCTCGAGGCGCGCGTCCTCGATCCCGGCCTCCTGAAGCCGATGCTCCAGCAGGAGGAGCGGATCGCGCTCGCGCCACTTCTTCACTTCTTCCTTGGTGCGGTACTGCTCCAGGAAGTCCGCCGCGCCATGCGGCACGAGGCGATAGGAGAGGGCTTCGACGGCGTACGGCTGCTTCGTCTCGCGCACGCGCTCGACCGCGCGATGCGCCGCCTCCCGCACCGCAACGACATCCATGCCATCAACGCGCTCCCACTCGATGCCGTAGGACTCGAACTTGCGTCCGAGTTCGGTCATCGCGGTGGCGCGCTCGACACTGGTGCCCATACCGTACTGATTGTTCTCGAGCACGAAGAGGAGGGGGGCGAGATGATCCTTGCCCCAGAGACCGGCGAGGTTCGCGGCCTCATGGAAGGCGCCGTTGTGGATGGCCCCATCACCGAGGTAGAGCTGCGTGATGGCATCCTCACCGTTGTAGGCCTGCGCGAACGCCATGCCCACACCCAGCGGGATGTGCCCACCAACGATGCCGTACCCTCCATAGAAGTCATGCGCGACATCGAAGAGGTGCATGGATCCACCCTTGCCCTTCACGATGCCGGTGCCCTTGCCATACAGCTCGGCCATCACCTGGCGGGGATCAGTCCCCAGCAGCAGCAGATGGGCGTGATCGCGATAGGCCGTGATGATGCGATCGCCCTCGCGATGCGCATCCAGGAATCCCGTCGCGACGGCCTCCTGGCCACTGTAGACATGCAGATAGCCACCAATCTGCCCCGTGCGGAATCCGCGCGTGGCACCATCTTCAAAGTAGCGGATCTCCACCATCTTGCGATAGAGATCGAGGTATACCTCGGGATCGAAATCCGCTTCCGACGAAGTGGTCTCGGGATGGTTCTGCACAGCGCCATTGCTGTCGATCGTTTCCGGCGTCGCTGCCGACTCTCGTGTCTTCCCTTGATCCTGGGTCGTTGCCATGTGCTGGCCTCTCACGAAATGCTGAACGGGGCTTCCCACGGTACCGTCCACGTTGATACACAGGCGGGGAGCGGGGAAACGCGTGGATTACACCCCTCAGGTTGCAAGTCCACTTTCACTCCCTGGTAGCACATGCATCTTCACCTGCTACCCGTTACGTTGTCGATTGTACCGCAGACGATGATGCAACTCATGAAATGACGGTGTTCCGAGCGCCGTATCGGCGGGGAAATCTGCGAGATTGGGCATGCGTACGTGTATACAGCCTGGGCACGTCACATTCCCCGATTTTCGCGACAGCTGTCCCATCGAACGTGACCACCGCGCGAGCATCGCCTACGCGCCCTCGACATCCGGTGGCAAGGCCACCACCGGCTCGCCCGCCGGGATGATCGCGCGCTCGATCGGCGCGATCGAGAGATGCGTGCCATCGGCAAGCGTGTAGCCCGCCTGCGGATGCGTCGGCATGCGCAGCGACGGGTGCCCCTTGCGCGCCTCCTCGTAGCTGACCGTCGCCTGCTCGAAGCGCGCCGGATCGTCCACCTCGCCCGCGAACACGTTCATGATCCGCTGGGAGGTCCCATCCTCCGCGAGCGGTCTGCGCACCTCGCCGACAGGCAGCGGCACGGGAAGCTCTCCTTCCCCCGGCACGGACGAGCGATCCGGCACCTGCCCGGGGATCTGCGGCGAGCGCACCGCTCCCGGTGCCGCCGGCAATCGCCGCGCGCCCGCCCCGACCGGTTCTCCCGGACGCGCGGTTTTCTTCAAGACAAAGGCCATCACTTCACCTCTTCTCAGCTCCACCATTGCAGCACGTGAGGACGACGGGGTTCACCTGATTCGTTGCGTCCATGGTAGCAGTCTTTTCCATAAAGACCGACGTTCTGCGCAGGATGCCACGATCCTGACATGGGCAACCTGCTCGCTTGGGGAGCGCGCCCGATCGTGCGTGCCGTACCATCGAGGGCATCAGGTTCTTGGCAGTGCAGGAGGTATCGTCATGACGTCATCGTCCACGCCCCCGATCCGCCCGATCGGTCTCCACGAGATCGTGCTGGAGGTCGCCGACCTCCCGACCGCGCGGCAGTTCTACACCGACGTCATCGGCCTCCCTGTGATCACCGAATGGACCGGTGACCGCGAGGCCGTCTGGCTCGATCTCGGCGACGGCGTCGCGCTCGGCCTCTGGACCGTCGCGACCGGCGGCGACAAGGCGATTGCGGGGGGACGCGGTGGCGCGCATGTCCACTTCGCGATACGCATCCCGCACGGCACGATCGATCTCGTGGCGCGACGTCTGGCGGCGCAGGGGATCCCGATCGTCGATCGCGTGACGTTTGACGATCGGAACGAGTCACTCTACGTCGACGATCCCGACGGCAACTGCGTCGAGCTGATGGACGCGATCGCCGACTGGGCGGGCAATCCGCTGATCCCGGAGGTCCCCGAGGAGCTCGCGCAGGAGCGGAACGGGTATCTCGAGACGACGGGTCGCATCAGCGGTGAGCCGCGCATCACGGAGATCTGGTTCGTGGTTGAGGATGGCGCGATCTTCCTGCTGTCGGGTATCCACACACGCAAGGACTGGGTGCGCAATCTGACGGTGCAGCCGCGGGTGCGCTTCCGCCTCGGCGATCGCTGGTACAAGGGCGTGGCGCAGCTCGTCGCGGACGATCCTGCGCTGGCGGATCGGGTGCGGCAGGGGATCGCGGCGAAATACCACGATGGCGAGATGGTCGACTGGATCCAGACAGGCACGCCGGTCGCGATCAGCATCATCGGAGAGGGGACATCGGCATGATCGATCATGAGGCACGGACCGGGTTCATCGAGACAATCGGTCGCCGGAGCGGACTCCCGCGGGAGACGCAGATCGGCTTCGCGACGGATGGTGCGCGCATCTTCGCGATCGCGAGTCATGGCGACGCGGCGGACTGGGTGAAGAACCTGCGCGCGAATCCGGCGGTGCGTTTCCGTATCGGTGAGACGTGGCATGTCGGCGCGGTGCGCATCGCGACCGATCCGGAGGAGGAGGCGTCCATCCGCGAGGCGATGCTCGCGAAGTACACGGGTGGACGCATCGGCACGGACTGGATCCGCACCGGTCTCGCGCTGGTGATCGACCCGGCGCGCCCCTGACCGGACGGACGCATTGTCGTCTCCCACTTCTCCGTCATCCTGAACGACGTGAGGAGCCTGTCGAAGGATGACGGCTTCCGGAGAGGCGCTGCGGGGCGAACGCTTCGGGGGGAAGGCGTCGTGCAAACGCCCCGCGCAGGCAACGTAAGGGACCACCGTCATGGTGGTCCCTACGCACGTCCGCACACCCCACGACTCCGTCTGGCAGGACGCCCTGCCCGAGACATATCACCGCACGCCCACGATTGTCCCATCCCTTGACATAACTTCCCAACAGATAGTACCTTTCATTTCAACAACCGAGCATTCGTTGTCTCATCCAGAGGAGCTGAGGGACCGGCCCATCGACGCTCCAGCAACCCTCCGACATTGCCGTCGGGAAGGTGCTAATGCCGATCAGCGATACGCGCTGAACGATGAGGATTCGCGAGCCGCGGTGGGTCACCACCCGCGCACGTACCAGACGCCTCTTCCATTCAGCATCGGAAGATGGCGTCTTTTCGCGTCATCCCCACTGACCGCATCCCCGGAATGAGCGCATCCGCACACCGTCGATTCGTTCGCGCATCACCCCGTGATGGGCCTGGCTTCGTGTACCCGATTTTCCGTCCGTTTCGTGGGAGTCGTTCATGGGTTCATACATCCTCCGCCGCGCCACACTCGCCATCCCGACGCTGATCTTCCTGACGCTCGCCGCGTTCATCCTGACCAGCGCCTCCCGCGGCGATCCCGCCGAGGCCGCGCTCCGCGCCGGCGGCTCCGAGCCGACGCCCGAGGCGATCGCCGCCTACCGCGAGAAGCTCGGCCTGAACGATCCCCTCGTCATCCGCTACGGACGCTGGGTCATCAACCTCACGCAGGGCGATCTCGGCACCTCGTTCCTCTCCGGACGCCCCGTCTCCGAGATCATCGGGGAGCGCCTCGGCCCTACGCTCCGTCTTGGGATCGTCGCGTTCGTCGTCTCGACCATCGTCGGGGTCGGCCTTGGCATCCTGTTCGGCCTCTTCCCGAACTCGCCGCTCGATGTCGGTGGGCGCGTAGTGAGTCTCTTCCTCGCCGCGATCCCCTCATTCTGGCTCGCGCTGATCCTGATCATCGTGATTTCCGAGAAGCTGAAGTGGCTCCCGGTCGCCGGGTACGGCGGCGCGAAGTACCTCATCCTCCCGACCATCGCCCTCGCCTGCGGACCCGCCGCCAGCCTGATGCGCTTCACCAGGTCGTCCGTGATCGATGTCTGGCGGCAGGACTTCGTCCGCACCGCCCGCGCGAAGGGACTCCCGGAGTGGAGGCTCGTGTTCCGGCATGCCTTGCCGAACGCGCTCCTCCCGATCCTGACGCTGCTCGGTCTGCGCTTCGGGCAGATCCTCGCCGGCGCGATCGTCATCGAGTCGATCTTCTCGTGGCCAGGGCTCGGCAGCACCCTGCTCTCCTCGATCTCCGGACGCGACCTCCCCGTGATCGGCGCCTACGTGCTGATCACCGGCATCTCGTTCATCGTGGTCAATCTCCTCACCGATGTCAGCTACGCGGTGCTCGATCCGCGCATCAAGCTTGGAAAGGGCGTCTCCCGATGAGTTCGACCACCACCACCCCGACCGCGCTTTCCCAGGCGGGCAGCGTGACCGGCTCCGTCGGCCGCACACTCGAGCGCGCCGAACGCAAGCGCCCATCGCTCCTGCGCACCTACCGTAAAACCTTCGTGCCGGGCGGTATCCTGCTCGTCTTCGCCCTCACCGCGATCTTCGCGCCGTGGATCGCGCCATACGATCCGAATGCCCTCGACATGCTGAACATGCTCGGCGACGCCAGCTGGGCACATCCGTTCGGCACCGATCAGCTCGGGCGCGATCAGCTCAGCCGCATCCTCTATGGAGGGAGGGTGACGCTCGCGCTGTCGGTCGTCGCGACGATCGGCACCGTGGTGATCGGCTTGCTGGTAGGCATCCTCGCCGGCTATTTCGGCGGGCGCGTCGATGCGACGATCTCGACCATTCTCACGGTCCTGCTCTCGCTGCCGAGTCTCCTGCTCACCCTCGCCATCCTCGGCATCCTCGGACCCAGCACCTCCACGCTGCTCGTCGCACTCATCGGTGCGGGATGGGTCGGACAGGCGCGCATCTTTCGCGCCGCGATCCTCTCCCTCCGCGAGCAGCTCTACATCGATGCCGCCGTTTCGCTTGGCGCCAGCTCCCGACGTATCGTCCTGCGCCATCTCATTCCCAATCTGCTGACCACGGTCGTCGTCATCGCGACGCTCGATCTCGGTGCCAACATCCTCACCGTCACGTCACTCAGCTTCCTCGGACTCGGCGTGCAACCGCCAACCGCGGACTGGGGAACGATGCTGAACGATGCGCGCCAGTACTTCGGTCAGTACCCGTTGCTCGTCATCGTGCCGGGTGCCTGCATCACGCTCGTCGCGCTCGCCAGCAATCTGCTCGGCGATGCCATCCGCGACCTCGTCGATGTCGGCCACCGCGGCTAGGGGCGCTGGCGGCCATCGCCACGACCGAAGGGAGGCGCCATCGCGAGATCCAATCCGCCCACCGAGGCGCACCATGCCCCGGAAGGAATCGGGCTTCGCCCGATGCAGCGGCCATGAAGGCCGTGGCTGCGAATTCACGAACATCACGTTGTGGGGAGAAAGACCTTCATGTCTGCACGTCGTTCCAATGCCTTCACCGTTTCCGGCAGCTCACCGACCATCGCCGGAATCATCGGGCGCCTCGCCACGATCTTCCTGACGCTCGCCCTGATCGCCCCGACGGCCTCTTCGGCGGTGGCGCAGGAGGCGACGCCGTCGTACATCCAGCTGGAGGATGGCGAAACCCTCGCCGAGAACCAGGAAATCACGATCGGCGTCAACCGCTACCTCATCAATGGTGAGGAGGACTTCTGGTACGCCCACGCGAGTCTCCAGATCTGGGAGCCGCTGATCGACTACGACGACAACTTCAATCTCGTGCCGGGTCTCGCCACCAGCTGGGAGCTGAGCGCGGATGGTCTGACGTGGACCTTCCACCTGCGCGAGGACGTGACGTTCTCGAACAACGAGCCGTACAACGCCGACTCGTTCATCGGCAGCATCGAGCATGCACGCGCCTCCAGTGGACGCGCCTCCGCCTTCCTCGGCGGTATCAACTTCGACGAGATCTACGGTGACCCGACCGTCACCCGCGTCGATGACTACACCGTCTCGCTGAGCTACACCGAGCCGCGCCCGCTGCTGCCGTTCAGCATCGCGAATCACTACAGCGCCCAGTTCTGGCCGGGTCAGTTCGACGAGGACTCCAACTTCACCGGCTACCCGATCGGCACCGGTCCGTTCAAGGTCGTCGACTGGGTGCGCGACCAGTACATCGTCCTCGAGCAGAACGAGAACTACTGGAAGGAAAAGCCGACCCTGACGAAGATCACCATCCGCACCTACCCGGATGAGAACTCGCGACTCTCCGCCCTCAAGGCGGGCGAGGTCGATGCGCTCGCCGAGCTCGGCGCGGTGCTCCCGGCACAGGCGGGCGAGATCTCCGGCGACAGCAACTACGTGGTCCAGCACTTCGCGACGGCATGCAACACCTACCTCGTCTTCAATGGCACGCAGGCGCCGTTCGATGATGTCCGCGTGCGCCAGGCGCTGAGCCTCGCCATCGACCGCGACGCCCTTGTCGAGCAGCTGCTCTACGGCTACGGCATCCCGGCGAAGAGTGTCCTCCTGCAGGCGGATTCGCTCTTCTTCAACGACAATCCGGACGAACAGGTGCAGTACGATCCCGAGCGCGCCAAGGCGCTGCTCGAGGAAGTGACCGGTGGCGAGCGTGTGAGCGTCGAGCTACTGTTCAACCCGCCGGGACAGAATCTCCTCGGCTGGCCGTATCCGCTGATCGCGACCTACCTGCAGGCGATCCTCCAGCCGATCGGATTCGACGTGACGCTGAAGCAGCAGGAGTCGTCGGCCGTCAGCGAATCGCTCAAACAGGGCGACTACGATGTGGCCATTTCGAACAACTGCTGGGCGACGGGTGATCCGAACTACATCCTCCGCCGCACGCTCGACTCGGAATCGACCTTGCAGTCCACCAACCACGGCGGGTACAACAATCCGGAGGTCGATGCGCTGCTCGATCAGGCGCAGGTGGAACTCGATCCGGAGAAGCAGATCGAGCTCTACAAGCAGATCCAGGCCATCGGCAACGAGGAAGTGGCCATCGCGCCGCTCTTCGATCAGGAGACGATCATCGCCTCCCGCCCGTACGTGAAGGGGCTGATCCAGCACATCGCGTACGCGCCGTCCCTCGAAACCGTCTACATCCTGGAGCATTGATGACTGCCACGACTTCCCAGCCAACCGTTTCCGCGAGCATCGCCCCGTACCCGACCACCGCGCGTCAGGCCGAGTTCATCGCCCTCGCGACCGAACTCGCCGCCGTCGCCGCGGAGAATGCGCCGCAGCACGACCGGGACAACACGTTCCCGTTCGACACCTTCGACGCGATTCGCACGACCGGGTACCTCGCGCTCACGGTGCCGGAGGAGCTGGGAGGTCGTGGAGCTTCCGCGCTGGAGGTGATCCTCGCGCAGGAGCATCTGGCCCGCGGTGATGGGGGTGTCGCCTTCGGCACGACGATGTCGCTCATCAACATCGCGCAGCAGGCCGCGAATCGCACCTGGCCGGATCATCTCTGGGAGGCCTTCTGCAAGGACGTCGTCGAGAACGGCGCGCTCATCAACAACATCGCGAGCGAGCCGGAGCTCGGCAGTCCGAGTCGTGGTGGCAGCTACGCGACCACGGCGCAGTGGACCAGCGAGGGATGGCTGATCAATGGCCGCAAGGCGTGGTCAACGCTCTCGCCCGTGCTGACGCATGCCGTCGTGATGCTCACGACGATCGCCGAGGACGGCACCACGGCACGCGGCGACATCCTCGTGCCGATGACGCTGCCCGGGATCACGATCGTCGAGACGTGGGACAACCTCAGCCTGCGCTCGAGCGGCAGTCACGATGTCGTCTTCGAGAACGTGCTCGTGCCGCACGATCATCTGCTGCCGACGAAGCAGGCCGCTCCGGGCAACAATGCGACGCCGTGGAACCTCGTGACGAGCGCGGTCTACCTCGGCATCGCGACGGCGGCACGCGACTTCGCGGTCGATTTCGCGAAGAACCGCGTGCCGTCGGGACTCGGCAAGCCGATCGCGGAGCTGCCGAACGTGCAGCAGCGGATCGCCGAGATCGAGATCCTCCTGCTGCAGGCGCGATCGCTCCTCTATGGGACGGTCGAGACCTGGGAGAACCATCCGGAGCATCGCGCGGCGATCGCGTGGCAATTCGCCGCCACCAAGTACACGGTGACGAACCACGCGATCCAGATCACCGATCAGGCGCTGCGCGTGGTCGGCTCGGTCGGTCTGCAGAAGCGGCATCCGCTCGAGCGCTACTTCCGCGATGTACGCGCCGGGCTTGGCAATCCGCCGATGGACGATGTCGCCCTGACGATCATCGGGAAGCACGCGCTCGGTCTGTAGCGTCGAAAAGCATTCCTTCCCGAACAAACACCCGCTATCCTGCATGCATGCGTCGACGCGTTGCGGACGGTCCGCGTGGATATCACGCGGTGCGGACCGGCATCAGGGGAGATCAGGGCATGACGGACCACGCAGCAATCCACGTTGATCAGCACTACGACGCCCCGGCATCGGCCGTGTGGCGTGCCATCACCGATCCCGATCTGCTCGCCCAGTGGTGGGCGCCGGGAGATATCCGCCCGATCGTCGGGCATACCTTCGCGCTCGACATGGGCAACTGGGGATCGCAGCCGTGCGAGGTGCTCGCCGTCGAGGAGGAGCGCCTGCTGACCATCGCGTTCTCCACGAATCTGCTGCACACGACCATCACGTGGGCACTGACGCCGGATGACACCGGCACGCAACTCGCCTTCACGCACGACGGGTTCGATCGCTCGACACCCTTCGGCAAGACAGCGTACGAGGGAATGGGTGCAGGATGGCCGTCCGTCCTGGCACGCCTGGCGACTATCCTGCCGACGCCCGTCGCCGAGTAATCGCACCATCAAGGGGATATGGATGACAACCCAACCGGACATCACGTTCGAGATCGGCGGCTTCGCCGACAATCCGACGATCGTTGCCTTGCGCGACGAGAAGCCGCAGATCTTCACGTGGATCCAGACCTACTACAACGCGACCGTCTCACCGGAGGATCCCGGCACGATCTCGCTCGCGGAGCGCGCGCTGATCGCGCAGCGTGCCGCCGAGCTGATCCCCAGCCCGGTCCTCGACAACTGGTACGGCGCGCTCCTCGAGGAGCGCGGCGGAGTCGCGGACATCACGTCGCCGCGGATCCAGGCGCTGCTCGATCGCGTCGCGCTGGTCAACGAGAATCCGGATCGCAGCACGAAGGAGGACGTCCAGAAGCTGCGCGATGCCGGATTCTCGCAGCAGGATATCATTGCGGTCTCCCAGCTCATCGCCTTCGTGCACTATCAGGCGCGACTGCTCGCCGGTCTGCGCGCCCTTGGAGCAGCATCATGACGACGCATCGCCAGACTACCTTCACGCAGGACATTCTCTCGTGGCTGCCGTGGCTGGAGACCGTCGACGAGCTCGACGCGACGCCGGAGCAGCTGGCCGCGGTCGACGCCATCACCACGGCGAAGCGCGGTCGCGAGTACTGGGCGACGCTCGCGAATGACCCGGTGTCGCTCCATGCACGGTACGGGATCTTCAACGAGATCATCTCCGGACCGGGCGGTGGCCCACGCTCCGATCGCGAGCTCGCCGCGACCGCGACCTCCCGCGTGACGAGCTGCATCTATTGCGCGTCGGTGCATGCGCGCGCGTATTCGGGGCTGGTGAAGGAGCGCGAGACCGCGCAGCGTCTGCTCGACGAGGGACCGTCCGCGGAGTTCGGTCCGCGCGAGCGGGCGATCATCGACTTCTCGGTGAAGCTGGCGCTGCGCCCGGACGAGATCTCGCCGGAAGACATCGCGCCGCTGAAGGAGGCGGGCTTGAGCGACATCGAGATCTTCGATGTGATCGGCTCGTCGGCGATCTTCTCGAACGCGAACCGCCTCATGGCGACGCTCGGTGAGGCGCGTCACGAGGACTGAGTCGTCTGATCGCGCCGCGTTCATCGTGCGGGATCATGCATCCTCGGGCAGGAACTGTGCCCGCACGAAATCCTTCGTCCCCGCGGGACCGGTCAGCGACAGCCAGATCGGTCCCGCGTTCGGCGCGAATCGCAGCGTGAACGTCAGGAACGCGCAGCACTGCCGCTCGTACGTCACGAAC
>Ga0164243_10012430_pt1 | contig 12058 bp, 13 predicted proteins | sample OricompcompostOP_FD_108781 | JGI IMG/M metagenome (GOLD analysis project Ga0164243, IMG submission 108781) | Organic Plus compost microbial communities from Emeryville, California, USA - Original compost - Organic plus compost (OP) | ecosystem: Engineered > Solid waste > Mixed feedstock >...
GAGACCGAACGCCGAGCCGCACTACCCGGCTGGATCCACTTCTACAATCACCACAGACACCACTCCGCCATCAGTGGCACACCCATCAGCAGACTCAACAACCTCCCTGGACATCACACCTAGCCCAGGTCGAAGGCGCGCTTCATGAGGGCCCGCACATCGCGGTCGAGGCCTTCGACGCGTCGATCGGTCGCCTCGAAGCGGGTGTTCATCTCGGCGCGCAGGCTGCCGACCTCGGTCCGCACGCTCCCGATCTCCGACCGGAGGCTGTCCCTGACGGTTCCGATCTCCGACCGAAGGGTGTCTCTGACGCTCCCGATCTCCGACCGAAGGGTGTCTTTTACGTTCCCGATCTCGGTCCGCACGCTCCCGATCTCGGCGCGCACCACGCGGACGAAGAGCGTGGAGACGACCGTGAGCGTTCCGAACATCAGCGCGGTGAACGCTCCGATCATCGTCCAGATCTGTGCGTCGTTCAATGGAACCATCCCCTCATCGTCGTCGTGTTCGACGATCCTGCCTAGGGCCGAAGGTCGATGACAGCTCAGACGCACGATCAGTGGAGAAGGCGACCTTCGTCGGAGATGTGGAGGGGGCGTCGATCAGTCCGCGAGGTGCTCCCGCGGCGGGTTGTGCATGAACTCGATCCGGATGCCGCTGGCGTCCTCGACGAACGAGGCGTAGTAGCGCTCGCTGAACCGCGGGTACTCCTTCGGCTCCCGCACGACCGACCAGCCGGCGTCGACGGCCACCTCGTGCAGCCGGTCGACCTCCGCGCGGGAGGCGACCGCGAACGCGAGGTGCTGCCAGCCGACCTCCCCGTGCCGGTGCGGGCCCGTCCCCTCCTCCCGTGCCGGGAAGAGGATCAGCTCGGGCTCTCCGTCGCGCTGCCAGGAGACGGAGTCGTCGGCGTCGTGCCGGGTGAACCCGAGGGACTGGAGGACGGCGTCGAACTGCGCCGTCGAGCGGGGGAGGTCGTCGACGGTGATCCCGAGGTGATCGAAGATGAGCATGAGACTAGTCTGCTCGACCACGCGGGCGGTCGCCGGCAGCGACGGCGGCGGGCCTCCCGCGGCAGCCGGTCAGTGCGGGGCGTGGTACTCGGCCTCGCCCCGCTTCCAGTAGCCCTTCACGACCGCGAGCCCGGGGTCGATGCCCCATCGGGCCAGCAGAGCCCGCCCCGGTCTGACGATCGACTGCTCCGCCGCGACGAAGCAGAAGGGGTCGTCGCCGGGCACGTCGTCCCCGCCGAGCCCGTCGAGGAACGCGATGAGCGCGGACCCGGCGGGGGCGTCGCCGCGGTGCAGCCACTCCACCGCGACCGGCGCGGCGATCTCCAGTTCGTCCGCGGGGGATCCGGTCTCCACGACGATCCGGGCGGGGGCGTCGCCGATCGACGCGGCGAAGCGTCGGATCGCCGGCACCGCGGTCTCGTCGCCGGCGAGGAACCAGCTCCCCGGCGTTCCGGTCACGACGGCCGATCCGCGCGGCCCGCCCACGCCGATCCGCGAGCCGAGAGGCGCGGTGGCGGCCCAGGGCGCCGCGACCCCGTCGTCGCCGTGCAGGACGAACTCGATGTCGAGCCAGTCCTCGCCCCAGGCGAGCGGGGTGTACTCCCGGCTCGGCGCCGCGCGCAGCTCCTCCACCGTCTCGGGCATCTCCGCCGGGAAGAACAGGCGCAGGTGGTCGTCGGCGCCGGGGGAGGAGAAGCCGGCGAGCTCCTCGCCGTGCAGGCGGACCCGCACGTAGTTCGGCGTGAGTCGTTCGCGGGCCACGAGCGTCACCGTGCGGAAGCGCAGATCCAGGCTCTGGCGCTCGATCGTGAAGGCCGATGCGGGGGCGTGATTCGACGTGGTCATGCGCCTAGGCTAGCCTGAGATCATCCGGTTAGGTTTGGCTTACCTATCCAATCCTCGGAACGATCACCGCCCCTGCAGAACAGGAGTCTCGCCATGTCCGTGCCCAGAATCCTCGCGGCGACCGCCCTCGGCGCCGCCACCGTGCTCGCGATCGCCGGCTGCACTGCCGCCCCCGCCGCACCGACCGCGTCGCCCGCGGCATCGACCGTCACGGAGGAGGATAACAACGGCACGCACGAGATCGCCACCCCGCCGACCTCCGTGGTCGCGACCGACAACCGCACGTTCCAGACCCTCGCCGACTGGGGGATCGAGCTCTCCGCGGCGGCCGTCGCCCTCATGCCGGACACGGTCGCGTACAAGAAGGACGAGAAGATCCTCGACCTGGGGAACCACATCGAGCCGAAGCTCGAGACGGTCGTGGCCGCCGAGCCCGATCTCGTCATCAACGGGCAGCGCTTCACGCAGTACCACGACGACTTCGCCAAACTCGTGCCGAACGCGACCGTCCTCGAGCTCGACCCGCGCGACGGCCAGCCGCTGGACAAGGAGCTGCGGCGTCAGATCACGGTGCTCGGCGACATCTTCGGAAAGCAGAAGGAGGCCGACAGGCTCATCGCCGACTTCGACAGGGCGATCGAGCGCGCCAGGGCGGCGTACCAGAAGACGGACAAGGTGATGGCGGTGACCACCTCCGGCGGGAAGATCGGCTACATCGCCCCGACCGTCGGCCGCACGCTCGGCCCCGTCTTCGACCTGCTGGGCATGACGCCGGCGCTCCAGGTGCCCGAGGGGAGCTCCAACCACAAGGGAGACGACGTCTCGGTCGAGGCGATCGCGACCTCCAGCCCGGACTGGATCCTCGTCATGGACCGCGATGCGTCGTTCGCCGCGAAGGACCGCGACGCCTCCTCCAAGCCCGCCGCGCAGATCCTGGAGAGCACGGAGGCGCTTGCCGGGGTGCCCGCGATCCAGAAGAAGCAGGTCGTGTACATGCCCGCCGACACCTACCTCAACGAGGGCATCCAGACCTACACGACGTTCCTCAACGACTTCGCCGACGCTCTCGAGAAGAGCGCGAAGAAGGGCTGACGCGACGGCCCCCGGGCGGGTCTCCGGCCCGCCCGGGACGTCCTTCGCCGCCTGCGTCCGCGCCTTCTCGCCCGCCCTGCACCCTCCCGCCTCCGCACCCGAACACGCCATGACGACCGCTCCCACCTCCCTCGCCCCCGAGGCCCGCTCGCGCGGACGCCTCTTCGACCCCTGGCTCCTCGTCGGAGCCCTCGGAGTGGCGGGGCTTCTCGTGCTCTCCCTCTTCACCGGCGTCTACGACGTCGTCGGCGGTGCAGACGGGGGCGAGATCTTCGCCGTCACGCGCGTCCCGCGCACCGTCGCGCTCGTCCTCGCGGGCGCGGCGATGGCGATGTGCGGGCTCGTGATGCAACTGCTCACGCAGAACAGGTTCGTCGAGCCGACGACCACCGGCACCACGGAATGGGCGGGGCTCGGCCTCCTCGCGGTCATGGTCCTCGTGCCGCAGGCGAGCATCCCCCTGCGCATGGCCGGCGCGGTGGTCGCGGCCTTCGTCGGGACCATGGTCTTCTTCCTCTTCCTCCGCCGGGTGTCGCTGCGCTCCTCGCTCATCGTCCCGATCGTGGGCATCATGCTGGGAGCCGTCGTCGGCGCGGTGTCGACGTTCGTGGCGATGCAGACGAACAGCCTGCAGAACCTGGGCGTCTGGTTCGCCGGGAGCTTCACCTCCGTCCTGCGCGGTCAGTACGAGATGCTCTGGATCGTGGCGATCGTCGTCGTGATCGTCTTCGTCGTCGCCGATCGGTTCACCGTCGCCGGTCTCGGCGAGGAGGTCGCGACGAACGTGGGGGTGAACTATGACCGGATCGTCCTGCTCGGCACGGTGCTCATCGCGATCGCGACGGGGGTGGTCACGGTCGTCGTGGGCAACCTGCCGTTCCTCGGGCTCATCGTGCCGAACATCGTCTCGATGATCCGCGGCGACGACCTGCGCAGCAACCTGCCCTGGGTCTGCCTGCTCGGCGTCGCCATCGTCACGGTGTGCGACCTCATCGGGCGCACGGTCATCATGCCCTTCGAGGTGCCCGTGTCGCTGGTTCTCGGGATCGTCGGCGCGGTGGTCTTCGTCCTCCTCGTGCTGAGGCAGCGCCGCCGTGGCTAGGGTCGCCGTCACGGCCTCCGCGGGGACGGCGGACGCCCGTCGCTCCGGGGCGCTCCCGACGTCGCGCGCGCGGACGCGGTACGTCGTCGTCATCGTGGTCCTCGCGATCCTCGCCGTCGGCGCCGCGGCCGGCCTCCTTGCGCACGGCAACCCCATGCCGTTCGGGACCGAGGGGTTCTGGCGGATCGCGCAGCTGAGGGTCGAGAGCCTGGTCGTGATCGGCGTCGTGGCCTTCAGCCAGGCGGTCGCGACCGTGAGCTTCCAGACGGTGACGAACAACCGGATCATCACGCCGTCGATCATGGGCTTCGAGTCGCTCTACGTCGCCGTGCAGACGACGTCGGTGTACCTGCTCGGCGCCGCGGGGATCACCGCGCTCCAGGGCGTCCCTCAGTTCGCGCTGCAGGTGGCCCTGATGGTCGGATTCGCGATGCTGCTGTACGGCTGGCTGCTCTCCGGTCGCTACGGAAACCTCCAGATCATGCTGCTCATCGGCATCATCCTCGGGGGCGGGCTCGGCGCGGTGTCGACCTTCATGCAGCGGCTGCTCTCGCCGAGCGAGTTCGACGTGCTGGCCGCCCGTCTCTTCGGAAGCATCGCGAAGGCCGACGCGTCCTATCTGCCGATCGCGGTCCCGCTGTGCCTGGCCGCGGGGATCCTGCTGTGGCTCCGTGCCCGACGGCTGAACGTCATGGCCCTCGGCGCGGACACCGCGGGAGCCCTCGGCCTGAGCCACCGGCGCGAGCTCATGCAGGTGCTGTTTCTCGTCGCCGTCCTCATGGCGTGCTCGACCGCGCTGGTCGGGCCGATGACCTTCCTCGGGTTCCTCGTCGCGACGCTCGCGTACCAGCTCGCCGACTCGTTCGACCACCGGCTCGTCTTCCCCGTCGCGGTCCTGACCGCGTTCACGGTGCTCGGCGGTGCGTACTTCGTGATGAAGAACCTCTTCTACGCGCAGGGGGTCGTCTCGATCATCATCGAGCTCGTCGGCGGAACGGCCTTCCTCATCGTCATCCTCAGAAAGGGCCGCCTGTGATCACTCTCGACGGCGTCGTCAGGAACTACAGCAGCGAGGTCGCCATCGGACCCGTCGACCTCGTGGTGCCCGAAGGGGGCGTCACGGCGCTCGTCGGCCCCAACGGCGCGGGCAAGTCCACGCTGCTGACAATGATCGGCCGGCTGATGGGCATGGACGCCGGGACGATCGCCATCGCCGGGCACGACGTCGCCTCGACGCCGTCCAAGGCCCTCGCCCGGATCGTCTCGATCCTGCGTCAGGAGAACCACTTCGTCACGAGGCTCACGGTACGCCAGCTCGTGGGCTTCGGCCGGTTCCCCTATTCGAAGGGCCGGCTCACGCGAGCCGACGAGGAGATCGTGAGCCGCGCGATCGACTTCCTCGACCTGCGCGACCTCGAGGCACGTTATCTCGACGAGCTCTCCGGCGGCCAGCGACAGCGGGCGTACGTGGCGATGGTCCTGGCTCAGGACACCGACGTGATCCTGCTCGACGAGCCGCTCAACAACCTCGACATGCGGCACGCGGTGCAGATGATGAGGCACCTCCGTCGCGCGGCCGAGGAACTGGGGCGGACGATCGTCGTCGTGCTCCACGACATCAACTTCGCCGGGCACTACGCCGATCGGATCTGCGCGATGAAGGACGGCCGGGTGGTCGAGTTCGGGACCCCGGCGGAGATCATGACGGACGAGGTGCTCACCCGCGTGTTCGACACCCCCGTACGGGTGATCGAGGGGCCGGCGGGGCCGCTCGCGGTCTACTACTGAGCCGGCCGGCCCCGCCTCGCGCCCTCAGCGGCTCGCCATGGCGTTCATCCACAGGAACAGGCGGTTTTTCTTGGTGTTCTGGAACGCGGCGCAGCGCCACCCGGCCTCGGTGCGCACGAGCGTGTAGGTCTGCACCTTGTCGAGCGGCACCCGCTTTCCCGTCCCGACCCCGCCCTCGGTGAGCACCCGCACCACGTCCGGGGCGATGGGCGCGACGTCGAGCACCCGCATCTCCATGCGCGAGCCCTTCTGCCACTTCGCGAGCACCGGCTCGTGGTCGCGGCGGATCGCCTCGCGGCCAAGCGAGACGCCGCCGACGTAGATCACGTAGCTCGCGTCCTCGGTGAACAGGTCGGCATAGGCGGACGCGTCGCCGCGCCCCCACGCGTCGCGCATGCCCGTGAGCACCCGGTCGACCTCGGCGAGGGTCTGCGCGTCGATGGTCGCGGCGTGCTCCTGGATTCCGGTCGTCTGCATGTTCGCCTCCGTTAGTATTGGGTGTGTTGATGCAATAGTTGCACGCATGCAGATAAAACACAAGACCAGAGGAGAGACATGCCCGAGCCCGCTTCCCCCGACGACCTCTCGGCGACGTATCGGCGCTACCTCTCGTCGCTCGTGCTCTTCCACCTCGCCGCCGCCGATCGCATCGGCCTGACCGGCAGCGACTACCAGGCCGACAGCATCCTCGACCTCGACGGACCGCTCACGAGCGGAGAGCTGGCGCGTCGCCTCGGGCTCAGCACGGGGGCGACCACGCGCCTGATCGACCGCCTCGTCGCCGCAGGGCACGCGAGGCGCGTCGCCGATCCGGAGGACCGGCGCAGGGTGCTTGTGGCGCACAGCGGCGAGACGCCCGCCGAGCTCACCCGCATCCTCGCCCTCGTGCGCGAGCCCATCGGCGAGCTCATCGGCTCGTTCTCACCCGATCAGCTCTCGGCGCTCGGCCGCTACTTCGACGGGGCGGACCGGGCCTATCGGCAGGCGCTTGAGCAGATCCGCACCGAACGGGGGCAGGGAGGGGAACACGGCCACGGCCCGGCGCAGGACTAGTGCCGGGCGGGGTCAGCGACCCCGGTGGTCCTCCGGCGCGAGCCGCGGTCCGCGGCGCGGCTCGACCGCTCCGCTGCGGACGATGAGCCGGACCACCCGCTGACGGTGCCCCGCCCAGGGCTCCAGGAGCTCGAGCATGCCGGCGTCGTCCGTGCGGCTCCCGGTGAGGGCGAAGCCGACCTGGTGAGACAGATGGTAGTCGCCCACGCTCACCGCGTCCGGGTCTCCGAGCGCGCGAATCCGCACCTCTGCCGCCGTCCAGAGGCCGACGCCGGGGAGGCTGGTGAGCACGGCGTCGCGCGCGGGTCCGTCGCCGGCCGCGAGGAGGGCGCGAGCGATCCGGTCGCCGCGTTCGGCCGCGCGGACGATCGTGCGCGACTGCGGCGGCTCCACGGCGGCACGGTGCCAGGCCCACGAGGGGATGCGCCGCCAGACCTCGGCCGGGGGAGGGGCGTGCATCGGGCGGGGGACCGGTCCGGGCGCGGCCTCGCCGAACCTCGTGACGAGCCAGCGCCACGCGCCGAACGCCTGCAGGCCCGTGACCTTCTGCTCGATCACGCAGCCGGCGAGGGACTCGAAGACGTCGTCCGTGCGCGTGAGCCGGAGACCGGGGTGGCGCCGTGCAGCCTCGGCGATGAGGGGGTGATGCGAGGGGTCGAAGGCCGAGGGGTCGTCGTCGGCGCCGCACAGGCGGGGGACGAGCGAGATCGCCTCCTCCGCCCCCGGGCCCCAGGCGGTGGCCCTGACCTCGTCGCCCACCGCGCGCAGGGCCAGGGTCGCGACGCCGGAGCTGGTGAGCTGCGCGCGCCAGATGACGGGGCCGTCGACGAGCATCGACGGATCGCGGGGACCGCGACGGAGCACCGCGAGGGTGGTGGGGAGGTCGAGGGGGCCCCGGGGGCGATAGACGGTCTCTCGGGCAGTGACCTCGCCCGAGGACGGGACGCGCGCCGACTCGTCGGGGGCGAGCGCGTCGGCGGTCATGACCATGCGCTCACCCTATGCCGGCTCACCGACATCGGCCCCGCGGCCGGGGTCAGAAGCGGTCGGGCGACGGGGCGCCGTGGCCGTAGCGGATGGTCACGTCCGCGTGGCGGTCGAACCGGTAGCCGACGCCGCGCACGGTCCGCACGATGTCCTCGTACCGGCCGAGCTTGGCGCGGAGCCGCCGGACGTGCACGTCGATCGTGCGCTCGCCGGGGACGTCGTCGCCGGAGGCCTGCCACAGGGCGGACACGAGCTCGGCGCGCTCGATGGTGCGGCCCTCGCGCAGCACCAGGTACTGCAGGAGCTCGAACTCCTTGTAGGTGAAGGAGGCGGAGTCGCCGTCCAGCAGGACGCGCTTGCGGGAGATGTCCACGACGACGCCGCCGCGGTCCTCGGCGCTCTCCTCGGCGCCCGCCTTGGCGCGGGCGATCGCGCCGGGCTCGTGCAGGGCCAGGCGCACGACGTCGAGGTCGCGGCCGCCGGCGCCTTGGGGGGCGAGGGCGACGGTCGCGTGGGTCTCGGCCTCGGGGGCCAGCTCGGCGAGGGTGCGGCGGAGGGCGTCGACGAGAAGGGGGAGGCTGACGCCGGCGTTCGCCGCCTTGAGCTCGTCGAGGCCGACGTAGAGGGCGAAGCCGCGCGGCGAACGGGCCGCGGGCTGGTCGGCCGGCTGGTCGGCGGCCGGCTGGGCCGCGTCGATCTGGGTGCGGGGCACCGCGTGGAGGCGGGCGGGGGCGGAGAGGACGGGACGCTCGAGAAGGGCGGAGTTCGACATGATGATGGGTCCTTGACGGAGGGGGATCCGGATCGCCACGAACGGAGGGCCGACGGATCGAGTGTGTTGCGGCGAGGCCTGTGCTTCGACGGGGTCGGAGAGGCCGGGTGCGAGCACGGGACGGGTGCTCGGGGACTCAGCTCGCGGGAACGGCGAGGGAGCGAGTCGGGCGGGGTGGCTGATCGATCAGCGACACATTCGGCAACACATGCCAACGCGGCCGGCCATCATCATGCCGGCAGTCCTGTTCGCCTCCTGGGCGGACATGAGACGTGCGTTGGTGGTCATGGGGGTGATTATGTCGGACGATGTCGCTTCTTGTCAAAACGAGTCCGGGACGCCCCCGTGCGCGTAACGTGGCGGGGATGACGGCGATCACTCTCGACGACGGCTACGTCCTCACCCGTGAGGAGGACGCCTCCCGGTATACGCTCACGCGCGACGGCGTCCTCGTGAGCGTGCTCGACTACCGCGACGACGGGCGCACGATCGCCCTCACCCGGGCCTTCACCATCCCGACGTACCGCGGCACGGGACAGGCCGCGCGCGTCGTCGCGGCCGCCGTGGCGGACATCGAGGCGCGCGGCGACCGGCAGGTGGACGCCGTGTGCTGGTACGTCGCGGACTGGTTCGCGGCCCACCCGGAGCACGAGGGGCTCCTGCGCCGGCGGTGAGCCGGCCCGTCCCGCGCGCGACGCCGGGATCCCGCCTTCCCTGGCACGCCTGACCGCCGATGTCGGCGCCCGTCCGTAGCGTGAGGGCATGCGGATCCTGCACACCTCCGACTGGCACATCGGGCGCACCTTCCACGGGCACTCCACGCTCGACGCGCTCGCCGGGGTGCTGGCGGCGATGGCCGGGCAGGTGCGCGAGCACGCGGTCGACGTGGTGGTGATCGCCGGCGACGTGTTCGACTCGGCCACGCCGGCGGCCGCCGCGTTCGGGCTTCTCGACGACGCCCTGCTCGCCCTGCACGAGACGGGCGCGCGGGTGATCGTGACCAGCGGAAACCACGACTCCGCCGCGCGGCTCGGCTTCCACGCCCGTCTTCTGCGCGACGGCATCCACGTCGTGACCGATCCGCGCACGGTCGGGACGCCGATCACGATCGACGACGCCGACGGTCCCGTGCACTTCTACGGCATCCCGTATCTCGAGCCCGCGATCGTCCGGCGGCACTGGGAGAAGGATGGGCACGGCGAGGCCGCGGACGGCGGCCAGGGCGGGACGCATGCCGAGGGGACGCTGCGCACCCAGGCGCAGACGGTCGCGCATGCGATGTCGCTCGTGCGCGCGGGCATGGCGGAGCATCCGGGGCGGTCGGTCGTCGTGGCGCACTGCTTCGCGGCCGGGGTCGACGCGACGGCCGGCCTCGAGCGCGAGATCCGTCAGGGCGGGATCGACATGGTCCCCCTCGCCGCGTTCGACGGTCCCGACTACGTCGCGCTCGGCCACATCCACGGACGCCAGACGCTGTCCGAGCGCGTGCGCTACGCCGGCGCGCCGTTGCACTACAGCTTCGGAGAGCAGCACAAGGAGCGGGGGTCCTGGCTGGTCGACCTCGACGCCGAGGGCGCGGTCTCGGCGCAGTGGCTGGCGCTGCCCGTGCCGCGGCGGCTCGTCACCCTCACCGGTTCCTTCGAGGAGCTGCTCGCGCCGGACCTCGTCGCGGCGCACGCGGACGACTGGGTGTGCGCGGTGTACACCGACGCGCTGCCGCAGGCCGATCCGATGCGGCGCCTTCGCGAGCGCTACCCGTTCTGCGCGGTGGTGCAGCACGAGCCGGCGGACGAGGCCGCACGCGACCGGCGCTCCTACGGGCAGCGTCTCCGCGCCGCGGTCACCGACGCCGACCGGATCGACGCCTTCCTCGCCCACGTGCGCGACGGCCGAGGCGCGGACGAGCGGGAGCGCGCGCTCATCCGCGAGGTCATCGACGACCGGGTGCGCGCGGAGGCTCTCGTCTAGTGCGTCTTCATCGTCTGGAGGTCGAGGGGTTCGGTCCCTTCCGCGAACGGCAGACGGTCGACTTCGACGCGTTCGCCGACGAGGGGATCTTCCTCATCGCCGGGCGCACGGGCGCGGGGAAGTCCAGCATCCTCGACGCCGTCTGCTTCGGGCTGTACGGCGGCGTGCCCCGCTACGACGGAGGGGAGCGCCGGCTGCGCAGCGACCACTGCGAGCCGGGCGACCCGACCGAGGTCGTGGTCGAGTTCAGCACGGCGGCGGGGCGCTTCCGCGTGACGAGGTCGCCCGAGTACGAACGGCCCGCGAAACGGGGCGGCGGCACGACGAAGCAGGCCGCCGCCGCGTCTCTCGACGAGCTCGTCGACGGCCGGTGGGTGGGGCGCTCGGCGCGTGCGGTCGATGTCGCGCATGACCTGGACGAGATCCTGCAGCTCAACCAGGCGCAGTTCCTGCAGGTGATCCTCCTGGCGCAGAACCGGTTCGCCGAGTTCCTGCACGCCAGCAGCAAGGACCGGCAGGCGCTGCTGCGCAGACTGTTCGGCACCGAGCGCTTCGGCCAGTACCAGGCCCGGTTCGAAGAGCGCCGGAGAGCATCGGAGCTCGCGCTCGGCGGCGCGCTCGCGGCCGTGACGGCGCGGGTCGAAGAGAGCGAGCGCCTCGTCCTCGCCCACGATCTGGGCCCCGCGTCGGCCGGCGACGCCGGGGGCGGAGACGGTGCGAACGGGGCCGAGTCGGGGAGCCCAGGCGGACCGGGGATCCCAGGCGGGCCAGAGGACGCAGGCAGGCCGGAAGGCGCAGGCAGACCGGAGGACACCGGCGAGAGCGTCGGCGCGACGCGGGACCGCGACGCCGGGCGAGCCGCGGACGAGAGCGTCGACGCGCGGATCGGCGGGCTGCGTCGCGCGCTCGACCGCGCGGCGTACCGGAGCGAGCGGCGTGCGGCCGACCGGGACGCCGCCGACGTCCTGCTCCGCGAGGCAGAGCGACGCCGCGACGAGGCGCGTGAGCAGCGTCAGGCGCAGGCCGAGCGGGATCGGGCCAGGGCGGCCCTCGCCGAGCTCGACGACGCCGCACCGGCCGTGGCCGACGACGCACGCGCACTCGACCGGGCCCGTGCGGCCGAGGTCCTCCGCCCCGTGCTGTCCGCCGAGCGGCGGGCCGTCGACGACCTCTCCCGCGCCGAGGCGGCGGCGGAGGAGGCCGGGGCGGAGTGGAGCGCCCTCGCCTCTGCGCACGGGGTGCAGGACGTCGATGCGGGCTCGGCCGCGGTGCTGCGGACGTGGACGTCCGCGCGCGTGCGGGAGACGGGCGCGTGGGAGCGGGCGGCGGCGCTCGAGAGCGACGCCGCGTCTCGCCAGGCCGCCCTGGGCGCCGCCCGGGCCGAGGCCGAGGCGGCCGAGGAGGCCGTCGTCGCCGTGGATCAGAAGCGCAGCGGCA
>Ga0164243_10012432_pt1 | contig 12058 bp, 13 predicted proteins | sample OricompcompostOP_FD_108781 | JGI IMG/M metagenome (GOLD analysis project Ga0164243, IMG submission 108781) | Organic Plus compost microbial communities from Emeryville, California, USA - Original compost - Organic plus compost (OP) | ecosystem: Engineered > Solid waste > Mixed feedstock >...
CAGCTGATGGACGACGGCTACTACTATCTGATTGTCGCTGGCCATACCCGTCACGAAGCGATCGATGAGGCTGAGCAAGAAGGTCTATTGTACCCAATGCCAATCATGGCCAAAGTCCATCCTGTCCATGAAGTGGAAGATATTATTGAACTGCAAAGTGCTGAAAATACTCATAGCCAGCCACGTCAGGAACGGGCGACAATGGCGGCAGTTGAGGCATTTAACTGGGGTAAAAGACAAGGTAAATGGACAACGATTGATGAGTACGTAGAGCGCTACACAGGTAAAAATAGACTGGATGCAAAAGGTATGAGAGATGCTCTGTATTTTGCATCAATGCCGCCGGATGTCAGACAGTTTGTACTGTCAGGAGTTATGAAACATACGGCCGGGGTCGAACTCGGTAAAAGCGTCGATACAGTACGCGATTATTTGGCGGTAAAAAATGGATACCTCGGTGTGGACGACATGCGATTGGCCGATCCCGAGTCGGAAGATGCGATTTTGCTAGAAAAAGCGGCGACAGCGACATTGATGGCAAAGGCAATTTACGTCAGCGGCCAAAAACTCAACAGCACCGCCAGCAAAAAACACCTCGAAGCATGGCGTGGTGATATGAAGCGATTCCTTGCCAAAGAGCGCCACCAGGATACCAAAGAACCAGAATTTCAGATTCTGACCGATATGGATCCACGCCGACAATTAGAGGCATACCAAAGAGGACTACGGCGCTCAATTGGGCAAACCTTGGGCGAAATGTCCAAACGACCCGCAGCTGAATATGCTACCGTGATCCAACTGAGTCAACGGCTGGTTGATGAGGGTGAAACCGAACGACTGCTTGGTGACATGGAAACATCACTCAAGAAACAATTGCGTCAGATTGGCGGAGTGGCCGCACACGAAGTTGTTGGAGAGCCTGAACAAACGATGTTTTAGCCATCGCCGTTCTCGTACTTTTTTAGTTTTAGTTTTAACTGTTCAACGACTTCAATAGCGTCACGAATCGCAACATAGGAGAGTCCACTTTTTACGGACACCGGTATGCCGAGCGAACGCGCATACTCGAGCTCATTTATCTTCGATTGCTCTGCACTCGCCCGAGCGATGGCAGCATTCCTGTCATACATACTCAGGTCGACTTCCTCCGATGCCATGATGCCTCCAGTATAGTCGGGGACGGTATAGCAGGCAAGTTCTAAGATACGGACACATACGGCAAGCTAACATGGTAGAATGAGCCTAGTATGACAGAGAGGCTAGAGAGCGAACCACCAACAAGCTCTGTACTGGAAGCAATTCAGGCACTAGAGCGATATGAACAGAATGCCAAAGAACAGATGGCTCAAATAACGCATACCTCCGTGCGGTTAACAGGCCACATAATTCATTACCCACCTTCTATGAGCAATGAAACAACCACACCGGAGCCAGTGATTGTGGCACCGGTTGAGCCTGAGGGCATGGAGTTTCCGCCTAGTGATGAAGATAGCCACTGGCAAGCTCAGGCAGCGTGCAAACCACAAGGCAAGGCAAGTGTTTATGATGAGCGGGATATATTTTATGGCGGTCGCGATGATGAATATTTAGGGATAGCCGTACGTCATAAGCTCGAAAAAGAAGCGAAAAAACTGTGTGGGAAGTGCGCAGTAACGGCTGCTTGTTTGCAATATGCGCTTGATCATGATGAGCGATTTGGTATATGGGGCGGCTTGGGTGAAGCCGAGCGGAGGAAATTGCAGCGAAAATGAGGTATAATATAGGTACATCCCCGCGATACACACTGCCTCGGTAAGCGTCCCTCCGGCGGAATCATCATTCAATCGTCTTCGGATTTTGGTTAGAAACGGATCAAAAAACGGGCGAACAATTCATCAAACGTTTCTCAAATTAACTATTGAGGATTATTGATTATGAATGATGAAACCTTTTTAAACGAACGAATCGACGTATTGGCAAAATTTGGCACAGGATTGAACCCGTGTGTGCCGTTAAAATTTCGCCGACCAAACGGACGTGAAGTCGTGATTAGTGAAATTGGCTTGCGTCACCCGACTATGAAGGGCCGGCGGGTAGTGCACGTGTTTGATGTGACCGATGGGGAAGCGGATTACCGAATCGAACTGGACAGCGAGCGGCTGACCTGGCACCTCACCCGGGAAGGTGACCGATTATGAATAGCTTTTATAATTCAGCGCAGCCGTTAATCATGCACATTGACCTCAATAGCTGTTTTGCGACGGTGGAGCAGCAGGCACGGGTGCGGCTGCGGGGGCGGCCGGTGGCAGTGGTAAACCGGCGGACTGACCAGACGATGATTGTGACAGCCAGCTACGAGGCAAAAGCCATGGGCGTGAATCTAGGCATGAAACTGCGCGATGCGAAGATACTGTGTCCTGATTTAGTCGGCGTTGAGAGTGACCCGCCAAAATATCGCTATGTGTATCACAAATTGTTGGACATCATGAATGATTATTCAGCAAAGGTGACGATGAAAAGCATCGATGAGGGGGTGATTGATTTTGGTGAGGCGCCAAGGGCAATTGTCGAGCGGGGACTAGAATCAATAGGCATGGAAATCAAACGGCGACTGCTAACCGAGATCGGCTGTTGGATGCGCTGCAATGTAGGCATTGCGCCCAATCGCTTTTTGGCGAAAACAGCGGCAGGATTACACAAACCGGATGGGTTGGATATCATCACAGCTGATAATTTACGAGAGGTGCTAGGGACGCTCAAACTGACCGATCTGACGGGTATTGCCGATCGCAATGCGCACCGGTTGGAGAGTGTGGGTATTTATACGCCACTGCAGTTTTTAGACGCGCCGGCAGATGTGTTGCATGGCAGCGTGTTTAAAAGCATCAATGGTGAGCAATGGCATCAGCGCCTGCGTGGTTGGGAAGTTGACGATGTTGAGACAATGGTCAAACGTGTCGGGCGACAGTATGTGCTCGATCGGTTTGACCTGACGTTTGACGAAATATTGGACCGGTTACATCACCTGTGTGAATCGGTTGGTTGGCGGATGCGTAAACAAGGGCTATCTGCACGCGGCATTTACGTGGGCACACGAACATTTGGCATGGAGGGTGATCGACGGCGCAGTTATTGGCATGCGACTCATGTAGCGCAGACACCGTTTTTCACCAATGAAACAATCTATAGTTTGGCGCGACAGCTGTTTATTAATGCGCCACCCAACATTCGCGATATCAATGTGCACTGCTATTTACTGCAGCGGGATGAACCGTCGCAGATCAGCCTGTTTGCCGATCAAATTGCCCGCGAACGAGCAATGACTGATGCAATCGACGAGCTCAATGATCGTTATGGTGAGCATACCGTTCATGCAGCGAGTACACTCACTACTGGGCCATTTGTTAAAACGAAAGTTCCGTTTGGCAGTACCAGGTATCTGTAACTAAGGTATTATATATGTATGAACAAGCGGACGATTTATCTGTTTGCCGGTATATTTGGTTTTTTAGGCGCGTATGTGCCAGTGCTGCTTGGTATCGATGATGGGTTTGGTGGCTGGAGTATCCTGGGCGGACTGATTGGGGGGCTGCTGGGCATTTGGCTGGCTGTGGTTGTACAAAAAAGGTTTTCGTAAATGCGTTATATCGTGGCGGTCAGTGGCGGGGTGGACTCGGTGGTTTTGCTTGATATGATAGCCGCACAGTACCCGTCTGACCAGCTGATCGTTGCTCACTTTGACCACGGTATTCGCGAAACATCAGCAGATGATGCAACTTTTGTACGGCAACTTGCTGTGAAGTATAAATTACCGTTCGAAACAAAGCGGGAAGAATTGGGCGAGGATGCAAGTGAAGAGTTGGCGCGTCATCATCGATATGCATTTTTACGGGCAGTAGCAAAAAAGCATGACGCCAAAATTATGACGGCGCACCATGCTGATGATGTGGTTGAAACCATTGCAATCAACTTGACGCGCGGTACTGGCTGGCGAGGACTAGCAGTGCTCGACAGTCCTGATGTGGAGCGGCCATTGCTGCATAAACGCAAAACCGAACTAATTGCCTATGCCAATAAACACAATCTGGAATGGCGTGAAGATGTGACAAATACAAACACAAAATACTTACGCAATGATATTCGTAAAAAATTGGGTGCGATTGATGACCAGACAGTTGAACTACTGGGGCTATATCACGACAGGCAGCGCGCACTCAAACGAATGATCGATGCTGATACCACCGAACTGATTGGCCGTAGCCCTTATTCGCGTTATTTTTTTGGGAATGTGCCTGATAACGTTGCACTTGAACTGCTACGCGCGGTGTTTGTGCACGAAACAGGCACTAGCCCTACAATTTTGCAGCGTCGATTAGTGCTGTACGCACTCAAAACAGCAAAACCAGGCAAACGACTTGCCGTGACGAAAGGCGTCAGCCTGCATTTTACGAAAACAACGTTTGTTGTCGAGGTGACTCCTTAGGTGCTATCATAAATAGTAGTGGGAAAAACTTGACGAAGCGCCGAACGAAAGGAATTGATACTGATATTATGGCAACAAAAAGCACGCCCCCAAAAAACAAGCTCTCCAACTGGGCACGGTTGGGGTTGTTTTGGGCGATAATCATCATGGCTGTGTTGACGGTCTTTGCGATCGTGTCACCGCATGAGCAGTTAAAAGAAGTCTCGATTAACCAAGTAATCGAACGTGCCAATAAGGGTGAGATTAGCAAGATCGAAATCCAGGGTAATGACATTAAGATCACGCCAAAAGGTGAAGATCGTCCGACCGAGCATTCAATGAAAGAGGGTGGCAGCAGCATCTTTGAGCAAGGTCTGAAACAATCCAGTGGTACGGATGTGACCGTTGTGCCGCCATCAACAACTGGTGAGACATTGTGGAATCTAGCGATCATCATTATCCCGGTCGTGCTGATTGCAGCGTTTTTCATGTTTATGATGCGTCAAGCACAGGGACAAAACAATCAAGCACTTGGGTTTGGCAAATCAAAAGCTCGTTTGTACGGCATTGATAAAGAAAAGGTGACTTTCGAAGATATCGCCGGTAACGACAGCGCCAAGCAAGACCTCGAAGAAGTGGTTGATTTTCTGAAACACCCCAAAAAATATCAGGAAGTAGGGGCAAAGATTCCTAAAGGTGTACTACTCGTTGGTAGTCCGGGTACGGGTAAAACAATGCTGGCACGCGCAGTTGCCGGTGAAGCAAATGTTCCATTCTTTAGTATTTCTGGTTCTGAATTTGTGGAAATGTTTGTGGGTGTTGGTGCGAGCCGTGTCCGTGACCTCTTCACCAAGGCGAAAAAGAACGCGCCAGCAATCATATTCATCGACGAAATTGATGCTGTTGGTCGCAAGCGCGGGAGCGGCATGGGTGGTGGTCACGACGAACGTGAACAAACGCTCAACCAAATTTTGGTTGAAATGGATGGGTTTGAAACAGGTACAAATGTGATTGTGCTGGCGGCAACCAACCGCGCCGATGTGCTAGACCCAGCATTGCTGCGCCCGGGCCGTTTTGACCGCCGGACAAACATTATGTTGCCAGAACGCAAAGACCGCGAAGCGATTTTGAAAGTTCATTTCAAGAACAAGCCGACTGATAATACGGTTGACTTGGACAAACTGGCTGCCAAAACTGCTGGATCAAGCGGTGCCGACCTGGCCAACATTGCCAACGAAGCGGCAATCATCGCTGCGCGTGACAACCGCAAGAAGATCACGAACAATGACATTACCGAAGCCTTTGAAAAGGTTGCGATTGGTCCAGAACGCAAAGCCAAGATCATGAGCGACAAAGAAAAGGAACTGACGGCATATCACGAAGCCGGCCATGCAATCGTGGGTCATGTGCTGCCTGATAGCGATCCAGTCCACAAAGTTACCATCATCCCGCGTGGTGGTACTGGTGGTGTGACGTGGTTCTTGCCACCCGAAGATAAAAGCTACACCAATGTCTATGAGTTTAAAGACATTCTGGCACGAGCCATGGGGGGCCGCGTGGCGGAAAAGATCATTTACGGTGCCGATGGTATCACCACGGGTGCTGGAAGCGACCTACGCAAAGCGACCGAAATCGCCCGCGACATGGTGATCGAACAAGGTATGGGCAGCAAACTTCGTGACCAGGTGTTCCACGAGGACAACGGTGGCATGGTGTTCGATAAAATCACCCACGAGCGACCATATAGCGATGACACCGCCAAAGAAATCGACCGTGAGGTTGAATCATTGATCAAAGAAGCTGCACGTCGTGCTGAAATCGTTATTACCCAGAACCGCAAGAGCCTGGACGTTTTGGCGAAGGCGCTACTCGTTGAAGAAACGATTGACGAAGCAGATGTAGAAAAATTACTCAAAGACGCGACGCTACCAAAGGAAGCAAAACTATACGCCTAGGCGTGAGTTAATATAAGGGTATGGGACGAGTCAGAAGCGCCGTTACCCGCGCCAACCGTAAGTTGCCAATTCAGTTGGCAGCAACGCTGTTGGCCGGGTCGACGCTGCTGTCGTTTTTGTTCGGATTTTTCCGAATGCGTCTTTTGAATGGTACGTATTACGACAGTTACAAAGAAGGCTACGATGCCTATATTGCGGCGTTTACGGTGCCCGATTTCATGTTTTTTATCCTCGTATCGGGTGCTTTGTCAGTGACGTTTATTCCGGTATTTAATCAGCGCCTGGCGAGTGGCAACAAAAAATCAGCATGGGAACTGTCGACCAGCGTTATTAATTTTATGGCGCTATTAACCCTTGCTGCGAGTATCCTGATCATCATATTCGCGGAGCCACTTGTGCGGTATGTGATTGCACCAGGACTAAGCGAATCAGGTATCGCGCTGGCAACAAGCATGATGCGTGTGATTGCAGTCAATCCGTTCTTGTTTGCAATCGCAACAGTGATCGCCAGTATTCAGCAGGCGGTGGGGCGGTTTACCTTTTTTGCGCTGGCGCCGATTTTGTACAACATTGGTATTATTATCGGCATTACAGTGTTTACGGGCGGCATTACAATATTTGGTGTCCAGATATTTGAGGGCGGTATCATGGGCGTGGCGCTGGGTGTGGTGCTTGGGTCGATATTGCAGTTGATTGTGAGTACTGTAGGACTGATCGGACTTGGGTTTGATTATCAGTTCAAGATCTTTTGGCGTAATCGCGGATTTCGCCAAGTGCTCAAACTACTGCCACCACGTTCCATTGACCAGGGCATGGATTATCTAGTAGGTATTGTTGAAACCAATTTGGCATCGCGTATGTCAGCTGGTACATTGGCGGCATACAATCAGGCGGTTGCGTTGCATATGGCACCGATCAATCTCATCGGTGTCGCCATTAGCACGGCGGCATTCCCTAAAATGACAGAGCGTATAGGGCAAAATCGACCCGACCTGTTTCGGAGTGAGCTGCAGACAATTATCCGAGTGATCATTTGGCTGTCAATGCCGGTGGCAGCGATAGCATTCTTCACTCGTGGATATTTGGTGAACTTTATCAAAAACGGTGGTGATGCGTTGATGGCGGGCCTATTGGGATCACTGGCGTTGGCAATTTTATTCCGGTCGATTTACTTTATCGCGGCGCGCAGTTTTTATGCGCAGCAGGATACACGGACGCCACTCTATATTTCCTTGTTTGCAATTGCCTTGAATATTGGACTGGCTGTGTGGTTTACGACACAGCTCAATATGGGCGCTTATGGTCTGGGATATGCACAGTCACTCGTGGCGGTCTTCGAAGTGATTATTTTGTTCACGGTCATGAACCATAGGATCAAAGGATTAGTGAACACTGAACTGCTACGCGCGATCATGAAAATGGCAATTGCCACAATTATCATGTCAGTCATTTGTTATGTTATGGTGCAACTATTCCAGCTGCAAAATGATGATGCGAGTTTTCTTGCGACATTTCCAAAATTCGTCCTGATTTCGGCAACGAGTATAGCTGTCTATTTGGTTATCAGCCGATTGCTGCACTTGAAAGAAGCTGATCCAATCATCCACCGTCTTGACCAATTGCTGTTTGCCCGCGCTCGCTAGTACTCGCTAATCTGTCGCTAATCTGACATAATAGAGCGGATATATGGATCAGAGTCACATTCGGAATTTTTGTATTATTGCGCATATTGATCACGGCAAGTCGACGCTTGCCGACCGTTTGATGGAATTAACTGGTACGGTATCAGCGCGTGATATGAAGTCACAGCTACTCGACAGCATGGAGTTGGAACGCGAAAAGGGCATTACGATCAAGTTGGCACCGGTCAGGATGAACTACAAATCGATGGAGTTGAATTTGATCGATACGCCCGGACACGTGGATTTTAGCTACGAAGTCAGCCGGTCGCTGGCAGCATGTGAAGGTGCGATTTTGGTGGTTGACGCCAGCCAGGGTATCCAGGCGCAGACGCTTGCCAATGTGTATTTAGCCCTGAATGCCGATCTGACAATCATTCCAGTGTTGAATAAAATTGATTTGCCAGCAGCCGATGTGCCACGAGTCAGTGCCGAATTGATTAATCTACTTGGTTGTGATGAATCTGATATCCTCAAAATCAGTGCCAAGACAGGTGAGGGAGTAGCGGAAGTACTGGATGCAATCGTCGATCGGATTGCACCACCACAGGGTAAGAAAAACGATCCTACCAGGGCACTTATTTTCGATAGTTACTATGATGATTACCGCGGTGTGATTTTGTATACGCGTACTGTGGATGGATCGATCAAAAAAGGCGATACGATCGAGATGCTCGCAACCGGTGCTAACGGTATCGCACTGGAAGTTGGCGCGCTGAGTCCGACTATGAAACCAGGTGATCAATTGGCAACCGGTGAAATTGGCTATATTGTCACCAACCTCAAAACCACCCGTGATGCACGTGTGGGTGACACAGTAACGGTCAAGCGTGCGCATGCCACCGCACCGCTACCCGGATATCAGCATGTTCAGCCGTTTGTGTACGCTGGGTTTTTCCCAACCAGCAACGATGACTACAAGGAGCTGAAAGAAGCGGTCGAAAAGTTAGCACTGAGTGACAGTGCTCTGCAGTTCGAACCAGAGAATTCACCAGTGCTTGGATTTGGTATGCGGATTGGATTCCTGGGGCTGTTGCACATGGATATTATCCGCGAGCGACTAGAGCGCGAATATGATTTGGACTTGGTAGTGACTAATCCGAGTACCGACTATCAGGTGACCTTGGCGGACGGGACGGATATCGATATCAAGTCAGCCAGTGAGCTGCCCGATATGAGCAAAGTTGCTGAAATTCGCGAGCCGTGGATCAAGGGTGAGATAGTTGTACCATCTGATTATATTGGGGCGGTGATCCAACTGATTTCGACTCGTCGTGGACGCCAGACAAACCTGAGCTACATTGATGAGCGGGCGCTGATTAGTTTTGAAGCACCACTGGCGAACTTGCTGACTGATTTCTATGACCAATTAAAATCACAGACGAGCGGTTACGGTAGCTTTAATTATGAATTAGATAATTACCGTGCTGAAGACTTGGTTCGGGTAGATTTTTATGTAGCTGGCGAAATTGTTGATGCACTGTCAGTCATGGCGCATCGGTCAGAAGCTCAAGCACTTGGCCGCGATATAGTCAGCAAACTAAAAGAAGTGATTCCACGTCAAAACTTCCAAGTTTCATTGCAAGCCGCGATTGGGGCTCGGTTCATCGCTCGTGAAGACCTTAGTGCGTATCGAAAAGATGTTACCGGGTATTTGTATGGCGGTGACGTGTCGCGCAAGAAAAAGCTGCTCGCCAAACAAGCGAAGGGCAAAAAACGCATGAAACGCTTTGGCAAAGTCGATATTCCGAGTGAAGCGTTTACGGTGCTATTAAAACGCGACTGATAGTCGCCTTTAGGGGGTGGAGTGTGAGTATCGAATTTAATTCGATACTCATGCGGAGGGGCGTGCCCCTCCTTATGCGTGAGCGCGACTAGCGAGTGCCTCAAGAATTTGCTGATTGACCGTCTCGACATTTTGACTGCCATCAACTTCAATCAATAGGCCTTTTTGTCGATAGTATTCAATAACAGGGAGTGTCTTTTCGCGAAATTCTGCCAAGCGAGTCGCGAGCTTTTCTTCAGCGTCGTCGGCGCGCTGTCCACGAGTACCGGCGGACTGCGCGTATTCCCAGCGCTGACGTAGGATACCCTCGTCAATATTGAGAAAAATAACAGCTTTGATCGGATGGCCACTCTGTTCGGTAGCTTGCATCACACCGTCCTCCTCACCATGCCAGCGGCCAACGCTACTGAGAATGAGTGGCTGACCAGCAAATTCCTGGCGGCTAAGGTAAGGCAGGACAATGTCGATATATTCCTGGGTTGGCGCAAGATTGCCGGCATCAATTGCTTCTTTAACGTGCGGTGGAATGACGCTGTTTCGCAAAATCTCACCGCCACCCAGCACAGTTGCTCCGAACTGCTCTGCCAGTTTGTGTCCTTGGGTGTCTTTGCCCGCATAAGGCAAGCCAAATAGGTTAATACTGCCGCTGCCCAGCCATGTTTTGATCTGTTGTTCCATTAGAGTCATTGTAGCATTATTTTTTGTTATCGAACGAAGTGCTCGATAAGTCGTCGGGGAGGCTGGTTGATTCGACGATCGTATCCTGGATTTCGGCTGCGGCACCTTTGATTTCTTGGGCGGTGTCGGTGACCGTTTGCTTGACCTCGTTGGTCTCTGCGGTCAGTTCGCGCACAATATCATTGCGAAGTGACTGTGCTTCGCCTAAAAAACTTCCGAGATCCTGTAAAAAGCTCATACTTTTAGTGTAGATTTTGGTTGGACAATTTGCAAATCCTGGCACTCGAATTGCATGAGTGCCAGGATAAGGGTATAATGATGACATGACAGAGCGTCAAATGCAGATCCTGGCTGCGATTATCGAACAGTACGCCGAAGTTGCTTCTCCAGTAGGGAGTGTGACCTTGGCGAAGTTGTTCAATGTTTCCAGCGCGACGATCCGCGCAGAAATGGCCAAACTGGAGGAGCTCGGGCTGATCACGCAGCCACATACCAGTGCGGGTCGGATTCCGACAGACCAAGGCTATCGGTTCTATGTCAATGCGATTACCGAGGCGCAGGTCAATGATGTACCCAAACTCGACCGCGGTGCGAGGGCGATCGAGGCGCGGGTGACCACGCATAGCGACCGGGCGGATCGGGCAATTCGTAGTGCCGTCGATAGCCTAGTAGAGTTGACGCAAAACTTGGGGCTAGCCACGATCGGTGACGAGCTGTACTTAAATGGCATCGGTAACTTGTTCAGCCAACCAGAATTTATGCAGGGAAGTCATGTTCAAGCTGTGGCCCGGTTGCTTGATAACCTTGAACCGTGGCTCCGTGAAGCCGCGCCAAATGAACCGCTCAATGTATATATTGGTAGCGAAAATCCAATTGGCAAAACCAGCGGTGCTAGTTTGATCGTCAGCCGGTTCCGTTCACCATATAGTGATAATAGCTACATTGGCGTCCTGGGGCCAACGCGCCAAAGCTATGGCAAGGTCATGCGCCTTGTACGTCATGCAGGGGCAATGTTGGAGGAAGTACTATAAGATGGCAAAGAGTAAAAAGCAGGAAGAATTAGAACAGCAGCTAGCAGAATTAACTGCAGATTTGCAACGAACACGGGCAGATTTTGAAAACTACCGTAAGCGCGTGGAGCTAGAAAAAACCGCTGCACGAAATGCAGGTCAAGCAAGCGCAATTCTCAAACTTTTACCGGTCATTGATAATATCGAACGTGCAATTGCTCACCAACCAGCGGAACTTGCTGATAATAAATGGGCGCAGGGTGTCACAAACCTTGTTAAAAATTTGGAAAAAGCACTTGAGGGGCTGAATCTGAAGCGTATCGAAGCGTCGCCGGGGACCGTATTTGATCCTGAACTGCATGAAGCAATCCAGTTCGATGAGGATGCAGAGGGTGAACACGAAGTGATTGCTGAGGAGCTGCAAGCCGGCTATACATTGAACGGTCAGCCTATCCGCCACGCAATGGTAAAAGTTACTCGTCAGTAAAGATTATCAGGTATACTAAAAC
>Ga0164243_10012434_pt1 | contig 12056 bp, 11 predicted proteins | sample OricompcompostOP_FD_108781 | JGI IMG/M metagenome (GOLD analysis project Ga0164243, IMG submission 108781) | Organic Plus compost microbial communities from Emeryville, California, USA - Original compost - Organic plus compost (OP) | ecosystem: Engineered > Solid waste > Mixed feedstock >...
ACGGGCCCGGGTCGACCACCACCGACCGCCGGGCACCCGGCTCCCGCAGCACCCAGGTGTTGGTGCCGTCCAGCGTCATCATGTTGGCGTTGGGCGCGAGCACGCACCGCGCCCGCTCCCCGAAGGCGCCCCCGGACCAGCTCATCCGGCCGCTCCGAAGTGCGCCTCGATGATCGGCTCCAGCCGCTCCGGCCGCGACAGCGTGAACCCCTCCGCGTCGTCGACCACCTCGGGCATGAACATCTCCACCTCGCGGTCCGCGCACGCCCCCACGACCTCGGACGGCGACCCGAACTGCGCCACCTCCAGGCAGGTGAGGTACGTCGGCGGCAGCATGAACATCGACCCGTCGTCGACCGCCGCCACCGCGTCCCGGGCCGGCATCCAGACCACGCGCGAGGACTCGGTGGACACGTCCCGGGTCCGCTGCCCCTCCGGCAGCTCGGCGACGAAGAACCAGGTCCGGTAGCGGCGCGGCTCGAAGATCGGCGTCAGCCAGCCCGCCCACGCGCCGAGCAGGTCCGAGCGCAGCACCAGCCCGCGCCGGTCCAGGAAGTCGGTCATCGCGAGCTCGCGCGCCTCGAGCGCGACCCGGTCCGCCTCCCAGTCCTCACCGGTCGTGTCCGCGACCACCGACGAGGGGGACTCCCCCGCGAGCAGCACCCCGGACTCCTCGAAGGTCTCCCGTACGGCGGCGCACACCAGCGCCCGCGCCTGCTCCTCGTCGACCCCGAGCCGCGCGGCCCAGGTCGTCGGCGCCGGGCCGGCCCAGGCCACCGCGTGGTCGAAGTCCCGCGGGTCCACGCCGCCACCCGGGAAGACGCACATGCCCGCGGCGAACTGCATCGAGGCCTGCCGCTGCAGCAGGTACACCTCCGGCATCCGCTCGCCGGGCCGCATCAGCACCACGGTAGCCGCGTTGCGGGGCTCGGCCGGCGTCTCGGTGCCGTCGGCGAACCGGCGCGCCTGCTCGACCAGCGACTCGGGCAGGGGCAGCCGCCTCATCAGCATCCGCCGCGCTCTCAGACCTCGACGACGAGGTCGACCTCGACCGGCGCGTCCAGCGGCAGGGCGGCCACTCCGACGGCCGCCCGCGCGTGCACGCCCGCGTCGCCGAACGCCGTGCCCAGCAGCTCGGAGGCGCCGTTGGCGACGGCCGGCTGACCGGTGAAGTCCGGCACCGACGCGACGTACGCCGTCACCTTGACCACGCGCTTGACCAGGTCGAGGTCCCCGACCTCCGCCTTGACCGCGGCGATCGCGTTGAGCGCGCACTGCTGCGCGCAGGTGTACGCCGTGTCGGGGTCGACCGCGCCGCCGACCTTGCCGGTGGCGACCAGCTCGCCGGACCTCAGCGGCAGCTGGCCGGAGGTGTAGACGTGGTCGCCGCTGCGCACCGCGGGCACGTAGACGGCCACCGGCTTGGCCACCTCCGGTACGGCGTGCCCGGCCTCGGCGAGCCGGTCCTCGACGGCACCCATCAGCCCTCCAGCGGGCGCTTGAAGTAGCCGACCAGGTTCTCGGGGTTCATCCCCGGCGCGATCTGCACCAGCTCCCAGCCCTCGGAGCCGAAGTTGTCGAGGATCTGCTTCGCGGAGTGCGTGAGGATCGGTGCGGTGAGGTATTCCCACTTGGTCATGACCGCACCTTAGCCCCGCCCTCCTCCGCTCCGACCCGGCTGTGCCGCCGCCCGTAGACGACGTACACGACGAGGCCGAGCGCCATCCAGACCAGGAACCGGATCCAGGTGTCGCCGGTGAGGTTGAGCATCAGGTAGACGCACATCAGCACCGCGAGGCCGGCGACGAGCGGCACGGCCGGCACCCGGAACGCCCGGGGCAGGTCGGGCCGGGTCCTCCGCAGGACGACGACCGCGATGCTCACCAGCACGAAGGCGAACAGCGTGCCGATGTTGACCAGGTGGGCCAGCGTCTCGAGGTCGACGAACCCGCTGATCGCCGCGATCGCCACGCCGGCGACGAGGGTGATCTTGTGCGGGGTGCCGTACGTCGGGTGCACGACGGCCAACGTCCGCGGGAGCAGCCCGTCGCGCGCCATCGCGAACGCCACCCGGCACTGGCCGAGCATCAGGATCATCGCGACCACGACCAGGCCGATGCAGGCACCGACCGAGATCAGGTCGCCCATCCACTCGACGCCGGCCGCGTCGAACGCGGTGGCCAGCGGCGCGGAGTCCTCCGGGTCGATCTCGGAGTAGTGCTGCACGCCGGTGACGACGAGGCTGACCGCGGCGTACAGGACGGTGACGATCGCCAGCGAGCCGAGGATGCCGATCGGCACGTCGCGCTGCGGGTTGCGCGCCTCCTCGGCGGTGGTGGCGACGATGTCGAACCCGATGAACGCGAAGAACACCACGGCGGCGCCGGCGACGATGCCGCCGAGCCCGTAGATCGCCGGCTCGTAGCCGAACAGGGTGGTGATCAGCGGTACGTCGCCGAAGCCGCCCTCGCTGTCGGGGACCGGCTTCGAGTCGGGGATGAACGGCGTCCAGTTGCTGGTGTGCACGTAGGCGATGCCGACGACGATGACGGTCACCACGACCGCGAGCTTGATCGCGACGACGACCTGGTTGAACCGGCTGGAGAACTTGGTGCCCCGGATCAGCACCCACATCACGAGGAGCGAGATGAGGATCGCGGGCAGGTCCATGAACCCGTCGGCCGCACCGGCGATCGAGGTCGGCAGCGTGATGCCGGCGCTGTCGAGCACCTCCTGCAGGTAGCCGGAGAAGCCGGAGGCCAGCGCCGCCGAGCCGATCGTGAACTCGAGGACCAGGTCCCACCCGATGATCCAGGCGACGAGCTCGCCGAGCGTCGCGTAGCTGAACGTGTAGGCGCTGCCGGCGACCGGCACGGTGGAGGCGAACTCCGCGTAGCAGAGGGCCGCGAGCCCGCACGCGACCGCCGCGAAGACGAAGCTCAGCGCGATCGCGGGGCCGGCGTTGGAGGCGGCCACCTGGCCGGTGAGCACGAAGATGCCGGCGCCGATGATCACGCCGACGCCGAAGACGACGAGGTCGAGAGCCCCGAGGTCCTTGCGGAGCCGGTGCTCCGGCTCGTCCGTGTCCGCGATCGACTGCTCGATCGACTTGGTGCGTGTCAGGCTCATGGCTGCAGTTACCCCTGAGCCCGGTCGGTCACGCGTCGGTCGAGACCCCCGTCAGCCTCGACCCCGGTCCTCCTGCCACTGCGATCCTCATGGGGCCAGGTTGTCCTGGCGGTCCGCGACGGCTGCACGGTGTCGGCGCGAGGGGTCAGACTCGGCTCATGGCGTACGACGAGGAGCTCGCCGCCCGGGTCCGCGACCTCGTGGCCGAGCACGGGCCGGTCGAGGAGAAGCGGATGTTCGGCGGCCTGGCGTTCATGGTCGACGGGCGGATGGCGGCCTGCGTGAGCGGGCAGGGCGGGCTGCTGCTCAAGCCCGACGAGGAGCGGCAGCGGCTGCTCGGCGAGCACGTCACGCCGATGGCGATGGGGGCGCGCGAGTCGAGCACCTGGGTCCGGGTCGCCCCCGAGGCGCTCACCACCGACGAGGAGCTCGCGACCTGGGTGGCCCGCGGCGTCGCCGGCTCGGCCCGCGACTGAGCGCCTGCCGGCGAGCCCGGGACGGGGTTCGGTCCCTCAGCGCCCGGAGGCGATCCGCTCGAACTCCTCCAGCGTCTGCGGGTTGGCCAGCGCGCCGGCCGCGGCGGCCTGGTCGGTCGGGGTGCCCTGGAGGATCCGCTTGACCGGCAGCTCGAGCTTCTTGCCCGACAGCGTGCGCGGCACGCCCGTCACGGCGGCGATCCGGTCGGGAACGTGCCGCGGGGACAGCCGCTCGCGGAGGGCGGAGCGGACCCGCTGCTCGGCGGCGTCGTCCCAGGCGACCCCGGCGGCGGGGACCACGAAGAGCAGCAGCTCGCCCGGCCCGCCCTCGGGGTCCTCGAGGTGGACGACGAGGCTGTCGGCGACCTCGGGCAGGTCCTCGACGACCGCGTAGAACTCCGCGGTGCCCATCCGGACGCCGCCGCGGTTGAGGGTGGCGTCGCTGCGGCCGTGGATGACGCACGACCCGCGCTCGGTGATCGTGATCCAGTCGCCGTGCCGCCACACCCCGGGGAAGTGCTCGAAGTACGCCGCCCGGTAGCGCGACCCGTCCTCGTCGCCCCAGAAGCCCACCGGCATCGACGGCATCGGCTCGGTGATCACCAGCTCGCCGACCTGGTCGACGACGGGGTGGCCGGCGGCGTCCCAGGCCTCCACGGCGCAGCCCAGGAACCGGGCCGGGATCTCACCCGCGTGCACCGGGAGCACCGGTACGGCGCCCACGAACGCGGTGCACACGTCGGTGCCGCCGGAGATCGAGTCGATCCACACCGAGCTGCCCAGCTCCTCGGTGACCCAGCGGAAGCCCTCGGGCGGCAGCGGCGCGCCGGTCGACCCGACGCCGCCGAGCGCGGACAGGTCGGCGACCTCCGCGGGCCGCAGGCCCGCCTTGCGGCAGGCGAGGATGAACGGCGCGCTGGTGCCGAAGAACGTCGTCCCGGTCTCCTCGGCCAGCCGCCACAGCGTGCCGAGGTCCGGGGACCCGGGGTCGCCGTCGAACATCACCGCGGTGGCCCCGACCATCAGCCCCGAGACGAGGAAGTTCCACATCATCCAGCCGGTCGTGGTGAACCAGAAGAACCGGTCCTCGGGGCCGAGGTCCGACTGCAGCGCCAGCGCCTTCAGGTGCTCGAGGACGATCCCGCCGTGGCCGTGCACGATCGGCTTCGGGAGGCCGGTGGTGCCGGAGGAGTAGAGCACGTAGAGCGGGTGGGCGAACGGCAGCGGCTCGTGCTCCAGCGGGCCGGGGTCGGTCGCGAGCAGCTCCGACCAGGCGACGACGCCGTCGGGCGCCGCCGCGGCCGGGTCGAGGTAGGGCAGCCAGAGCATGGCCCGCAGCGACGGCAGGGCGGCGCGGATCCGGGCCACCTCGTCGCGACGGTCGACCGGCTTGGCGCCGTACTGGTAGCCGTCGACGGCCAGCAGCACCGTGGGCTCGATCTGGGTCCACCGGTCGAGCACGCTCTGCACCCCGAACTCCGGCGCGCACGACGAGAACACCGCGCCGATGCTGGCGGCGGCGAGCAGCAGCACGAGCGTCTCGGGCACGTTGGGGGCGTAGGCGACCACCCGGTCGCCGCGGCGCACCCCCAGCCCGACCAGCCCGGCGCGGGCCCGGGCCACCTGGTCGCGCAGCTCGGCGGCGGTCAGCGTGACCGGCCCCCGCGACTGGGAGTGCGCGATCACCACCGGGTCCGTGTCGGCCCGGCCGGGCATCCGGAGCATCGCCTCGGCGTAGTTGAAGGTCCGGCCCGGGAACCACGTCGGGCTCACCATGTCGTCGTACTCCAGCGGCGGGGCCGCGTCCCGCTCCGCCTCCGGGTCCAGCACGCCGAAGTGCTCGCCGACGCTGCGCCAGAACTCACCGGGCTCCTGCACCGACCACCGCCACAGCGACTCGTAGTCGCCGAACGTCAGTCCACGGGTCTCCTCGAGCCACCCGGCGTACCGACCGAGGCGGGACGCCTGCCACGCGCCCTCGGGCGGGCTCCACAGCTTTTCCACGCCGACAGTCTCTTCGGGTGCCCGCCGCGGCCTCAACCCGGCCCCCCGGGTGCGACGGGTGGGGGCCTCCTCCCGGAAAAACCTCGGGTACGTCGCAACCACCTGCGCGCCCGGCCCGTCTCAGGACCGTGAGTCTCGGAACCTGCACCGCCTTCACGGCCCTGTCCACGCTGCTCTCGGCCTCGCTGCTCGCCGTCCCCGCCGCCTCCACGGCGGCCCCGGCGACCCGGGCGGCCCCGGCGACCCGGGCGGCCCCGGCGAAGCCGGCCTTCGACCTCGAGCTCTCCTCGCGGCTTCCCGCGGACCCGGTCACGGTGTCCCGCGATCCCGACCGCAGGGTGCGGCTCGTCCTCGACGTGTACGTCAACAGCCCGGCCCACGGGGTGCGCGTCACCGCTCAGGGAGAAGGGCTCAGGGTGACCCCGGCGCAGCGGGACCTCGGTGACCTCGTCGAGGGGGACTACGAGGGGGCAGGGGTCCGGGTGGTCGCCGAGACGCCGGGGATGCACTCGCTCACGTTCACCGTCACCTCGGACGACCATCCGGCCCAGACGCTCACCGTGCCGCACGTGTGGGCCGCGGGCGGCGGGCCGATCCCGGGCGGCGGCGACCTCTCGCGCCGCACCTTCGCCCACCAGTCCAACGAGAAGACCCCGCGGGGGCCGATCCGCCGCGTCACCATGGTCGCCTTCCTCAACGGCAGGGTCGCCTACCTCGGGTTCCCCCGGCGCGGACGCCCGCACTGCCAGGGCGTCGCCGGGCGGTGGCAGCGGACGAAGGGCTGCGTGCCCTACCGCTACGACGAGCGCACCGGGCTGGTGCAGGTCGGCGGCCTGATGGGCCGGTGGCGACGGGGTTCCCTGTACATCGAGAACCTGGTCCCCCGCATCCCGTGGCTGGACGGCGTCTTCAGCGAGATCGACCTGGACCCGAACGTGCGCTTCGCGCGCCGCGGGGAACGGCTCGCCGGCACCTGGCGGCACCGCGACTTCCGGGAGCGCCCGGGCGTCCACCGGGTGCGGCTCGTCCTGCGCAGGAACCGGACCTTCCTGCTCAGCTACCAGTACACCGGTCGGCAGCGGGTGACGCACACCGGCCGGTACCGGGTCACCGCCAAGGGCCGGCTGCGGCTGGCGGGTCGGCGCACCCTGCTCGTGGACCGCAACCGCCGCGAGGGCGGCCTGTGGATCGGCCTCACCCGGCCGAACGGCACGCCCGACGCGGTGCACCTCGTCCCGCGGCCGTGAGATCCGCGGGCGCCGGCGGGCTCATGGCCCACTAGCCTTCACGGGGTGAGCGACTGGCCCCAGGTGCGACTGCACGTCGTCACCGGCAAGGGCGGCACCGGGAAGTCGACGGTGGCCGCCGCGCTCGCGCTCGCCCTGGCCGGCGGCGGCCGCCGGGTGCTGCTGTGCGAGGTCGAGGGCCGGCAGGGCATCGCGCGGATGTTCGACGTCGACCCGCTGCCCTACGAGGAGCGGCGGCTGGCCACCGGGCTCCCGGACGACGACGGGCGCACCGGGGTCGTGAACGCGCTGCACATCGACCCCGAGTCGGCGCTGCTCGAGTACCTCTCGATGTACTACAAGCTCGGCCGGGCCGGGCGCGCGCTCGACCGTTTCGGCGTGATCGAGTTCGCCACCACCATCGCGCCGGGCGTGCGCGACGTGCTGCTCACCGGCAAGGTCTTCGAGGCGGTCCGGCGCAACAGCCGCAACAAGCGGGCGATCCGGTACGACGCGGTGGTCCTCGACGCGCCGCCGACGGGACGGATCGCGCAGTTCCTCAACGTCAGCAACGAGCTCGCCGGGCTGGCGAAGGTCGGACCGATCAAGTCGCAGTCCGACACGATGATGACGCTGTTCCGGTCGCCGGAGACCGCCGTGCACCTGGTCACGGTGCTCGAGGAGATGCCCGTGCAGGAGACCGCCGACGGCATCGCCGAGCTGCGCAAGGTGCAGCTCCCGGTGGGCGGGGTCGTGGTCAACATGGTCCGGCCGCAGGACCTCTCCGCCGACGACCTCGAGGCCGCCCGCAGCGGTCGGCTGGACCGCAAGACGATCGAGCAGCAGCTCATCGACGGCGGCATCGAGGTCGACGACGCGCTCGTGGACGGACTGCTCGACGAGGCCCGCGACCACGCCGGGCGGCGCGCCCTCGAGGACTCCCAGCGCGCGGTCGTCGCCACGCTCGACGTACCCACCTACGAGCTGCCGCGGCTGCCCCAGGGCATCGACCTCGGCGGGCTCTACGAGCTGGCCCGCCTGCTGCGGAAGCAGGGCATGGCATGACCCGCACCAGGACCCGGGTCGGCCCGCTCTCGACCGGCAAGGCACCCGCGCTCGACGTCGACGCCCTGATCGACGACCCCGGTACCGGCATCATCGTGTGCTGCGGCTCGGGCGGGGTCGGCAAGACCACGACGTCCGCCGCGCTGGCGCTGCGCGCGGCCGAGCGGGGCCGCAAGGTGGTCGTGCTGACCATCGACCCGGCCCGGCGGCTGGCGCAGTCGATGGGCATCGAGGAGCTCGACAACACCCCGCGCCCGGTGCCGGGAGTCGGTGGGGAGAGCGGCGGGTCGCTCGACGCGATGATGCTCGACATGAAGCGCACCTTCGACGAGGTGGTCGAGAGCCAGGCCAGCCCCGAGAAGGCCAAGCAGATCCTGGAGAACCCCTTCTACATCGCGCTGTCGAGCTCCTTCGCCGGCACCCAGGAGTACATGGCGATGGAGAAGCTCGGCCAGATCCACGCCGACGCGCGCCGGGACGGCACGTACGACCTCATCGTGGTCGACACCCCGCCGTCCCGCTCGGCGCTGGACTTCCTCGACGCGCCGGAGCGGCTCTCCAGCTTCCTCGACGGGCGGTTCATCCGGCTGATGCTCGCGCCCGCGCGGGGCCCGGCGAAGCTGATGACCGCGGGGTTCGGGGTGATCACCAACGCGCTCACCAAGCTGCTCGGCGCCCAGGTGCTGCGCGACCTGCAGACCTTCGTGGCGGCGCTGGACACCGTGTTCGGCGGGTTCCGGCAGCGGGCGCAGAAGACCTACGCGCTGCTCCAGGCGGACGGTACGGCGTTCCTCGTCGTGGCCGCTCCCGAACCGGACGCGCTGCGCGAGGCGGCGTACTTCGTGGAGCGGCTCAGCGAGGACCGGATGCCGCTCGCGGGGCTGATCGTCAACCGGGCCACGCCGGCCCCGGTCGGCGACCTGACCGCCGACGAGGCGATGGCCGCGGCGGCGCGGCTGCGCAAGCGCGAGCCGGGTGCGGTGGCCGCCGGGCTGCTCCGGCTGCACGCCGACCGCTCCCGGCTCGTCGAGCGCGAGCTGCGGCTCCGCGACGGCTTCGCCGCCGCGCACCCCCAGGTGGCGACCGCCGTCGTACCGGCGCTGGCCGGCGACGTGCACGACCTCGACGGGCTGCGTCGGGTCGGCGAACTCCTGGCCGGGAAGGCCGAGGACTAGGGCTGCTGGCTCAGCGGCCGGCCTTGACGGGGGTCTCGGCCTGCTGCTGGCTCTTCTCGCGGGCCTTCTCGAGCACCGCGCGCCACGAGGCGTTCGGGTGCCGGCGGAGCAGCGCCCGGCGCTCACGCTCGGTCATGCCGCCCCAGACGCCCCACTCGATCTGGTGGTCCAGCGCCTCGGCGAGGCACTCGGTACGGACCGGGCAACCCGAGCACAGCTGCTTGGCCTTGTTCTGCTCGGCGCCGCGCACGAACAACCGGTCCGGCGCTTCGGACCGGCAGGCGGCCCGTGTGGCCCAATCCTCTACCCACATACCTCTGTCCCCGTCTTCGAGAAGCCGCGCCCCATGACGGCCCCACTCCCGTGTTCTCGGGGTCAAAGGTAAAGACCGCAGGGGGGTGAGTAACAGGCTCATTCGACCCAACTTGTCTAGTCCGAAATGACTAGAGCAGTGGCTGGTCACCGCCCTCGGGCCTCGAAATCGTCCCTTCGGCGCGCCTCCCGTACCCTGGGGGCCGTGGTACGCCCCCGAGACGAGCGTCTTCCCGCGCCCAAGGTGCTCTCCCACCTGGGCGTGATGATCGCCGTCGCCGCGGTGATGGGCGTGCTGGTCGCGGGGCTGGTGATCCCCTTCGCCGGGGTGTTCGGGTTCACCACCCGCCAGGTCGCCGACACGATGGACGACCTGCCGACGGAGCTGCAGACCGAGCCGCTGGCCGAGAAGAGCACCATCGTCGACGCCGCCGGCAACGTGATCGCGTCGATCTACGACGAGAACCGGGTCAACGTCTCGCTCAGCCAGGTCTCCCGGATCATGGTCAAGGCGATCGTCTCGATCGAGGACTACCGGTTCTACGAGCACGGCGCGCTCGACCTCAAGGGCACGCTGCGCGCGCTGCTGACCAACCAGGCCAACTCCGGCGTCGTCCAGGGCGGCTCGTCGATCACCCAGCAGATGGTGAAGCTGACCCTGATCGACCAGGCGAAGACCAAGAAGGAGATCGAGGCCGCCACCGACGACACCTACGCCCGCAAGATCAAGGAGCTCCGCTACGCGATCGCCGTGGAGCAGCAGCACTCCAAGGACTGGATCCTGGAGCGCTACCTCAACATCGCCTACTTCGGCGACGGCGCGTACGGCGTCCAGGCGGCGGCCCAGCACTACTTCGGCGTCAACGCCAAGGACCTGAACCTCAACCAGTCCGCGATCCTCGCCGGCCTGGTGCAGAACCCGACGAAGTACGAGCCGACCGACTTCCCCGACCGGGCCGAGGACCGCCGCAACGTCGTCCTCGACCGGATGGCCGAGCTCAACGTGATCACCCGCAAGCAGGCCGACCGGGTGCGGAAGATCCCGATCCAGAAGACGCTCAACGTCCAGCCGTCGCAGAACGGCTGCGTCTACTCGCGGGCGCCGTTCTTCTGCGACTACGTGCTCAACTACCTGTCCAAGGACCCCGAGCTCGGCAAGAACCCCGAGGAACGGATGCAGTTCCTCAAGTCCGCCGGCCTCACCATCAAGACCACGATCGACCTGCGCGAGCAGAAGGCCGCCGACGACGCGGTCTCCGCGCACGTCTTCCCCAAGGAGCAGGCGATCGGCGGGCTGGCGATCGTCGAGCCGGGCACCGGCGACGTGAAGGCGCTGGCCCAGTCCCGCCCGATGGGCCGCGACCGCAGCAAGGGGCAGACCTACCTCAACTACACGGTGCCCAAGGAGTACGGCGACGCCAACGGCTTCCAGGCCGGGTCGACGTTCAAGGTGTTCGTGCTGGCCGCCGCGATCGAGCAGGGCATCCCGCTCAACACGGTGATCACGGCTCCCGGGACGATGAGCATCCCGGAGGAGAAGTACAAGGACTGCGACGGCAAGCCCTACGGCTACGGCACGTGGGACGTCAAGAACTTCGACTACGCCACGCACGTCGCGAACCTGTACACGGGCACCCGGAACTCCATCAACACGTTCTTCGCCCAGCTGGAGCAGCGGACCGGCATCTGCAAGCCCTACGAGCTGGCCAAGAAGATGGGCGTGCGGCTGACCAACCCGACGACCAGCAAGCACGGTCTCGCGGAGCGGGTCCCCACGTTCACGCTGGGCATCGCCGACGCCAGCCCGCTCGAGATGTCGGAGGCCTACGCGACCTTCGCCGCCCGCGGCATGCACTGCGCCTCCCGCCCGGTGACCCAGATCCTCGACAAGGCCAAGAACGTCGTGAAGGAGTACCCCTCCGAGTGCAACCGGGTGCTGGAGCAGTCCACCGCCGACGCGGTCAACGACATCCTGCGCGGCGTCATCGAGGGCGGCTTCGCCTCGGCGCAGGCGCTGGACCAGCCCGCCGCCGGCAAGACCGGCACCATCCAGGGCGCCAAGGCCGTGTGGTTCGTGGGCTACACCCCGCAGCGGTCCGCCGCGGCGATGATCGCCGGCGCCAACCAGGACGGGACCGCCCTCCCGCTCGACGGCCTCACCATCGGCGGGGTCCCGCGGTACGGCGCGTCCGGATCCGCGTTCGCCGCGCCGATCTGGGGTGACGCGATGAAGCGGATCGACGACCACCTGGAGTACGAGGACTTCGTCTACCCGTCCGGCGTGCCGGGCGCCGGGCAGACCACGGTGCCGCAGCCGAAGCCGCCGAAGAACAACGGCGGCGGCGGCCACGGCCGGGGGAACGGGAACGGCCACGGCAACAACGGCCACGGCAACGGGCGCGGCCGGCACTAGCCGGACCGGGCCCCGCCGGTCGGGCTAGCCGAGCTGGCGGCGCACCTCCGCGGCCACCGCGGCGCCGTCCGCCCGGCCCTTGACCTGCGGCTGCAGGGCCCCCATCACCTGGCCCATCGCCTTCGGGCCGGCGCCCGCGACCCCGAGCCGGTCCACGGTCTCCTTGACGATCCGGGAGATCTCGTCGGGGCCGAGCTGCTCGGGGAGGTACTCGGTGATCACCTCGGCCTCGGCGCGCTCCTTGGCCGCGAGCTCG
>Ga0164243_10012435_pt1 | contig 12056 bp, 11 predicted proteins | sample OricompcompostOP_FD_108781 | JGI IMG/M metagenome (GOLD analysis project Ga0164243, IMG submission 108781) | Organic Plus compost microbial communities from Emeryville, California, USA - Original compost - Organic plus compost (OP) | ecosystem: Engineered > Solid waste > Mixed feedstock >...
CGCTCCCTCCGCCATTCGCTGATCGCCGCATCCTCACAAAGGAGCAAGCATGGTAGACCGCTGATTTCACGCTATTGGCGGATAGCCAGTGATGATGTTGTCTCGGTAGGCTAGGAGTCGAGAATGGCCGAGACGATCAACTCTCTTGAAGTTAAGCGGATTACCAGTTTCCCCAACGGCTTCGACGTCTTTTTGAACGAGGCTGCGGCCGAGGGCTTCGATAACATGGAGACTCTCCAACGCCAGTGGCATGACGGCAGCAATCGATTTGAACGTCCTGGTGAAATATTGGCGCTGGCCACCATCAACGGTAAAATGGCTGGCATCGGCGGTATCACGCAAGATTTTGTCGACAGTTCCTGGTTACGCATGAGGCGATTCTATGTACGACCTGCCTATCGCAGGCGCGGCGTTGGACGAGATATTGCTCAATTCGTTCTAGATTATGCCCAACCTTTCAATCGTCAAATTGCTCTTTATGCTGAGGGTGCCGAGGCACGGGCCTTCTGGCCGACGCTTGGCTTTGTGGAGACGGATCGCGAGAATACAACTCATATATTCGCAGGAATTCCTTTGAAGCTTGTGAAGGGCATCTAGTTCACGGCTAATCGACCAGCTGTTCCCCATCAACAGGACTAGTTCTCTTTGGTCCGCCAATCCTACTGACGCGCAGTTGAAGTAACTTTCTATATCCGCACGGCCACGGGCGGGCAGGCTTGTTCAAATGCCGCGGCCGCGGCGAGGACCGCGCGATCGGAAAATCTCCGTCCGACGATCTGCATCGCGGTCGGCAGGCCGGAACGGGTGAGGCCGCAGGTAACCGACGCGGTCGGCTGATGGGTAAGGTTGAACGGATAGCTGAAGGGCGCCCAGTCGATCCACTCCTTGAAGTCAGAACCGGGCGGCACGTCGCGGCCGGATTGAAAGGGCTGGATCGGCACGACCGGCGTGACGACGAAGTCATAAGAGTCGTGCAAAAGGTTCAGCGAACTGGCTAGGTCCTCCCGCCGCAACTGAACCGCACGCAATTCCATCCCGGAGACCGCCTTGCCTTGCCGGCCTTTCTCGGCAAGGCCGGGGTCGACGAGCGGCCGCAATTCGGCGGGAACGGAATCCATCAGCAACGCGCAGCCGACGCGCCAGTAACACTCGATCTGCTCGCGCGCATCGGCGAAGTCGACATGTATCTCGTCAACCACGGCCCCAAGGTCCTCGCAAAGGCGAAGGGTGCGATCGAGGACCTCGAGGATTTCCGGATCGACATTCCCGTCTCCTCGAAAATATCCGATCCTCTTGCCCTGCAATCCGTCTTCAAGCGGAGCCCGGAAGTCCAGAAGACCCGGCGGCGCAGCGGTCGCATCCCGGCTGTCCGGTCGGGAGATGATTGCCATCATCTCGGCAAGCTCCGTGACGTTCCGTGCCAAGGGGCCGTGATGACCCAGGCTGCTGAAGGCGCTCGCGGGAAAATTCGGCACGATGCCGAAGGTCGGCTTGAAGCCCTGCACGCCGCAGAAGGCCGACGGAATTCTTATCGAGCCCGCTGCATCCGAGGCCGTATGCCAGACTCCCATGTCCAGAAGAGCCGCGATCGCAGCACCGCTGCTGCTTCCGCCCGGCGTTAGATCCGTCCTCCACGGATTGCGCGAAACGCCGTTCAACGGGCTGTCGCCGACACCTTTCCAGGCAAATTCCGGCGTCGTGGTCTTGCCGAGGAAAATGCATCCCGCTTCCCGGAGGCGCGCGACGCAGGCGCTGTCGGTCTGCGACCGCTCCTCCTGTCTGACGGTGAGCGAGCCGCACTGCCTCGGCCAACCCGCGACACTCATATTGTCCTTTATCGTGACCGGGATGCCGTCGCCATTCCCCAGCGGCTCTCCCTTCCTCCACCGCTCCTCCGACCGGCGCGCCATCTGAAGCGTGTCCTCGGGCGCGAGGAAGGAGAAGACATTGTAGCGGTCAGCGAGGTTCCCGATGCGGGCGAGCGCCGCCTCGGCGACCTCGACCGGCGACACGGCTCCATCGGCATAGGCTTTCCGAAGCTGTGCGGAAGAATAATGGACAAGAGCATCGGTCATTGAAGGTCTCGTAAGCTTTCCTTGCACTCCCGGCGACCTTAGCCCGGGAGCTCGGAAGCGGGCATGCAGAAAGATTTCCTGCCTCAAACTTTAGCGAAGTGAACCCAAAACAGGCAGCCCAACCGGGATATGGCGGAAATTCCACTTCGGCATAGCTCTGATCGACTTTTTCTATTGGACCTCAATTTCCCGTGCACTGATCGTAGAACCACATTTTCAATTGAAATTATCCTCGCGCACCATGCTCGCGTCGGATGCAGGGAAACCGAAACGTTCTGCCAATCTCTGACAACAGCTCGTCAAACTAAGGAGAACTGAAATGACGAAAGCAATGATGGACAGGCGGCAACTACTTCAATCCGGCGCGCTGTTGGGTCTCGGCGCAGCAAGTATCCCCGGCCTTCTGTCCCTCCCCGCGGCGGCGCAGGAAATGTGGAAGCCGGAGCGGCCGATTCAGGTCGTCATCCAGTTCGCGGCCGGCGGTGGCACGGACGCCGTGATCCGCACGCTGCTCAACGAGATGGAGCCGATCATCGGCCAGCGGATCAACGCGACCAACATGACCGGCGCCCTGGGCTCGGTTGCCACGCGTCATGTTCTTTCCCAGCCCGCCGACGGCTACACTTGGCTGGGCGCCGGCGGCTTCCTCGACTATCCGCGCATCCGCGCCATCGACACGGCGGTCAGCTGGAAGGACTTCCAGTTCTTCCAGGGCGCGTCCTCGATCGCGAGCTGGTCGGTCCATCCCGATTCGCCCTTCAAGACGTTCCAGGACCTCGTCGATTTCGCCAAGGCCAATCCCGGCAAGCTGCGCGTCTCGACGGACGGCATGGGCGGGCTGTGGCACGAGGCGATGGCGCTCGTTTCCTCGAAGGAAGGATTCGAGTTCACCAATATTCCCTATGACGGCGGCGCGCCCGCGACCCTCGCAGCGCTTCAGCAGGAGGTGGACGTGGCCGGAAGCGGCCTTCACGAGCAGATCCAGTTCGTGCGCTCCGGACAGTTGCGGCATCTGGCGGTTTTCACCAGCGAGCCGATTGATATCGGCGGCGGCGTGGTTCTCGAGCCAGTCACCAAATATGTGCCGGCTGCGGCGGCGGACGCGCCCTTCGGCGCGGACTACAATCTCGCCCTGCGCCGCGAGACGCCGCAGAACATCCTGCACACGGTTGCGGCGGCGCTGACCAAGGCCGTCGAGTCGGACGCGTTCAAGAAGATGCTGTCCGATCGCTTCATGCAGCCGACGGTCCTTGTCGGCGAGGAGATCGACAAGAAGGCCGCGCGCCTCGAAACGACGCGCGCCGCCCTCTTTGCCCAGCTCAAGCTTGCCGAAAAGACCGCAACCGAGTTGGAATTGCCCGAGCCGGCAGGCTTCGAACAGTGGTGGCCGCCGGCCGACTACAAGCCCGCCATGTAATTGGGATGCGCGCGGGCGTGACAGCGGGAAGGGAGACGGGACGAAAAGATGGCGCTAGCCGTTGAAGTGATATCCTTGCTGCTCGGGATGGGGATGGTGGCGAGTTCGCTCAGCTACATGACCGCTCCCGCCAGCACGTCTCCGTGGCTCATGCCGCTCCTTGTCGGGGCCGGCATTGCGGTCATCTCCCTCGTTCTGCTCGCGTCGGAGCTCGTCGGACGCCGCACCGCAATGGCGGCGCCCGACGACATTCCCGCCGACGGGACCGACTTCAGCCAGTCAACCCTCCCGACCGTCCTCACCTGGATCGCGTTGAGCAGCGGCTATGCCGTCACCACGCCCTTGCTGGGCTTCGAAGCGACGACCTTCGTCTTTCTGGTCATCGCGCTGAAGCTTTTCGGCAGGACGAGCTGGCGGGTCATCCTCCTGTCGGCCGCGGGCGTCTCCCTCGTACTGCCGCTGATTTTCCGTCATCTCTTCTACACGCTGGTGCCGTGAGCGCGGGACAGGATTATGAATAACGTCCTCGACATGATCGTCAGCACCGCTGAGGCCATTCCTGTTGCTCTGGCACCGGGCAACTTCCTGTTCGGCCTTCTCGGTCTGGTCTTCGGCGTCATCTGGGGAGCCCTTCCGGCGCTTTCCTCCACAATGGCGATGGCCCTTCTCGTTGGCTTCTCGGCGGGCCTCGACATCAATGCCGCGATCATCTTCCTGCTCGGCGCCTATTCCGGCAGCGTCTTCGGCGGATCGATCTCGGCCGTCTGCCTCAACATCCCCGGCAAGCCGAATTCCGCCTGCACGGCGATGGAAGGATACCCCCTCTTCAAGCGCGGCGAGGGCGGTGCCGCCCTCGGAACGGCGATCTTCTCCTCGTCGATGGGCAACATCTTCGGCGCCGTCATGCTGGTGATCTTCACGCCCTTCGTCCTCTCCATTGCGATCAGTGTCGGCGCGTGGGAGCTCTTCCTTCTCGGCATGATGGGCGTTCTCGTCAGCGGCTCGATCAGCTCCGCCCCGCCGCTCAAGGGCTGGCTCTCCGGCCTGATCGGCCTTGCCATTTCGATGGTCGGCATCGACGCGATTTCAGGACAGCCCCGTTATACGGCGGGCATCAGCGATCTCTATGGCGGCATCAATTTCGTGGCCGTCCTGATCGGACTCTTCGGTTTCGCCGAGATCGCACGCGGCCTCCTGTTCGAGAAGGACCATCCGAGCGGCATGCTCAACCGCGTCTCCGTCAACTGGCGCGAGTTGAAGAAGAACATCGGCAATTTCTTCAACAGCAGCGTGATCGGCACGATCATCGGGATCGTCCCGGCTGCCGGCGCGGATATCGCGGCCTTCGTCTCCTACACCGTCTCCCGCAGGCTGGCGAAGCCGGAGGACAAGGCCCTCTATGGCAAGGGCTCGTATCGCGGGATCATCGCGGCCGAGACATCCGACAATGCCAGCATCGGCGGCGACCTCCTTCCCTCGCTCATCCTCGCAATCCCCGGAAGCACGGTCGCGGCGGCCTTCATGGGCGCCCTCAACCTGCAAGGCATCGTCGTCGGCCCGACGATCCAGATGAGCCATCCCGGACTCATCGAGACGGTCTTCGCGTCCCTGCTGATCGTCAGCTCGCTTCTCGGCTTTGTCGGCTTCCTTCTCGCCAAGCCGCTGGTCCGCCTGTTGTCCGTCCCCCGCCGGGTCCTGCTCCCCTGCATCATGCCGGTCTGCGTGATGGGCGCTTTCGCGGCGCAGAACAGCGTTTTCGATATTTATGTGATGACGATCTCCGGCCTCGCCGGCATGGCGCTCGTCGCGGGCGGCTTTCCCCTCGCGCCGGTCTGCCTGGGGCTCATCCTTGGTCCCATTGTCGACATCAATTTCCGCCGCGCGCTGGTGATCTACAAGGATCAGCCCATCACCGACATGCTGTTCCGGCCGGTCGGCCTGATCCTGATCGCCTCCATCCTTCTCATCATGATCGGCGCCCTTATCGGACAGCGCAGGAAGGAAGCGCTCGGAATCGCGGACTAGCCGCAAGGATTCGTGCTGCCGTTGCCTCCACGCTAGCCCAGAACGGCCACTGTCGGTGCCGCCGCGGGAATGGAGAATATGCCGTCCTCGGCAAGGGCCGACAGTTCTTCCGTGAGGATCGTCGCCACGGTTTCGAGGGCTCTCGGATGGGGCCTGACGGACGACCATGCGACGACGAGCGGACGCGAGAAGTCGAACTCCGCAACCCGCGCCGCACCGACTTTGCCTGCCCTGATGTCCGACGAGAACAGGCATATCGGCGTGATCGTGACGCCCTTGCCGTCGAGCGTCAGCTTCTTGATCCCGTGTATGGCGTCGAATTCGAGAATCTCCGGCACCTTTCCGGTCGATTCGCGCGTGATCTGACCCCACAACTGGCTGACCTGCCTCGTCACGAAGAGCGGGATGTCGCTCCAGGCCTCAAAGCCATGCGAGGCGATCCGGTCGATCAGCTTCTGGTGGCCGACAAGAGCGAAGTCCTCACGGAAGAGCGGCTTGCCCTCGATCCACTGGCCGGTGGTTTCCTCGCCAAGCAGCGCGATGTCGATCTCCGCGTCGACAATCGATCTTTCGAGGAAGGTCGTGTTCCCCTCCCTCACCTGCAGCGTGATCTCGGATCCTTCGCTGCGCAGGCGCTCGAACAGGATCGGGACCATGACCGAGCCAACGGAAGGCGGCGCACCGAAGATGACCCGCCCGCGCGGCTTCGATGCCCGGCTTTGCATCTCGTCCCGCGCGCGCTGGAAGCTGTTGGTGATCTCGTGCGCGTATTTGAGAAGCACTTCACCGGCGTCGGTCAGGCGGACATGGCGTCCCATTCTCAGGAGAAGCTTTACGCCGAATTCTTCCTCCAGGAGCGCGATCTGACGGCTCAGCGCCGGCTGCGCGATGTGAAGCTGGAGCGCGGCCTTGGTGAAGCTGCCGCACTCTGCCACGGCTGAGAAATACTGGAGTTTCTTGAGATCCATACCGCTCAGGCACAAAAACAAAACATGGGGCGCATTGTTCATCGCCTTGTCGAATTTGCAACAGCACGCCCCTGCTTCAGGTCTCGTGCGCCGCAATAGAATTCTGCGATCAGAACCATGCGCAAATTGTATTTGTCGAAGCCATGCCCGTCTGTGTCTAGTCGTTCTTGTTCCTCCGCGTTCATCCCGGTTGGTCCGAACGGGAGCGTTGGAGTCATTTCTCCGCAGTGGGAATGTTGAAGAAGGACGATCCCATTAATGAGCATCGCAAGCGAAGCCCTGGCCCATATCGACGAGCGAGCCGTCACCTCGCTTGTCACCGACATGATCGATATCCCGAGCCCTGTCGGAGGTGAAGAGCGTCTCGCCAACTATCTCGAGGCGCGCTTCAAGGCAGCGGGTCTTGCGACACGGAAGCAGGAAGTGGAGCCGGGCCGCTTCAATGTCTACGGTCTTCTGGAAGGAGGCGGAGGCGGCGCCAACCTCATGTATGCCGGCCATCTCGACAGCGCCTATGGCGGTGACGAGGAGGGAATCCGGGATCTGGGCCCGGGCTATCAGCCGAAGTCCTGGGTCGATGGCGAATGGGTCTATGGCCTCGGCGCCTACAACATGAAGGGCGGCCATGCGTCGGCCATCCTGGCGGTGGAAGCCTTGGCGCGTTCAAAGGCCAAGCTGCGCGGCGATCTCCTGATCGCCGGCGTGGTCGGCGAGACCTGTCATGCCAATGTCGCGCATTATCAGGGATCGCGCTTCCGCGGATGCGGCGTCGGCGCCCGGTTCATGATCGCCAACGGCATCAATGCGGATATGGTGGTCATCCCCGAGCCGACCTCCAACCGCATATCGACGGCGTCGGGCGGGTATGTCTTCTTCGAGTTGCAGACACGCGGCAATCCCGGCGCCACCTATCGGCGCGGCGGCATGTCCGTTCAGGTGAAGCCCGGCGAAGACGCCATCGAGAAGATGCTGCAGACGATCCCCGCCCTCAAGCTCTGGGGTGAGGACTATCTGGCAAACACCCGCTACAAGGACGAGCCCGCCGGCAATGTGAACATCATCGCCATCGAAGGCGGCCATCCCTTCCGTCCGACCAAGCTGCCGAGCTTCTGTCGGCTCTATCTCGAAGTCGGCATCATGCCCGGACAGGAGCAGGCCGACATCGTCGATGGCGTTCGCCGCTGCCTTCGCGATGTCGAGCGCGACAACCCGACCATCAATGTCGAATTGAAGATCGTGCAGACCGCCCATACCGCCGAAGTCTCGGCAAACGAGTATGTCGTCGGCGCCGTCTCGGATGCCCATGCGGCGGTCTGGGGCGAGGCGCCGGAGGTGACGTGGGACGGCTGGTATGCCGATACGGCGCCCCTGACGCGGGCTGGCATCCCCGCGATCTGCTACGGGCCGCAGGGCCGCGTCAGGACGGGTGGCTCTGGCTACTATCCGAAGGAAGGCGAACATGTGCATGTCGGCGACCTGACGAAAGGAGCCGAAGTCTTCGTTCATGCCGCCACCGATGTCTGCATGCAGGATCGCCTGGCCGTGCGGGCAAACAGCCCGAGCGGGACGGTTACGAAATAGTCGCGAGAACGCTTGCCTCCGGGAAGTCAGCCCTCTTGCTTCATCCTGGACCAGGAAACGATAACATCGTTGGCTTGGCTTTCCATATGCTGCTCGGCCGGCATATCCCGCTCCGCAACTGGTGAGCCGGCCTCCTTGCGCAAGTGGTCGACATCGATCGGGTGACGTGCCTTCCTGCTCAATCCTCCAAGCACCTGTCCGGCCTGATCGGCGGACGCGGCATAGTAGAGATGCGCGATACCGGCGATCGCCATTGTGGAAACACAGAGCGCGCAGGGTTCGCAGGAGGTGTAGAGATCGGCGCCGCTGAGATCGACGCGGCCAAGCCTCCGGCAGGCGTCGCGGATTGCCTCCACCTCGCCATGTGAGGTCGGGTCGAGATTTGCCAACGAATGATTCAGCCCTTCCCCGACAATCTCGCCGTCGAGAACGACAACTGCACCAAAGGGTTCTGTGCCGGGTTTGGTGAGAGCCGCCTTCGACAGTTCGATCGCTCGCGCCATGAAGGCTTCGTTGTAGCTCATCACCTCACCTCTTGGGTCTTAGTCGATGACCGCTCCGGATCGGCTCGGGCGGGCATAGGGTGACAAGGCGCGCTTGAGGAAACTCCCCTCGCCCGGCGCACCGAGTATCCTGCCTTCCTCCATGACAACCTTGCCTCGCAGGAGCGTCATCACGGGCCAACCGGTGACAGAGAGACCTTCATAGGGCGTATAATCGGCGCCATGATGCATCAGGGATTGGCTTATCGTTTCCCGGCGAGCCGGATCCCAGAGCACGATGTCCGCATCGAATCCGGGCGCTATCGAACCCTTCTTCGGGTAGAGCCCATACATCTTGGCGTGATTGGTCGAGGTCAGCGCCACGAATTCGTTGGGCGTGATGCGGCCTTCGGAAACGCCCTTGGAGAAAAGGATCGGAAGACGCGTCTCAACGCCGGGAATGCCATTCGGAACCCAGCGGAAGGATGTGCGCGCCTTCGGATTGAGCTTGCCCATCTCGCCTTCATAGAAGAATGGGCAATGGTCCGATGAAAAGGTCTGAAAGACGCCGGTCCGGATTCCTTCCCAGATGGCCTCCCAGCTGATTCGATCCCGCGGCGGCGGCGAGCAGACATACTTGCCGCCGCTTTCATCCATGTTGAGACCCTTCATGTCATCGGCGGTCAGCGCGATGTATTGCGGGCACGTCTCGGCATAGACCTTGAGACCTTTCTGCTGGGCCCAACGTATCTGCTCCATCGGCTCGCGGCCGGAGACGTGCACGATCATGATCGGGACATCCGTGAGTTCGGCGTGGCTGATCGCGCGGTGCGTAGCTTCACGCTCCACCGACTCCGGCCGCGACACGGCATGATAATAGGGTGCCGTCCTGTTGGTTCGCTCGAGACGCTCCGTCATGAAACGGATTGCGTCGTAGCCTTCGCAATGGACCATGACGAGGGCACCGCAGTCACGAGCGCACTCGAAAACCTCAAGCAGTTGTCGGTCGCTCAGAACGAGGTCGTCATAGGTCATAAAGACCTTGAACGAGGTATAGCCATCGTCGACGAGCGCGGGCAATTCCTGGCCGAGTACGCTGGGAGTCGGATCTGTGATGATCAGGTGGAAACCGTAGTCGCAATAGGATTTGCCATCGGCTTCCTTGTGATAGTCGATGACGCTCTGGCGGAGGTTTGCGCCGCGCGGTTGGAGCGCGAAGGGAATGACAGTCGTGTTGCCACCGGCGATTGCCGACCGCGTTCCGCTCTCGAAGCCATCGGCCATGGCCGGACCACCGAATGCAGGCTGAGCTAGATGAACATGGCTGTCGATGCCGCCCGGCATGACCAGAAGGCCGGAGGCGTCGATGACCTTCGCCCCTTCGGCAATGCTTGCGGCAACGGAAACGATAGAGCCGTCGCGAATGCCGACATCGGCCCGGACTGTATCGGAAGCGGTGACCACCGTGCCGCCGCGAATGACGAGATCGTAAATCATCTTACCCTTGCCAACCGCTCGCTCAATTCCACGGACAGGCCGCTGCTTTCCCGTCCCCCGGGAAAGGCATAGCTGCCGCTGGTTGCCGTGCGTGGAGCAATTCTGACCATGGCCTCCAGCATCGGCATGCCGCATCGGAGGCCATCGAGCACCGGCACTGTCAGGTGCGGCTCGAGATCGATCGACCGTCCGGATAGCACCGCCCCGACCAGCACGATGACTTCAGCCTCTTCCTTCTCGATGAGGTCACGCGCAGCCGCCAGGGTCGCCTCGTTCAAGCGGCGTTCCGCAAGTGGACCGTCCGGAATCGGCAGATCGACCCGCCGCGCGCCGCAGATTCTCGAGCCGAGCCCATAGGAATCGATGACTTCGAGATATAGGGAGGTCACACCGTGCCCCCAGATTACAAGGCCGGTGCGCGATCCAAGCGTCAACGCAGCAAGGAGCGACGCCTCGGTCAGGGCAAGAGTCGGCTTGCCGATCAACTCGCGCGCTGCCCTCAGTCCCGAATCGTAGGAAACGGCAATCATCACCCCGTCGCAGTCGCCGGCATGGCGTGCGACGAGGTCGAGCGTCGAGTGCGCGCCAATGGCATCCTCGGCTCGCGTTGCGATTACCGATGCGCCGAAACTGCCCGTGGCGAAGACAAGCTCGGTGTCGGACGCAGCGAAACGACGCGCCGCTTCCGCCACACGCTCGGTGACGGAAACCGATGTGTTGGAGTTGATGACGAGCAGGCGCATGAAACAACCTCACTGCAACTCGGTAACCGGTAGAGCCGGCGTAAAAATTCGTTGGGCCGCGTCACTCAATCCGAGGAGCGTTGCATCGTGGAAGGGAAGCCCGGTTTCGACCTCTATTCGCTGCACGCACCCAGTTGACGCGAAATTCGTGCACCATGAGAGGATCGCATCCGGCCGGCTAACCGAGACCTTCAGCGCCATGCGGACAGTGTCCTCCTCGCCAATTCCGGCGTAGGAGAGATTATCGCGCAGCCCGGCATGTTCCTCGGCGACGCAGTCGAACCCCAACCGGACAAAGCCGGCGACAAGACGATCCTGATAGGCTTGAGCATAGGGGGTCACAAGCGCGATCCGTTCCAATCGCTCGCGCTCTGCCAGCCGAACGAGGGCAATGGTGGAAGAAGTAAAGGGCAGACCTGTCTCTGCCTCGATCAGTTCGCCCAGCCTTTCGTCATGCTCGGCGCCGACGAGGACGCCCATGCTCCCCGCCCAAAGAAGAACATCCGGCCGGGCATCCGCAAGAAGCTCGGCCGCCCGGAGGAATGCATCGACGTCGTAACCCTGCACGAAAGGATCGGCATCCCCGCGTACCGGAATGCGCGTGAATTGCAGTTCGAGGCCCGGCACCTCGGCTGCAAAGCGGATCGCCGCCCGCTCAACCACGACATTGGCGGAAGGAACGATGATGCCAATGGAGCGTGTTCCGCCCTCACCCTGCACTCAGAAGGCCTCCTGTTCGGCGAAGGCCGCATCGACTTCCGCGCGCAGCAGTTCGGTCAGCTCGATTCGAAGCGCCTCGGATTCGGGGGCAAAGGGATCGCGGGGCCGATCGAGCGGGATCGGAACGATCGTCTTGATCCGGCCGGGTCTCGCGGTGAACACCACGACTCGATCGGCAAGCGCGATCGCTTCGTCGATGTGATGGGTCACGAACAGCACCGAAGCATGGCTGTCGCGCCAGACATCCAGCAGGAAGTCCTGCATCTTGGCGCGGGTCTGGACATCGAGTGCCGCGAAGGGTTCGTCCATCAGCAATACCTTCGGGCGCATGGCGAGTGCGCGCGCAAGCGCTACACGCTGACGCATGCCGCCGCTGAGCTCTCCGGGTCGCTTGTTGACCGCCTCGGCGAGGCCAACGCGCTGCAAAGCCTCGTGTGCAGCACGCTTTTGCGCCTCCTTGCTGTCTCCGCGCAGGGACAGGCCGAACGCCACGTTCTGTCCGACCGTCAGCCACGGAAAGAGCGAGGTCTCCTGAAAGATCAGCGACC
>Ga0164243_10012437_pt1 | contig 12056 bp, 13 predicted proteins | sample OricompcompostOP_FD_108781 | JGI IMG/M metagenome (GOLD analysis project Ga0164243, IMG submission 108781) | Organic Plus compost microbial communities from Emeryville, California, USA - Original compost - Organic plus compost (OP) | ecosystem: Engineered > Solid waste > Mixed feedstock >...
ACTGGGGGATCGTGAAGGCCGACGTGGGGATCCGCGACGGCCGGATCGTCGGCGTCGGGATGGCCGGCAACCCGCTGATCCAGCCGGGCATCGACCCCCGCCTGGTCGTCGGCCCGGGGACCGAGGTGATCGCCGGCGAGGGCCTGATCTGCACGCCCGGCGGGCTCGACACCCACGTCCACATGATCTGCCCGCAGCAGGTCGAGGTGGCCCTCGCCTCGGGGATCACCACCATGCTCGGCGGCGGCACCGGCTCGGCCACCGGCACCTGGGCGACGACCTGCACGCCCGGCGCCTGGAACATCGAGCGGATGCTCCAGGCGGCCGAGGGCCTGCCGGTGAACTGGGGCATCCTGGGCAAAGGGAACGGCAGCCTGGCCCAGCCCCTCATCGACCAGATCCGCGCCGGCGCCTGCGGCCTGAAGCTCCACGAGGACTGGGGGACCACCCCCGCCGCCATCGACTCCTGCCTGAAGGTGGCCGACGACTACGACGTCCAGGTCGCCATCCACACCGACTCGCTGAACGAGGCGGGCTTCGTCGAGCGGACGATCGGGGCCATGAAGGGCCGGACGATCCACACGTACCACACCGAGGGGGCCGGCGGCGGCCACGCCCCGGACATCATCAAGGTGGCCGGGCTCCCCAACGTCCTCCCCTCCAGCACCAACCCGACCCGCCCCTACACCGTCAACACGATCGACGAACACCTCGACATGCTGATGGTCTGCCACCACCTGTCGCGGAAGATCCCCGAGGACGTCGCGTTCGCCGAGAGCCGCATCCGGGCCGAGACGATCGCCGCCGAGGACATCTTCCACGACCGCGGCATCATCAGCATGTTCAGCTCCGACTCGCAGGCCATGGGCCGGATCGGCGAGGTCATCATCCGGTGCTGGCAGACCGCCCACAAGATGAAGGCCCAGTTCGGGGCGCTCGCCGAGGACAGCGACCGGCACGACAACAACCGCGTCAAGCGGTACGTCGCCAAGTACACGATCAACCCGGCCATCACCCACGGCATCGGCCACCTCGTCGGCAGCATCGAGCCGGGCAAGGTGGCCGACCTGATCCTGTACAAGCCGGCCTACTTCGGCGTCAAACCCGAGCTGATCCTCAAGGGGGGCATGCTCATCTCCGCGCAGATGGGCGACCCCAACGCGAGCATCCCGACCCCCCAGCCGGTCTACCAGCGGCCCCAGTTCGCCGCCTACGGCCGGGCGCTCGCCAAGACCTGCATGACGTTCGTCTCGAAGGCCGCGCTGGAAGACGGGATCGTCGAGAGGTACGGCCTCCAGCGCGACGTCGAGGCGGTCAAGAACACCCGCGAGATCGGCAAGAAGGACATGAAGCGCAACGACGCCGCCCCCAAGATCGACGTCGACCCCGACACGTACCAGGTCTGGGTGGACGGCGAGAGGGTCGGCTGCGAGCCGGCCAAGGTCCTGCCGATGGCCCAGCGCTACTTCCTCTTCTGACGCCCCCCAGCGAAAGGCCGCGACAGGCGTCATGAACTTGCGACTGCTTCAGATCAGCGACTCGGCGCTGCCGATCGGCGGGTACACGCACTCGTGGGGGCTCGAAGCGGCGATCGACCGCCGGCTTGTCGCCGACGCCGAGTCGCTCGAACAATGGGTTCGGGCGTGGCTCCGGCACACGCTCGCGCCGCTGGAAGGGGTGGTCGTCGCCTCGACCGCCGGCGCGGCGTCGGCCGGGGACTGGGGGGCGGTCGCCCTGGCCAACGAGGTGTTGACCGCCTCGATCGCCCCCCCGTCGATCCGCGCCGCGAGCCGCGAGATGGGCGAACAGCTCCTCGGGCTCGCCTCGACCTGGTCCTGGAGCGCGGCCGGCCTGGCCGCGTTCGAGGGCTCGGCCCCCCACGGCAACGACTGGCGCCGCTGGAACCACGCCGTCGTCTTCGGCGTCCTCGGCGCCCTGGCGGGGGCGTCGCCGTCGGAGACGGTCGCCGCCTACCTCCACCAGGCGGTCGTCGGGATGATCGGCGCGGGGGTCCGCGCCGTCCCGGTCGGCCACACCCACGGCCAGCAGGTGCTCGCCTACCTCCACGACGAGGTCGAACGGCTCGCCGCGGCCCTCCCCGGGCGCGCGCTGTCCACCGCCGGGAGCGGCAGCCCCTTTTACGAGGTCCTCTGCGATGAGCAAACCCGACTCTATTCCCGACTCTTCCGGTCCTGAGCGGACCCGCCGGGCGTTCCGGCCGCCCGTCGCGTTCCACAAGGGGGGCCACGACCACAGCCACGACCACTCCGGCGCCCCCGGCCCGGCCCGGTTCGCCGGCCCCCGGCGCAAGACGTTCACCCTCGGCGTGGCCGGCCCCGTCGGCTCGGGCAAGACGGCCCTGGTCGAGCGCCTCTGCCGGGAGCTCTGGCCCGAAATCAACCTGGCCGTCATCACCAACGACATCTACACGCAGGAGGACGCCGAGTTCCTCTCCCGGCGCGAGGTCCTGCCCCTGGAGCGGATCGTCGGCGTCCAGACCGGCGGCTGCCCGCACACGGCGATCCGCGACGACGCCAGCGGCAACCTGAGCGCCATCGCCAACCTGGAGCGGCAGTTCCCCGGCCTGGAGATGGTCCTCGTCGAGTCGGGGGGCGACAACCTCACGGCCGTCTTCTCGCGCGAACTCGCCGACGTGTTCATCTTCGTGATCGACGTCGCCGAAGGCGACAAGATCCCCCGCAAGGGGGGCCCCGGGATCGGCACGAGCGACCTGCTCGTCATCAACAAGATCGACCTGGCCCCCCACGTCGGCGCCGACCTGGAGGTCATGAAGCGTGACAGCCTCCGGATGCGCGGCGAGCGGCCGTTTTACCTGATTAGCCTCCGTCAGGGCGACGGGGTGGAGAACGTGGTTCGATGGGTCCGAGAACAACTCGCATCACGGCGGACGACTTCCTGATCCCGGAGGAGTTCCGCGACTACCGGCTGGCGGAGCGCTCGACCGCCCAGATCGGCGGGGTCTCCCTGGGGCTCGTGCAGTCGGGGGGGCAGACCCGGTTCGGCTCCTGCTACCAGCAGGTCCCCCTGCGCACCTTCCCGCCGTTCCATTTCGCCGGCGAGCCGGCCGGCCTGATCTACCTGGTCACCCCGACGGTCGGCCTGATGGACGGCGACGGCCACCTCGTGGAGGTCCGGGCGGGCGAGGGGACGTGCGCGGTGGTGACCGGCCAGTCCGCCACGCGCGTCCACCCGGCCGTGTCGAGCTTCTCGACCCAGCAGTGGCGGGTCCGCGTGGCGCCGGGGGCGCGCCTCGTCGTCCTCCCGGGGCCGAACATCCCGTTCCGCGGCTGTCGGTTCCACCAGAAGGCCGAGGTCGACCTGGAAGGCGACGCCCGGTTCATCTGGGGCGACATCTGGACCCCCGGGCGCTACGCGCGCGACGAGCTTTCGGAGTGCTACGCGTTCGAACGCATGGTCCAGGAGCTCGAAGTCCGGCGCGGCGGCGCCCTGGTCTACCGCGACCGCTTCCACTGGGAGGGGCCGTGGGACCACGCCTCCCGGCGCTGGCACCTGGGCGGGGGCGCCGCCCCGGCCGGCGCGGCGCTCTTCGTCACCGGCCCCGTGCCGCGCGCGGAGTGCGACCCGGAGGGGCCGGTCCAGAAGGTCTACCTGCCGCTCGCCTCGGGCGACACCCTGATCCGCTGGTGCGGCCCCGTGCCGGCGGTCGTGACGGACGTCGTCGCCACCGCGCTGCGCCTCGCCGCCGCGTGGGAGGGGGGCGAGGACGCCCCCCCCTGGCTGCTCGGTTCGAACCACTTGGGGTCGAACCACTGGTTCTCGATGCCCCCGAGCGTCGCGGTCGTCTGACCCGGCGGCCCGACGCGCCGGGGGCCCGCCCGACCCCCGGCGCCCGCCCGGGTCAGCCCTGGGCCTTCTCCCGGTTCCGCTTGCGGGTGGCGGCGGCCTTCTTGGCGGAGGCGGAGCGCTCGGCCGGGGTCCGCGCGGCGGACGCGGCGCCCCCCGCCTTCCCGCCCTTCTTGCTGGCGACGTGGGTGTCGGGGACCCCCCGGCCGCTCCCCGACTTGTTGCCGCCGCCGGACTCCTTGTTCACGGTCGCCCAGGCGCGCCGTTCGGCCTCGTCCTTCGGGACGCCGCGGCCCTCGTAGCTCTCCTCGATGTGCTCGGCCTTGCGCTTCTGCTTGTCGGTGTACTTCGACTTGTCGCCCCGGGGCATGGGAAGGCTCCTACTCCTGTAACGGGATGTCCGTCGTTTGGGACCCGACGCCAGGCCCGTTTCGCAAACAGGGTGCCGTTTCCGGCGGCAGGGCGGGGACGTATCGGGATTTTCTCATTCGGAGAGGTGCGGATCGGTCCGCGCCGGGGGCGGGCCTTTCCGCGGGAGGTCTCCCAAAAGATTCGCAGACCCGTTAATATCGAAGCCCTCCCCACCGGCAAGGGGATAGCGACGGGCGACGGCGCACGCGGGAACAAAGCCGGTTCCCCTCGGACGCGAGGATTAGGCAGGATGGATAGCGATCTGGAACTGTATTCCACCCAGGAACTGATCAACGAACTGCTGCGCCGGACGACCTTCCAGGGGGTCATCGTCCACGCCCGCGAGGCGAAGAGCGCGGACTGGACCGGCGAGCGGGTCTTCAGCGTCCGGTTCAACGCGAACCTTAACGCCGAGGAGGCGGGCCGGCTGCTCGACGTCGTCAGCCAGAAGATGGCGGAGCGCGAGTGCGAGTGAGTGCGGCCGGTTGAAATCGGAATGGGGGTGCCCGGGCACCCCCATTCCCGTCGGACGTGACTTTTTGAGCGCGGGCCGTTCGGGGCGGGTCACTTCCGGTCCTTGCCCGCGTCTCGGTTGCGCACGTCGACGTCCCCCTGGCGCTCGACGCGGATCTCTTCCTTGCGGACGTCGCCGGCGACCCGTTCGGTGTCCTGCACGACCCGCTTGCCGACCTTAACCTCCCCGGTCACGACGGTCCGCTTGTTGACGTCGACCTCCTCCTCGCGGACCGGGACGCGGATCTCTTCGCCCTCCCGCATCGGGTTCGCCGAGATCGGCTCGGCCGAGACTTCGCCGTGGACCGGCCTCCGCTCGATGACGACCTCCTCGCGCTCGACGGGGACGTCGATCGTCTTGTGCTCGGTGTGGACCTCCTTGCGGACGCGGACCTCGCCGGCCTCGACGGGCCGCTTCTCCGCGTGCAGCTGTTCTTCCCTCGTCCGGATCGTGTCGCCTTCGGCGGCCGTCCGGGAGGCGGCGTGCATGGCGCCGGCGGCGGTCGCCGTGCCGGTGGCGGTGCGGGCCGTGGTCGCGGTCGTCGCGGCGGCCCCGCGGGTGCTCATGTCGTAGGCGCCGTGGCGGCGGAGGATGGCCATCGCCTCGTCCGCGCGGCCGTCGGCGGTGACGGTGACGATCGTCCGGCCGGCTTCGAACTCGCTCTGGTAGTAGTTCGCCTCGTGCTCCGGCACGCCCGCGCCGATCAGGGCGCCGACGAGCCCGGCGATGCCGGCGCCGGCCGCCGCGTTGGAGAGGATCACGCCCAGGGTGCCCGCCGCGATCGCCGGGCCGATGACGGGGATGACGCCCGACAGCACGCCGAGGCCCGCCAGCGCCCCCAGGCCCAGCCCGGCCAGCGCCCCGGTCAGCGCGCCCGCCCCCGCGTGCGATTCGCCCTCGGTCTCATCGACAGTGGCGTCGACCGTCCCCTCGGCGTGGCGCATGGCGGCGCCGATCTGGTCCTCGCGGAACCCGGCCCGACGGAGTTCTTCAATCGCGCGGTCGGCCGCGAGACGGTCTTCAAAAACGCCGACGACGGTGGATCGTTGCTGAACGGCCATGGTGGTCTCCTTAAATGCTCCCGTGGAAGTGAATCGGTGAAAATGAACATCCGTGGTCGTGTGCCTGTGGCACACCGTGCGGGTTCTAACGGGGGCAAAGCGTGTGCCGGGCAGCGTGCCTTCGGGGAGGCCCCGGCCGCGGCGCCCCGGCGCGGGGGGTGTGGGAAAACTGGGGCGGAACGGGGCGCCGCGGCGGGGCCCCCGCCCGGCACAAGGTCTGCAGGCAAAAGGATATTTGAACACTCGGATTCGGTCCCGGCGCGGCGGGGCGGACGCCCCGGCGCCGGTCGGTCGGGGCGGGTTCGGAGGAGACGCCATGAACCGAGAATACATCGAAGACCGGTGGAACTGGCTGAAATGTCGGGCGGCCGCCGCCTGGAAACGAGTTTCCGAAAAATGGGCCGGGGGGCCCGGCGGGGGCCGGATTCGGGCGGAACGGGCGGTCGACGAGGCCGCCCCCGAAGCCTTCGGGGTGCGGGCCGAGGAGGTGCTCCCGGTCCTGAAAGGGCTGGCGCTCGTCGGCCTGGGCGCCGGGCTGATGTTCTACGCCGACCCGGACCGCGGGCGGAGGCGCCGCGCGCTCGTGCGCGGGCGGCTCGTCCACACCTGGCGCGACGTCGAACACGCGCTCGGCATCGCCTTGCGCGACCTGGCCAACCGCGCCCGCGGGCTCTGGGCCGGCGCGCGGTCGTTGCCGGCCCGGATCGCCGGCGAGCGCGTCCCGGACGACGTGCTCGTGGCGCGGGTGCGGTCGAAGCTGGGTCGGTACGTTTCCCACCCCCGCGCGATCGGGGTCTCGGCCTACCAGGGGCGCGTGACGCTCCGCGGGCCGATCCTGGCCGGCGAGGTCGACGCCCTGCTCGCGGCCGTCTCCCGGGTGCCGGGCGTGGCCGGCGTGACGTACCGGCTGGACGCCCACGAGCGGCCCGGGGACATCTCGGGGCTGCAAGGCGGGCGGCCCCGGACGGGCCCCCCCTCCCGGTTGACCCGGGCCTGGGGTTCGCCGGCGGCCCGGCTGATGGCCGGGGCCGCGGGCGGGCTGTTGCTGGCGGCCGGGTTTCAACGCCGGGGCCGGGGCGGCCTCGCCCTCGGCGCGCTGGGGGCCAGCCTCGTCGCGGGCGGGCTGACGGGGGGCCGGAGGGAATGGAACCGTAACGCCCCCGGCCGGTCGATGCGGCGGCGGGGGCCCGCGGTCGCGACCGGCGCCCCGGCCTTCGACGTGGCCGTCCCCTTCCGTCCGTCCGACCACACGATGCCCGAGGTCGGCCTATAGGGGGGCCGGGTAACTCCTGTTGCGTCACGCCGGGCGGGCGGTGTCGGGTCGGCGTGCGGCGGGCGAGAGGAGCCGAGCCATGAAAGACGTTCGACACACCGGCCTCGTCAACGCGGTGCGGGGGGCCGCCTATCCCCTCCTGGGGGCCTCCGCCGATTACGACCCCTTGATGGACCTGATCGGCGACGCGCGCTTCGTCCTGCTCGGCGAGGCGTCGCACGGCACCCACGAGTTTTACAACGAGCGCGCGCGGATCACGCGCCGGCTGATCGAGGAGAAGGGCTTCACGGCCGTCGCCGCCGAGTCGGACTGGCCCGACGCCTACCGCATCAACCGCTACGTCCGGGGCGTCGGCGACGACGACGCTTATAACGCCCTCGACGACTTCCGCCGCTTCCCGACCTGGATGTGGCGCAACGCCGACGTGCTCGATTTCGTCGACTGGCTCCGCGGCCGCAACGACGCGCTCCCCCGGGGCGAGCCGAAGTGCGGCTTCTACGGCCTGGACCTCTACAGCCTGCACGCCTCGATCCAGGAGGTCGTCGGCTACCTCGACAAGGTCGACCCCGACGCCGCCGGGCGCGCCCGCCACCGCTACGCCTGCTTCGACCACTTCGGCGAGGACACGCAGGCCTACGGCTACGCGACCGGCCTCGGCCTGTTGCCGTCGTGCGAGGGGGCCGTGGTCTCCCAACTCGTCGAGCTGCGCCGGCGGGCCGCCGAGTACGCGAAGCGCGACGGCCTGATCGCCGAGGACGAATACTTCTACGCCGAACAGAACGCCCGCCTGGCCCAGAACGCCGAGCGGTATTACCGCACGATGTTCGGGCGCCGGGACTCGTCGTGGAACCTCCGCGACCGCCACATGGCCGAGACGCTGGATGAACTGGTCAAGCACCTCGGCCGCTACGTCGGCCGCGCGAAGGTCGTCGTCTGGGCCCACAACTCGCACCTGGGGGACGCGCGGGCCACCGAGATGGGCGAGCGCGGCGAGTTGAACGTCGGCCAACTGGTCCGCGAGCGGTACGGCCGCGACGCCGTGCTGGTCGGCTTCACGACCTACGACGGGACCGTCACGGCGGCCTCGAACTGGGACGCCCCGGCCGAGAGGAAGCGCGTCCGCCCGGCCCTGGAGGGGGGCTACGAACTCGTTTTCCACGACGTCGGCCTCTCCCGCTTCTTCCTCCCCTTGCGCGACGGCCGTGCGGCGGCGGAGGCGCTGCGCGGGCCGATGCTGGAGCGGGCCATCGGCGTGATCTACCGCCCGCAGACCGAACGCCTCAGCCACTACTTCCACGCCCGCCTCACCGACCAGTTCGACGCCGTGCTCCACTTCGACCGGACCGAGGCGGTTCAGCCGCTCGACCGCACCACCGGCTGGGACGCGGGCGAGGTGCCGGAGACGTTCCCCACCGGGGTCTGACCCGACGCGCCCCGCCGCCTTGCTTCGTGCGGGGTACGACATTCGCACGCGCAAACAAGTAGCAGGAGGCGGGATTCCGAAGGACGCTCGGCGGTTCAGGAGTCAGTCGAACACGGGAGGGTCATCATGGCCACCGCGACCGCCCCGGCGACGGAGAACATGGGCAAGACCCGCGGCGCCGAGAACCACGACCACGACCTGATCCAAGACCTCAGCAAGCGCCTCGACGCGCTCTGGCGGTACGACCAGTACATCGCCAACGCCGACGGCAAGCCGAAGCTCCAGGAGTGCTGGCGCCAGTTCAAGCAGCAGGAACAGGAGAACGTCGCGAAGCTCAAGGGTTTGATCTCCGAGGAGATCAAACAGGGCTGCTTCTGAACGCCCCGCGGACGTTCCCAGATCGTCCCGATCGGACCGCGACCGACGACCCGCCTTGCGCGGGTCGTCGGCGTTTGCGCCGCGCCGCGCGTCACCCACGGTCGATCTGGAATTCGCAGAGCGCGACGGGGCCGCGCTCGGTCGGGGTGGTCCCCAGCGTGCGGATCAGGCGGACCGAGCGGTCGCCCTCCTGGTCGAGTTCGAAGTTCTCGGAAAGCCGGGCCTCCTCGACCGACCAGCCGGAGGCGACGGCGGGGGGGGCGGAGGCTTCGGTCAGGATGAGGTACGTGTGGCCGTCGGCGCCGTTGTGGATCCCGGGCGTGTTCTTGCCGACGAGCCAGAACGCGACCACGCCTTGCGGCGGCCGGGCGGGCGCCCGGTCCGGCGCGGGGGGTTCCTCGGTCCCGAACGGGTTGTCGCCCGCGAACACGCCGGGCGTGGCGGGGTCGGGGTAGGCGTGCCAGGCGTGGCCCCGTACGAGCGAGGCGTTGCCCGAGGCGATTTCCGACTGCATGGCGTCGTCCTCCGGGTGTCTCCTCGACGACGGCCGCGCCCCCTCTCACGCCGGCGCGACCGTTCCCTTTCCAACAAGACGCCTCTCGGCGGGGTTGAGGCCGGTCCGGCCGTCACCCGACGTAGGCGGGCATCGCTCCGCGGCGCGATTCCGACCAGCCTTCGTGCCCCTCACCCTCGGCCCGGCTCGCGCCGAGCACTTCGATGGCGAGGGGGATGGTGGTCAGGGCGCCGACGAGCAGGAGCGTCCAGCCGATCGCTTTGCGCTGGTCTTCGTGCAGGCGGTCCGCCAACAGGAGGCCGATGCCGGCCCCGAGCGCCCCGCGCGTGCCGGCGATCAGGGCGAGTTGCGGCAGGGTTAACCGGGTCTCTCTCATCACCAGCGTCTCCTCGGGGGGACCGGGTTCCGGGTTCCGGGGATCCGGGGCGTCGAACGTTTTAACGTGCCTCGGACTCCTTGCGCTTGCGCGCGATCAGGTCCAACAGGCTTTTCTGCGGGTCCGCGAACTTCTTGACCCCCTCGGCCATCAAGGCGGTTTCGAGCCGGTCCATGTCGACCTTGGCGTCGATCTCGGCGAGCACGTCGTCGGGGGGCATCTGGTCGACGGCGCGGGGGAAGGTCCGGCCGCTGTCCTGGACCTTCGCGTTGGTGGCCGGCGGGTTGGTCTCGATGCCCGAGCCGGCGAACGCCTCGACGTACTTCCAGGGCGGGTCGTCGGCCTTCTTGGTGCCCGTGCTGGCGAAGACGATTTCCTGCTTCAGAGGCAGGCCCTTGTCGGCCCAGAACTCTTCGTTCATCCGCCAGATCCGCCTGGCGTTGACGATGCCCACCAGGCCTTGCGCCCGGGGCGAGAGGTCGGGCAGGTGGGCCTCCGTGTAGACGTCGACCCGGCTGACGAAGATGCTGTAGACCGACTTGAAGTCGTCCGTCGACATGCGCCTTTGGGCGCCGCGCCAGAGCGCGTCGCGGGCCGCGACGTACTGGCGCGGCGAGAACGTCAGGGTGACGTTCACGGTCACGCCGGACGCCGCCAGTTCCTCCAGCGCCGCCAGGCCGCTCGGCGTGGCGGGGACCTTGATCATCCGGTTGCGGTGCCCCCGGCTCCAGCGGCGGCCGAGGTCGATGTAACGCCGCGTGATCTGTTTCGGTTCGAGGGGGTCTCCCTTCGGCTCGGGGTCTTCCAGGAGCGGGTCGAGTTCGAAGCTGACGTAACCGTCGTCGCCGCGCGTCGCTTCCCAGACGGGGAGGAACACGTCTTGCGCCCGGCGGACGAACAGGTCGGTCGCCCGCCAGGCGATTTCTTCGTCGTCCAGGCCTTCGAGGAAGATCGGCGCGATCTCGTCGTCGAACCGACCCGATTTGATCAGGTCGGCGACGATGATCGGGTTGGACGTGGCCCCGGTGACGCCCCAGGCGCGGTTGCGGGACACCTCGTCCGGGTCAACGGAATCGAGCCAGACCTTGCTCCCGGAGGCGATCAAGGATTCGATCGGGGTCGTCATCGCCGCACCCTCACCGGTGCCTTGGGAAACCGGGCCGGCCGCCGGACCGGCGGCCGGCCACGACGTCGACTACGGCTTGGCCTGGCCTTGGGCCGGCCCCTCGGCTTCGGCCGCGGGCGTACCGCCCGGGGGGGGCGTCGCGCCGCCGAGCAGGACCTCCTGGTTGTAGTAAATGGGCTCGGAACCCCCCTCCACCTCGTGCCCTTCCTCGTCCGTCTGGCCCCGGGCCAGGGTCCCCGGGGTGCGGATTTCGGCCTCGCCCTGAGGCCAGGGGCCGCTGCCCGGGTAGACGCCGCCGGTCCGGTCGATCGGGTCGGTCCGGCCCTTCCCCCCGCCCGGCTCCCCGCATTCGGGGTCCGGCGCGCCGCGGAAGGGCTCCGCCTTCTGCGCCTGTTTCGCGTTCATGGCAACCTCCTCTGCCGTGACGGCCGGCGCTCCGGGGCGGCCCGGTGTCGGCGGAAGGCTATCTACCGCAAACTGCCCCGCCGGCCCCGTCGCAGAATCCCCGGAGGCCGCCCGGTCACGGCGTCCGACCGCGGCGAGGGGTCGGGATAAGCCGTACTTATGTTTGAACGGCCTCACGCCGCCGCCTCGCGCGGGTCTTCGAGGGCGTATCGGCCCCGTTCGCCCCGGGGGTGACGGGCTCCCCGTCATCCGTTCCGGGCCGTCTGTGGGCCGGCCCTCTGTTCGAAAAATGCAGCAAACCCCAGGCCGTCGGCGGGTCGTCCGCGCGGCCGACGGGGGGAGGGTGGCGGGGTGCGTGGCGGCCGTCTCGCCCGCGCGCACAATCCCCCCGCGCGGGCAATCCTTGCCCACACGGGGGGAGGGGGGAGATCCGTTACGCCGGCTGTCCGGCCAACTCGACGTCACCGCCGTCCGGACCGGGGTCGTCCTTCGACTCCCGGACCGCGAGCGAGTAGAGCGCGGGGACGACGAACAGGGTCGTGACGAGCCCCGCCAGGATGCCGCCGATGACGGACCGGCCGAGCGGGCCGTTCGCCTCGCTGCCGCGGCCCAGGGCGAGGGCCATCGGGATCAGCGCGAAGAGGGCCGCCAGGGCCGTCATCACGACCGGGCGGACGCGGATGCCGGCCGCCTTGCGGATCGCGGCGTCGGGCGTCAGGCCCTCCTGCGCCCGGAGGTTCTGGGCGAAGT
>Ga0164243_10012438_pt1 | contig 12056 bp, 7 predicted proteins | sample OricompcompostOP_FD_108781 | JGI IMG/M metagenome (GOLD analysis project Ga0164243, IMG submission 108781) | Organic Plus compost microbial communities from Emeryville, California, USA - Original compost - Organic plus compost (OP) | ecosystem: Engineered > Solid waste > Mixed feedstock >...
GAAGGAAGGGGCGGCGCGGGCCCCGTCGATGCGGGCGGACTTGGTGGGGGCCCCCTCCCCGTCCCTCCCCCGCAAAGCGGGGGGGGGAGAAGCGGCGGGCGAGCATTCCTCCTCCCGCGCAGCTACGGGAATGGAAGCAGCGAGGGGCGAGCGTCCCTCCCCCTGCGCAGCGGGGGGAGGACAGGAGGGGGGCCGGCTCCCCAACTCCCCGCGCATCGTAAAGTTCGTGCGTCACGTGAAATCCGCCGATCGCGAAACCTCCGTGATCCGCATGCCCTCCTTCGACGCCGTGCGCGATGACCCCGTCTTGTACGCGCACGCCTCCCGCATCCTGCATCTCGAGGCGAATCCCGGTAACGCGCGCGCTCTCGTGCAGCGTCACGGCGATGTCGACGTGTGGCTGAATCCACCGCCGCTGCCGCTCACGATGAAAGAGATGGATGCGATCTACGAGCTGCCCTATCGGCGCGTGCCGCATCCCACCTACGGCGCGCAGGGCGCGGCGAAGATTCCCGCGTACGAAATGATCCGGTTCTCGATCGCGATTCAGCGCGGCTGTTTCGGCGGCTGCACGTTCTGTTCGATCACCGAGCACGAAGGCCGCATCATCCAGAACCGCTCCGAGAATTCGATCATCAAAGAGATCGAGACGATCCGCGACAGCGTGCCGGGCTTCACGGGCGTGATCTCGGATCTCGGCGGTCCGACTGCGAACATGTACCGCCTCGCGTGCAAATCGCGCGAGATCGAGTCGGCATGCCGCCGCCCGTCGTGCGTCTATCCCGGCATCTGCCCGAACCTCAACACGAATCACAAGCCGCTGATCGATCTGTATCGGCGCGCGCGCACGCTGCCCGGCATCAAGAAGGTGTTGATCGGCTCGGGCGTGCGCTACGACCTCGCGGTCGAATCGCCGGAGTACGTGAAGGAGCTCGTGCAGCATCACGTCGGCGGCTATTTGAAGATCGCGCCGGAAGCGATCGGCGAAGGCCCGCTGTCGAAAATGATGAAGCCGGGCGTCGGCACGTACTACAAATTCAAGGAGCTGTTCGACAAGTACTCGAAGGAAGCGGGCAAGGAGCAATACCTGATTCCGTACTTCATCGCCGCACATCCGGGCACGACCGATGAAGACATGCTCGAGCTGGCGCTATGGCTGAAAAAGAACGGCTTTCGCGCCGATCAGGTGCAGGCCTTCCTGCCCTCGCCGATGGCGACGGCCACGGCGATGTGGCATTCGAGCAAGAACCCGCTCAAGAAGATCACGCGCACGTCCGAGGAAGTGCACATTCCGAAGGGCTTGAAGGTGCGAAGGCTGCACAAGGCGTTCCTGCGTTATCACGATGCGAACAACTGGCCGATCCTGCGTGAAGCGCTGAAGCGCATGGGCCGCGCGGATCTGATCGGTTCGGGCAAGCACCAACTCGTTCCCGCATGGCAGCCGGCCGGCACGGGCGATGCGCACGAGGGTCATCGCAAGCCCGCACAACGCTTCCGCACGCAGCACACGGGGTTGAAGGGAGTGTCGTTGCCCGCGTCGGGACGGAAGAAGGAGTGGCGGCACGAAGCCACAAACGGCGCCGCAAACAAAAGGGCAAGAAACAAGAAGAAGTAGAGGATCACAACCGCGCAGACCCGTCATCCCGACGCAAGTCGGGATCGCAAGATGGCACGGTGCCACATGAGGTCCCGACTTGCGTCGGGACGACGAGCAAAAAAAAGCCCGCCGAAACAGCGGGCCAGTGAGGGGTCTTGAGGACCAGCGCGACAAAAACTAGAAACTGTGACTGAGCTGCACCGCGCCCCACAGCGCTTCGCGATTCGCGAGACCTTCGCGCAGCTCGGCCGTTTGATAATTCAGCGTGTAGCTCACCTGCGTGTTCTCGAAGAGCTGCGTGACGACTCCAAGCCACGCCTCCGCGACGATCGGCTCGATCTCATCGAACGAATAACGCACCGTGCTGTCGCGGAATTGACCTTGCAGGAACGCGTTGTATGCGCGCGCCTTCACTCGCAGCCCGGCATGCAGATACATCTCGGCGCGCGCACGACGCACATCGATCGGCAACGGCGCCGCGATGTAGTCGGTCAGCTCGGGCGCGAAGCTCCACCACGGCGTTTCGATGCGCCCGAAGCGCATCGTGAGCGCCGCGCTCGTTTCGGTGAGAAAGCCGACGCTTCCTTGCACCGTCGCCTTCACATCCAACTGCGAGGTCGGATGCGCCACGAGCAGATACTGTCTCGCGAGCGTGTAACGCGCGGTCGGCTCGCCGCCCGCTGAAATCTGATGGTCGTAGCCGCGCGGACTCTCCGAGCCGACGAGCTCATGCACGGCGCTGTGCACGCGTTCTGTCAGCGGCAGGCCGAGAACACCGACAGTCAACGAGCTGGTCCACGCCGTGCGATCGTTCGATTCGACCCGCACGCGCGAATTCGTGGAGAACAGCAAGCTCGCATACGGCCGATCGTTCTGCACCGGAGCGGAGGTCAAGACATCGCGCGGCGTGAACACCATCAACCCGAACTGGCGTGCGTGCCGCGTCGTGCCGCCCTCGACCGGTGAGGTGAGCGCATCGAGCGCGGCGAGCGCTGGATCGAGCGACAGGTAACGATCGCGCGCATCGGTTCCGGAAAACGACACCGCGAAGCCGCCGGTGTAGTCGCGATCACGCTCGCCGCCCGCGAACAAATCGTTGTCGAGCTGCACTCGAATGCCGCTCATCTGCGGCTCGACTTGCTCCGCGAGCGCGTTTGTAGCGAGGAGTGCGGCGAGTGCTAGCGCCGCGGCCTTCCCATATTTGTTGACTGTGCCCATGACCGTAACCCAAGTGCGCCATTCATCATGGGTGCTACTTTCTCCAAAGCTCGACGAGCGATAAACGTGAGCGGAGGAATGAATCTCATGAATCGAATGTCGCTAATCGCCGTGACCATCCCTGTGACGCTGCATTGCGGCCTCAAGGTTGCGGCGTGCGCGGCTCATGCAAGGAACGCATGAGCTCATCGCGTCCCGACATCGCGCTTCAGAGCGCGTCGGGCTTCTCCAATTCCCATTGGACGAAAGGGATGCCGCGGCGTACGTGGACACCGAAACCGGCGTAGCGGAAATAACGTGCGAGACGCGTGCGATACCAGGCGGCGGGACGCAGACGAATGTCGCCGTCGCTGCACGATCGATCGGCATTGCGCCGCCAGTCTTCGCTCGTCGGCGCATGAAAATAGAAGGCGCCGCGCGACAGCCGCGCGAGGTTCGCGATCGCGCCGGCGGCGTCACGATCGTTCAAGTACTGCAGCACGTCGTAGCAGACGATGAGGTCGAATTGCCCCGGCGCCGTGAAGTCGGGCAGCGAGCCTTGTTTCCAGCCATAGCGCGCGCATAGATGCTCGCTGACCTCGACGCCGAGATAGCTCGCGCCCGGCAGCGCGCCTAACAGCGGCTTGCGCATGAGCCCGAGGCCGCAGCCCGCATCCAGAATGCGCTTCACTGGAATGTCGAGATGCCGCACGAGCATTGCGATCGTCTGCGCACGGCGCTTCATCTCCGCGGCGCTCGTCACGCGCGTGCGCGGATCCATGTAGAAGCGGCGATAGAACTCGGCGTCGAAGCGGGACATTTCTTGCGAGATGGGGTGGTCGAGCGGCGGTTTGCGGTGAGTCCGACGACGCTGCGGGTCCGCAGGTCCGCGTAGGAGTGTAACCGCCGGCGCTGCGCTTGATTCACCCGCCCGCGTCCCAAACTTACTCGTCCGATGCCCCGGACCCACTGCTCACCGCCAATCACTTGAGACTATGAGCTCGCGAAATCCCCATTCCTGGATGTGGGCGGAAGCCTGCGAAATGCTCGAACGCGCGCAGCGCCTGCAGCGGCAGTTCTTTCGCTTCGGCCACGCCGTTCAGGCGCAGCCGCGCTGGGAACCCCCTGTAGACATCGTGGCTTATGAGCGTGACGTGCAAGTCACCGTCGCATTGCCTGGCGTCGCGCCGGAACGGGTGCAGGTCCGGATCGGCAGCGGCGCGTTGACGATCGCCGCGGTCCGCACCCCGCCATTGAATGCGCAAGTTACGGCCGTACATCGCTTGGAGATTCCATACGGGCGGTTCGAACGCCAGATTGCATTACCCCCCGGCCGCTACGAGCTGTTGGAGCAAGCCTTCACGAACGGCTGTCTCGTACTGCGGCTGGCGAAACGATGAGTTCCCACGAACGTGGAGATCGAATGAGCGACACACAACGAAACGACGCCGCCGGCACCCAGGAAGCGACGACGCGCATCTCGGATGACATGTTGATCGTCCTGCCGGTGCGCAATCTCGTGCTGTTTCCCGGCACGGTGCTGCCCGTCGCCATCAACCGCGAGCGCTCGCTCGCCGGTGCGCAGGAAGCCGTTCGCAACGAACGCAAGGTCGGCTTCCTGCTGCAACACGACCCTGAAACCGAAGCGCCGACCGGCGACGATCTGCACAAGATCGGCACCGTCGCGAACATCGTGCGCTATGTCACCGCGCAGGACGGCACGCATCATCTCGTCGTGCAGGGCGAGCGCCGCTTCCGCGTGCTCGACTTCCAGGAAGGCCTGCCCTTCATGCTCGCGCGCGTCGAATATCTCGGCGAATCCCCGCACGCGACCCCGGACATCGAAGCGCGCGCCCTGAATCTGAAGCGGCTTGCGGCCGAGGCCATCTCGCTGTTGCCGCAGGCGCCGGCCGAGCTTTCGAACGCGATCCAGGCCGTCGAGTCGCCCTCGGCGCTCGTGGATCTCGTGGCGAGCTTCATGGACGTCAAAGCGCCCGAGAAGCAGCAGCTCCTGGAAACCGTGGATCTGCGCGCGCGCCTGGACCGCGTGACCGCCTTGTTGTCGAAGCGCATCGAGGTTCTGCGGCTGCAGCGTCAGATCGAAGAGCAGACGCGCGAAGCGATCGACGAGCGCCACAAGGAAGCGCTGCTGCGCGAACAGATGCGGCAGATCAAGAAGGAGCTCGGCGAGGACGGCGAATCCGGCGAGGAAGTCGCCGAGCTGCGCGAGGCGATCGAGAAGGCCGGCTTGCCGGAAGAAGCGCGCGAGCAGGCCTTGAAGGAGCTGAAGCGCCTCGAGCGCATGCCGGATGCGAGCGGCGAATATTCCATGCTGCGCACCTGGCTCGACTGGATGATCCAGCTGCCGTGGTCGAAGCTCGACAACGAGTCGATCGACATCGCACACGCACGCCGCGTTCTCGATGAAGATCATTACGGGCTCGAGAAGATCAAGCGCCGCATCGTCGAGTACCTCGCCGTGCGCAAGCTCAATCCGCAGGGCCGCAGCCCGATTCTGTGCTTCGTCGGCCCGCCCGGCGTGGGCAAGACCTCGCTCGGCCAGAGCATCGCGCGCTCGCTTGGCATCAAGTTCGCGCGCGTGAGCCTGGGCGGCGTGCATGACGAGGCCGAGATTCGCGGCCACCGGCGCACCTATATAGGAGCGCTGCCGGGCAACATCATTCAGGCGATCCGCAAAGCGGGGACGCGCAACCCGGTCCTGATGCTCGACGAGATCGACAAGCTCGGCGCGGGCATTCACGGGGATCCGTCCTCGGCCCTGCTCGAGGTGCTCGATCCGGAGCAGAACAATACGTTCCGCGACAATTACCTGGGCCTGCCATTCGATTTGTCGAAGGTCATGTTCATCGCGACCGCGAACATGCTCGATACGATTCCCGGCCCGCTGCGGGATCGCATGGAGGTCATCGAGCTCACCGGCTACACGGAAGATGAGAAGGTCGAGATCGCGAAGCGCTATCTCGTGCGCCGCCAGCTCGAAGCGAACGGCCTCAAGGCCGAGCAGGTATCGGTGACCGATGCGGCGCTTCGGCAGATCGCGCGCGACTACACGCGCGAGGCGGGCGTGCGCAATCTGGAACGGGCGATCGGCTCGGTGCTGCGTAACGTCGCGGTCCGGATTGCCGAAGGCTCGATCGCGAATGCCTCGATCGACGTCGGCGATGTCGCGCCGATCCTGGGCGCCCCGCGCTTCGAGAACGAAGTGGCGATGCGCACCAGCGTGCCGGGCGTCGCCACGGGACTTGCCTGGACGCCGGTGGGCGGGGACATCCTGTTCATCGAATCGACGCGCGTGCCGGGCAACGGCAAGCTCATTCTGACGGGCCAGCTCGGCGATGTGATGAAGGAGAGCGCGCAGGCGGCGTTGTCGCTCGTGAAGTCGCAGGCGGCGCGGCTCGGGATCGATGCTGCGCAATTCGAAAAGAGCGATGTGCACATTCACGTACCGGCCGGCGCGATACCGAAGGACGGTCCGAGCGCGGGTGTCGCGATGTTCACCTCGCTCGTCTCGCTGATGTCCGGCAAGACGGTCGGCAACGACCTGGCGATGACGGGCGAAATCAGCCTTCGCGGCCTCGTGCTGCCAGTCGGCGGCATCAAGGAGAAGACGGTCGCGGCGCATCGGGCGGGCATCCGCAAGGTGCTGCTGCCGGCGCGCAACCGCAAGGATCTCGAGGACGTGCCGCAGACCGTGCGCGACGAGATGAAGTTCGTCTTCTGCGAACGAGTCGATGACGTGGCGCGCGAAGCGCTCGGCATCGAGTTCAACACGGCGGTCACGGCCGCGGCCTGACCGCCCGTCGTCCCGACGGAAGTCGTGACCTCCCTTGGTCTGTCGTCCCGACGCAAGTCGGGACCTCTGTCGATCTCGTCGTCCCGACGCAAGTCGGGACCTCATTCGGCACAATGCCAGAGGCGATCCCGACTTTCGTCGGGATGACGAAGACGATGTCGGGATGACGAAGACGATGGATCACGCGAAGAGCGCGCCACGAGCGCGCTCTTTGCTTTGCGAGATGAATCGCAACTGAACCGCCGCGCGCCGCAATGACGCGCATCGCGCTGCATCGGCACTGGCATGGGCCGTGCAACACTCTCAGCAATGAATCGCATTGCAAGATCCGGCCGAAGAGAGTAATCAGGAAGTCATGTTCCGCAGGCTCTTCGATGGCGTGCGCGACGTTGCGCGATCCGGCTCCAAGGTTGACGAGCCCCGGTCGGTGTCTTACTTCTCATCGCTTTGCGGCCGCTTCTTTGTGCCGCGCCATGCGCACCGATGTAGCGCAACGTTCGATGGAACATGTTCCCCGATGGATCAGTCTTTGTCTTACGCACCTTTGGGTGTTGTAGTGGCTGGTGCAGCGTCGTGATGAGGCGTACTCGTGAGATTGACGAACATGCGATTCATTGACCCATTCATTGACATGGCATCAACGATTCGTGAACGCGTGCGCACGCACGCAGTCTCAACTCAGGTCACACTGGTTTCGTAATTGGAGGGCGGTTCGATGCATTCAGACAGCCCCAGCTCGAGCTCGCAGCGCAACGGCGGCAACGCTCCGCGCGGCGAGAGCTTCGTTGAGGCCTTGAGCGCCTATAGCCGATTCCATCGCGCCCAGCACTGGTCGGGCACGTTCGGCGAATTTCTGCGCACGATTGTTCCGGGTAACGCCCGCCAACTGTCACGCACGAGTCATGAGTACTTGTGGGACATGCTCGGCTGGTTCGGCCGCAACGGCACGACCAACGGCGGCGAGAGCGCCGGTCCCAAGGAGTTGTTCAAACGCGAGCTGTACGGCATCGATGAGCCGCTCGGCCGCATCGTCGATTATTTCAAAGCCGCGGCAGCCGGCTCCGATGTCGGACGCCGCTTGCTTCTCCTGCTGGGTCCGCCGTCGGGCGGCAAGTCGACGATGGCCATTCTCATCAAGCGGGGCCTTGAGGAATACAGCCACACCGACGAAGGTGCGATGTACGCCCTGCAAGGCTCGCCGATGCACGAGTCGCCGCTCAATCTGATTCCGGCGAGCCTGCGTGCGGAGTTCCGCGACACCTACGGGGTCGAGATCCGGGGCGAGCTGAGCCCCTGGGCGCGCGATCGCCTCGAGCGCGAGTTCGAAGGCGACTTCCTGCGCATGCCGGTCGAGCGCGTGTTCCTGTCCGAGGCGGCGCGCGTCGGCGTCGGCACGTACGCACCGCACGATCCGACGACCGCCGACCTTGCCGACCTCGTCGGCTCGGTCGATCTGTCGAAAGTCGCGCAATTCGGCGACGAAGGCGATCCGCGCGCGTGGTCGTGGTCCGGCGCCGTGTACGCCGCGAGCCGCGGCGTGCTGGAGATGATCGAGATCCTGAAGGTCAAGCGCGAGTTCCTGTATCTGCTCTTGACGCTGACGCAGGAAAAGAACGTCAAGGTGTCGCGCTTCCCGCTCATCTATCTGGACGAGACGATCCTCGCGCACACGAACCTCGCGGAATTCCACAAGTTCCTCCAGGAGAAGGAAAACGAGGCGCTGCTCGACCGCATGGTGATCGTGAAGGTGCCGTACACGCTCTCGTATCTCGAGGAAGCGCGCATCTACACGAAGCTCGTTTCCGCGGCGCCTGCGTTCCGCGACGTGCATCTCGATCCGCATGCGCTGCGCCTCGCCTCGGTATTTGCAGTGCTTACACGCCTGATGAAGCCGGAGCGCGAAGGCCTGGATCTGTCGAAGAAGCTGCGCCTGTATGCGGGCGAAAGCGTCGAAGGCTTTCCGGAGAACGAGGTGACGCGCCTGCGCGCCGAGGCGCCGGAAGAAGGCCTCACGGGCGTGAGCCCGCGCTTCATCGTGAACTCGATCTCGAACGCGATCACGCGCTCGGACAAGAAGAGCCTCACGAGCATGGAAGTGCTGCTCGCGCTCAAGGATTCGATCGAAACCGACGCGCGCATGGATGCGAAGGCGAAGAAGCTGTGGATCGACTATCTCGTCATCGCGCGCAAGGACTTCTACAACCGCTGGGTGAAGGAAGACGTGCATCGCGCGCTGTTCGCCTCGTTCGAAGACGAAGCGCAGCAGCTGCTCGACAAGTACCTCGATGAGGTCGAGGCGTCGCTCGATCACCGCGAAGTCACGGATCCGATCACGGGCGAGTCGCGTCCGGCCGACGAGCGTTTCCTACGCTCGGTCGAGGACAAGATTAAAGTGTCCGAGTCCGGCAAGCTCACCTTCCGTCAGGAAGTCGTGCGCAAGGCGATGGTCGCCTACAAGCAGGGCGAGAAGTTCACGCTCAACAGCCATTCGCGCATGCGCGAGGCGATCGAACAATATCTGTTCGAGGAGCGTCGTGATGTATTGCGGCTCGTTACCTCGGCAGCTCGTCCCGACGACGAAGCCCGTAAGAAGATTTCCGCGGTTCAGGATCGACTCACACAGGAGTATGGTTACGACGAGCACAGTGCGAAAGAAGCGTTGAGCTATGTGACGACGCTGCTGGCGCAGGAATGATTCGAGCGAGGATCTGAACGGGAGGTTGTGATACAGCCATGAGCGACACTCCGGAGGCCGGACCAGGCGATGCGGGCTGGTACGACCTCTTTTCGCGGGGCGCAAGGGACTGGCTTCGACACAACGACAAGGTTCGCGACGCGGTCAAACAGCACCTGCCGCAAATCGTGGCAGGCGCCGACGTATTGACCGGCGGTGCGAGCACTGTCCGCGTGCCGGTGCGAATGCTCGAGCACTATCGCTTCAAGCTGCGTCCGCCGAATGAGCAGCAAGGCGTCGGCCAAGGGCAGGCGAAGCCCGGCGATCGCATCGGCCGGCCGCAGCAGGAATCGGACAATCAACGCGGCCAGGGCGGCAACGAAGAGGGCGGCATTCAATACACGCTCGAGTTTCGCATCGACGACATCGTCGACTGGCTGTGGGAAGAGATGCAGCTGCCGAACCTCGAGGCGAAGTCCGGTAAATCGCGCGATGACGACTGGACGCGCGAAGGCTGGGACCGCCGCGGCGCGCGCTCGCGGCTCGACCGTCGGCGCTCCTTGAAGGAGTCGATCAAGCGGCGCGGCGTGCAGACGACGGCGGGGCAGGATTCACCCTCGTTCACCGATGACGATCTGCGCTATCGCCAGCTCGCAAAGCGCGAGCAGCCGGCGACGCAGGCCGTCGTCATGCTGTTGCTCGATGTGTCCGGCAGCATGGGCGAGCGCGAGCGGCAGATCTCGAAGACATTTTTCTTCTGGGCGATCCAGGGCCTCAGGCGCCAATACCGTCATCTCGATCTGGTGTTCGTCGCGCACACCTCCGAGGCCTGGGAATTTCAGGAAGAAGAATTCTTCCGCGTGAGCGGCACGGGCGGCACGGTCGCCTCCGCCGGATTGCGCAAGGTTCGCGAGATCATCGACGAGCGCTTCAGTCCCGCGCAGTACAACGTGTATCTGTTCTACGCCTCCGACGGCGAGAACTTCCCGTCCGATCAGCCGCAGGCCCTCGTCGCGCTCGAGGAGCTCGCGAAGGACTGCAATTACGCAGGCTTCCTCGAAGTCGCGCCGCTCGCCGGCACGATGCCCGACAGTGAGATCGGCAAACTGTTCCTGGATCTCGCGCGGCGCGATGAGAAGGTCGGCGCATTCAGAGTGAACGGCACCGACGACATCTGGGCCGCGGTCCGGCACTTCTTCAGCAGCGACGAGGCAGGAGGCAGCGGATGAACGCAACGAACGGCCGTCGTCCCGACGCAAGTCGGGATCTCATTCGGGACGGTGCCGATGGCGGTCCCGAGTTGCGTCGGGACGACGGGTGCACCGTCCGCTAGCTCCGCTGTCGCCTATTCGCTTCAGGACTGAACCATGACCGAAGACTGGCGCGCACACATCTCTCGCATCGAGCAGCTCGCACGCAGCCAGGGACTGAAGTATCACCCGGTCGAGTTCGAGGTCGTGCCCGAGAGCTTCATGACCGAGATCGCGATCTACGGGCTGCCGGTGCGCATGCCGCATTGGTCGTTCGGGGTGCGCTACATCTATCAGCTGATTCAACATCGCATGGGACTGTCGCGGCTGTTCGAAGTCGTGTTCCCAGGCAATCCGGGCCGCGCCTATCTCGCGAAGACGAACAGCGCGGCCGAAAACGTCTTGGTCACCGCGCATGTGCTCGGCCACGCCGACTTCTCGACGAACAACATGCTGTTTCGTCGCAGCCAAGACCAGGTCGGCGAGCATATCGTCGAACAGGCTGCGGCACATGCGCGTCAGATCGGCATGGCGATTCAGGAGCACGGCGTCGAGCGCGTCGAGCTCGTGCTCGATGCGGCGCTGTCGCTCGAGCAGCATATCGACGTCGATCAGGCATTGCGTCGCGAACGTTATCCCGAATACGTGCCTGAGCGCGCGCCGCCCGTCGATGACGAGTTTGCGAAGCGCTTTGCCGCGCTCGGCCCCGACACGGCGCGGCCGAAATCGAGCGGACCGCCGAAGCGCGCGCCGATCCCGCCGCATCCGGAGAAAGATCTGCTCTGGTTCATCGCGCAATACGCGCCCGAGCTCGAGCCTTGGGAGCGCGACATCTTTCTCGCCGTGCGCGAGGAGTCTTTCTATTTCTATCCGGTGTTCGCGTGCCAGATCATGAACGAAGGCTGGGCTTCGTATTGGCATGCGCGCCTGCTGCGCGAAGCGGACTTCCTGCCGCAGGCGGCGTACGTCGATGCGATCAAATGTCACTCGGACGTCGTGCGTCCGACCGCGAGCGGTGAGAACGTCGCATTGTCGACGAATCCGTATCACCTGGGCTTTTCGATCTGGGAAGACGTCGTCGAGCAGCAAGGCATCGAAGCGGCACGCCGCATCATGTGCGAGGACGATGATTTCGCGTTCGTGCGCAATCATTTGACCCAGGAGCTGGCGACGAAGCTCAAGCTGTTCCGGTTCAAGGGACCGGCGAACGGCACGCTGACGGTGCAGGACATGGACCTCGCGTCGCTGCACGACTCGCTGCTTGCGCCGAAGTACGGCTTCGGTGCGCCGACGGTGAGCGCGGCGCACGTGCGCGTGGACGGCAAGCTCGAGCTCGTGCATGACCACGTCACGGATGGACGCGGGCTCGATCCGGAGAAAGGCCGCCGGGTGCTGGAATACATTGCCCGCGTGTGGCGCAGGCCGGTGACGGTGACGACGGTCGACAACGAAGGCCGCACGGTCGAGCTCGCAGTTTCACCGAGTGGGCTGGGCTGACGCTCGGCTCGGATCCAAGAGAGAACA
>Ga0164243_10012439_pt1 | contig 12055 bp, 9 predicted proteins | sample OricompcompostOP_FD_108781 | JGI IMG/M metagenome (GOLD analysis project Ga0164243, IMG submission 108781) | Organic Plus compost microbial communities from Emeryville, California, USA - Original compost - Organic plus compost (OP) | ecosystem: Engineered > Solid waste > Mixed feedstock >...
CAGGAGGTCATCGGCAAGTCGCGCGGCGAGATCCGCAAGTCCGTGCCGCAGGTGCTCGACCTGGTCGGGCTCGGCGGCAAGGAGGACCGCATGCCGGGCGAGCTGTCCGGCGGTGAGCAGCAGCGCGTCGCCATCGCGCGGGCCTTCGTCAACCGGCCCAAGCTGCTCATCTGCGACGAGCCCACCGGCAACCTCGACCCGCAGACCTCCGTCGGCATCATGAAGCTGCTCGACCGGATCAACCGGACGGGCACCACCGTGGTGATGGCGACGCACGACCAGAACATCGTGGACCAGATGCGCAAGCGCGTCATCGAGCTGGAGAAGGGCCGCCTCGTGCGCGACCAGGCACGCGGCGTCTACGGCTACCAGCACTGACGCTCCACGGAAAGGCTTGATCAGACGCCATGCGCGCCCAGTTCGTCCTGTCGGAGATCGGCGTCGGTCTCCGCCGCAACCTGACGATGACCTTCGCGGTCGTCGTCTCCGTCGCCCTGTCGCTCGCCCTGTTCGGCGGGTCGCTCCTGATGAGCGACCAGGTGAGCACGATGAAGGGCTACTGGTACGACAAGGTCAACGTCTCCATCTTCCTGTGCAACAAGTCCGACGCCGAGTCCGACCCCAACTGCGCCAAGGGCGCGGTGACCGACGACCAGAAGGGCCAGATCAAGGCCGACCTGGAGAAGATGTCGGTCGTCGACACGGTGACGTACGAGTCGCAGGACGAGGCGTACAAGCACTACAAGGAGCAGTTCGGCGACTCGCCGCTGGCCAGCTCCCTCACCCCGGACCAGATGCAGGAGTCGTACCGCATCAAGCTGAAGGACCCGGAGAAGTACCAGGTCATCGCGACCGCCTTCGACGGGCGGGACGGGGTGCAGTCCGTGCAGGACCAGAAGGGCCTGCTGGACAACCTCTTCGGCCTGCTGGAGGGCATGAACATCGCCGCCCTCGCCATGATGGCGCTGATGCTGGTCGTCGCCCTGATGCTGATCGTGAACACCGTCCGGGTGTCCGCCTTCAGCCGCCGGCGCGAGACCGGGATCATGCGCCTGGTGGGCGCCTCCGGCTTCTACATCCAGGCGCCGTTCATCATGGAGGCCGCGGTCGCCGGACTGATCGGCGGCACCCTCGCGTGCGCCTTCCTGCTCCTGGCGCGGTACTTCATCATCGACCACGGGCTCGCCCTGTCGGAGAAGCTGAGCCTGATCAACTTCATCGGCTGGGACGCCGTCCTGACGAAACTTCCGCTCATCCTGGCGACCAGCCTGCTGATGCCGGCGCTGGCCGCGTTCTTCGCGCTGCGCAAGTATCTGAAGGTGTGACTCTTGCCAACCGGGGCGCGCGGCCAACAGGCCGTGCGCCCCTTCGCGTTGTCCTAGACTCACCGGCATGTCAGGTCGTGACCCGTTCTGTCGGCCCCGCAGCGTCCGCCGCGGCGCCGCCCTGACCTTGGTCTTCGCGAGCGTGCTCGTCGCCGGCGCGGCCACGGGCAGCCTTCCCGGCACCGACCGCGGGGACGCCGCGGACGGCGCCGCGCAGGCCGCTCCCGTCGGCCACCACGCCGAGGTCGCCCGGGCCGCCGAGGAGGCCGCCGCCCACGGCGGGTCCCCGCTGGAGGCCGCGGAGCGCGCGGTCAGCCGCAGCGGAGACCGCTGGGGCGCCGTGTACTCGCGCGGCGAGTACGAGAAGTTCGAGGCCACCCTCGACGGCGCCTACACCGGCGTCGGCCTGTGGGCCCGCGAGCGGGACGGGCGTATCGAGGTGAGCAGGGTCGGCAGCGGCACGCCCGCCGCCGAGGCCGGAATCCGCGCGGGCGACCGGCTGCGCAGCGTCGACGGCAAGAAGGTCGACGGGCGGCCCGTCACCGAGGTCGTCTCGCTGCTGCGCGGCGACAGGGCGGGCAAGAGCGCCGGCAGCACCGTGCGCCTCGGCCTGGAGCGCGGCTCCCGCTCGTGGAGCGAGACCGTGCGGCGCGCCCGGCTCTCCCGGGAGCCGGTGACCGTCCGCTCCCTCGCCTCCGGCGTCACCGTCGTCCAGGTGTCCGCCTTCACCAAGGGCTCCGGCCGGCGGGTCGGCGCCGCCGTGCGCGAGGCGCCGAAGGGGTCCGGCATCGTCCTCGACCTGCGGGGCAACCCGGGCGGCCTGGTCGCCGAGGCGGTCACCGCCGCCTCCGCCTTCCTCGACGGCGGCCTGGTCGCCACCTACGACGTCTCGGGCGAGCAGCGCGCCCTGCACGCCGAGCCCGGCGGCGACACGAAGAGACCCCTGGTCGCGCTGGTCGACGCGGGGACGATGAGCGCGGCCGAGCTCCTCACCGGCGCCCTCCAGGACCGCGGACGGGCGGTCGTCGTGGGCTCCCGCACCTTCGGCAAGGGCTCGGTGCAGATGCCGACCGAGCTGCCCGACGGCTCCGTCGCCGAGCTCACCGTCGGCCACTACCGCACCCCCTCCGGCCGCGGCGTCGACGGCCGCGGCATCACCCCCGACCTCGAGGCGGGCGGACAGGCGCTGGAGCGCGCCGAGACGGTCGTCAGCGGACTCGGCAGGTGAGCCGCCCCCGGTAATCGGCTTCCCCGGGACCCCCTCCGTAGTGCGAAAATGGGCGGCACTATGGCTAAGGAAAAAGGGCGCAAGCTGATCGCGCAGAACAAGAAGGCGCGCCACGACTACCTCATCATCGACACCTACGAGGCGGGCCTGGTGCTCACCGGGACCGAGGTGAAGTCGCTGCGCCAGGGCCGGGCGTCGCTGGTGGACGGCTTCGTCCAGCTCACCGACCACGAGGCGTGGCTGCACAACGTGCACGTCCCGGAGTACAGCCAGGGCACCTGGACCAACCACAGCGCCCGGCGCAAGCGGAAGCTGCTGCTGCACCGCGAGGAGATCGACAAGCTGGAGGCCAAGTCCCAGGAGACCGGCCACACCATCGTGCCGCTCTCCCTGTACTTCAAGGACGGCCGGGCGAAGGTCGAGATCGCGCTCGCCAAGGGCAAGAAGGAGTACGACAAGCGGCAGACGCTGCGCGAGAAGCAGGACCGGCGGGAGGCCGAGCGGGCGATCTCCGCGGTCCGCCGCAAGCAGCGGGCCTGAGGTTCCCGGGCCTCGCGGGAATAGGCTGGCATCGACCCGCGTTGGTCACGTACGATGGCTACGCACCTCACTGAGGGTGCGGGTCACCTCCTCCGGGAGGGTTTGACAACACAACATGGGGATGATCGGTTTCGACAACGGCTGTCGAAGCAGGGGAAGCGTGTCGAGGAAGCGGCCATGATCTCGTAAACCACAGGCCGAAAAAAATAATCGCCAATTCCAAGCGATCCATCTCCCAGGGCGAGCTCGCCCTCGCTGCCTGATCTTCAGGTAGCGAGCAGCGGCTCCCCTACTTAAGGGAGTGTCAGCCCGGGAGTGTTCCCGACCCGGTTCCTGGCATCATCTAGGGAACTAAACCTTGATCCCGGTCACGGGGTGAAAAGGGAAATCCAACAGTGACTGGGCCCGTCGGAGACTTGTCGGCGTGATCTCCGGGGCCGAGAAAAGCACAGCCGACTGCACACGGAGAAGCCCTGCTTCTGCACCGTTGGACGCGGGTTCGATTCCCGCCATCTCCACTTACCCCATGTGGGCACAGGCCCCGTCGCGCGAGCGGCGGGGCCTTTGTCATGCGCGGCCACATGCCCGTCCACATGCCCGGCCACATGGGCGCGCCCCCGGGATGTGGGGGCCGCACCCATATCGGTGGGTGGTTCACGCTTCTACCTTCGCTCTCCATGACACAGACCAGAGCCGCACTGCGCCCCACCGTGCTGACGGCCCTCCTGGCCGCGCTCCTCTCCGTCCTGCTGACCCCCGCGCCCGCCTCCGCCGCCTCCCTCCAGGAGGTCACCGGCTTCGGCAGCAACCCCGGCGCCCTGAAGATGTACCGCTACGTCCCCGACGGGCTGCCCGCGGGCCGCCCCGTGGTCGTCGCCCTGCACGGCTGCACCCAGAACGCCGCCGGGTACGCCTCCGGCACCGGCTGGACCACCCTCGCCGACCGCTGGGGCTTCTCCGTGGTGCTGCCGCAGCAGCAGAGCGGCAACAACCTCAGCCAGTGCTTCAACTGGTTCGAGTCCGCCGACATCAAACGCGGCCAGGGCGAGGCCGCCTCGGTCGCGCAGATGGTCGACCGGCAGCTCGCCGACGTCTCCGGCGACCCGTCCCGCGTCTACGTCACCGGGCTGTCCGCCGGCGGCGGGATGACCGCCGTGATGATGACCGCCTACCCGGAGAAGTTCGCCGCGGGCGGGATCGTCGCCGGACTGCCCTACGGCTGCGCGCAGGCCGCCGGGACGGCGTACGTGTGCATGTACGTCGGGGCCACCCAGACTCCCGCGCAGTGGGGCGACCGGGTGCGGGCCGCGCGGCCCGGGTACTCCGGGCCCTGGCCGGCGCTCACCGTGTTCCAGGGCACGGCCGACTACACGGTGAAGCCGGCCAACATGACCGCCCTGGTCGACCAGTGGACGAACGTGCACGGCGCCGACCGCACCGCCGACGTCAGCGACACCGTCGCCGGGTACCCGCACCGGATCTACCGCGGCCCCGCCGGGAACGCGGTCGTGGAGACGTACAGCATCACCGGGATGGGACACGGCCAGCCCGTCGACCCCGGGACCGGGGACCCGCAGTGCGGGGCGGCCGGGGCGTACTTCCTGGACGTGAACCTGTGCGCCGCGTACCGGCTGGGGAAGGCCTGGCAGCTCGGCTGAGTCTCACCGCCCGCGCGGCGCCGTGCTCGCCCGCTCCGTCAGCCGGGGCGGCAGCAGGGTGGTGCCCGGTACGGGGGCCCCGGACAGCTTCCGTACCAGCAGATGCACCGCGCGGGCGCCCAGCTCGGCGGCCGGCACGGCCACCGAGGTGACCGGCACGCGGGCCGCCGCGGCCACCGGGGACGGGCAGACGGCTGTCAGGGACAGCTCGCCGGGGACCCGCATCCCCAGCTCCCCGAACGCCTCGATCAGCGGGTCGACGAGCGGCTCGTTGTGCACCACCACCGCGGTCAGCGCGGGCAGGTCGCGCAGCAGCCGCTCCACCACCGCGCGGGCCGCGTCCCGGCCGGTGCCGCACGGCAGCACCGCCGACGCGAGACCGTGCCGGTCGGCGGCCGCGGTGAACCCCTCCACCAGCCGCCGGGCGAAGGCGGTGCGCCGCACGTACACCTCCGGCGGCGAGCCGACCAGCGCCACCGCGCGGTGCCCGAGCCCCGCCAGATGGTCCACGCACAGCTCCCCGGCCGCCCGGAAGTCCAGGTCGACGCAGGTCAGGCCGTCCGCCTCGGCGGGCACCCCGATCAGCACGGACGGCAGGGAGCAGGAGCGCAGCAGCGGCAGCCGCGCGTCCTGCAGCTGCACGTCCGTCACGATCACCCCGTCCGCGAGCCCCGTCTCCGTGACCCGCCCGATGCCCTCGTCGCCCTCGCCCTGGGTGAGCAGCAGCACGTCGTGGTCGCGGGCGCGGGCGGCGGTGACCACCGACACCGCGAACTGGGTCACCACCGGCACATGGATGCCGGGCCGCATCGGCACCGCCAGCGCGAGCACCTTCGCCCGGGCCCCGCTCCGGGACCGCCCGCCGCCGTCCGCGCGGTAGCCCAGCTCGCGCACCGCCGCCTGCACCCGGCGCCGGGTCGCGTCGGAGATCGGCCGCTTGCCGCTCAGCGCGTACGAGACCGTACTGGGGGAGACGCCGGCGCGCCGGGCCACATCCGTGATCTTCACCATCGGGAGTCCTCGTGGGCACGGTCCGTGGGGGGACGAAGCGGCCGACACCTTGTCGAAGCGCTTCGACGGGTGAAGGTATGTGCACGATCTGTGGCCGTCAATGGTGCGGACGGTGATCCATGAAGCGGTTCGACGAGCCGAACAGAAGGAGGGCTCCGGCGACCGTGAAGGCGGTCACCGCCGCCGCCACGGGCACCCCGTACCCGGCGGTGGCCGAAACGTGCTCCACGATCCAGCCGCCGGCCGCGCTGCCGCCGGCGATCCCGCCCAGCAGCCCGGTGACCGCCAGCGTCATGCCCTCGTTCAGTCGTCCCTCGGGGGTGTGCCGCTGCACCAGGGTCATCGTGGTGACCATCGTCGGGGCGGTCGCCATGCCCGCCACCAGCAGCGCCCCCGCCAGCACGAGCAGCGAGCCGGTGAGGGCGGCGGCCAGCAGCGGCAGCGTCATCAGCACGGCCATCGCGGCCAGGCACCACGCCAGCCGGGACCACGCGGACCCGGCCGGGCGCACCGCCCCGTACAGCAGGCCCGCCACGCAGGAACCGGCCGCCTGGAGCGCCAGCACCGCCCCGGCCGCCGTACGGTGCCCCTGCCCGTCCGCGAAGGCGATCGTCACGACCTCCATCGAGCCGAACACCCCGCCCGTCGCGAGGCACACCAGCAGCAGCGGCCGTACGCCCGGCGCGCCCAGCGGCGCCCTTCCGGCGGCGCGGCGGACGGCCGGGGGTTCCGTGGAGCGCTGCGCGGTGAACAGGGCGACACCCGTCAGCAGCAGCACCGCACCCGTCAGCGTCCCCGCCTCCGGGAAGAACGTCCCGCACAGCACGGCCGCGAGCACCGGGCCGAGCATGAAGCACAGCTCGTCGGCGGCCTGCTCGAAGGAGTTCGCGGTGTGCAGCGCGTCGGGTCTGCCCTTCAGCAGATGCGCCCAGCGGGCCCGGGACATGCCCCCGGTGTTCGGGGTGGTGGCGGTCGCCGCGTACGAGGCGAACAGCGTCCAGTCCGGGGCGTCGTACCGCACGCAGGCCACCAGCGCCAGCGAGCCGAGCACCGCGATCAGCGTGGCCGGCAGCGCGATGCGGGCCTGCCCGTGACGGTCCACCAGGCGCGCGGTCCACGGGGCGACCACCGCCGTCGCGGCGAGCCCGGTCGCGGTGACGGCGCCGGCCAGGGCGTAGGACCCGCGGCTCCCGGCGATCATCACGATCGCGCTCAGCGCGAACATCCCCATCGGCAGCCGGGCGAGCAGGTTCCCCGCCGTGAAGGCGCGGGCGCCGGGCACCGCGAACAGACGGCGGTACGGGCCCGGCTCGCGCGGGACGCGCGGTTCGCGCGGGGTGAAGTCGACGACCACGAGGGTGTCGGAGGTGACGGTGAACAGACGGGTGTCCCCGGAGGTCGGCTGCGGCATGACCCCACCGTCTCCCCAGGTCAGGTGGCCGGTCCAACACCTTCTCCGCACCGATTGACGCATCTGTGTTGTAGGTTCGCGGCCATGTCCGCACCCGCCCGCATAGAGCCCCGCCTGCTGCGCGCCTTCGTCACCGTCGCCGAGGAACTGCACTTCACCCGCGCCGCGGCCCGCCTCTACGTCGCCCAGCAGGTGCTCAGCCGGGACGTACGGCGCCTGGAACGGGAGCTCGGCTGCGAGCTGTTCCTCCGCAGCACCCGCCGGGTCACGCTCACCGCCGACGGCGAACGCCTCCTGCCGTACGCCCGCGCCGCGCTCCAGGCGCAGGACGACCTGCTCGCCGCGGCGGGTCAGAGCCGCCCGCTGCTGGTGGACCTCAACTCCCCGGGCCTCGGGACCCACCGCGAGGTGCTGCACCGGGCGCGGGAGCGTGCCCCCGGGCACGAGCTGATGGCCCGTTACGAGAGCGGGCTGACCTGGGCGGCGGCGGAGCTGCTCGCGGGGCGGCTCGACGCCACGTTCGGCCGGTTCGCGGGGCTCGCCCCTTCCGTGCGGGCCGGGCTCGACCAGCAGCCGGTGCGCCATGAGCCGATGGCCGTGCTGCTGCCCGAGGACCACGCCCTGGCCGGGCTGCCCGAGGTGCCGCTGGCCGCGCTGGCGGGCGAGACCGTCTACGCGGGGGCGGGCAACACGCGCACCGAGGAGTGGACGGACCTGGCGCGGCGGCTCTTCGACGGGCGGGGCATCACCCTCGCGCCGCCCGTCCCGCTGGCGGTGGGGGAGGAGGAGTTCCAGCGGGTGATGGCGAGGTCCCGGGACCCCATCCTCGCCGTGGTGAGTTTTCCGCCACTGCCGGGGACGGTTTCGCGGCCCCTGGTGGAGCCGGTACCCCTTTCGCCCGTGTCCCTTGTGTGGCGAAAGGGAATGATCCACCCCGCTTTGGAGGAACTGCGCAGGTCGGCGGCCGAATTGGCCGCGGAACGGGGTTGGTTGCAGCGTCCCGTGGACTCCTGGCTCCCGGCGTCGGACGCCGAGGTGATGGGAGCGCATCCAATGTCTCGGCGGTGACACAAAAGGTCGCGCCGCAAACACACAACCTCCGCGTGCGCTACATTCGATGCTCGAGCACGGTGTGATAAACGGGGCGCTCGGAGCGGGTGGGGGCCCGGTCCGTCGACGGGTGCTCGGGTCGTACGCGCGCCGATGGTTCCGTTGGGGGGAAGTGCGAGCGCGTGGATAAGTGGCGAGAAGACGCCCAACCGGGGCGGCCGCAGTCGGCCGACGGATCCCGGAGGTTCGCGGAAGCGGACGAGGACGCCCGTGAGACGCGGGTGCTCCCCCTGGCGGAGAGACCTGCCGAACCCGGTGTGAGAGACGGCGCGGAAACCTTCCGCGCCGGTTCCGGTTCCGGGTCCCTGGACGAACGCTGGGCGCGGCTCGGCGTGTTCCCGTCCGGGAGCGGCAGGGACGAGGACCGCACGCAGGTGCTGCCCCCGACCGGGGGCGACGACCGGACCGAGGTGCTGCCCGGGACGGGCGGCCGCCCCGGCGCGTCCGGCGCGCCCCGGTACGGCGGTGAGGACCGCACCCAGGTGCTGCCCGAGGTGGGCGGCGGCCCGTCCTCCCGTCCCGGCCCGTCCTCCCGTCCCGGCCCGCCCGGACGCGCCCGGCACGCCGCCGGTCCCGCGGCGTCCGCCGGCCGTGACCGCTTCGACGCCTTCCGCAAGCCGTCCGCGCCCGCCGCACCCCGGCCCGCCGAGGACGCCTACGACTCCGAGCGCACCACCGCCCTGCGCGTGCCGCGCCCCGCCGCAGCGTCGGCCCCGGCCGCTGCGGCGGCTCCCGCCCCGGCCCCCGACGCCGCCGTCCGCGACCCGTGGCAGGACGACCCCACGACCGAGGCCACCCACGACCCGCACGAGGTGACGGTCCAGCTCGACGCCGTGCAGATCGGCGCCGGCGGTGTGCTGAGCCGTACACCCGGAGCGGGCGCGGCGCCCGAGGCGGCCCCCGTGTTCGTCGACGAGTCGGGCCGCCGCAACCGGCTCTACCGCCGCATCGGCCTGGCCGTCGGCCTCGCCTGCGCGGGCTACGCCGTCGTCATGGTCGCCACCCTGCTGTCCGGCAACTCCGACGCGCCCTGGATGCCCGTACCGGGCCAGGACGGGAAGCCCGCCGAGCAGGTCGAGACCACGCCGGGGCCCTCCGCGACCGACCCCGCGCCCAGCTCCGGCACCAGCCTCGCCCCCGGCCTCGGCACGCCCACCCCGGGCGCCTCCGACGTGCCGGGTCCCGGCGTCTCCGCCCCCGTGGCGGGCGGCACCGGCGGCAGCGTGCAGCAGCCGGGCGGCGGCTCCCCGGCGACCACCCCGGCGGGCCGCGCCAGCTCCCAGCCGGCCACCGGCGGCGGCGACGGAGGCGGTGCGACCACCGGCGAGACGCCCCCGTCGGGCGGCGGCACCGCCACACAGCCGACGACGCCGACGACCCCGGACGACCCGACGCCGCCCGGCACGACCGATCCCACCGGAGGTGGCGGCGAGGCCGGCGGCACCGACACCCTGTCCGCTCCCTCCGCCGGCCAACCGGTCGCCGCCAAACCCGCCGACGGCGCCGACTCCGACCCCGCCGCCGCACCGTCCCCGGAGAACGTCCTCTGATGGCATCCCCGTCCCACCGCCGCCGGGCGCCCCGCCCGGACCGGCGCGGCGCCCTGCGCCGTCGCGTACCGCTGCGTCTGCTGCTGCCGCTGCTCGTCCTGGTCGCCCTCGCCGCCATGCTGATGCTCCGCGGCTACGTGCACAGCGAGATCCTCGCCGACCACCGGGTGCAGGACCCCGCGCCCACCACCCAGGTGCCCGAGGAAATCCTCGAGGGCGGCCCGGTGATAGACGCCCGCACGGGCAAGGCCGCCACCCTCAGGGTGCCGGACCACCGCCTGGTGCTCACCTTCGACGACGGCCCGGACCCCACCTGGACACCGAAGGTGCTCGACGTGCTGAAGAAGCACGACGCGCACGCCGTCTTCTTCGTCACCGGCACCATGGCGTCCCGCTACCCGGACCTCGTCAAGCGCATGGTCGACGAGGGCCACGAGGTCGGCCTGCACACCTTCAACCACCCCGACCTGTCGCTGCAGTCCAAGAAGCGCATCGACTGGGAGCTGTCGCAGAACCAGCTCGCCATCACCGGCGCGGCCGGCATCCGCACCTCGCTGTTCCGCCCGCCGTACTCGTCCTTCTCCGACGCCATGGACAACGAGTCCTGGCCGGTCACCCAGTACATCGGCAGCCGCGGCTATCTCACCGTCGTCAACAACACCGACAGCGAGGACTGGAAGCGGCCCGGCGTCGACGAGATCATCCGCCGCGCCACTCCGAAGGGCGGCGAGGGCGCCATCGTCCTCATGCACGACTCCGGCGGCGACCGCAGCCAGACCCTGGCCGCGCTCGACCGGTTCCTGCCCGACCTCAAGGCCAAGGGCTACACGTTCGCCAACCTGACCGAGGCCCTGGACGCGCCCAGCGCGCACAGCCCGGTCACCGGACCCGAGCTGTGGAAGGGCAAGGCCTGGATCTTCCTGGTGCAGGCCTCCGAGAAGATCACCGGCGTGCTGGTCGTCGGCCTCGCCGTCATCGGCACCCTGGTCATCGCCCGCTTCGTGCTGATGCTGCTGCTGTCCGGAGCCCACGCCCGCCGGGTGCGCCGCAAGGGCTTTCGCTGGGGCCCGCCGGTCACCCAGCCGGTCACGGTGCTGGTTCCGGCGTACAACGAGGCCAAGTGCATCGAGAACACCGTCAACTCCCTGATGGCCAGCGACCATCCCATCGAGGTGCTGGTCATCGACGACGGGTCCACCGACGGCACCGCCCGCATCGTCGAGGCGATGGGCCTGCCCAACGTCCGGGTCATCCGCCAGCTCAACGCGGGCAAGCCCGCCGCCCTCAACCGGGGCCTCGCCAACGCCCGGTACGACATCGTCGTGATGATGGACGGCGACACGGTCTTCGAGCCGTCCACCGTCCGCGAGCTGGTGCAGCCGTTCGCCGACCCGAGGGTCGGCGCCGTCGCCGGCAACGCCAAGGTCGGCAACAAGGACAGCCTCATCGGCGCCTGGCAGCACATCGAGTACGTGATGGGCTTCAACCTGGACCGCCGGATGTACGACATCCTGCGCTGCATGCCGACCATCCCGGGCGCCGTCGGCGCCTTCCGGAAGTCGGCGCTGGAGCCCATCGGCGGCATGAGCGACGACACGCTCGCCGAGGACACCGACGTCACCATGGCGCTGCACCGCGCCGGCTGGCGCGTGGTCTACGCGGAGAACGCCCGCGCCTGGACCGAGGCCCCGGAGACCGTCCAGCAGCTCTGGTCCCAGCGCTACCGCTGGTCGTACGGCACCATGCAGGCCATCTGGAAGCACCGGCGCGCCCTCGTCGACAAGGGCCCCTCCGGCCGCTTCGGCCGCGTGGGCCTGCCCTTCGTCTCGCTGTTCATGATCGTGGCCCCGCTGCTGGCCCCGCTGATCGACGTCTTCCTGCTGTACGGCCTGGTCTTCGGGCCGACCCAGCAGACCATCCTCGCGTGGCTGGGCGTCCTGGCCATCCAGGCCGTCTGCGCCGCCTACGCGTTCCGCCTCGACAAGGAACGCATGACCCATCTGATCTCGCTGCCGCTGCAGCAGATCCTGTACCGCCAGCTCATGTACGTCGTGCTGCTCCAGTCCTGGATCACGGCGCTCACCGGCGGCCGGCTGCGGTGGCAGAAGCTGCGCCGCACCGGTGTCGTCGGGGCGCCCGTGAACGGGGCGGTGCCGGGCGGCCAGGCGTACAACGACGACCGGAGGCCGGTGGCATGACCCACGGACACCCGTCCGGCGCCG
>Ga0164243_10012440_pt1 | contig 12055 bp, 11 predicted proteins | sample OricompcompostOP_FD_108781 | JGI IMG/M metagenome (GOLD analysis project Ga0164243, IMG submission 108781) | Organic Plus compost microbial communities from Emeryville, California, USA - Original compost - Organic plus compost (OP) | ecosystem: Engineered > Solid waste > Mixed feedstock >...
CACGGGGCGCCCGGTGACGGAAGCCGCGGACGGGTGTGCCGTCGAGGACGACCTCACCGGCGTCCGGGCGGTGCAGCAGCGCGGCGACCCGGGCGAGAGTCGATTTTCCGCAGCCGCTCGGGCCGAGCAGGCCCACCGCCTCGCCCGGGGTGACGGTGAGGTGCGCGTCGCGGACGACGGGGGCGCGGCGGTCGTAGCCAGCGGTGACGGCGCGCAGTTCAAGCACGGGTGTCCTCCGGGGTGCGGGTCGTGCGGGGGGTGCCGGCCGGTACGGGGTGATGGCAGGCGACGGTGTTCCCGAGGAGCGGGAGGGTCGCGCAGGCGTCCGTCGCCCGGTCGCAGCGAGGGGCGAAGGCGCACCCCTCGGGGAGGCTGCCCAGTTCCGGGGGCAGACCCGGGACCGGGGTGAAGGACCGCTCGGGGAGCGCCTCCAGCAGGCCGCGGCTGTAGGGGTGGCAAGGGCCCGGGGAGCCGAAGAAGGCGTCCGCGTCCGTCAGTTCGACGATCCGGCCCGCGTACATGACCGCCACCCGGTCGGCGATGCGCTCGGCCGCCGCCAGGTCGTGGGTGATCATCAGCAGGGCGTGGCCGGCGTCCACGTGGCGGCGCAGTTCGTCGACCGTGCGGTCCACCAGGTCGCGGTCCAGGCCGGTGGTCGGCTCGTCCGCGAGCAGCAGCGGGGCGTCGCCGACCAGCGCGAGGGCGGTCGCGGCGCGCTGGGCCAGCCCGCCGGACAGTTCGTGCGGGTGCCGGTCGAGGTGGCCCAGGGGGAACTCGGCGCGCAGCGAGGCCTGTTCGGCGGCTTTCCGGCGGGCGGCACGGCCGCGGACGCCGGTGAGGCGGGCGACCGTCTCCTCGATGTGCGAGCGGATCGTCCGCACCGGGGTGAGGTGGGCCGCCGGGGACTGCGGGACCAGGCCGATACGGCGTCCGCGCACGGTGCGGGCGAGGGTGCGTTCGTCCGCCGTGAGCAGGTCGAGGTCGCCCAGGCGGGCGTGGCCGGCGGTGCGGGCGTTGGCCGGGAGCAGGCCGAGCAGGGCGGACGCCAGCACGGACTTGCCGCACCCGCTCTCCCCGATCAGCGCGAGACACTCCCCCGGCGCCACGTCGAACGACGCGTCCGACACGGCGTCGACCCGGCGCCCTCCGGGGAGCAGGAAGCGGACGGACAGGTCGCGTACCGAGAGAAGCGGCACGAGGGTCACAGCATCAGCTCCGATCGGCGTCGCGGATTGATCCGTTCCCGCCACGCGCCCGCCAGGCCGGCGATCGCGAGGGTGGGGAGGATCAGGAACAGGCCCGGGAAGAGGGTGGGCCACCACTGGCCCGCGAGGAGGGAACCTCGGGCGCCCTGGATCAGCGTGCCGAGGCTCGCGGTGTGGGTGGGCAGGCCCAGGCCCAGGAAGGACAGGGCCGACTCGTGCCACATGGCGTGCGGGACCATCAGTACGGCGGCGAGGCCCGCCTGTGGCAGCACGCCCGGGAGCAGATGGCGTACGGTCACCCGCCACCGGCTCGCCCCGCCGGACACGGCCGCGTCCACGAACGGCCGGGACCGCAGCGACAGCACCTCCGCGCGGACGATGCGCGCTGTGGACAGCCAGTGCGTGAGGGCGACGGAGATCACCACCGGCCAGACGCCTGGCCGGAACATGGCGACGATGAAGATGCCGAGCAGCAGATGCGGCACGGACGACAGGGTGTCGACCAGACGCATGACCAGACGGTCGGCCCGGCCGCCGAGGGCGCCGGCGGCGGCCCCCACGGCCGTGCCGATCACGGTGGCTGTGAGCGCGGCCACCACGCCCACCAGCAGGGACACGCGCAGCCCGTAGACGCACCGCAGCAGGAGATCGCGGCCCACGTCGTCCGTGCCGAACGGGTGCGCCCAGCTGGGCGGTTCGAGCTTGACGGCCAGGTCGACGGCCTGCTGGTCGAGCTGGACCAGCGGCGGCACCAGCAGCACCGCCAGTACGGTCACGGAGACCAGGGCGGCGGAGACGCGCAGCCGCAGGACGTGCGTGGCGCGGCGGGCGGTCCCGTGCGCACGCCAGGCCAACTCCCTGTCCGGCACGTCGACGTGGGTCGTCACATCTCCTCCAGCTTCACCCTCGGGTCGATCAGCCCGTAGAGCAGGTCGGCCAGCAGGTTGCCGGCGAGGACGGCGGCGGTGGCGAGCGTGGTGAGCGCGGCGAGCAGCGGGAAGTCGACCGCCGTGGCCGCCTCCACCGTGGCGGACGCGATGCCGGGCCAGCTGAAGACGGTCTCCACCAGCAGCGCCCCGGTGATGAGTTCCGGCACCCGGGAGCCGATCAGCGTGAGCACCGGCAGCAGGCCGGAGCGCAGGGCGTGGCCGAGCAGCACGGTGCGTTCGCTCAGGCCGCGCGCCCTCGCCCCGCGCACGGGGTCCTCCGCGAGCGCGTCGCCGACGCCTTGACGGACGTACAGGGTGAACCAGGGCAGTTGGGAGACGGCGAGGACGCCGGCGGGGAGGACCAGGTGCTCGACCAGGCCGCCCAAGGTGACCCGGTCGCTGCCGGTGTCGGTGAGGCCGCCCGCCGGGAGGACGTCCAGCTGGAGGGCGAACAGCCACACCGCGAGCAGCGCGATCCAGAAGACCGGGGCGGCCTCCAGGACGTACGCGGCGGAGGTGACGGCGCGGTCCACGAGGGAGCCGGGGCGGCGGGCGGCGAGCACGCCGAGGACCGTGCCGAGCAGCACGGCCACGGCGAACGCGACGGCGCACAACAGCGTGGACCACAACAGGCGTTCGCCGATGACCTCGGCCACCGGCTGGCGCATCACCGCCGACCGGCCGAGGTCACCGCCGAGCGCGGAGGTCAGCCAGTCCCACCAGCGGGCGGTGAACGGCCGGTCCACGCCCAGGTTTTCCCGCAGCCGGTCCAGGGTCTCCTGGTCGGCGCCGAGCGCGGCCGTGCCCGCGTACGCCCTCACCGGGTCGAAGGGGGACGCGGCGGCGACGGCGAACACGCCGAAGGTGACGACGAGGAGCACCGGCACGGCGTACAGCGCGCGGCGCACCACGAGCCGGGTCACCGCCGGCCAGGGGGCGTGACTCATGTCGCGGGCTGCCAGTCCTCGACGTTCCACCAGGGTCCGGCGGCGAAGCCGTGCTCGTGCGGTTCGGTCTGGGTGGTGAGGCCCTTCCAGCGGTCGGCGAGCACGTACAGGTGGTCGATGTGGGTGAGGAAGGTGTAGCCGGGGTCCTTCACGAGGGCGCGCTGGAGGGCGTCGTAGGCGGCCTTGCGGGTCGCGGGGTCCTGGCTGCGGCGGCCGGTCTCCAGGGCGCGGTCGACGGCCGGGTTGTCGTAGTGCGCCATGTTGTTGAAGCCGTCGCCGGCGAGGGAGGAGTGCAGCATGGTGTAGAGCCCGAAGTCGGGGTCGCCGGTGCTGCCGAAGCCCGCGAGGACGGCGTCGCGGTTCATGCGGGGCTCGATGACCTCCCAGGTGGCGCTCTCCACGCGGACGTCGATGCCGGCCTTCTTGGCGTCGGAGGCGTAGGCGAGGGCGTGGTCCTGGCGGACCTTGTCGCCGGAGGGGTAGTACAGCGTGAAGCGGGCGGGGCGGCCGTCCTTGGCGCGGATGCCGTCCTCGCGCTTCGTCCAGCCGGCGGCGTCGAGGATGCGGCCGGCCTTCGCGAGGTCGCGCGACCGCTCGGTCTCCTTGGCGAACCACGGGTCGTCGACGGGCAGCGGCCCGTAGGCGGGGCGTCCCGCGCCGTCGAGGATCTTGTCGACCATGGCCTGCCGGTCGACGGCGAGGTCGAGGGCGCGGCGGATCGCGGTGTCGCCGGTGACGGGGTTGCCGCTGGGGAGGGTGACGACGCGGACGTCGTAGGAGGTGGCCCGGTACGTCTTCCTGCCGTCGTCGCTCTTGAAGGTGGCGGCGAGGTTGGGCGGGAGGACCGCGCCGTCGAGGTCGCCGGAGCGGAGCCGGGTGGCGCGGACGTCGTCGTCGGCGACGATCGCCATGGTGAGTTTCTTCACCTTCGGGGCGCCGCCCCAGTAGTGCGGGTTGGCCTTGAAGGTCAGCTTCTCGCCCTTGCGCCAGTCGACGAGGACGTACGGTCCGGTGCCGACCGGCTTGGTGTTGAAGGGCCCGGTGTTGGGGTCCTGCTTCCCGGCGATGTGCTCGGGGACGATCGGCAGCACCGTGCGGGCGGCGAACGGCGCGTAGGGGTGGTGGAGGGTGAAGACGACCGTGTCGTCGCCCACCGCCCGGACGCTTTCGACGGCCGCGAGTTCGCTCTTGGCGGTGTTGTTGGTGTCGTCGTCGAGGACCGTGCGGTACGTGAAGACGACGTCCCGCGCGGTCAGCGGCGTGCCGTCGCTGAACCTCACGCCCTCGCGCAGGGTGTATGTGTAGGTGCGTCCGCCGTCCGTGATCCGCGGAAGCGCCCTGGCCAGGGCCGGTTTCAACGTCATGTCGGCGGTGCGGGCGAGCAGGCCGTCGAACAGTTTGGAGTTGCCGTCCTTGCCGTAGCCGAGGAGCGGGCTGAGGGTGTCGGGCTCGGTGGAGACGCCGATCACCACGGACTCGCCGGCCGCCCCCGCGTCCGTGCCGCCGGAGCCCGGCGCCGAGCAGGCGGAGACCGCCGTGGCCGTCGCCAGCACGGCGGCGGCGCCCCGTATGCGTCGTCGGGTCGTCATCGAACCTCACATCCCTGTTGCCGGTCAATCGCTCTTGCATATTAATTGCAAGAAGACCTTGCCCGGAACGCCGGCCGACCAGTCCCCCGGTTCCCGGGCGGCCGTCCCGGGGCCCGAACGCGCAGGTGTGCGCCGGGGTGCGAGCCGCCGGGCGCCCTCCGCGCGCCCCTGTCGCCGCTTGTCACCGGGCCGCGGCGGGGACTACTGTCACCACGCCTTGGTGACGGGAAATCGGTGCGATACCGGTGCGGCCCTCGCCACTGTGATCGGGAAGTCCGGCTCCGGCCCTCGCGGGCAGCCACTGGGTCCTTCGGGACCCGGGAAGGCGGAGCACGGGCGGTGGTACCCGTCAGCCAGGAGACCGGCCAAGGCGCGTCAACCATCCACGAGGTGCTGGAGAGGGTCTGCCGAGCCATGCACATTGCCGAGGGTTTCCTGCCTCCGGCGCACGCGGTCGCCTGGGGCGTCGCGTCGGCGCCGTTCGTCGTCCACGGAGCCCGGTCGCTCGTCCGTGACGTCAGAGAACATCCCGAGAGCACGCTCCTGCTGGGCGCGTCGGGAGCGTTCACGTTCGTCCTGTCCGCGCTGAAGCTCCCGTCGGTGACAGGGAGTTGCTCCCATCCCACCGGCACGGGGCTGGGCGCGATCCTGTTCCGGCCGCCGGTCATGGCGGTGCTCGGGACCATCACCCTGCTGTTCCAGGCGCTGCTGCTCGCCCACGGCGGGCTCACCACGCTCGGCGCCAACGTCTTCTCCCTGGCGATCGTCGGCCCCTGGGCCGGGTACGGCGCCTACCGGCTGCTGCGCCGGTACGGCGTGCCGCTGATGGGCGCGGTGTTCTGCGGCGCGTTCGTCGCCGACCTGTCGACGTACTGCGTGACGAGCGTCCAGCTCGCGCTGGCGTTCCCCGACCCGGGCAGCGGATTCCTGGGCGCGCTCGGCAAGTTCGGCTCCATCTTCGCCGTCACGCAGATCCCGCTCGCGGTCAGCGAGGGGCTGCTGACCGTGCTGGTGATGCGCCTGCTGGTGCAGTCCAGCAAGGGCGAGCTGACCCGGCTCGGCGTGCTGGTCACCTCGGTGGCCGGCGGCAAGCGGGCCGCGGACGCCGAGTCGCCCGAGGCGGTGGCCCGATGAGCCGCAACGCGAAGATCAACACGCTGCTCCTGCTGCTCGTCGCCGCCCTAGCCGTGATCCCGCTGGCGCTCGGGCTCGGCGACCACAAGGAGGAGCCGTTCGCCGGCGCGGACGGCGAGGCGGAGACCGCGATCACCGAGATCGACCCGGACTACGAGCCATGGTTCTCGCCGCTGTACGAACCGCCGTCCGGGGAGATCGAGTCGGCGCTGTTCGCCGTCCAGGCGGCGCTCGGCGCGGGCGTGCTGGCGTACTACTTCGGGCTGCGGCGTGGCCGGCGGCAGGGCGAGGCGCGGGCCCGGGAGCGGGAGCGGGCCGGCGTTCAGACCCCGGAAGGGGCGCGTGAGCAGGCCGCCGGCCTGCGGGCCCCGGACGGGACGCACGAGCGGGGCGGCGACGCGGGCGCCCGGGACGACGCGGAGGTGCGCTCCGGCGCCGACGGCGGACGGGGCTGACAGGCCCGTGCTGCCGATCGACGCGGCGGCGCACAGCAGCCGCTGGCGCCGCCGCCATCCCGTGGACAAGGCCGTCCTCGGCCTCGGTCTCACCGTCCTCGCGATCTCCCTGCCCCCGTGGCCGGGCGCCGCGTTGGTGCTGGTCAGCGCGCTGGTGCTGCTGCTCGGCCCGGCGGGGGTGCCGGCCGGGCGGCTGTGGCGGGCATACCGGGTGCCGCTGGGGTTCTGCGTCACCGGGGCGCTCACCCTGCTGGTGAGGGTGGGCGGGCCCGGCGGTTTCGTGTCGCCCGCGCCCGACGGGCCGTTGCGCGCCGGGGAGTTGCTGCTGCGCACCTCGGCGGCCTCCCTTGGCGTGCTGCTGTTCGCGTTCACCACACCCATGTCGGACCTGCTGCCGCGCCTGGTGCGCGCCGGGGTGCCCGCGCCGCTGGTGGACGTGGCGCTGGTGACGTACCGGATGAGCTTTCTGCTGCTCGACTCGGTGCGCCGGGTGCACCGGGCGCAGGCGGCGCGGCTCGGGCACACCACCCGCGCGGCGACGTGGCGTTCGCTCGGCGGGCTCGGGGCGACCGCGTTCGTGCGGTCCTTCGACCGGGCGGCGCGGCTGCAGACCGGGCTCGCGGGCCGCGGCTACGACGGCGCCCTGCGCGTGCTGGTGCCCGAGGCGCGGGTGTCCGCCCGGTTCACGGCCGCGAGCGTGGCGCTCCTGGTGGCGCTGGCCGCCCTCACCTTCGTACTGGAAAGGCCCCTGTCGTGAGTGGAACCGTGCTGGTGGCACTGCGGGACGTGTCGTTCGCGTACGAGGACGGGCCGCCGGTGTTCACCGGGCTCGACTTCGAGGTGCGCGAGGGAAGGACGCTGGCGTTGCTGGGGCGCAACGGCAGCGGCAAGACCACGCTGATGCGGCTGCTGAGCGGCGGACTGCGGCCGTACGGCGGGGAGTTGCTGCTGTCGGGACGTGCGGTGCGGCATGACCGGAAGGGGCTGACGGCGCTGCGCAGCACCGTGCAGCTGGTGGTGCAGGATCCGGACGACCAGCTGTTCGCCGCGTCCGTGGGGCAGGACGTGTCGTTCGGGCCGCTGAACCTGGGGCTGCCCGACGCGGAGGTGCGCGCGCGGGTCGCGGAGGCACTGGAGGCGCTGGACATCGCCGCGCTCGCCGACCGGCCCACGCATCTGCTGTCGTACGGGCAGCGCAAGCGGACGGCGATCGCGGGCGCGGTCGCGATGCGGCCGCGGGTGCTGATCCTGGACGAGCCGACGGCGGGCCTCGATCCCGACGGCCAGGAGCGGCTGCTGGCCACCCTGGAGGGTCTGCGGGCGGGCGGCACGACGGTGGTGATGGCGACGCACGACGTGGACCTCGCCCTGCGCTGGGCCGACGACGCGGCGCTGCTCACCCCGTGGGGCGCGCACACCGGCCCGGCGGCGGAGATGCTGTCCCGGCGGGACCTCCTCACGGCGGCGGGGCTGAGGCTGCCGTGGGGTGTGGCGGCCGGCCTGTTCCTGCGGGCGCGCGGTCCGGCCTACGCCGCGGACGCCGGTCCCCGCACCCCGGAGGAACTGGCGGCGCTGGCCGCACTGCCGGAGTGCGGGGAACGGCGTCCTGACTAGGTTCCGTCTCCGGCCGACGGGGGTGGGGCCTGTTCAGCGGTGCCGGCCTCCTGGCGGTGCACGCGGCCTCGGGAAGGGCGTTCGCGGCTCGATGTGTACATTTGTTCAAACCCGGTGGGTGAGCGGGAGCGTCGCCTGCCTGCCCCTCGTTCCCACCATCCCCGGCGGAGCCCCACCTTGACCGACCGTGCCGTACGCCGACGCCGCCGGGCGCTGTACCTCTTCTTCTTCCTCAACGGCGTCGCCATGTCCTCGTGGATCACGCGCACGCCGGACGTCCGTGACCGTCTGGGTGTGTCCACGGGGGAGATGGGGCTGGTGCTGTTCGGGCTGTCCGTCGGCTCCATGGCCGGCATCCTGTGTTCGGGCCGTTTCGTGTCCCGGTTCGGGACCAGGCCGGTGACGGCGCTCGGCACGCTGTTCGTCATCGCGAGTGTGGTCGTCGTGGGCGGGGGCACCGCCCTCGCCTCCGCGCCCCTGGTCGCCGCGGGGCTGTGCCTGTTCGGCCTGGGGATCGGGGCGGGCGAGGTGGCGATCAACGTGGACGGTGCCGACGTCGAGCGGATCACCGGCAGGCCGGTTCTGCCCACGCTGCACGGATGCTTCAGCCTGGGCACCGTCGTCGGCGGCCTGGCCGGCATGGCGGCCACCGCCGCGGCGTTCCCCGCCCACTGGCACCTCCTGGCGGTGGCCGCGGTGACGGCCGCGATGTTCGGGTACGCCATCGGCGGTGTGCCCGCTGGGATCGGGGTCCGTGCCGCGGTGCCCGCTTCGGACTCCGCACGACCGGCGGGCCCGCAGGTGTGGAAGGACCGACGGCTGCTGATGATCGGGGCCATCGTCCTGGCCATGGCTCTCGCCGAGGGCGCCGCCAACGACTGGCTGCCGCTGCTGATGGTCGACGGCCACGGTCTCGACGCCGCCCTCGGCTCGCTCGTCTTCGTGGGATTCGCCGCCGCGATGACCCTGGGACGCTTCGGCGGCGCGTTCTTCCTCAGCCGTTACAGCCGGGCGGCCGTGGTGCGGGCCAGCGCGGTCTCCGGAGCCGTGGGTCTGTGCCTGGTCATCTTCTCCGACAACGCGGTCGTGGCGGCGGCCGCCGTCCTGTTCTGGGGACTGGGCGCGTCCCTGGGCTTCCCGGTGGCTCTGTCGGCGGCCGGCGACTCGGGGCCCGACGAGACCGCCCGGGTCGGCCTCGTGGCGACGATCGGCTACGTCGCGTTCCTGGTGGGGCCGCCCACGCTCGGCTTCCTGGGCGATCACTACGGACTGCGCCCGGCGATGGTAGTCGTCCTGGTGTTCGTCGCCGCGGCTGTCCTGGTGGCGCCTGCCGCCGGTGCCCGCGGGCCCCGTCACGGCGGGGCCGGTGCCGGTGCCTCCGGCGAAGTTGCCGTGGAGCGGCCCGGGCAGCGCGCCGGGGGGTGAGCGCGTGACCGGCGCCCGCGGCGGGGTGTTCGGCCGACCGTGCGTCGCAAGGCCGGCGCCCTGTCCTGCCGCTCGCGCAGTTCCCGCGCCCCCAGGGGTGTGGTACTGCCCCCGCGCCCTTCACTCTTGGGGTGCGGCGCACTGCACACCCCGGGGCGCGGGGAACTGCGCAAACGTCAGATTGGGTGACAGCACCTGTCAGAGGGCGCCCGTTCAGCAGCCCCCGCAGTTGTAGTAGGTGACGTCCCAGTGGTTGCCCTCGTCGGCGTAGACGTTGCCCGAGCCGGACTGCCACTGCTGGGCGCCGTCGCCGCGCACGCCGATGTAGCTGAAGGAGTTCTTGATGTAGTTGGTGACGCAGGTGTTCTTGCCGAAGTCGAGCTTGTAGCCGTTCCAGTGCGAGTACGTGCCGGAGGCGTGCCCGGTCTCGGTGCCGCCGGTGATGTTCAGCGCGCAGCCGCTGGCCCGCTTCAGGGTCTGGGCGCCCTGGGCGGTGGCAAGGTTGAGCTGGTCGAAGGACGTGCAGGTGGACACGTTGCGGTTGGAACAGCCGCCGGACGACGACCAGGTGATGCCGACCTGGCTGAACATGGACGTCGCGGTGGCGTGGCTGATCTTGGTGACGGCGGCGGCCTCACCGGCGGTGCCCATCACCACGGCGCCCGGGGCGACGACGAGGGCGAGGGCGGTCAGGGCCGAGCGGAGCTTCGGGGCCTTGAGGGTCTTCATGTGGGGGGACCTTCCTGTCGAGGGCCGGGGTGGGTGAGGGACGGCTGTGCAGGCGGAGCAGACAGATGATGCCCGGGGTCTACGCGCGTCCGCCAGAGGACAAAACGGAATGCTGCCGCCTGCGTGAGCAGTTGTCGTCCCGTCAGACCGCAGAGCGGAAGGCGGGCAGGTAGCCGGAGGACTGGCCGACGGCCTTCGGGTGGTAGGAGTTGCCGATCGGGATGGTGACGCTGTGCAGCCAGGCGTCGCCCGAGCAGAGCTCGTGGCCGGTGAACTCGTCGACCACGCTGGACCAGGCGAACCCGGCGTTGGCGGCACGCTTGGCGATCACGCCGTTGAGGACGTCGCCCGCGTTGTTGATGGCACTGCGCTCGGTCTCGGTGAGGCCGGCGATGCAGCTGCCGGACAGCTTGTAGAAGCGCGGGTAGCCGAGGACGACGACGCGGGCCTGCGGGGCGCGGGAGCGGATCGACGAGTACAGCGAGTCGAGCTTGCCCGGCAGGGAGTTCTGCATCTGCGAGACGGCGCTGTTCACGGCGGCGACGCAGGTGGCCTCGGACTGCAGGACGCAGGTCTGCATGACGTCCGCGAAGCCGATGTCGTTGCCGCCGGCGGTGACGCTGACGAGGGTGGTGGTGGAGGACAGCGCGCTCAGCTGCGAGGAGGCCACGCTGGTCGTGGTCGCGCCCGAGCAGGCGACGAACTTGAACGACGCGGGGGCGTTGGCGTTGCTCCACAGCTGGGGATAGGCGGCGGTGCTGCGTTTGCAGTCGCCGCTCTCGGAGGTGTAGCTCCCGGCGCCCACTCCGGAGGAGTAGGAGTCGCCGAGGGCCACGTAGTGGTGGCCGGCGGCCGCGGCAGGTTGTGCCAGGCCGAGGACGGTCGCCACACCGAGGACCAGGGTGGCGAGAGTTGTTCCCAGTGAACGCGTTGACACGTGTGTCCGCCTCTCACGACGAAACTCGCGACGGTAGTTGAGGGAGCAACTGGTGTTGTAGCAGGGCGGGATACCACTCGGTAACTACCCGGCCGAAAAGTCATCCGCTATGACCCGAATACTGATTTGACCGATCGCGCTCCGCGCGTAGATAAACCTCAGATGCGCCATGTTCACGCCAACTTTGTGGCGGAAAAAGGGTGCCGGGCCGCCCCCCGCGCGGCCCGGCACCGGTCTCGTCGAACGGCCCTTTTCACGCCCCCTGTTCAGCCCTCCCCGTCCTGCCGCGGCGGGGTCGCGAGGAGGCGCCTGGGGTCGGCCGCGCGGGTGATCGCCGACTCCACCGCCGCGATGCGGTCGCCGAGCAGGGCGAGGGCGGACACCGCGCGGGCGAGCGCGTCGTCGCCGGGGCCGCCCAAGGTGAGGGTGCGCACGTGGGCCGCCTTCACCTCCGTCCAGCGGGCGGCCTGTTCGGGCGTGAGCGTGCCGCGCAGCTCGGCGAGCTTCAGCAGGTTCGCCTCGGCGCCGGTGGTGAGGGTCTGCGCCTCGGCCGTGTAGTGGTCCTCGACGACGGCGGACAGCTCGGCGTCGTTCATCACCGGCTGGATCCGTTGGGCGATCTTGTTCATGTTGCGGTACGAGCCCTGGAGCAGGAACGGCGGCTCGGTGCGGGCGTCGTCGGAGCGGGCCGCGGAAGCGATGTAGGCCGCGTTGACCGCGAGCACCGTGCGGCGGGCGGTGAGCAGATGGCGCAACACCGCCAGCACACGGTCGAGTTCGGTCGGCGCGTACGGGTGGAGCAGACGGTCCGGGCGGGCCGTCGGGTCGTCGGAGGCGAGCCGGATCAGCAGGTCCAGGTCGGCGCGGTCGCGGCCGGCGAGCGGCGCGAGCACCGGGTTCGCGGTGAGCGCGTTCTCCACGAAGCTGAGCGCGAACACGTCCTCCTTGCCGGTGAGCACGTCGCCCAGGTTCCACACGTCGGCCCGGTTGGCCAGCATGTCGGGCACCCGGAAGACCTCGCCGGACTCGGTGTACGGGTTGCCGGCCATGCATACCGCGAACCGCTTGCCGCGCAGGTCGTAGGTGCGCGG
>Ga0164243_10012442_pt1 | contig 12055 bp, 12 predicted proteins | sample OricompcompostOP_FD_108781 | JGI IMG/M metagenome (GOLD analysis project Ga0164243, IMG submission 108781) | Organic Plus compost microbial communities from Emeryville, California, USA - Original compost - Organic plus compost (OP) | ecosystem: Engineered > Solid waste > Mixed feedstock >...
CGGATCGATCCGCTCCGGCATCAACGGCCACGGCAAGCCCGCCGACGGCGAGGACTACGTCGAGGTGCGGGCCCGCACCGTCAGCGGTGACATCAGCCTCATCGAACTCTGACCACCATCCAGGCAAGGAGCAACACCATGGACGCCATCACCGAGAGCCTCGCCCGCCAACAGGTCGCCCAACGCGGGGACCACACCGCTCACGCGCGCCGCACCGCAGGTGTACATCGCGACCGCGCCGCCCGGCACTCGCTCGCCCGTTCGCTGCGTCGCTTCGCCGACCGCCTCGACTCGTGAGTGTCGGCTCGCTCCCCCGCAGACTGTGTGGTCTCGACCACCGGAAGGAAACCCCTCGGTGGCCAGGCGCTCAGCCGCGCATCGCGACGCCGATGCGCCAATACCCCATGAACGCCACCTGGCTCCGCGGCAGCTTCAGCTCGTTGACCAGGTGACGGCGCAGGGCGGTGACCATGCCCGACTCCCCCGCGATCCAGGCGTACCGGCTGTCGGCCGCCGCGGGCGTCTCGGCGATGGCCTCTCCTGAGGAGGAGTAGGTCGGGGTCTCCCACAGATCCGGGTCGACCGGCTCGGCGGCGTCGGTCGTCTCGTCGTCGTCAGCGGAGAAGCCGAAGAGCCCACCGACCGCGGCCAGCACCCGGGAGCCGACCGGGTCGCCGTCGCGAGGAAGCCAGCGGACCTCGACCCGCGCCGGGGCCTCGACCTTCTGGACGTCGTCCGCGCTCGGCACCTCCAAGAAGGCGGTCCCGGCGGCGTCATGGGGCAGCGAGCCGAGGATGGAGCAGATCGCCGGCACGGCGGTCTCGTCGCCAACCAGGAGTAGCCGCTCGGCGTCGCCGGGCGCCCATTCGATCCCGCCGAAGTACTCACCCCGCTTCGGCACCACGAGAAGCAGCTCGTCGCCGACCCGGGCACCGCTCGCCCAGTCGGATCCGGGCCCGTGGGCGCCGACGTGCAGCACGAAGTCGACGACGATCCCGACCTCGCCGCCCTCACCGCGCGCCTCCCGAATGGTGTAGGTCCGCATGGCTCCACGCTCATCCTCCGGAAGGGCGCTGAACTCCTGCCACCAGTTCTCCGGATCGAGTGCCGGCAGTCCCGAGGGGCCAGGGAAGATCAGCTTGATCCGCTGGTCGAATACCGGGCCGTCGATGCCGAAGTCGACGAGGTCGGGTCCGGCGAACTCGACGCGGACGTACGACGGCGAGAGCCGCTCCACGGAGCGGGCTGCGACGCGGGCGAGCAGGGGCATGTCAGGCTTCCGATCTTTCGCTGGCAAGTTGGGGGGCGGGTTCGTCCGCCGCCCGGTGGTGGCGCCCCATCGGCACCACCAGCGGGGTTCCGGCGACCGGGTCGGGGACGACCCGGCAGTCGAGGCCGAAGACGTCGCCGACGCACTCCTCGGTGACCACCTCGGCCGGCGGCCCCTCGGCGACGACCCGTCCCTCGCGCATGGCGACGAGATGGTCGGCGTAGCGGGCGGCGAGATTGAGGTCGTGCAGGACCATCACAACGGTGGTTCCCCGCGTCTCGCGGAGGCCGTGGAGCAGGTCGAGCAGGTCGATCTGATGGGCGACGTCGAGAAAGGTCGTCGGCTCGTCGAGGAGGAGCAGGTCGGTCTGTTGGGCCAGCGCCATGGCGACCCAGACCCGCTGCCGCTGCCCACCGGAGAGCTCGTCGACGATCCGGTCGGCCAGGTCGAGGGTGTTGGTGAGCGCGAGGGCCTCGGCCACCGCCTCGTCGTCGGTCGAGCTCCAGCGGGAGAGCGGCCCGCGGTGTGGTTGTCGACCACGGCCGACCAGGTCGACGACGGTGATGCCCTCGGGCGCGATCGGCGACTGCGGCATCAGGCCGAGCACCTTCGCGACCTCCTTGGTGGGCTGTTTGTGGACGGCCTTGCCGTCGAGCAGCACTACCCCATCGCTCGGGTGCAACAGCCGGGCCATCCCGCGCAGCAGCGTCGACTTCCCGCAGCCGTTCGGGCCGACGATGACGGTCGTCGCATGGTCCGGGACGGTCAGGTCGACACGATCGACGACCGCTCGCCCGGCGTAGCCGAGAGTCACGTCCTGCGCGACGAGCCTCATGCTGATCTCCTTCCAGCTCGCCCGGAGGCCAGCAGCCAGAGCAGGAACGGCGCCCCGAAGGCGCCGGTGACGACCCCGACCGGCAGATTCACGTCGGGGATGGCGTACGCCGCCAGGTGATCGGCCCCGACCACCACGACCGCCCCCACCAGGGCCGCGCCGAGCAGGGTCGTGCGCCCACCATTGAGCGCGCGAGCGATCGGACCGGAGGCGAAGGCGACGAAGGCGACCGGACCGGCCGCCGCAACACCGAGCGCGGTGAGCAGCACGGCGAGGAGCAGCAGCGCGTCGGCGTACACCCTGGTGACGCCGAGGCCGGCGGCGACCTCGGCGCCGAGCTCGAGGAGCCGCTGGGAGCGGGAGGTCCACCAGACCAGTGGCAGCAGGACCACCAGGCAGAGAGCGAGCACCCGGATGGCGGGCCAGTCGGCGGCGTTGAGGCTGCCGGTGAGCCAGCGGAGGGCCAGCTGGGCGTCGTACTCGTCGGCGCGGGTGAAGAGGTACTCCACGACCGCCATCAGCGCGGCAGCGGCGGTGACGCCGACGAGGACCAGTCGATAGCCGGCGTCGGGCCCGGACACCAGCCGGATGGCAGCCGCGGTGAGCACCGCTCCGAGCACGGCGAAGACCGAGAGCGCGCCGCCGGAGAGGCTGAGCACCACGATCCCGAAGACCGCGGCGGCACTGGCGCCCATGCTGATGCCGATCATGTCCGGGCTGGCGAGCGGGTTGCGCAGGGTGCTCTGGAAGATCGCACCCGCGGTACCGAAGGCCAACCCCACCAGCACCCCCATCACGGCGTGGGGCAGCTTGGACTCCTTCAGGATGAAGGTCGCGCCGGGGATCTCCTTCCCGCCGAGGATCCGCAGGAAGTCCGGGAAGGTGATGATGTAGTCGCCGCCGAGGACGCGGAGGAGGAAGACCGCCACCAGGGCGGCGGCGAGTGCAGCGACCACGACCGCCAGTCGCTGCCGCGGCCGGCGCCGCGCCCGGCGTACGACGAGGACCGCATGCTCCGCGGAGGCGGGCTGCTTCTCCAGGAGGCTCACAGTCCGGCCATCCGTCCCCGCCGCAGGAACCAGCAGAAGAGCGGTACTCCGACGACGGCGGTCATGATGCCGACCTGGACCTCGGTCGGTGGCAGCACCACCCGGCCGATCACGTCGGCGAGGAGGACGAGCGCGGCGCCGTACCCCATCGAGAGAGGGAGGACCCGGGTATAGGCGCCGCCGACCAGCGCGCGGACCGCATGCGGCACGACCAGGCCGACGAAGGCGATCGGGCCGGCAAGTGCGGTCGACGCCCCGGCCAGGAGCACCACGGCAAGGCCGATCACGATCCGGTCGAACGCGGTCCGCCGTCCCAGACCCTTGGCCAGGTCGTCGCCGAGCGCGAGGGTGTCCAGGGTGCGGGCACCGGCGAGCGCGAGCAGGACGCCGACGGCGAGGAAGGGCAGTCCGGTGAGGACGACGTCCCAGTCGCGACCGCCGATGGTGCCGACCTGCCAGCGGCGCATGACGTCGAAGGTCTGCTTGTCGGTGAGCAGCACGGCCTGGGTCCAACTGGCGACGCCGGCAGAGAGTGCCGCCCCGGCGAGGACCAGCTTGGCGGGGGTGGCGCCGTCGCGACCGAACGAGGCGACCGCATGCACGGCGATCGCGGCGACGGCCGCGCCGAGGAAGGCGAACCAGAGGTAGACGTGCAGCGAGCTGACGCCGAAGACGGAGACAGCGAGCACCATCGCGAAGGACGAGCCCGCGTTGACCCCGAGCAGGCCGGAGTCGGCCAAGGGATTGCGGGTGAGTCCCTGGAGGCACCCGCCGGCCAGCGCCAGCGCGGCCCCGACCAGGAGGCCGAGCACGGTACGCGGCAGCCGGGTCTCCAGGATCGCCCGGCCGACGGTGCCGGGGTGGAACAGGTCGGTGGGCGCCACCAGTGTGGAGCCCAGCAAGATCGAGGCGACGACCGAGACCACCAGGAGGATGGCGAGCACGGCGTAGGCGCTCCTGCCCCGGCCGGTTGTGGCTGGGCCGGCCGGGGCAAGCGCGCGGGCGAGAGTGCCCGTCTGGGGGCCGGTCACTTGCCGGCGACCGCCTCCGCGACCTTCGGCACGAAGTGCTTGATGGCGTACGGCACCGACAGGGGCGTCGGCACGCCGGCGGCGTTGGAGGCGATGTTGTCGGTCGAGGCCCACATGTGGCCGCTCTTGATCGCCGGGATCTGACCGATCAGCTTGTTGTCGGCGAAGGTCTTGGCGTCGGTGGCCTTCACCGCGTAGGTGAAGAAGAAATCGGACTTCAGCTCGGCGGCACGCTCGGCGGAGATCTGTCCGTAGAAGGCGTTCTTCGGGCTGATCTTCTCGATGATCGGTGCGTTCTTCATCCCGATCGAGGTCAGGAACACCGGCCGCAGATCCTGCGGCGTGTAGTAGTAGATCTGGGAGAGGTCGGAAGTCTCCAGGGCGCCCCAGATGAAGGTCTTGCCCTGGATCTGGGGGTAGTCCTTGCGGGCCTGGGCGAACTCGCCCTCGGTCTGCTTCTCAAGCTTGGCGGCCAGATCGGAACGCCCGACCGCCGCGCCGGTCATCTCCAGAGACTGCTGCCAGGTCGTCATCCATGGCTTGCCGGGGAAGGCGACGACCGGCGCGATCTTGGAGAGCTTGGTGTACTGCGCCTTGGTGATCCCCGAGAGGGTCGCCAGGATCAGGTCCGGGTTGAGCTTGGCGACCTCGTCGACCGGGATGTCGTCGGTCTCGTCGATCAGTGTCGGCTCGGTGCCGCCGAGGTCCTTGAGCTTGGCGTCGAACCACGGCGTACTCCCGTGGGCGTTGCCGCCCCAGCTGACCTTCTGCATGCCGACCGGGACGACGCCGAGCGCGAGCAGCATGTCCTGGTCACTGGATCCGATCGAGACGATCCGTTTGGGCTCACTCTTGATCGTGGTCTCACCGAAGTGGTGCTTGATCGTCGCGGGGAACGCGTCGGTGTCGACCGAGGACGCCGCCGAAGGCGCCTGCCCGGCACTGTCGTCGGTGGAGCCGGTGCTGCAGCCGGCGACCAGGCCGGAGACGGCCAGGAGCGCGCCGCTGGCGGCGAGGAGGAGGGTACGACGGATCACGAAGGAGGCCTATCAACTTAGGTGGGGCTTACTTAGGTCAGCCTAACGGGCAATGGGCGTCCGTTGGCAAGTGGGCAGGCCCAGCGAGGGACGGTGGCCGGCGGTTACAGTGACGCCCGGATCGGGCCGATCGACGGGTGCTCGGTCGCGACGGGGGGTCTGATGAGACGGTTCGCGAGTGTCGTCGGCACCCTCCTGCTGCTCATCGGGCCGCCCCTCACCGGACGGGCCGATGCCGCGGCGGCCGGCATCACGCTGGACGGCACCAAGATCACCGGCGCAGCGACCTCCAGCGGCGCACCGAAGATCAAGCCCGGAGCCTGGCTGATCGACTCCCCGGTCGGCGACGACGCGGCGTACTTCCTGGTGCCGCGCTCAGTGAGCAACTCGACACTGCGGGTCGGCGCCGCCTTGCAGCCACGGCAGGAGTCGGCCGGGATCGAACTGTCCCTGCTCTCCGTCCAGGATCAGCGCGACTGCGGCTCGACGAGCGAGTCGGCCAGCTACGGCGACTGGTCGGGCGGGCTGGTCACCCTCGCGGTCACCTCCCGAGCGGCCGACCGGGACGCCGCCTGCCAGAGCGACGATTCGCTCCTCCTGGAGGTCACCGCCTCCGGCACCGCCAAGAGCCCGCACACCACGCGGGTCCGACTGGTCGTCTCCGAGGAGCCGCCGACCAAGCACACCGCCGACCTGCCCGACACTGCCCCCGACACCCAGACCTGGACCTCCCTGCCACCGACCGGGAAGGCGTCGTCGGTGACGCCGGGGCACGCGTTCAGCGACGCACCCGAGCTGGCCGACGGCTTCCACTCCGCCTCGATCACGCCCGGTGACAGCCAGCTCTACCGGGTCCACCTCGGCTGGGGAGAGCAGGTGCGCGCCGAGGTGCGGATGCCGAAGCTCGGCAGCAGCAGCGGCCTGTCATCGTCCCTCACCTCCTTCCGGGTCCGGCTCCTCGGACCTACGCTCGCCGACGCCTCGGCCGACGCCAAGGAGGGCGACGGCGACACCATCTCGGGGAGCGCCTACCTCCAGGCCGACGCGGAGGCCCGGGCCCGGGCGATGACGGCCCCGGTCCGCTACCGCAACGTCGCGAGCAGCGCCGACGGCGTCGCCGGTGCGAGCATCCCGGGCGACTACTACCTGCTCGTCGAGGCCGCCCCGAACGCCAAGGGCGCGACGCCGAAGCTCCGCTACGACCTGGTCACCGCGGTCACCGGGAAGGCGGGGAGCGGCCGACCGGAGTACGTCGGCGGCGACCTGGTCATCGGCGGTCAGAGCGCCACCGGGCCGGGCCCGCTCCGACTGGCGTCCGCCGGCGTGCTCGGCGCGGCGGGGCTCGCCTCCCTGATCGCTGCGGCCGCCCTCGTCGTACGCCGCCGGCGGCTCGGCTCGGCGGGATAGTCCGGGGCGTCTAGGTCGGCTCGGGCCGGGGTAGTCCGGGGCGTTCCCGGGGAGGGTAGTCCGGGACGTTTCGGCTGGGTTACTCGTGAGTAGCCCAGCCAGATCGTCCCGGACTACCCCGGCCGACAACGCACCGAGAGCCGGGTCGAGCGCGAGTCAGCGCAGCAGGTGGGCGATGCCGCGGTAGTGGGCGTTGGCCTCCTCCGCCGAGCCGGTGCCGTAGGCGCGGAGCACCTCGGCGACCCCCGGGGCGACCTCGGCCACCGCGGCAGCGGCCGCTTCGAGCTCGCGCCCGGAAGCTACCGCCCGCAACAGCCGGCGTACCGATTCCGGGACCCTCGTCTCGGGAGCGACCGTGCTGGTCAGCGTGGCATCGGAGGAGGCGATCGCGTCGAGCCGGGCGGAAAGCTCGTCCTCGGACGGCCTCGGCCCCGCCACGACGGTCGCTGCGAGCTCGTTGAGCGCCTGGAAGCGACCGAGCACGAGCGGATTCCCGATCTTGGTCCGCTGCCCGCTGACGAGCTGGGAGAGCATCGCCGGACTCATCCCGATCACTCGGGCGACGGCTCCCTGGGTGAGCTCGAGCGTGGCGCCGATCCTGCGGACGAGCTCACCGATCGGCTCGCCGTACAACTGCCGCTGCTGGGCCAGCACATCGTCGGTCACACCCGAACTCCTATGTTTGCAATCGCAAATTACGTGGTAGACAGCGCTCAACACCCGTTCACGAACGCTAACACCGGAGGATCTGATGCGCACTCATCGCCCCGCCGAGCGAGTCGTCGCAAGCCTCGCCGCCGTCGCAGTGGGCCTGACCGGACTCGCCTGGTCGATCATCGAGCCCGCGCCTGCCGGCGCCGCCACGCATGCCAGCACCCGAACCATCACACCGGTCAGCACCGCGGCGTACGGCCGGCTCATGCTCGTCTTGGACTCGTCCGGCTCGATGGCCGAGCCCGCCGGCGACGGCCGGACCAAGATCCAGGATGCCAAGCAGGCGCTCCGAGGGGTCATCGGCGATCTCCCCTCGGGCGCGTCGGTCGGGCTCCGGGTCTTCGGCGCCAGCGTCTTCAGCCGCCACGACAGCGGCGCCTGCACCGACACCCAGCTCGCGGTACCACCCGCGACCGGGAACCGGGACGCGCTACGAAGCGCGGTCGCCGCGTACAAGCCGTACGGCGAGACCCCGATCCCGGCCGCCCTCCGCGCCGCGGCGAAGGACCTCGGCACCGAGGGCAAGCGTTCGATCGTGCTGGTCTCCGACGGCGAGTCGACATGCTCGCCGAGCCCGTGCAAGGTCTCGGCCGAGATCGCCCGGTCGGGGATCGACGTCCAGATCGATGTCGTCGGCCTCTCCGTGAAGGGCACGGCACGCAACCAGCTGCGCTGCATCGCCGAGCACGGTCATGGCACCTACTACGACGCCAAGAACGCCCGGGAGCTCAGCGACTCCCTGCGGCGCAGCGCGGCCCGCGCCGCGGAGCCGTTCACCGCGGAAGGAACCGCGGTGCGAGGGACACCCTCGACCTCCAGCGCCCCCACCATCGGCGCTGGCGCTTGGCTCGACCACACCCCGTCCGAGGGCCAGCCGCGCTACTACCTGATCAAGCGGCAGGTCCCTGGATCCACCATCCGAGCCGGGATCGCCAGCCAGCCCGGCGACCACGCGCAGAACCTCTCCGTCGACCTGCTCACCGCCGAGGACCAGGAGAACTGCGGCCGCGGCTACGGCTACAAGGGTGGCTCGAGCTGGGAGGCCAAGGAGCTCGTCCTCGCCGGCGCACAGTCGACCGACGCCCCCGACGCGCCCTACTACGACGAGTGCCACCGCACCGACGGCCTGCTGCTGAAGGTCACCGCCAACAGCACCTCGGAGCCGGGCCCTGCGACGCCGATGCAGATCGTCGTCTCCGAGGAGCCGCCGGTCAGCGACACCTCCTCGCTGCCGCCGAAGGTCGACGACAAGACCGACCTGCGCTGGGAGCAGATGCCGACCACCGGGAAGGTCCACCCGACGACGTACGGCACCTCGTTCTCCACCGCGCCCGGGCTCACCGACGGCATCTTCCGCGCCTCGATCGCGCCCGGCGAGGTGCAGCTCTACCGGGTCCACCTCGACTGGGGCCAGTCGCTGCAGAGCGAGTTGCGAGTCCCGCCGTACCGGCGCGCCAACGGACTCAGCGGCATGGGACTGATCCGCAGCACCATCGTCAGTCCCAACCGCGCCGACGTCGCCGCCTATATCCCGCTCGACGACAACGGCGACCCGATCGCGCACACCAGCTCCATCATCGTCAGCGCCTACAACGAGGGGATCGACCGGACGAAGACCGCGCCGATCCGCTACCTCAACCGGGACCACTACTCCTCGTGGGCGTCCCCGGCCAGCATCGCCGGCGACTACTACGTGATGGTCACCCTCAGCCCGGACGCCAAGGGCAACAGCTACGTCGTGCCGTTCGACCTGGTCATCAAGCGGACCGGAACCGCCGGCACCGGCAAGCCAACCTACGTCGAGGGCGGACTGCACACCGGCCCGACCGCGACCCCGTCGGCGGAGCCGAGCGACTCCGGTGACCCGACGCCCAGCGCCACGCCTGACGACAGCCCCTCGACCGAGGCGACGTCGACGACCGCTCGGGGCGGCTCCGACAACGATGGCGACCAGGACAGCCGCGACAGTGGGGACACGATGCTGGTCGCGGCCGGAGCCGGCGGGCTCGGCGTACTCATCCTGGGTGGGGCCGCGCTGATCCTCCTGCTCCGCCGCCCGCCGCGGCGGCGCTGAGCCGCCCGGCGGGGTAGTCCGGGACGATCGACACGGGTTACTTGCGAGTAACCGAGCCCGAACGTCCCGGACTACCCCGGCCGCTCAGCGGATCAGCAGGTACGCCGCCACCAGGAGCAGCACGCCGAGGACGGCCAGCCCGGCCGGGAGCACGAGCCCCGGCCGGACGGCGCGCGCGGGCAGGCCGCCCGACGGCGTACGCAGCAGCGTCGGCGCCGCGCCCGGCAGCCGCGGGCCCTGCGGCGCGGGCAGGGTCACCCCGGGTACCGGCTCGACGACGGTAGGAGGCTCGGCCCGGTAGTGGTCGAGGACCACGACATCGCCGGGGTCCCAGCCCTGCGGCAGCCACCCGACCAACCGTCGGCGAAGCTCGCTGACACTCATCCGGGCGGCCGGATCGGTGTCCCGCGCCTCTTCGAGTAGTCGCACCAGCGGCGTCTCGGGCAAGGTCGCGCCGGTGAACGGTGGCTTGTGGGCGAGCAGCATCTCCAAACCGACCGTCGCGGCGGCGTAGGTGTCCTGCTTGGGGTCCGGATCGGCGCCCATCGCCTGTTCGGGCGCCATGTAACCGGGGGTGCCGATCGCCATCGAGGCCGCGGTCAGCCGGGGCTGGTCCAGCGGCGCGGCAATGCCGAAGTCGGAGAGCCGGGCGTACGGCGGGGCGGTGCCCGTCGGTTCGAGGAGGATGTTGGCGGGTTTCACGTCGCGGTGGACGACCCCGGCTGCATGCACCGCCTCCAGCGCGGCCAGCAACTGGTCGAGGATGACCGCCACCCAGTGCTCGGGCAGCGGACCGTTGTCGGCGATCAGCGTCGCCACCGAGCCGCCGCGCAGCAGCGGCATCGTGAAGAGGACGGTGTCGTCCTCCCCCGCCCAGGAGATCGGCGTGACCACGTGCGGATGGTGGATCCGGGTCGCCTGCTCGCGGATGAAGCGCAGCAGTGAGGAGGCATCGGTCTGGCGGAGCAGCTTTGCCGCGCGCACCTGGCCGTCGCGGCGGTCGAGCACCCGCCACACCGACCCCATCCCGCCGTCGGCGATCGGGTCGAGCAGCTCGTACCGCCCGGCGAAGACCTGCCCCACTGACCGCTCCGCGCTAGATCTTGGTGCGGTGGAAGTTCTGGAACGACCGCGACGGCGTCGGGCCGCGCTGGCCCTGGTAGCGCGAGCCGTACTTCGCCGACCCGTAGGGATGCTGGCTCGGCGAGGAGAGTCGGAAAAAGCAGAACTGTCCGATCTTCATGCCCGGGTAGAGCTTGATCGGCAGCGTCGCGACGTTGGCGAGCTCGAGGGTGACGTGGCCGGAGAAGCCCGGGTCGACGAAGCCCGCGGTGGCGTGGGTGAGCAGCCCTAGCCGACCCAGCGAGCTCTTGCCCTCGACCCGCGCGGCGATGTCGTCGGGCAGGCTCACCACCTCGTAGGTCGACCCCAGCACGAACTCTCCGGGGTGCAGGATGAACGGGTCGTCGCCGTCCGGCTCGACCATCCGGGTCAGCTCGGACTGGTCGGCGGCCGGGTCGATGTCGGCGTACTTGTGGTTCTCGAAGACCCGGAAGAACCGGTCGAGACGTACATCGATCGACGACGGTTGCAGCATGGACTCGTCCCAGGGGTCCATGACGATCCGGCTGGCCTCGATTTCGGACAGGATGTCCTTGTCGCTCAGGAGCACGGCGACAACCTACCCGCCCGCGACCGACGCGTGCGCCGTACGCAGAATGGACGTCATGGTCGCAGGCACTCTCATCCCCGGAAGGTTCCACCGTTACGTCGCCCTCGGAGACTCCTTCACCGAGGGCGTCGGCGACCCCGACCCGGCCCGCCCGAACGGAGTGCGCGGCTGGGCCGACCGGGTCGCGGAGACGATGACCGCCCGCGATCCCGAGTTCGGCTACGCCAACCTGGCGATCCGCGGCCGGAAGCTGCGAGCCATCCTGGCCGAGCAGGTCGGACCGGCGATCGCTCTCCGGCCCGACCTGGTCACGCTCTACGCCGGCGCCAACGACATCCTGCGCCCGCGGGTCGACCTCGACGACCTGATGAGGGAGTACGACGACGCCGTCGCTCGCCTGGCCGACACCGGCGCCCAGGTGGTGCTCTTCACCGCCTTCGGCGCCCGCGCCTCGCGCTTCTATGCGCCGTTGCGCGGTCGCTTCGCCTACTACAACGAACTGGTCCGCGAGATCGTCGACCGGCGCGGCGCCACGCTCGTCGACTACTGGCGGATGAGCGCCTACGACGACTGGGGCTACTGGGACCTCGACCGACTGCACATGTCGAGCGCAGGCCACGCCCTGATGGCACGCCAGGTCCTCGACGTACTCGGCGTGCGCCACGATCTGCCGGTTCCGCCACCGCTCGACCGCCCAGTACTGAGCCGTGCCGAGCAGCGTCGCGCCAACTGGGCCTGGACCCGCACGCACGCCGGGCCGTGGGTCAGACGGCGACTGACCGGCCGCAGTTCGGGCGACGGCCTCTCGCCGAAATACCCGGATCTGACGTCCGTTGAGATCTCGGTCGCATCGTGAGGTAGCATCGCGTCGCACTCCTTCGCGGGGTGTCTGCGGATGTAGCTCAGTTGGTAGAGCGCAACCTTCCCAAGGTTGATGTCGCGAGTTCGAGCCTCGTCATCCGCTCC
>Ga0164243_10012443_pt1 | contig 12055 bp, 14 predicted proteins | sample OricompcompostOP_FD_108781 | JGI IMG/M metagenome (GOLD analysis project Ga0164243, IMG submission 108781) | Organic Plus compost microbial communities from Emeryville, California, USA - Original compost - Organic plus compost (OP) | ecosystem: Engineered > Solid waste > Mixed feedstock >...
GCGTCACCGTGACCGCGAAGATCGACGGGGACGCGCTCCTGCTGCGCGTGGCCGACACCGGTCACGGCGTGCCCGACGACGCGCGGCGGCAGGTGTTCGAGCGCGGGTGGACGACCAAACCGGACGGTCACGGCCTCGGGCTGGCTCTGGTCGGTCAGGTCGTGCGGCGCCACGGGGGGACGGTCGACGTGGCTTCCGACGGCGGCGCGGTGTTCACCGTGCGGCTACCGATGCGACGGGAGGCGGTGCGGTGATCCGGGTGCTCGTGGTGGAGGACGATCCGGTCGCCGCCGAGGCGCACCGCACCTACGTGGAACGCCTCACCGGCTTCGGCGTCGCGGCCGTCGTCCACTCCGGAGCCGACGCGCTGCGGTTCTTCGAGCGCGACACAGCCGACCTGGTGCTGCTCGACTTCTACCTGCCGGACACGCACGGCCTCGCGGTGTGCCGCGCGTTGCGCGCGGCGGGCAACCTGGTCGACGTGATCGCCGTGACCTCGGCCCGCGACCTGGCCGTCGTCAAAGCCGCCGTGTCGGTGGGGATCGTGCAGTACCTCATCAAACCGTTCACCTTCGCGTCGCTGCGGGACAAACTGGAGCGCTACGCGCAGTTCCGGGAGAGCTTCGGCGAGGCGGGCGAGGTGCTCGGCCAGTCCGAGGTGGACCGTGCGCTCGCCGCGTTGCGCACGCCGGTCGCCAACGCACTGCCCAAGGGGATGAGCGGGCAGACACTGGACGCCGTGGTCGCGGCGCTGCGAGCGGGTCCGGACGGGTTGTCCGCGGGCGCGGCGGCGGAGGCGACCGGCGTGTCGCGGGTCACCGCGCGTCGTTACCTGGAGTACCTGGCCGACAGCGGCCAGGCACGACGGGAGCCGCGATACGGACGCATCGGGCGTCCGGAGGTTTGGTACCGGGCGCAACCGTGTACGGACGCTACGATCCGCGCATGAGTCAGCCATATCAGCAACAGCAACCGCAGGCGCGTTTCCCGATTCTGCTGTCCACCATGAACGACCTGCCCGGTTACCGGGTCGTGCGGGTCTACGGCGAGGTGTTCGGCCTGACGGTGCGCAGCCGGAACATGTTCTCCAACCTGGGGGCCGGGTTCAAGGCGATGGCCGGCGGTGAGCTCAAGGGACTGTCCAAACTGCTGTCGGACTCGCGTCAGGAGTCCCTGGGGCGCCTGTGTCAGGAGGCGATGGCCTTCGGCGCCAACGCGGTGCTCGGCATGCGTTTCGACTGCAACGAAATCGCGCAGACCGCGAGTGAGATCGCCGCCTACGGCACGGCCGTCTATGTCGTTCCCGAAGGTGCGGACAACGGTGCGCAGCAGGCGGCTGCGCAGGCCGCGCAGCAGCAGTACCAGCAGCCGCAAGGACAGCAGCCGCAGGCCCAGCAGCAAGGCCAGTACCAGCAAGGTTTCCAGCAGCAGTGACCGTGCACCGGCTCCGGTGCGGCCGTGCCGCACCGGAGCCGGAAAAACAATCGTGACATGGGGCGAAAGAGCCGTCACGAAACGATTTTTCGATGATTTGATCTGTGTCATATCGCATGTGCGCTTCCCAGTGCCGCTGTCCGGTTCGTAATGTTTTTGGCGCTCTTGCGGCAACCAGCGATCTGCCCCCGAAGATCGCGGTCGCGAGCCATCGCCGCGCTTGACGGTCCCCCGGCCACGCGGTGGTGCGATGCGAAAGGAAACACCCGACATGGGTCGAAACATCCTCCGCGCGAGCGTGAGCACGGCCGTGTTGGCCGCCGCTGTCGCCGTCCCCGCCGGCACCGCCCTGGCGAGCACCGGGGCCCCCGCCCCCGACGCCGCGGCCGTCGCGCCGTCCACCGTCGCCGGCGACAGCGCGGGCCAGACCGCACTGCGCAACGCCCTCACCCAGCAGGGCAAGCCGTACCAGTGGGGCGCCGCGGGCCCGGACGCCTACGACTGTTCCGGCCTGGTCCAGTGGGCCTTCCAGCAGGCGGGTGTCGAGCTGCCGCACAACTCGCGCGCGCAGTCCACCCTGGGCACCCCCGTCTCCCAGGCGCAGCTGCAGCCCGGCGACCTGGTGTTCTTCTACGAGCCGGTCAGCCACGTGGGCATCTACACCGGTGACGGCAACGTGGTGCACGCCAGCACGTCCGGCCAGCCGGTGAAGATCTCGCCGATCTCGAGCATGCCGTACCACCACGCCAGCCGGATCTGACACCTCGTCCGGCCCTGGGGTCCGTTACCCCCGGCGCCGCGGAGCCCGCCCGGTCACACCTCTCGCTCGGGGTAGGTGCCCGCCGGGCTCCCGGCCGCCGGGGTCCCCGTCACGGCGACGCCGACAACAGCGCCATGAGGACGGCCGCCATCGCGAAGCCCGACACGGACAGGATCGTCTCCAGGACGGTCCAGGTCCGGAGTGTCTGGGCTACGGTGAGGCCGAAGTAGCGCGACACGATCCAGAACCCGCCGTCGTTGACGTGCGAGGCGATGATCGACCCGGCGGAGATCGCCACCACGATCAGTGCCAGCTGGGCCTGCGAGTAGCCCAGTCCGGCCACGCTCGGCGCGATGATGCCGCCGGTGGTCACGATCGCCACCGTCGCCGAGCCCTGCGCGATCCGCAACCCGCAGCTGATCACGTACGCCGCCGCGATCACCGGCAGGCCGCCCGCGCGCAGCGAATCCGCTACCGCGGCGCCGATCCCGGTGGCCGACAGCACGGCACCGAAGAACGCACCCGCGCCGACGACCAGCAGCAGCATCGCCACCGGGCGCAGCGCGGTCGCGGACAGCTCGGACAGTTCCTTTCCGGTCATCCCGCGCCGCGTGCCCAGCAGCCACGTGGCGAGCAGCACGGCGATGGTCAGCGCCACCGCGGGCGTGCCGACGAACGCCGCGATCCCCGACGGGGCGGAGCCGGCGGGTAGCCAGATGCTGCCGAACGTGCCCGCCAGGATCAGCACCAGCGGCACCGCGATGATCGCCGAGACCAGGCGCAACGACGGTGCGGCACCTTCGTCGGCGTCCTCGGCGACGATCATCTCGCGGGGCACCTCGATCTGCATCCGCCTGCCGATCCACGACGGGAACAGCACACCGGAGAGGAACCACGCCGGAATCCCGCACACCGCGCCCATCAGGATGATCCAGCCGAGGTCGACGTGCAGCAGACCCGCGGCCGCGACGGGCCCCGGGTGCGGTGGGATGAACGCGTGCGTCATCGACAGGCCGGCCAGCAGCGGCAGGCAGTACAGCAGCAGTGACCGGCCGCCCTGCCGCGCCGCGACGTAGACCAGCGGCGCCAGCACGAAGATCCCGATGTCGAAGAACACCGGGATGCCGAAGATCAGGCCGGACAGGCCCATCGCCAGCGGTGCCCGTTTCTCGCCGAACGCGCGCAGCAGCGCGCCGGTGAGCACGCGGGCGCCGCCGGAGCGCTCCAGGATCGCACCGAGTAGCGTGCCGAGCCCGATGATCGCGGCGATGTGCCCGAGGATCCCGCCGAAACCCTTTTCCAGCAACGAATCCGACGTCTTCTGGGCGGTGCCGACGATCGTGCCGACCGGCAGGCCCGCGGCGAGCGCGGTGAGCAGTCCGACGACGATCAGCGCGATGAACGGTTCCACCCGGACGCGGATGATCAGGACCAGCAGGACGACGATCGACACCGTCGCGAGCGTGAGCAGCCCACCCGTGGTGTGCTGCAGCCAGTCGATCACGCGGACCTCCTGAGGGAGTGGCCGGCGAGCGCGCCGGTGGGCCTGCCGTCGCGGAGCGCGGCGACGCCGTTGACGAAGACGTGACGGATGCCGGCGGCCTGTTGCCGGGGCTGCTCGAACGTGGCGGTGTCGGCCACCGTGTCCGGGTCGAAGAGCACGAGGTCGGCCGCGTAGCCCGGTTCCACCAGCCCACGGCCGGTCAGCCCCAGCCTGCGCGCGGGCCGCCCGGTCAGGTGCGCGATGCACTCGGTCAGGCCGAGCACGCCGAGTTCGCGCACGTACCGGCCGAGGTAGCGGGGGAAGGTGCCCCACGCGCGCGGGTGCGGCCGGTCGCCGACGAGCAGTCCGTCGCTGCCGCCGGTGTGCGTGCGGTGCCGCATGATCGCGCGGACGTTGTCCTCGTGTCCCACGTGCATCAGGCACGACGTGCCCAGCCGCTCGTCCACGAGGACGTCGAAGAACAGCGACGCGGGCGGCACTCCGGCGCGGCGCGCCGATGCGGCCACCGAGTGCCCGACGAGGTGGGCGTTGCGGGCGTGGCGCACACCGTTGATCTCGATCGCCGCCCAGTCGATCGGCACCCCGTGCGCACCGTCCGATCCGGTCTCCTCGATCTCGGCGCGGATCCGTTCCCGCGTGTCCGCGCGGCGCAGCCGCTCCAGCGTCGCGTGCGCCCCGCCCGCCGCCGCCCAGCTCGGCAGCAGCGCGGACAGGTAGGTCGCACCCGGCAGGTAGGGGTAGCTGTCGAGGGTGATGTCCACGCCGTCGTCGAGCGCGGAATCCAGCAACCGCAGCAACTCCGGCGCCCGGCCCGCGTTGACGGGGAAGTTCAGCGTGGCGTGTGCGAGGTGCAGCGGGCAGCGCGCGCGGCGGCACACCTCCACCATCTCGGCGAACGCCTCCAGCGCACCCGCGCCGTAGCTGCGGTGGTGCGGGCTGTAGTAGCCGCCGCGCGCCCCGACCACCGCGCACAACGCCACCAGCTCGTCGTCATCGGCGTACATGCCCGGTGGGTAGGTCAGACCGGACGACATTCCGGCCGCGCCCTCGTCCATCCCGGCAGCCACCAGCAGCCGCATCCGGTCCACTTCGGACTCCGTGGCGGGACGGTCGTCGAGCCCGACGACGAGCATCCGTACCGTGCCCTGCGGAACGAGGTAGGCGGCGTTGACCGCGATGCCGCGGTCGAGCCGGTCGAGGTACTCGCCGACCGAGCGCCAGTTCCAGTCGAACCCCGGTGGGTCGTCGTTCCAGCCCGCCAGCTGCAAGCGCAACGCGGCCAGTGTGGTGTCGTCGACGGGGGCGTAGGACAGCCCGTCCTGCCCGAGGACCTCGGTCGTGACGCCCTGGGACACCTTCGCCAGGTGGTCCGGCGCCGCCAGCAGCTGCAGATCCGAGTGCGAGTGCATGTCGACGAAGCCGGGCGCGAGCACCAGACCGTCCACATCGATCACCCGCGTGCCGGTGAGCCGGTGGCCGACCTCGGCGATCCGCCCGCCGTCGATCGCGACGTCGGCGCGGCGCAGTGGCGCGCCGGTGCCGTCCGCGATCCGCGCGCCACGCAGGACGAGGTCCATCGCCGGCTCCTAGAAGTAGGTGCGCACGAAATCCACGACGGTGGCGCCGTGGACGACGGGCAGCAACGGCCACTTGTCGAACACGGTGCAGGGATGCGACAGCCCCAGGCCCACCCAGTCGCCGACGCGCAGCGGTGACCCCGCGGGCAGCGCGACGAAGGCGTGCTGGTCGTTGAGCGCGGTCACGCTGTGCCCGGCCAGGGGCTCCGGCGGCGCGCCGGGGCGGCGGTGCCACTGCGGTTCGGGCAGCCCCTCGTCGAACGACGCGTCCCGCTTGCCCAGTGTCAGCAGCGCGAGGTCGTCGGTCGGCCGGGAGGTGACCTGTGCCCACGCCCGCAGCGCCGAACGCAGCGGCGGCGTACCGGGGATGCGCGGAGCCTCGCCCAGCGGCGAGATGCCGCGGTAGAAGCCGTCGTCGTGGGTGAGGTAGGCGCCGCTGCGCAGAACCGGCAGCACGGGCAGGCCGCCCCAGTCCCCGGTGAGCGCGTCGGCGACCTGGTCGAAGTAGGCGCTGCCGCCCGCGGTGACGATCACCTCCGCGAGTCCGGCGAACAGGCCGTGCCGCCCGATCTCGAGCGTCAGCTCCCGCAACCCGCGCAGGTAGTCCGCCACGACCCGACGGGAGTGCGCGCCCGGATCGTGCGCCAGCGCGCCCTCGTAGCCCCCGGTGCCCGCGAGTCGCAGCGCCGGGCTCGCCTGCGCGGCCTCGGCGACCGCCAGGCCGGTCGCCAGATCGCGCACCCCGGTGCGACCGCCGTCCCCGCCCAGCTCGACGAGCACGTCGACCGGACGCGGCGTGCCGCGCAACGCCTCGGTCATGAGCTCGACCGACTCGACCGAGTCGACCCAGCAGCTGAACTCGAAGTCGGGGTGCGCGTTCAGTTCGGCAGCCAGCCAGCGCAGCGCGGCGGGATCCACCAGCTGGTTGGCCAGCAGCACGCGGGACACCCCGAACGCGCGGTAGACGCGCAGCTGGCTCGCGTTCGCGGCCGTGATGGCCCAGGCGCCGTGCTCGGCCTGTCGTGCGAACAGCTGCGGCGCCATCGTCGTCTTGCCGTGCGGCGCCAGCCGCACCCCCGCTCGCGCGCACCACTCGGCCATCGTGCGCAGGTTGTGCTCCAGCGGTTCCGCCTCGATGACGACCACCGGGCCGACGAAGTCGTCGAGGCGCGGCGCGCGCGCGGCCGCCTCGGCGAGGGTCAGCCCCCAGAGCGCGTCGGGAATCGCCTTGAAGCGCCAGTCGAGCCGCTGCGCGGCGAGATCCGCCAGCGCCGCGCGGTCGAGGGTGCAGTCGGACGACGTCATGTCCACCCAGTTGCGTCATGTGCAATCCGCGTTGCACACAGTGAATGCGATAGGTGTAGCATCGCTCCTCGTGACAGGTCAACGGAGCGCGTGTGAGCCAGAGTCTTGACCGGGGCCTGAGCGTGCTGACCGCGCTCGCGGACGGCGCGAGCACGCTCGACGAGCTGGCCGAGCGCCTCGGCGTCCACAAGTCCACGGTGCTGCGACTGCTGCGCACGCTGGAGGCCCGGCACTTCGTGCGGCGCGAGGGCGTGCGGCACTACCTGCTCGGCAGCGCGCTGTTCGACCTCGCCACCCGGGCGCTGGAGTCGCGTGACGTGCGGCGGGCGTCGGCCCCCGCGTTGGCGGCGCTCAACGAGCGCACCGGACACACCGTGCACCTGGCCACCTACGAGGACGGCGAGGTCGTCTACGTCGACAAGTACGAGGGCCGCCACGCGGTGCGCATGTACTCCCGCGTCGGCAAACGGGCACCACTGCACTGCACGGCCGTGGGCAAGGTCCTGGTCGCCGCGCTGCCGCGGGCGCAACGGGAGGACGTGGCGCGCGGGCTGGACTACCCGCGCCTGACCGCCAACACGATCACCACGGCCGAGGACTACCTCGCCGAGCTCGCGGTGGTCGCCGAGCGCGGCTACGCCGTCGACGACGCCGAGCACGAGGACTTCATCCACTGCCTGGCCGCCCCGGTGCGCGGCCCTGGTGGCGTGGTGCTGGCGGCGGTCTCGCTGTCGGTGCCGCGCGTTCTGCTGGATTTCGACGGCTTGCTGGACCTGCTGCCGCAGCTGCGGGCCGCCGCCGAGGACGCGTCCGCCCACAACGGGTGGACACCGGGATAGAGGGAGTTCCACGATGGCCAAGGTTGCGATCACCACAGACAAGGCCCCGAAGCCCGCGGCGAACTACTCGCCCGCCGTGCGCAAGGGCAACATCGTGCAGGTGGCCGGTCAGGTTCCGTTCGACCCGGCGACCGGTGAGATCGTCGGCGCGACGGTGGGGGAGCAGACGCGCCAGGTGTTCGCCAACCTGGAGGCCCTGCTCACCGAGGCGGGCTCGGGCTGGCAGGACGTGGTGATGGTGCGTGCCTACCTCACCGATCGCGAGCACTTCGGGGCGTTCAACGAGGTCTACAACGAGCTGATGCCGCAGCCCTACCCGGCGCGCACGACGGTCTACTGCGGGCTCGCGGCGGGCTTGCTGGTGGAGATCGATCTGCTCGCCGTGCTGGACTGACGCCGGCGGCGGTGGTGACGGGTGCGGCCCGTCACCACCGCGCGGGTCAGCGGGTCGGCGGGTCAGCGGGTCAGGCCACGGGGCCGGTGTACTTCTCGCCGGGCCCCTGACCGGGCGCGTCCGGCACGGCCGAGGCCTCCCGGAAGGCGCGCTGCAGGGACTGCAGGCCGTCGCGCAGCGGAGCGGCGTGCACGCCGAGGTACTCCGCGGCGGCGGTGACCAGGCCGGCCAGCGCGGTGATGAGGCGGCGGGCCTCGTCCAGGTCGCGGTGCGGGCTGGCGTCGGGGTCCTCGTCGGCGAGCCCGAGCCGCTCGGCCGCGGCGGACAACAGCATCACTGCGGCCCGGCTGATGACCTCGACGCTGGGGATGTCCTGCAGGTCGCGGACGGACGGGGAAATATCGCCCGGGTCGGGCGCGTTGGAACCTTCGTCATGCACGTCTGGTACCCTTCCACGTGCGACCAGTCCCCGAGGAATCGGGGGCGGCAAGTGGAGCCCCGCTCCCACCCGAGTCGCCGCACGAGGCGGCCGGGTCCGGTCCCGCCACCGGCAGCAGGCCGGTGGCGGCGGAACGTCCGGCGTCGCCGTCGGACGTGATCGGAAAGCAGGGCCCCGCATCCCGGGCAGGCGTGCCAGGGACGGGGCCCGTGGTATGTGGGCACCAGGTCGAGCAGCTAGACAATGGAACTCGGACCAAGGAGGCCACATCAGCTCCGAGACACGCATCAACGAACGCATCCGCGTTCCCGAGGTCCGGCTCGTCGGACCGAACGGGGAGCAGGTCGGGATCGTCCGGATCGAGGATGCGCTCAGGCTCGCCCAGGAAGCGGATCTCGACCTCGTCGAGGTCGCCCCGCAGGCGCGCCCGCCGGTCTGCAAGCTCATGGACTTCGGCAAGTTCAAGTACGAGAGCGCGCAGAAGGCCCGCGAGTCACGCCGTAACCAGCAGCTCACCGTCATCAAAGAGCAGAAGCTGCGCCCGAAGATCGACCAGCACGACTACGAGACGAAGAAGGGGCACGTGTCCCGCTTCCTCGCCGCGGGGAACAAGGTCAAGGTGACCATCATGTTCCGCGGTCGTGAGCAGTCGAGGCCGGAGCTGGGTTTCCGGCTGCTGCAGAAGCTCTCCGAGGACGTGGCCGAGCTCGGTTACGTGGAGGCGTCCCCGAAGCAGGACGGCCGCAACATGATCATGGTGCTGGCGCCGCACAAGAACGCCAAACCGAAGCAGAAGGCCGCCAAGGAACCCGCCGACTCCTGACGGGTTCCGCGACCGACGCAGTTCGCAGCACACCGGATCTCCGGTGTGCTGCACCATGAAAGAGAGCACTCAATGCCGAAGATGAAGACGCACAGCGGGACCTCGAAGCGGATTCGGGTCACCGGCTCCGGCAAGCTTCGCCGTCAGAAGGCGGGTCGCCGCCACCTGATGGAGAAGAAGTCCAGCCGGGTCACCCGCCGCCTGGAGGGCACCGGCGAGGTCGCGAAGAACGACGTCGGCCGGGTCAAGCGCCTCCTCGGCCGCTGAAGCCCTCCCTCTTCCGCCGTAAACCCCGGGGCGCCGACCGCGCCCCCTGAGATCGACAGGACGGACCCGTGGCACGCGTCAAGCGGGCGGTCAACGCCCAGAAGAAGCGTCGCGCAACTCTCGAACTGGCCAGCGGATACCGCGGCCAGCGCTCGCGGCTGTACCGCAAGGCGAAGGAGCAGATGCTCCACTCGCTCAACTACGCCTACCGGGACCGCCGTGCCCGCAAGGGTGACTTCCGCCAGCTGTGGATCACCCGCATCAACGCGGCCGCGCGGCAGAACGGCGTGACCTACAACCGGTTCATCCAGGGCCTCAAGGCCGCCGGTGTCGAGGTCGACCGCAAGATCCTCGCCGATCTCGCTGTCAACGACCCCGCGGCGTTCACCGCGCTGGCCGAGCTGGCCAAGCAGAACGTGACGACCGGGCCGAGCGACGAGAAGAAGTCGGCCTGAGCGAGCACACCGATCTGACCCGGCCCGGGGCGGATCCGTTCACCGAACGGACCCCCCGGGTCGTTGCTGCGCGGCGCCTGACCCGGCGGGCCGAGCGCGACAAGACCGGCCGGTTCCTCGCCGAGGGCGCCAACGCCGTGGGCGCGGCCCTGGCACGCGATCCCGGCGCGGTGCACGAGCTGTTCGTCACCGCCCGCGCCGCCCAGGCCCATCCGGACCTGGTCACCGCCGCCCGCGAGGCGGGAGCCCGGATCTCGCCGATCACCGACCGCGCCGCCGCCGGGTTGTCGGAAACCGTGACCCCGCAAGGCATCGTCGCGGTGTGCTCGCTGCTCGACCGTCCGCTGGACGGTCTGTTCGAGCGCACCGCGCGGCTGGTGGCCGTGCTGGCCGACGTCGCCGATCCCGGCAACGCGGGCACCGTCATCCGGGTCGCCGACGCCGCGGGCGCCGACGCGGTGATCCTCGCGGGCGACAGCGTCGACCCGCACAACGGCAAATGCGTCCGCGCCTCGGCGGGCAGCCTGTTCCACCTCCCGCTCGCGCGGGTGCGCGACACGGCCGCGGCGCTGCGGGCCTGCCGCGCCGCGGGCCTGCGCCTGCTCGGTGCGCACGGCTACGCCGATACCGAACTGGGCGAGATCGGGCCCGCCGACGCCGCCGCGCCCACCGCGTGGGTTTTCGGCAACGAGGCCCACGGGCTGGCCCCCGCCGTGCTCGACGCGGTGGACCTGCCGGTGCGGATTCCGCTCTACGGCGCGGCGGAGAGTCTCAACCTGGCCACGGCGGCGGCCGTGTGCCTCTACACCAGCGCGATGGCGGCCCGTCGTCCGGCCGGGTGAGGCGCCGGTCCCGGATCGCGATCGCCTAGAATCCACCGGTAATCGTCACGGGTGCGTGCCGCACGGCGCATCCCGTCCAGCGGACACCGAGGAGTTATGTCCGGAGCCACCGAGAAGCAGGACCTGACCCCGGCCGAGGCCACCTCGCCCGAGACACTGGGGGCGGCGGTGAAGCACGCCGAAGCCGAGTTCCAGGCCGCGGGCGACCTCGACGCGCTGGCCGCGGTGAAACCCGCGCACCTGGGCGACCACTCGCCGCTCATGCTCGCGCGCCGCGCCATCGGCTCCCTGCCCAAGCAGGAGAAGGCCGAGGTCGGCAAGCGCGTCAACGAGGCGCGGCAGGCCATCCAGTCCGCGTTCGACACCCGGCGCGCCGCGCTCGTGGCCGAGCGGGACGAGCGGGTCCTGCGCGAGGAGGCGGTCGACGTCACGCTGCCGTGGGACCGCATCCCACGGGGCGCGCGCCACCCGCTCACCACGGTCAGCGAGCGCATCGCCGACGTCTTCGTCGCCATGGGCTGGGAGGTCGCCGAGGGCCCCGAGCTCGAGGCGGAGTGGTTCAACTTCGATGCGTTGAACTTCGCCAAGGACCACCCGGCGCGGCAGATGCAGGACACCTTCTACGCCGGTGAAGCCGGCTCCGGTCTGGTGCTGCGCACGCACACCTCGCCGGTCCAGGCGCGCACGTTGCTGCACCGCGACCTGCCGGTGTACGTGGTCTGCCCGGGCCGCACCTACCGCACCGACGAGCTGGACGCCACTCACACGCCGGTGTTCTCCCAGGTCGAGGGTCTCGCGGTGGACAAGGGCATCACCATGGCCCACCTCAAGGGCACCCTGGACGCGTTCGCGCGCGCCATGTTCGGTGAGAAGTCGAAGACCCGTCTGCGTCCGCACTTCTTCCCGTTCACCGAGCCGTCCGCCGAGGTGGACGTGTGGTTCGAGGAGAAGGCAGGCGGGCCCGGCTGGGTCGAGTGGGGCGGCTGCGGCATGGTGCACCCGAACGTGCTCCGTGCCTGCGGGGTGGACCCGGACGTCTACTCCGGATTCGCGTTCGGCATGGGCATCGAGCGGACCCTGCAGTTCCGCAACGGCATCCCCGACATGCGCGACATCGTCGAGGGCGATGTCCGCTTCACCCTTCCCTTCGGAACGGAGGCCTGAGTGCGAGTCCCCGTCAGCTGGTTGCTCGAGCACCTGGAAGCCGGCGAGGTCGGACCGCAGGAGCTGGCCGATGCGTTCGTCCGGATCGGTGTCGAGGTCGACGAGGTCCGCTCGCTCGACGAGGTCTCCGGTCCGCTCGTGATCGGACGGGTCGCCGAGATCGAGGAGCTCACCGGGTTCAAGAAGCCGATCCGCTACTGCCGGGTCGACGTCGGTGAGGAACCGGGCGACACCGACGACACCGACACCGAC
>Ga0164243_10012444_pt1 | contig 12055 bp, 11 predicted proteins | sample OricompcompostOP_FD_108781 | JGI IMG/M metagenome (GOLD analysis project Ga0164243, IMG submission 108781) | Organic Plus compost microbial communities from Emeryville, California, USA - Original compost - Organic plus compost (OP) | ecosystem: Engineered > Solid waste > Mixed feedstock >...
ACCGCGACGACGCCTTTCCATCCGCCGGTGCGGCCGGACAGGATCAGCACGCGCGCATCGGGATGCGCTGACGCCGCGGGCAGGGCGCCGATGCTCGACCAGTCGGCGTTGCGCCAGCTCATCGGCCGCTCTTCGAACGCAAAGAGCGCGGCGCGGGCGGCGACCGGCAACAGGAACAGAATGAAGAGGGCGATGATCACTATTTTGCGGCGGGATCGGCGAGGCGGGACGGACGATGGCGGCATGGTCTTCAGATAGGTGTGGCGTTGCGGCTGAACAATGGCACGCATACTGAGCTTGCGAGGAATTAATGTCGCTCTATCCGCTCATTCCCGCGAGAGCGGGAATCCAGGACTTGGCTCTGGGTCCCCGCTTTCGCGGGGACGAACGGATCCGACTAATCACACACGATGTCGCTACGCAGGCGGTCGGCTCCCTCTCCCCTATGGGGAGAGGGTTGGGGTGAGGGGTCGCACCTCAGCGTTGTCTGTAATCCCTCACCCGGCATACTGCGTATGCCGACCTCTCCCGATGGGAGAGGTGAAGCAAGGATTAGCGCACGACATTGCCGCGCACGGTCAGCTGCGTGTATTTGCCGACGCCGTCCTTGGTCATGTCGCCGGTGACACGCTTGTCCCATTCCATGCCGATCACCGCGCCGTCCTTTGCCTCGGCGATCAGATTGTCGACGATCATCGCTGTGCCGGCACCCTGTGCAACCGTGACGGCGATGGCGACGCCCGTCTTGCGCAGGACATTGTTGCTGACGACCACGTCGCGCAGATAGGGGCCATAGCCGATCGAGGCGCCGATCATTGGCGCGCTGTCGACGACATTGCCGGTGACGACACTATCAGCTTCAATCATGATACCGACGCCGCTGCCTTGCTTGTCAGGCCCGAGATTGCGCACAACATTGCCGGTGACGGTGGCGACCCGGCCACCATCGCTAAAGTTGGTGACAGAGATTCCCGCTGCTGCGCCATCAATGGTGTTGTTGGCGATCACCGCGCCTTCAAACGAAAATTCCGAATAGATCGCAACTTCACCCAGCCGCGTGCAGATATTGTTCGTGATCTGGACGTTGCTCGCCGAATTGCCGCGGATAGCGGAAAACGCCGCCTTGTCGATGCGATTGCCGCGCACCATGACATTGCCGGCACGATAGACATTGATGGCATTGCCGAATGGACCATCGCCGCCGGAATCAGCGCGCGTTTCAAGAATGCGATTGTCGATGACTTGTGTGCCGTCGTCGCCGGGAGATGATCGCCAAACCAGAATGCCGTTATTTCCAGTGCGGCGGATAGCATTGCCGGAAATGATCAGGCCGGCGGAGTCATTGGCGAAGATCGCAGCATCCGCTGTGTCGTTGAAGCTGCAATCTGCAACCCGGCCTCCGATCCTGTCCAGCACCAGCGCGCTGCGGCCCGCACTGTTGATCTCGCAATTGCTGATACGGAGGCCGTTGCATTGAATGAGATGCACCAGCGAGCGGCCTTCCGGCGGACGGCGCTTGCCGCCGTCGATGACGAGGTCGGTGAGATCGATATTGTCGGCGCCCTGCGCGGCGAACAGCGAGGTGTCGCGGCTCAGTATCAGCCGCGTGAGGCCGCGCGCGCCGCGCAATTTGGCATTGGCGGGAAGGCGCAATTGGCCGCAGCGATATTCGCCGGCGGGCAGCACCAGCGTCGTGCGCTCGCGCGCGGCGCGATCGATCGCGCGTTGCAGCAGCATGGTCTGTTCGTCCGGTGCGCCGGGACGAAGGCCAAGATCGCCGGCATCGATGCCGAAGCCGATGTTCGGTGTCGTTTGCGCCTGTGCCTGCGCGGCGATCATGGTGGCGGCGCCCGTTGCAGCGGCGGCGACGAATGTTCGGCGGCTCATGGTCATTTCAGGGCCTCAAGGGAGGTTATTGGCGCGGCACGCTATTGGCGCGGCCTTGCAGCTTTGATCATCGTGTCGGCAATCGCGCGCGCGGCCACGAGCAGATTGTCCATGCTGCGCGGCGAACGCGGCTTTTCCGTGCTGTCGAGAAGGGGCACATGTACGAATGCCGCGCGGCTTAAGCCACCGCGCTCGGTGGCGGCGAGCGCATGCCAATAAAGATAATTGCAAAGATAATCGCCGGCATTGACCGACAGCCGCGCCGATAGCGGGCCGGATTTTGCGGCGCGCAGCAATGCCATTTTCGGTGCGCGGATTGGCATCATCATGCGCGCGTCGTCGCTGATGCGGCGGGTGGCGGGGACGATGCCGGCCGCATCAGGAAAGCGGCAGATGCGGTTGCGCGCCTGCGTCTCGACCCGCAAGCCGCGCGAGCGGGTGGCAAGGCCGAACATCAAGAGCGCCTGCGGCTTCACCTTGACAAGAAGGCGGGGCAGGTCGCGATCAACGGCGGCGTAAGTCGTGCGGAAGGTGTGGATGGTGACGCTGACGCCATCCTCTTTGCGCAGGGCGCGGGCCAGAGCGCGGATCAGCGGCCCGGTCGGATTGACGGGCGCGCCGGGAAACGGGCCAAAGCCAGTGATAAGAATGCGAACGTCGCTGGTCTTGCGGGCCATCACAGGCCCATCGCCGCGGCGATATCATCGACCGCCAGCATCGGCGACAGCGTGCCGGCGGCGACGGCTTTCTCCAGTTTCGGCAGCCGGCCTTTCAGTTCAGGATCGGAGCGCAGCTTGGCGAACAGGCGTTCTTCCAGCATCGACCACATCCAGGTGACCTGCTGCTGCTTGCGCTTGTCGGCGAAGGCGCCGCTCGCCGTCATCGCCTCGCGGAAATCACACACGGTCTGCCACACCTCTTCAAGGCCCATGCCGGTCAGCGCCGAATAGGTCAAAACCTTCGGCGACCAATGCGCGCTCGCGGGCTTGAGGATATGCAACGCCGCGCGATATTCCGCCGCCGCGCGCTGCGCGCGGGCGATGTTGTCGCCATCGGCCTTGTTGACGGCGATCATGTCGGCGAGTTCGACCACGCCTTTCTTGATGCCCTGCAATTCATCGCCGGCGCCGGGCAGCATCAACACCAGAAACACATCGGTCATGCCGGCGACAGCGGTTTCCGACTGGCCGATACCGACGGTCTCGACCAGGATCACGTCATATCCGGCGGCCTCGCACAGCAGCATGGTCTCGCGGGTCTTGGCGGCGACGCCGCCGAGCGTGCCGGAGGACGGGGAGGGGCGGATGAAGGCGTTGTCGTCACCCGACAATTTTTCCATCCGGGTCTTGTCGCCGAGGATCGAGCCGCCGGTGCGCGTCGAGGAGGGATCGACCGCCAGCACCGCGACCTTGTGGCCTTTCGCGGTGAGAAAGCTGCCGAGCGCATCGATCGTCGTGGACTTGCCGACACCGGGCGAGCCGGTGATGCCGATGCGGATCGCCTTGCCGGTCTGCGGCAACAGCTCCTGCACGAGATGATGCGCCTGCCGACGATGATCCTCGCGCTTGCTTTCGATCAAGGTAATGGCGCGCGCCAGCGTCGCGCGGTCGCCGGTGACGATGCGGGCGGCGAGATCGGCGGCGGGCGGCACGCGGTTTGTCATGCGACGGGCAGACGACGATGACGGGTCATTCCGCCGCTTTCCCGTAGCCCAGCCGGGCGTTGAGCTTGCCGATCAATTCCTCGGCGGCATCGGCGATCACCGTGCCGGGCGGGAAGATCGCTTCGGCGCCGGCGGCTTTCACCGCATCCCAATCCTGCGGCGGCACGACGCCGCCGACAACGATCATGATGTCGCCGCGGCCCTGCTTTTCCAGTTCGGTTTTCAGCTCCGGCACAGCGGTAAGATGCGCGGCGGCGAGCGAGGACACACCGACGATATGCACGTCATTCTCGATCGCCTGACGCGCGGCTTCGGCGGGCGTCGCAAACAGCGGACCGATATCGACGTCGAAGCCAAGATCGGCGAAAGCCGAGGCGATGACTTTCTGGCCGCGATCATGGCCGTCCTGTCCGATCTTGGCGACCAGAATGCGCGGGCGCCGGCCTTCATCGCTCTCGAATTGCGTAACGAGTTTCTGCACCTGCTCGACGCTGTCGGACATGGTTCCGACCTCCCGTTTATAGACGCCGGAAATTGCCTTGATCTCGGCGCGATGGCGGCCGAAGGCCTTTTCCAGGGCCGAGGACATTTCGCCGACCGTAGCCCTCGCACGCGCCGCATCGACGGCGAGCGCGAGGAGATTGCCGCCCTGCGTCGCGCCATTCGTGAGCGCGGTGAGCGCCGCTTCCACCGCCTTCGGGTCACGCTCCTTTTTCAGGCGCGCCAGCTTGTCGATCTGCAGCGTTCTGACTGCCGAATTATCCACTTTAAGAACATCAATCGGCGCTTCAGAACTTGGCTTGTACTTGTTGACGCCAATGACCGATTGCACGCCGGCATCGATCCGCGCCTGCGTCCTTGCGGCGGCTTCTTCAATGCGCAGTTTCGGGATCGACGCTTCGATCGCCTTGGCCATGCCGCCCAGCGCCTCGACCTCCTGAATGTGGCTCCAGGCTTTCGCGGCAAGCTCCGCAGTCAGCCGCTCGACATAGAACGAGCCGCCCCACGGATCGATGATGCGGGTGGTGCCCGATTCCTGTTGCAGCACGATCTGGGTGTTGCGGGCGATGCGGGCAGAGAAGTCGGTCGGCAAGGCCAGCGCTTCATCCAGCGCATTGGTATGCAGCGATTGCGTATGGCCCTGCGTTGCCGCCATCGCCTCGATCATCGTGCGCGAGACATTGTTGAACACATCCTGCGCCGCCAGCGACCAGCCCGAGGTCTGGCAATGCGTGCGCAGCGACAGCGAGCGCGGGTCCTGCGGGGCGAAGTCCTTCATCAGCTTGGCCCAAAGAAGACGCGCGGCGCGCAGCTTGGCGACCTCCATGAAGAAGTTCATGCCGATCGCCCAGAAGAACGACAGGCGCGGTGCGAATTTATCGATCGGGATGCCGGCGGCGATGCCGGCGCGCACATATTCGACGCCATCGGCGAGCGTATAGGCGAGTTCGAGATCCTGTGTCGCCCCGGCTTCCTGCATGTGATAGCCGGAGATCGAGATCGAATTGAACTTCGGCATATTCGCCGAGGTGTAGCTGAAGATGTCGGAGATAATGCGCAGCGATGGTGCGGGCGGATAGATGTAGGTGTTGCGCACCATGAATTCTTTCAGAATGTCATTCTGAATGGTGCCGGCAAGCTTTTGCGGCGGCACGCCCTGTTCTTCCGCCGCGATGATGTAGAGCGCCAGCACCGGCAGCACCGCGCCATTCATCGTCATCGACACCGTCATCTGGTCGAGCGGAATGCCGGAGAACAGCGTGCGCATGTCATAGATGGAATCGATCGCAACGCCGGCCATGCCGACATCGCCCGACACGCGCGGATGATCGGAATCATAACCGCGATGGGTGGCAAGATCGAAAGCGACCGAAAGGCCTTTCTGTCCGGCAGCGAGATTGCGCCGATAAAAGGCGTTGGAATCTTCTGCCGTGGAGAAGCCGGCATATTGCCGGATCGTCCAGGGCTGGTTGATATACATGGTCGGGTAGGGGCCGCGCAGATAGGGCGCGATGCCGGGATAGGTATCAAGGAAATCGAGGCCGGCGACATCGTCGGCGCCATAGACCGGCTTCACCGCAATGCCTTCGGGCGTGAGCCACGGTGCGGCGTCGTCGCGTGCGACATGCGCCGACGGCGTGGCCGCAAAATCGATCCGGCTGAAATCGGGTATCCGGGTCATTGTTTTTTCTTTTTGTTGATTGCGATGCGGCGCTCTAACTCGTCTGAGATATCTTGAATCTCGCAAATATTGAGGTGCCTGTCTGCTCCAGGATCGGAGCGTAAAAACCCTTCGGTCTTTCTCCCAATCATCGCTCCAGCAAAAAGAAGATCGAGCCAACTTCCCGATCCGCCGCGTAAAGCGGCCATAAAACGATATGCGCGAGGATGGCGGATTGGCCCACGTGTGCGCACAATTGGGGAGAATACCCAACCGGCCAAAGTCCGCTTTTCATTGGTGTCATATTTATCCCAAGCGTCTTCGAGCCGCGCCGCAAGTTCCGCGTCAGTGAGTTTCGCAAGGTCAGAGCGCAGGTTCATTGGTAGCGCCATGTTTGCTGCCTAGGAGCTCTTTTCCGCAATCATATCATAGATGCCTTGCAGCGTCGCAGGCACGTCGCAGCCGGCATAGATAAAGTGCGTAATGCCAGCATCGGCCAGGCCATCCGGGTGGCTTGCCAGATAGATGGCGCGTGCGCCGGCGGCCGACAAGGCTTGCGCGGCGCTTGCGGCCTCCTGCGCATAAACCTCGTCGGAGGAACACAGGCAGGCGATGGATGCGCCGGATGCTTTGAAATCGGCGGCGAGGTCGTCACCAGAAAGCTCCACCGCCTCGATGCCGCCGGCTTCGAACAAACTGCGGGCAAAGGTGAGGCGGGCGACGGTATCGGACGGCTTGCCGAGTGCGGCGAGAAACACCTTCGGCCGTGTGCCTTTGTCGTTCAGCATCGCGTCGGAGGCATCGCGGAGTTTTTCGTACGGCGCGGCGAGACGGATGGTGGGGAGGGCGATGAAGCCGGACTGTTCGCTCCCGCTTTCTGGGGGAGGTGAAGAAGCCGGCATGAGCACATTGACCTGCGCTTCCGTCAGATTGGGAAACGCGCTCGTGCCGGTCAGCGGGTCCTTGCGCGTGGCGATGGCGCGCATCCGCGCCTTCCGGGTTTCAGCAACTTTGTTCTGCAGCCATCCCGAAGCCAGCGCCGCCGTGATGCCGCCGGCCTTTTCGATCTCCTGAAACAATTGCCACGCCGCGCGGCAAAGCTCATCGGTCAGAGCCTCGATGCCGCCAGAGCCGGCGGCAGGGTCTTCGACCTTGGCGAGATTGGCTTCTTCCAGCAGAACGAGCTGGATGTTGCGCGCGACCCGTCGCGCGAATGCATCCGGCAAGCCGAGCGCGGATGTGAAGGGCAGCACCGTCACCGCATTGGCGCCGCCAAGGCCGGCGGCGAAAGCTGAGATCGTTACTCGCAGCATGTTCACGTAAGGATCGCGCCGCGTCATCATCCGCCAAGCTGTTTCGGCGGCGATAAAGGCGGGCGCGGGCGCAAGATCAGCCGCGCTTTCGATATGCGACCACAGCTTCCGCAGCGCGCGGAATTTTGCCATCGTCATGAACTGATCGGCATCGGCGGCGAGGCGAAAGAAGATCATCCGGCGCGCCGTGTCATGTGAGAGGCCCGAAGCTTCCAGCGCGCGCCAATAGGCGACGGCGGTGCTCAGCGCATAAGCCAGCTCCTCGACCTCCGATCCGCCGGCATTGTGAATGAGCCGCGCATCGGCGGCCGCGAACGGTCCGCGAAAGCCTTCATCGGCCAGCGTGCGCGTCATCCTTGCGAATAGCGGCGCGATGTCGTTCCAGGGCGCTGCCGCAGACGAGCCCGCCGCCATCAGGCCGATTGGATCAAAGCCGATGCGCAGATCGCAAGCCTCCGGCGCAAGGCCGCGCTGCCTCACGATGGCAGCAACATGCGCCGGCACATCCTTGGCGTCGCGTGTCAGCTGAAATTCGATCGGCGCGCCGGCATCGAGATAGATGCCGTCGAGAATGCGGGCCAGGCCATCGGCCGAGGTGTCGATGCCGAAGCCCTGCGCGCCGACCGAGCCGGGGCAGACCAGCACGAGACCATTGGCGCCGTTCTGCAGATCGTCCAGCGCCTGCAGGTTGGCCTGTTTCGGATCGGGATGATCGACCCGCATCATCACCTGCCACGGCGTCGCGGGTGCGCGGCCGGGGAGAGCCGTCGCATCGGCCTTGCGCGGGTACAGCGGCGCGATCGTCAGGCCGTCATAGGTTTTCGAGACCAGCTTCTTCTCAAAGGACACGCCCTTGAGCACGCCTTCCACAAGCGTGAGCCATTGCTCGCGGCTGGCCTTGGGAAATTCCGAGGCGAGGGGCAGGTCGGGCGCGTGGTCGGTTTTGGGCTGCGATGTCATGACGCGTAAAATGCCATGTCTCGCCGCCGAGCCAAAGCGTCTCTTTCGTAGCAGTGGACGCCGTTAAGCCAGGGATCGCTCGGTCAGCCGCTCGATACCGCGCTGATCGAGGCGGCCGAGCGCCTCGCGCAGCGACCGGCCGGCGATAACGGCGTCGGGAGCGATCTCGACCAGCGGCACCAGCACGAAGGCGCGCTCCAGCAAGCGCGGATGCGGCAATGTCAGGTCGGGGTCGTCGCGGACCTCCTCGCCATAGGTGAGGAGATCGATGTCCAGGCTGCGCGGTCCCCAGCGCTCCTCGGTGTGGCGGTTGCGGCCGAAGGCGCGTTCGATCTCGTGCGCGCGGTCAAGGAGGCCAACCGGCGATAGCGCGGTGTCGATGATGATGCAGACATTGATGAAGGCGGGCTGATCGGTCTTGCCCCAGGGCGGGGTCTGGTAATCGGACGAGCGCGCGATCAGCCGGATGTGATCGCCATCGCAAAATTGCGCGATGGCACGGGCGATGGTCTCACGCGCATCGCCGACATTGCCTCCGAATGCGACGAATGCCCGGGTCATGTCACTGTTTCCGTTCGCGGGTGATGATGACGCCAACATCGTCGAAAGTGGCGGCGATTGGCGCGTGCGGCTTGTGCACGGTCAGGCGCACTTTCTTGATCGGCGGAAATTTCTCGAGCAGCGCATCAATGACGGCGCCGGCGGCGGCTTCGATCAGCCGGAAGCGTTCGGTGCAGAAGGCCTCGCTGGCAACCTCAGTGATCGTGCCATAGGACACGGTATGCGTGAGGCGGTCGGAGCGAGAGGCCTGGCCGAGATCGATATCGATCAGGAGGTCGAGCTTGAAGGTCTGACCGACCTTGGCCTCATGCGGCATCACGCCGTGATAGGCGTGCAGCGCGAGGCCGGTGATGAAGATATGGTCGGTGGTCTTGCTCATGCGCTCTTGCTCACGATGCGTCCCTGATCGCTTCGGCGACGCGCAACGCCTGCAAGGTGTCGGCGACGTCGTGGGTGCGGACGATGCTGGCGCCGGCCTGCACCGCGATCAGGTTGGCGGCAATTGAACCGCCAAGACGCTGATGTGGTTCCGATGGTACCACCGAGGCGATGAACCTTTTGCGCGACAGGCCGATCAGGATCGGCAGGCCAAAATGGGCAAAGGCGTCCAGCTCGCGGATCGCAATCATGCTTTGCGCCGGCACCTTGCCGAAGCCGATGCCGGGATCGAGCACGATACGCTCGCGGCGGATGCCGGCCTTGTCGGCGATGGCGAGGGAGCGCTCAAAGAAGGCCTGTATATCGGCGATGATGTCGATGGCGGGATCGGCCTTGTCGCGATTATGCATCACGATCACCGGCACATCATGCCGGGCAATGACGCCGGCCATGTCGGCATCACGCTGCAGGCCCCAGACATCATTAGCGATGGCGGCGCCTTGTCGAAGCGCCCAGTCCGCCACCTCGGCCTTCATGGTATCGATCGAGACCGGCGTGCCGAGCGCGACAACGCCGGCCAACACCGGCGCAAGCCGCTCCTTTTCCATCTCAGCCGTCACCGGCGCCTGTCCGCCATAGGGCCGGGTGGACTCGGCGCCGATATCGATGATGTCGGCGCCTTCCTCGATCATGCGCTTTGCATGGGCGAGGGCGATCCACGGATCGACGAAGCGTCCACCATCGGAAAAGGAATCCGGTGTCAGGTTCAGAATGCCCATCACCGCCGCGCGTTTGGGCGACAGCAGGCGATCGAGCAGCGGCATTGTTGCGGCGTCGGCGGAAGGAGCGGTCATGACCGGAGGCTTGTAGCAGAGATCGATCAGCGGGTCGCGATCAGGAACGGCGGCGCGGTCAGTAGGAGATTTTCTGGGGCAGCTTCCGGGCCGCCTCGACCCAGCGGCCGACGGCCTTTTCGGTCGGCACCAGGCGCACCAGCTTCAGCTTGTCATTCTTCTCGCGCATCGCCGCCGCCAGCTTTTGCGGATTGCGATATTTCAGTTCGCGCACGGTATCGACGCCGACATGGCAGAGAAGTTCGGCATAGCCTTCGCCGAGGCCCTTGACGCGCAGCTTGTCAGCAAGATTGGCGAAGCGAAGAAGACGCGCCTGATCGATGCCCGTCTTGACGGACAGCTCCTTGCGACCCTTCGGGCTCTTGGCGATTTCCAAGAGCTTGTCGGATGTGCGGATGCCTGCCGATTTCAGGCTCTCGATCACGTCCGGACTGAGACCATCCAGATTTTTCAGCGATTTTGACAAGGCGCGATCCCCGGATTGATCAGGCGAATTGCGAGAGGCCGGGAATTTCCCCCACGAGCTCGGCGACCTTGTCTTCGCCGACCTTCTCGCGCGCAAAGCCGAGCAACGTGCGCGCCACGCCCTGAACCTCGCCCATGCCGAGGCCAAGCCCCATCAATTGCGTGCCGACGCCCATGATACCGCCAAACATGCCACCGGAAGGGGCCGCAGCCGCTGCTTCAGCGGCGCCAGGCATGGCGTCGAGCAAGGGCTGGATTTTATCGGCGGGTGCTTCCTTGATCAGGAAAGCGAGAATGATACCGACAGCCTTCTCGGCAACATCGCGATCAATGCCGAGTTCGGCGACAAGTCGCTCGACAAGTTCGTTCATTTGTTTGGCCCCCTCCCGCACTTCGGCGGGTACGAGGGCATTGATAAAGCAATTGGGCCGAAAGGAAATATGTCCGCTGACAAATATGCAACGGTGTGACACCGTAGCAACGTTCGGTGAAACACATCTTTCATTAAGCTGATCGCAAAGACGTGATGCGTATCACAGCCGCCTGCGGCTATTGAAACAAATGCCATCGATTTCAAGGCGCCTATACGAGGACTGCAATGGCGAAGTCGACGACCCGGACAACGCAATCGGCGGACCAGCCTGAGGCTGAAGCCAAGACAGCGGCAGCGCCTGATGCGAAGCCAAAGGCGGCAACCAAGACGCCGCGCAAACGTGCGTCCAAAACAGCTGCTGCCAAACCTGCTGCTGCCAAAACCGCTGCTACAACGCCCGCCGCAACGCCGCCCGCTGCAGCCGAGCCGCTGGAATTGCCCGGCACGATCTTCGTCGGTGAAAGCGTCAAGCCGGAGCGGCTGACGCTTGCGCTTGCCAATCGGCATGGCCTTGCAACCGGCGCAACCGGCACCGGCAAGACTGTGACATTACAAGTGCTTGCGGAAGGCTTCTCGCGTCATGGCGTGCCGGTCTTTGCTGCCGACATCAAGGGCGACCTGTCCGGCATTTCCGAGCCGGGCGAAGCCAAGCCGGCTCTGGTCGAGCGCGCCAAGAACATGGGCCTCGATTACCAGCCCGATCAGTTTCCAACCATCTTCTGGGACATTTTCGGCGAGCAGGGCCATCCGATCCGCGCCACCGTCACCGAGATGGGGCCATTGTTGATCGCGCGGATGCTCGATCTCAATGACGTGCAGGAGGGCGTGCTCAACATCGCCTTCAAGATTGCCGATGATGCGGGCCTGCCGCTGCTAGACTTCAAGGATCTGCGCGCGATCCTCGATGCCATTGCTCCGTTCGGCAGCCAGCGCGAGGCCGAGGAGGGCTCCGGCAATCCGATCGTTGATCAGATCAAGCAAGGGGTGGCCAAATACGGCAATGTCACCAAGCAGACGGTCGGCACCATCCAGCGCGCGCTGCTGGTGCTGGAAAATCAGGGCGGGGAGAAATTCTTCGGCGAGCCAGCGCTCGACCTGAAGGACTTCATGCGCACCGACCGCGACGGCCGTGGCTATGTCAGTATTCTCGCCGCCGACAAGCTGATGACCAATCCGCGGCTTTATGCAACCTTCCTGTTATGGCTGCTGTCGGAATTGTTCGAGCAATTGCCGGAGGTGGGCGATCCCGACAAACCGAAGCTGGTGTTCTTCTTCGACGAAGCGCATCTGCTCTTTGACGACGCGCCGAAGGCGCTGCTCGACAAGATCGAGCAGGTCGTGAGGTTGGTGCGCTCGAAGGGCGTCGGCGTCTATTTCGTCACGCAGAACCCGCTCGACGTGCCGGACAAGGTGCTGGCGCAGCTCGGCAACCGCGTGCAG
>Ga0164243_10012445_pt1 | contig 12053 bp, 1 predicted proteins | sample OricompcompostOP_FD_108781 | JGI IMG/M metagenome (GOLD analysis project Ga0164243, IMG submission 108781) | Organic Plus compost microbial communities from Emeryville, California, USA - Original compost - Organic plus compost (OP) | ecosystem: Engineered > Solid waste > Mixed feedstock >...
CGAGGGCCCGTACGAGGGCCGGCACGAGGCGGCCGTTCCCCCGGCGGCGGACCGCGGCCTCCTCGGCGGATCGCGGCCCGACCCGTACGAACCCGTGGAGCCCGCGGACTCCGAGCGGATCGTCTCCGCGCTGCTCGCCCGGCCCGGCCGGGACGGCGCCGACGACGCGCTGCGCGGCCTGCGCGAGCTGCTCCCGGGCCCGGCGGCCGACGCCGACGTGACCACGCTCATCGGCAACCTGCTCGGCCGCCCGGTCGAGACGGCGAAGGCCGGGGGACGGCAGCGGATCGGGGACGAGGCGCGGCAGAGCCTCAACACGCTGCTCGGCCGTCCCGCGGACGCGGACCTGCCCGACGCGGACACGCTGCGCCGCTGGCTGCTGCGCCGCCAGGTGATCGACAACCTGCCCCCGCAGCATCGCCGCTGGCTCGCGTCGAACGAGCGGTTCGTCGCCGGCCTCGGCGAGCTCCCCCCGGCGGAGGTCGCCGACATCGCCTCCCGTCTCCTGGTGCACGTACCGGACGGCGTCCACGAGCCCGCCGCCGCGCGAAACGCCGCGCTGGCCCAGCTTCGCCGGATGATGGGGAACGTCGAGGTCACGCAGCGGCTGCTGGCCTCGGACGCCCTGCTGGTGATCGTCCCCAGGGACGTACCGATCACCGGGCTGAAGCCGTTCGAGCACCTGAAGGGGGTGCCCCTGCACGGCGACTCGCCGCACCCCGCCAGGACGTACGACGAGTTCCGCGGCCTCACCGACCGGATCGCGGCGGTGTCGGAGGAGAACCTGCTCGGCGAGTACGGCGCGATCCGCGGCCGGTACGAACCCGAAGGCAAGTCGGACGCCGTCCACGAATGGGCGCACATCATCCAGCAGTACGGCCTCGACCCGGCCGAGATCGACCTGATCCGGCGGTCGTTCGACCTGAAGCGGGCGCGGGGGGCCGACGCCGAGTGGCCGGACGGCGTGCGCATCCCCCGCAGGGGCTCCGACGGCGAGACGGCCTGGCTGGAGAACTACTCGTCCGGCAACTGGTACGAGTACTGGGCGCAGGTCGTCTCCGCGTACCTGGGCGTCAACCGGGGCAGGGACGAGTTCACCGGCCAGCTGGTCAACAACGGCCCGGACTGGGTCCGCAGGCACGAGCCGTTGCTGCTGCCGCTGCTGGAGAGGCTGTTCGGCGCCGACCCGATGACCTCGTACGTGCACCCGAACCCGGTGGCCGCCACCCGCGCGCACGCCCGGACGCACGCGAACCTCCGGGAGTTCGAGCACGGACTGGCGAAGGCCGAGGCGGCGGCCGACCGCCTGATCAAACTGACGGGCTCCGACGGCGCGGAGACCCTCCGGGCCCGGGTGGACCACCTGAGGAAGACGGCCGTCCGGGCCGCCTACGGGGAGTCAGCGCAGGTGCGCGGCGGCGCGGAGGCACAGGTCGCCTTCCTGCGCCACCCGCGTTTCGCGGAACGGCTCGCGCAGGTGCTCCCCGCGTCCGAGCACCGGGAGCTCATGCCGTACGTCGACGCCGCCTCGCTGATCGCCATGCCCGCGGAGTGGCGCGCTGCCCACGTCCGCGCGCTCTCGCCCGAGGACCGGGCCGGCCTGCCGCTCGCGATGCTGCGGGATAGCCTGCCCCCGCACGAGTACGCGGACCTCGCCAGGACGCTGCGCACGAGCCGGACCGTGGACGGGCTGATCGAGCGGGCACGTGCGGGGGAGGAGAACCCGCTGGCCGCCCTCCCCGCGCCGGAACGGCACCGGCTCATCGCCGACCCGGCCGAGGCCGACCGGCTGGTACGCGGCATGATCGGCCGCGAGGACACGCCCGCCCGGACGCACCTGCTCGGCGACATCGTCGACCACCTCGCCTCGGCCCCGGACCGCGCCCGATATGTGGCGGCCCTCTCCCGGGAGACACGCCACCTCGTCGACGCCGCCGCATCGGCCCAGGCGGCCGCGGGACGCGTCCCGGAAGGCCACTGGGCGGAGATCCGGCGGCTGACCGCCCTGGCGGACGAGGCCGACCATCTCCTCACGCTCGGCCACCGCCGGCGGCTGCGGCGCGTCGAGGCCGTCCCGGAGTCGGCCAGAGCCCTCGCCGGCGAGGACGGCGCCGACGTCCTCGCCGGCAGGCTGCCCGCCGCGGAGGCCCGCGAGCTCACCGCGCACGTACGGCTCGCGAACGACGTCGACACGCTGATCGACCTGCCGGAGAGCGGCCGCCTCACCTACCTGCTCGGCCTGACGCAGGAGCATCACGCGCTCATCGCCGACCCGCGCAACGGATTCCACCGCAGGCTGGAGCGCTCGCTGCCCCAGGATGAGTTCGCCCGGCTGCTCGACCAGGCGGATCTCGCCCGGACCGCACACCGGCTGGCCTACGACGACGGGACGGATCCCGCCGGCCTGCTGTCCGGCCTCGACCCGGCACGACGCGACGTCATCGTGCGCGACGAGGGCCTGGACGATTTCTTCCGGCGCCGGATGTCCCCGGAGTCGTACGAGCGTCTCAAACGAGAGTCCGAGGCGATCGGCGGCGCCCCGGAGGCGGCCGGGCGGATGCCGGCGGCGGACGCGCACCCGGCCGCCCAGGCCGAGAACGTCGCCGCACGCCCGGCGCCGCACCTCGGCACCTCCCACGACTCGCCGCCCTCGGCCGAGGCCACCGCCGGACAGGGGGGCGCCGCCGCCGTGGAGCCGTCGCCGTTCGCCCGGGAAAGGCTGCACCTGCTGCCGGACACGAGCCCGTACAAGCCCGTGGAACCCGAGCACTCCCAGGAGATCGTCGCCGCGTTGCTCCGCAGGCCGGACGAGGCGGGCTATGCCGAGGCGCTGCGGAGCCTGAAGGAACTGCTGCCGGAATCGAAGGCGCTCGCCGAAGCGAGCCTGCCGCGGCTGGCGGAATCCCTGCTCGGCCGTCCGGTGCAGACGAGGATCGTCAAAGGGGAGGAGCGGCTCACGGAGGAGGCGCGGCTGAGCGTCAACGCGCACCTCGGCCGACCGGCGGACGCGGGCGATCCGGACCCGGACATGCTGCGCCAGTGGTTGCTGCGTCGCCAGGTGATCGACACGCTCAGTCCGCAGAATCGCCGCTGGATCGCGATGGACGAGCGATTCGTCGCCGGCCTGGGCGACCTCCCCCAGGCGGAGATCACCGACATCGCCTCCCGCCTCGTGGTGTACGTCCCCGGCGGCGTCCACGAGCCCGCCTCCGCGAGAAAGGCGGCACAGGCCCTGCTGCGACCCATGATGGAGGACGTCGAGATCACGCGCCGCATAATGAGAAAAGGCGCCCTTCTGGTGATCGTCCCGCGGGATGCCCGGCTCACCGACCTGGAACCCTTCGCGGCCCTGACGGGGAAACCCGTGCCCGAGGCGGGCGGCAGCGTCACATACGACGAAATCCGTGGTCTCCATTCGGAGGTGACGGCGGCTCCGGAGGAGAACCTTCTGGGCGAGGCAGGCCTCTTCGGTCACAGCCCGGACGGCGGCTCGACCCTCGTCCACGAGTGGGCGCACGTCATCGAGACACACGGCCTCGACGCGGCCGACATCGAGTCGATCCGTCACTCCTTCGCGTGGAAGCGGGGAGAGGGAGACGGGGTCGAGTGGCCGAACGGCAGGCGCGTCAAGGAGACCAACGAGCAGGGCGAGACGGTCTGGAAGGAGACCTACTCCTCCGTCAACGAGGCCGAATACTGGGCGGAGGCCGTCTCCGCGTATCTGGGCGTCAACCGGGGCAAGGACCCGCTCACCGACCAGCCGCTCAACAACGGCCCGGACTGGGTCAGAAGGCACGAGCCGGTCCTGCTTCCGCTGATGGAGCGACTGTTCGGAACCCGCCCCGCGCAGTGGGAGGTGCCGCCGAACCCGGTGACCGCCACGTACGCGGAGAACCGGGCGGCGACGAGCGCCCGGGAGCTCGAGGAGGGCATGAGGAAGACCGCGGAGCTGGTCGCTGCCCTGGCCGAGCTGCCTGCCCAGCGGCGGGCGGCCGAGCTGATGGAATACGCCCGCCGGGCCCGTGACGAGCCGGACGAGGCCGTGCGGGTCGAGGCCGCGTGGAAGGTGGCCTTCCTGCGGCACCCGGATTTCCTGGAACGGCTCGCGAAGGCGTTGCCGGAGCCGGAGTACCAGGACCTCGTGCCGCACGTGCACGCCGCCGCTCTCGTCGCCACGCAGGACGCGTGGCGCAGCACGTACGTGCGTGCGCTCTCGCCCGCCGACCGGGCCCGGCTGCCGCTCCAGACGCTGGAGCAGGTCCTGCCGCCGGGCGAGTACGCGAAGTTCGCCAAGAGCCTGGAGACCAGCCGGTGGGTGGACCGGCTGATCGAGCGGGTGCACGAGGGACGGCCGAGCCCGCTGGAGGGCATCCCGCAACGGACGCGTGAGAGGATCTTCCGCCACCCGGTGGAGGTCGAGCGGCTGGCGCGCGGCACCGCCGGCCGCGCGAGCGAGAGGACCGAGCGGCACCTGTTCACTTGGGTCGTGGCACACCTGGTCGAGGCCGAGAAGGACCGGACCTGGTATCTGGAGACGCTGTCCCGGGAAACGCGCGACCGGGTCGGCGCCGTCGGCAGGTGGCTCCGGTCCGAGGTGATGCTCCTGGCGGAGCCGTGGGAGAACGTCGAGCGGCTGACACGGGCGGTCGACGAGGCTCAGCTGCTGCTCGGGCTCCACCAGAGGGAGCGGCTGAACCGAATCCTGAACGTGCCGGAGTCGGCCGAGGACCTGGCGGCGGGGGACGTCGCGACCTTGCTGCGACACCTTCCGCCGGAGGACCGCGGCGAACTGATCACGCGCCTGACAGCGGTCGGAGACGCCCGCAGGATGATCGGCCTGCCGGAGGACGCCCGTTTCGATTACCTGCTGAACCTGGCGTCGGACCGTCTCGCGGCCCTGGCCGATGACCGCCAGGGGGTCTACCACTGGCTGAAACGGACGATGCCGCAGCAGGAGTTCGAACGGTTCGCGCACGACGCCGGCCTCGCGCGGGACGTGCACCGGATCGCCGACGTCGCGGACGAGGATCGTGCCGATCTCCTGCTCGGTCTCCCGCGGGAACGACTGTCCGAGATCGTGCACGACCCGCGCGTCGCCGAGTTCCTCAAGGAACGGGTCTCCCAGGAGACGTACTCGTACATCGATTGGGAGTTGATGGCGATCAGAAACGCCGATTATCTGGCGCAGTCCGTGCTCGAATCCGGCGAGGACATCCTCGGCATGTTCGATGCGTGGACGCTGGCGTATCTCCTCGACTCGGATCTCTTCACCACGTACCTGGCCCGGGAGTACGGGGACGTCGCGGACGAGATCCTGGACGCCATGCTCGAACGGGCGGGATCGGCCGCCCCCGGCGCGGTGACGGCGGCGGACGCCGAGATCGCCGAGATCGTGGACGGGGGCGTCCTGGACGCCTCCCCGGGTGGCCCGCACCCCGCGCCTCACCCCCGTGCGGAGGGCGGCCCCCGCCATGAGGGACCCGCCGTGCAGGACGTGCCCGCCCCGCCGCCGCATGGCGGGGAACCGGTGGCGGTGGTCTGGCGGCGGGTCGACGCCGGGGAGGAGCTGTTCGTCTTCTCGGACGAGGCGCCGGAGCGGGTGTTCGCGGAGGGTCTGAGACCGGCGGACGGCGGCCGGCCGGGCAGGCTCGCGGACGCCGCCGCGGACGGAGGGCGCGGCCGGTGGGTGACGGCGACGCCGGAGGTGCGGGGGTGGCCGGGAAGCCGGCAGGCGGCCGAGGCCCCGGCCGACGCCGCGGCGGGCGGCTACTCCGGATGGCGCTATGTGATCGAGATGCCGGAGGGGTCGCGCGTCGTGGACGTCGAGGCCACCCTGGCCGGGGAGGTCTTGGCCGGCCCGGCGCGGGTGGGCATCCCCGACGGCGTGGATCCGCGTTTCATCCGGGGGGCGCAGCGCGTCGAGCAGGGCGATCCGGTGGGTCGCTATCGGGTCAACTCCGGCTTCGGCGAAGGATCGGGACGAGGCACGGCGGGAGGCGTGCCGGCCGAGCACGCCGTAACCGGGATCTCGCGGGCCGATGGGCCGCAGGGCGAGGCCGTCGGGGCGCGGGCGCCGGACGCGGAGACGCCGTCGCCGGAGCCGGCGTCGCAGGCCCGCGACCGCGTCGCCCCGGAGCGGCGGGATCCGCCCGACGCCCGCATGCGGCAGGAGCGGCCCGTCGACGCCTGGCACCGCCCGTCCGGTCCGGCGGGGCCCCTGGTGGTGGATCGCGCCGGTTTGGAGAACCTGGCGGCTCGGGCGGCGGCGACGGCGGTGGCGCCGGGAGACGAACTGACCGAGTGCCTGGCGCGCGCGGAGGCGCTGCTGCGGGAGTTGTTCCCCCACGGGGTGCGTCCGAGGGGGGCGCTGGACGACGCGGTCCTGGTGCGCGGCGGGCCGTGGGAACGGCTGGCGCCCGGCGGGGTGTGGCGGCAGGTCGAGTCGCCCGATGAGGTGACCGAGGCGTTGCGGGCGATGGAGCCCGGGGCCGCGGCGGTCCTCATCACGCTGCGTCCGCACCGGAAGGGACATGTGCTCCTGGCCGGCAAGGTCCTGGAGGAGGACGGGTCCGCGTCGGTGGTGTGGGCCGACGCGTCGATGCGCTCTGGAGACCGTGTCACGGACGTTCCGCGGGGGCAGGCGGGCGCCGAGTTCCACGCGGTCGTGATCGACCCCACCGGCCGGGCGGTCGACTCGGCCCTGCCGGACTGGGCGCCCTCGGCGTCTCTCGTGCACGCCCTCACGGATCGCCCCGTGGACCGTGTGCCCGGTCACATAGGACCGGAGGTCGAGTTCTGGGTGCCGATCGCACCGGCGAACAATTCGCCGGTGCGACTGCTGCCAGGGATGGTGCTCGCGAAACACGAATCCGGCGCCTCCCTGAAAATGGACCCGGCACCCTTTATCAAGGGGCCTGATAATAAACTTCACTATTACCTCCAGGCGAATCCCGGAAAATGGCCGGAAGTGAACTGGCCTGGTCTGGAGCTGGAGTTGCCGCCCCTGCGGGCCCTTCCAGAGGAGGAAGGGATGACGAGCGAAACGGCGGTGACGATCATTCGCGAGCTGGAAGATCGACTCTTCAGCGGTGCGGGGATTCGGCCGCTGGCCGTGGTGCTGGACGGTCTTCCCGGCTGGACCCTGACAAATACAGGCCAATGGACGCGGGTCAATGTGCCTCCGATCAACGCCGTGCGCAGGCACTACACTCAGTTCACGGTCGGCATGCCGCTGGCATCCCTGGCGTATCTGCATCAGGTCGCCGCCGGCCTGCCGGCCCGTCCGGGCGCGGACCTGGTCGCTCTGAACGATTTCGGCGCTCGAGTCGGCGACGAGGCGGCCATGGCGTTCCTGCGGCAGGCGACGATGAGGAACGACCTCACCGATCGCCATGCCCTGCCATTCCTCAGATTTCTCGCCGGAGTGGACGAGGTGCGTTCCTATGTGTCGATCACCTCGATTCACATGGTCGCCCTCTTCTACGGAGTCCTGTTAATGGAAGAGAAGTTCCTCCGGAAGAACGCCCTGGTGACCGCCCTGCGCACGGACTTCGTAGACCTTCTCCGTCAACTCGGTCCCCGCGAGAGGGAGTTCATTGCGGGTCATGCGAACCAGTGGAGAAACGATGTCGTGGCCCAGCTGAGTGAGATAAACGACGGGGTGCGGGATCTGCTGGCGGATCCGCAGGTGGTGGACGAGCATCTGTTCGCCATGGCGTATCGGGGTGAACAGCCCCCAGGGGCGCCGCGCACCGTCCGCGACGCCTTCGACTACGCGACGAGCGGAGACCCCGCGAGACGGGTGTCCTTGGAGACGATGGTGGACATGAAGACGCGCCCCATGCCCCCCGCCCCCGTCGCGCAGGGAACGCAGGGCATGGGACTGGCGCTCGTCGAGCTCCGCCACTGGCTGGACGCGACCCTTTCCGCCGAGGACTTCTCCTACTCCATGGACCTGTTGCGCGAAGCGGCACGGCGCGGTTATGACCACGCCGTATCCGTGTGGAACGCGCCTCAGCCCTCCCCGGAGCATCTGGACGTTCTCGGCAGCCCGCTCGTGACGGCGTTGCGAGATGTCTTCCGGCACTCCGCGGGATTGGCCGTGAATCCCGGCAATCCGCAATGGGCCGTCCGCCCGTTGTTGTCACGCGTCGAGCGCGACGCGATGGGGCTGGCGGTGGCGCACAGCCTCCGGACGGGCTCCGAGCCGCCGACGTGGGTCGCCCAGCGGCTGGGGGACCTGCTCTACACGATCGAGACATCGCCGTCGGGGCTCGGCGGGCGGAGCGGGTACGGCGAGGTCCATGCTTCGGCCCAGGCGGCGCTCCGGCAATTCAGCGAGAAAAATCCGGAGTGGGTGCTGGGCAGGCTGAATGAATACCTGGCCGACGAGCACGCGGCTTTCCTGGTCGCGCACATCGACGATGGGGCCGGGCAGGAACCGTGGAGCATGGTGATCAATTTTTATATGAGAGGCGACGTCGACGCCGCGGTGTCCTACACCGAATGGGTGATGCAGAAAAATGGAGTGGGGCTGCTTCCCCCGACTTTTCACGATGACGTGAAGAACGCGGTGTGGCAGCAGCACGGGGCGATGAGTCCGCCGCTGAGCGAAAGCGAGATCTCCGACGCCGTCTACGCCGCGAGGAAACAGGGCGCGGCGACCATGTCCGTCGAGGACGTCGTGGCGGTCGTCATGGCCCGCAGACGTATCGGAGCGGTGCTCGAAGCCCGAGGCGAAGTGAAGCTCACCCTGGGGGAGCTGTCCGGAAGGTGGGGACTCAGACTGAGCGAATTCGCCGATGCGGAGCAAATGGCCAAGCAGGTGATCCGGAGCCGCAGAGTACGGCTGCAGTTCCCTCCCACCCCGGGCGGTCCCGATGTCCACCTCCGCTGACGTGCGCCGGTCCGAGAGACCGAGGCGGGAAGGAACGCCGGCCGGGGCCGGGGGACTGCTGCACCCGCACCCCCACCGGTCGGTGCACCGCGTGGACCCGCGCGGCGGCGACGGCGTGTTCCGCACCCTCGGCGAGGCCGTGCGGGCGGCGGCGGACGGGGACGAGATCCGGATCGCGCCGGGGGACTACGCGGAGGGGATCGTGGCGGGCCGGGCGCTGCGACTGGTCGCCGAGTGGCCGGGCGTCGTCCGCGTGGTGCAGCCGCGGCCCGGCGAGCCCGCGCTGCGCCTGGAGTCCGCGGTCCTGGACGGGCTGACGGTACAGGGCGGCGAGCCGGGGGAGCCCGCGGTCCTCGTCACCGGCGGCGAGTCGCTGCTGCGCGGCTGCCACATCTCGGGCGGCCGCATCGAGGTCACCGCGGGCGGCTCGCTGCGGATGGAGGGCGGCGGCGTGCGCGGGGCGTCGCTGGCGGGCGTGCACTCCGACACGAGCGGCAGGCTCGTGCTGACCGGCGTCGTGGTGGAGGACGTGGCGGGCACCGGGATCGTGCTCGGCGGCACGGGCACGGCCGAGGTGACCGGGACGACGGTGCGCGGGGTCACCGGATCCGGGCTGCGGGTGCGCGGCTCGGCCCGCGCGCGGTTCCGCCGGTGCGAGGTCACGGCGCCCGGGCGCAACGGGCTGCTGGTGGAGGATCAGGCGTCCGTCCTCGTCGACGACTGCCTGCTGCGCGACTCCGCGGCGGAGGGGGTGCGCGTGCTCGGCAGCGCACGCCGCGCGGAGGACGGGACGGGGACCGGCGGCGTCCACATCCGCGGCAGCGACGTCTCCGGGGCGGGGGCGATGGGCGTCGCGGTCGCGGGCGAGTCCGACGTGCTGCTCACCGACTGCCGGATCGGCGCGACGGCGGGGGCCGGGGCGTCCGTCGACGGCGCCGCGCGGCTGGCGGCGACGGGCTGCCTGATCGTGGACACCGCGGCCACCGGCGTGATCGCCCGCGGGACGGCGCGGCTGGCGGTCTCCGGCACGACGGTGCGCGGCGCCGGCGCGAACGGGCTGCTCGCCGGCGAACGCGCCGAGGTGACCGCGCGCCTCGCCACGGTGACCGGCTCCGCGTTCAGCGCCGTGCACGTCGGCGGCGAGGCCCGCGCCGAGCTGACCGCGCTGCGCGTCGAGGACACGCCGGAGCACGGCGTGCGGGCGACCGACCAGGCCGTGCTCGACCTGACGGACTGCTGGGCGGCCGACTGCGGCATGTCCGGGCTGCACGTGGACGCGCGGGCGGAGGCGACCGTGACCGGCCTCACCGTACGGCGCGGCCGCAACGGCATCACCGCCGCCTCCGCCGGCAAGGTGCGCGTCACCGACAGCCAGGTGCTCGACGTCGAGCGCGCCGGCCTCACCTGCGGCCCCGGCGCCGGCCCGGAGATCCTCGACTGCCGCGTGGCCGGCGCGGGCACCGCCGGCGTGGTCGTCGAGGAGCAGGCCACCCCCGTGCTGCGCGGCTGCGCGATCGCCGGGGCGAAGGGGTCGGGCATCGTCGTGGCCCCCGGCGGGGCCCCGGCCGTCTCCGCCACCACGGTGCGCGACACCGGCAAGAACGGCGTGTTCGTGGGCGAGCGCGGCGGCGGCACGTTCGAGGACTGCGTCATCTCCGCCACCGGCTTCCCGGCCGTGCACGTCTCGGCGAAGGCGCGCCCCACCCTGCGCGGCCTGCTCGTCCGCGACGCCGCCGACGACCTCGGCCTCGACGACGGCGCCGAACCCGTCGTGGACGGCTGCCGCTCCGAACGGGTGAGGTCGGCCGTGTGGCCGTCCCCGGGCGCGGGCGGCGGCGAGGCCGTCCACGATCGGGTCGCCGCCGGCTCCGGCGGCGCGGGCCCGAGCGGACCACGGCGGCAGCCGGGCCCGGCCACGGCCGGGTCGTCGCCCGCGGATGAGCGGACCCTGGACGACCTCCTCGGCGAACTGGACAAACTGGTCGGCCTGGAGAAGGTCAAGCAGGACGTGTCCTCGCTGGTGAAGCTGATGCGCATGGTCCGCCGCCGCGAGGAGGCCGGCCTCGCCGCGCCCCCGCTCAGCCGCCATCTCGTCTTCGCCGGCAACCCGGGCACCGGCAAGACCACGGTCGCCCGCCTGTACGGGCGGATCCTCGCCGCCGTCGGTCTGCTGGAACGCGGCCACCTCGTCGAGGCCGACCGCTCCTCGCTGGTGGGCGAGTACGTCGGCCACACCGGGCCCAAGACCCAGCGTGTCTTCCAGGAGGCGATGGGCGGGGTGCTGTTCATCGACGAGGCGTACTCGCTGACCCCGGCCGCCGGCTCCAACGACTTCGGGCACGAGGCGATCGCCACCCTGGTGAAGATGATGGAGGACCACCGCGACTCGGTGGTGGTCATCGTGGCGGGCTACCCGGACGAGATGGAGCACTTCATCGACTCCAACCCCGGTCTCGCCTCACGGTTCAGCCGCACCCTGCTGTTCGAGGACTACACCACCCCCGAACTGGTGAGCATCGTCGAGCACCACGCGGAGCGGCACCAGTACCGGCTGACGGAGTCCGCCCGGGAGGCGTTGATCGCGTACTTCAACGAGATGCCCCGCGGCGACCGGTTCGGCAACGGGCGGTCCGCCCGGCAGGTCTTCCAGGCGATGACCGAGCGCCAGGCGTACCGGGTGGCGGGGATGGACGTCGTCCCGGAGAACGATCTGATCACTCTGCGTCCGGAGGACATCCCCTATTCGACGTAAATGATCGATCTTACGGCCATCGCCGTCATACTTGTGCCGCCCCCGCATGTCGTCGGCCCCGGCGTGCGGGCGGCTGAACCCTCGCATGTGTCGCACATGCATGTCCAAGGAGCATCCATATGACCAACGGGTCGAACAATCCAGACGAACGGCGCGACATTTTTGGGGCGGGCTCGCCGCCGTCATTCGCCGCCCGGTACGCGCAGGATCGGCGCTACGGCGACATGCGGCCGCTCCGCCCCGGCCGCCGCGTCCTGATCGCCGCCGGGGCCTTCCTGGCGACCCTCGTGGCGGTCGGCGGGGTCTCCGTGGCCGCCGTTCGCCTGGCCTCCTCCATAGGCGGGACGACGGTCGCGGCCGAGTCGTCCCTGTCCGCCGTCCCCTCGGCCGCGGCCTCCACGACCC
>Ga0164243_10012446_pt1 | contig 12053 bp, 14 predicted proteins | sample OricompcompostOP_FD_108781 | JGI IMG/M metagenome (GOLD analysis project Ga0164243, IMG submission 108781) | Organic Plus compost microbial communities from Emeryville, California, USA - Original compost - Organic plus compost (OP) | ecosystem: Engineered > Solid waste > Mixed feedstock >...
CTCAGGTTGTCGTCGACATCCCAGCCGAGGGTCAGGGCGTGGCCTTCGAAGTGGGTGGTGCCGGGCTCCAGGTCGATGGCGCGCCAGGTGCGATCCCGATCGAGGGAATAACCGGGAATGACGTGCGGCAGCGATTTGTTCTGGTAATACGCGGGCGTCGAATCGATATCTCCCATCTCCAGGGCGTAGTCGAGCGTGACGGCCTCCGCCGGTGCCCAGCGCAGCGCGAAGCGGCCCGCCTGCTGTTTTTCTTCGCCGTAATCGTGCGAGCTGCCGGCGTTTTTCACATAGCCGTCCCTGGAGCTTTTCAGCAGCGTGAATTTGGTGGCGACATCGTGCCACTGCGGCAGGTTCACGGTGGTGAGACTGCGAAATTCATTGCGCGAACCGAAAGTGAAATCCTGCTTGAAACCGAACTCGCCCGTGGGCTTGCGGGTGATGATGTTCACCGCGCCGCCGGTGGTGTTGCGCCCGTACAACGTTCCCTGCGGACCGCGCAGTATTTCCACGCGCTCGACATCGGCCAGGTCGAAACTCGCGCCCTGCGGGCGCGACAGGTAAATACCGTCTTCGTAAACGCCAACGGCGCCGTCGCCGGTGATCTGGCCGGGGTCGCCATTGCCCTGCCCGCGCATGAACAGCATCAGCGTGTTGGCGGAGCTGGGGTAGTGCACGAAGTAGACGCTGGGCGAGGCGGCGGCGACGCCGACGAAATCGGTGATGCCCATTTTCGCCAGGGTTTCGGCGGCCAGGGCGGACATGGCGATGGGGGTTTCCTGCACGGTTTCTTCGCGTTTCTGCGCGGTCACCACCACTTCCTGGATACCGTTGTCGGCGTGGGCCGGGGCGGCGGCCAGCATGATGCAACCGAGCGTTATGCCGGAAGTTGCCTGCCTTCTGTTGCTGCGGGTGCGGTGCATAAGCGTTTCCTTATTATGATTTTTGATCGGTGGATTCGCACATCCGGCGCGGGCAATCCACGGCGTTGTCTGGTGCTGGGCGCCCTGGTTTTTATTGTTGTGTTCGAGTGGGCCTTGTCCATTGTGCTGGTATTATTAGCACAGTGATGCAATAATACAACACCATATTGAATTTGAGCGGTGGATTGAAAAGGCGCGAGCGGTATCGATAGCGCGATGGCGTGGCCGGCGGGAGCGCGGTGGAAATAAAAATAAACGGTAATTCCATTCACATGACAAAGAGGGCTTAATGATGGAGCCTGTTCCGGCGGAGTTGCGGGCGTTGCTCGATCGCGACGAGATCGAGCGTCTGCTCAAGCGTTATGCGCGGGCACTCGACGATAAAGATTACGATGTGCTGGATAGCTGTTTCACGATGGACGCGCGCATCGATTTCAGCGAGGCGGGCGGCATCGATGCGCCTTATCCCGAAGTCAAAACCTGGCTGAAGCAGGTGCTCGATCCCCTTGTCGAGATGCAGCATTTCATCACCAATGTCGAGGTCGAACTCGAAAACGATACGGCGACGGGCCGGACCTATACGCTCAACGTCAATGGTATCGGCGACGCCTCGGGCGCGGTGCGGCATATGGTGGTGGGCGCGGTATACGAGGATCGTTTCGTTCGCACCGGCCAGGGCTGGCGTATCGCGCAGCGCCGGGAATATCGCCTGTGTACGATGGGGCACCGGTTCGGGCCGGATTCGAACTGATCGGGGCATTTGCGGAAAACTTTCAGGAAGGCAGCTATGTCGCAGGTTTTTTACGATCCTTTCATGGCGGAGGTGATCGAAGGAAATCCCTATCCGTTGTACGAACGTCTGCGCGCGGATTCGCCGAGACTCTATCTGAAGAAATATGATGCCTGGTTTTTTTCCACCTTCGAGGATGTATGGAATCTATCGAAGCTGCGCGAGTTATCGGTGGCCGACGGCATCACGCCCACGCAGTTGCTGCTGGCGGGTTCGCCCAATGCGTTCATGGTCAGTCAGATGGACCCGCCGGAGCACACGCTTTACCGAAGCGCGCTGAACGCACTGTTCAAACCCGCCGCGGCCAATCAGCTGGAAAATGCCATGCGCTCACAGGCGAAAGCGTTGCTGCGAACACTGCGCGAGCGGGGCGGCGGCGATCTGGTGATGGACTATGCGGCGCCGCTGGCGGTATTGGTCGGCTGTTTCCTCAGCGGTTTGCCGGCGCAGGATGTACCGCAGTTGCTGCGCTGGACCAATCAGTTCTTTCATCGCGATCCCGAGCGGCCGGGTGATACCGCGGTCGGCGGTCGCGCCGGCCTGGAGTTCATGGAGTACATCGCCGCTTTTGTTGGCGAGGTCAAGGCCGGCCGCCGTGAGGCGGCGGGTGCGTTGCAGGTGCTGCTGGATGAGCAGCGGAAAAACGCCGATGTGACCGACGATCACATTCATTACATAGTGCTGAATTTGCAGATCGGTGCCGGCGATACCGTGCCCAAATCCATCGCCGCCTGCCTGCATCGGTTGTGGTGCAATCCGGAGCAATTGCAGCGTTTGCGCTCGCAGCCAGCGCTCGCTTTGGACGCGTTTCTGGAGGCGGTGCGTCTGGATATGCCGACCCAGATGCAGGGGCGGGTGGCGAGGCAGCGCTTCGAGTTGGACGATATCGCGGTGGCGCCGGGCCAGAAGGTGATGTTTCTGTTCGCCTCGGCAAATCGCGACCCGCGGGAATTCACCGATCCGAACGCGTATCTGATCGAGCGCGGCAACCGGCGTACGCTCGGTTTCGGCAACGGCATTCATCGTTGTCTCGGGGTTCATGTCGCCCAGGTCGAAGGTCGGGTGGCGATCGAGGAGGCGATGCTCGCGCTGCCGCGTTTCGATATCGATATGTCGGCGGCGCACGCGCATAAAACCGAATATGTGAAAGGCTGGGCTCATTTACCCATAACGATCCAGGAGGCGTCATGATCAAATCCACTTGCACTATTACCGGTGCGGCCGCACAGGCGATATTGACGCAGGTCTACGAACGGGCCTGCGCGTCCGGCAAGCCGATTTTTGTCGCGGTGGTGAATGGCGCCGGCGAGCTGGTCGGATTGCTCGCCCATGAGGATGCGCCGGGCATTTGCCGGCGCATTGCCCAGGACAAGGCCTACACGGCCTTTGCCACGCGCATGCGCACCTCCGTCTGGAAAAGTTATGTGTACGGCTCGCCGGCGGAGGAGCGCGAATTGATGCTGCGGCAGGAGCGTTACATCGCCGCCGCGGGCGGTTGCCCGATCATCGTGGAGGGCTGCGTCGCGGGCGCCGTGGGCGTATCGGGGGCGGGTCAGGAAGATGACGAAGCACTGGCGGAATTCGGCGCCGCGCTGGCGGCTGCGGCGCAATGAACGGTGCGAGCCTGAGCCTCGAGTTGCCGCTGCGCACGGGCACCGCGGGGCTCGGCGAGCTGTTCGCCTTCCTGGGACCGGTCGACGATTCCGGCGCGTTGCGCTGCCTGGATGCGTTGAGCCTGCGCAGCGGCGCGTCGAATGATTTCTGCATTGGTTTTGCCGGGCCGGATGCGATCCTGACGCGCGTGCCGATACCGGATGAGGCGGGCGGCATGGATTTGGAGATCGCGCCGGGCTTGACGCTGATTCCCGCGCCGCTGGCCGGGCTGCACGCTTTCCTGCGCGGGCATGACGCGCGTGTGGATCATCTGGGCGTGAACCTTTCGCATCTTGCGTTATCGCAGCGAAACTGGACGGTGCTGATTGAAAATCTGGCGCGGCGATTTGCCGTTTACCGGTTGCAGCTCGAAGCCGATAACGAGATCGTCATTGTGCTGTTTGAGGATGGCGCGGCGCTGGAGCTGGTTTACGATCGCGCCAGCTGTCGTTCGAGTTTTCATGCGTGTTTGGCGGTTACGGCGGAACGCGCCGAGGTTGAGCGTGTGTTTGCATTCCCCTCGGGCGGCTACAAGGTGGGGGACGAGGCATTTTTCCGCTCCGTGGCGCTGCCCGTGGCAAGTTGTTTTCCGTGTTATGTGGATATTGCATTCGCGGATGGCAAAATGATGCCCTGGCGCGCCATCGTCAAAGCCATGGGTAAACGCATCGCGGGCTGACCCGCTCCGGGCGCCGGTTTCATTTCCGAACTCCGGCCAAACTCCGAACGAACTCTTGTATCATGGCTCGCCACGGCCGGTTATGGGCCGTCTCGGAGTTATCGTCGGTGCAAAGAGCTGTCCAGGGTAGATTGATACGATGACGGGAATCAGAGAAAAGGGAAAAGCCAGGCGCAAGGAGCGCATCATCCAATCGGCCAAGCGCCTGCTGGCGGCGGGTGGCATCGAGGCGTTGTCGACGCGCAAGCTGGCGGAGGAAGCCGAGCTGAGTGTGCATACGCTGTACACGCTGGTGGGCAGCAAGGAACAGATTCTGGAAGCGGTCATGGAGGACAATCACAACCGTGTCCTGGGCGACATTCTCGAGATCAATGAACAACATCCGATCGAGAAAATGTTCGCTATCGTCGAGTCCACCTACAAAATCATTGCCGAGGACAGCGCCGCGCAAAAGCCGCTGATGCGGGTGCTGATGACCTTGTTCTACGAGGGTAATCTGAATCCCAATCCCTGGTGGATGCTGGCTCAGGAAAAGGGTTGGATGGAAAATGCCGTGGCTGAGGCGATCAGGCAGAAATTATTGAGGGCCGATTTTCCCGCCGGAGCGATAGCCGATCTGTTGATGAAAATCTACCTCGCCAATCTGCGGGAATATCTGTTCGACAAAACGGATCTGGAGCGCTTTCGCAGCGCCACTGTTTTCGAGTTCTGGTTCACGTTGGCGAATGTCGCAACGGATGAATTTCGCAAGCGCTATTTGAAGTTGGCGAAGCAGACTGTGGCGGCGTTGTGATGTGCATCGCAATCCTTGGGCACGTCCTTTTTGCCCAAGGAGTGAGTGGGCGCTGGCGCATTTCGATGGCCTTTCGCCGGCGCGGTCCGGGCCTGTGTCCCCCCTCACTAAGAGACATTAAGAATAAGTAATTACAAATACGTAATTTAGATGTAAACCCTGCTGTGCTGAGTCTGTAACTTATTTTAAATCAGCGAGTTAAAGCGGTTCCGAGAGAGCCGCGCCAATGCCGTTCAGTGGTTCGTTCCCGGCGCAGGGATAGCAAATTAACAGACCTGCACTTAAAATTCACATCATCAAAACAGCTGCATATTTCGAGTTATACACGAAGGAGTGACCATGAAGACCATTCTGCACACCGCCATCGCGGCCACTTGTCTGGCGTTCTCCGTTGGCGCTATGGCATCCAAGCCCACCAGCATCACCTTCGTTTCCGAGGGCAAGTCGCCGGATGGTCAGGACTACGCCAGCTATGTCGTCAAATGCTCTGACGGCAAAGAAGAGCCGCTGACCGCCTGGGATCAACGCAAAAAATGGTGCGTAGGCAAAGTATCCCAAGACAACTGCGACAAGAAACAAATCCGCGCAGCGAAAATGGCTTGCAAAGACACCAGCGGCGGCGATTGATTGGGTACGGCTCTGGGGCGTACGCACCAGAGCATCAATAAAAGAGGGCCCCAAGGGCCCTTTTTTATTGGGCCGATTTTGTGAGGTCTTGGATTTCAGGCACAACCGGACGTTCCAACAAATTGGACGTATCCCATCAGGCGGTCTTTTCAAGAATCGATTGATAAGAGCAGGGCGATTGCCCCAAAGGGAAGAGGTGACGCTGGGGAAGCAGGGACGGGAAGGGGCCGCCGAACGACGGCCCAGCCACATCAGCCTTTGATACGGCTCTTGTATTCGCCGGTGCGGGTATCGATCTCGACGGAGTCGCCGATTTCGCAGAAGCCGGACACCTGCATTTCGAAGCCGTTTTCCAGGCGCGCGGTTTTCATGATCTTGCCGGAGGTATCGCCGCGAACCGCGGGCTCCGTGTAGGCGATCTTGCGCACGATGGTGATCGGCAGTTCCACGGAGATGGCCTTGCCTTCATAGAACACCGCTTCACACACGTCGGTCATGCCGTCTTCGATGTAGTTGATCACATCGCCGAGGTTTTCTTTCTCGACTTCATACTGGTTGTATTCGCTGTCCATGAAAACGTACAGCGGGTCGGAGAAATAGGAGTAGGTGACTTCCTTGCGTTCGAGCACGATCGGATCGAATTTGTCGTCCGCCTTGTAGACGCTTTCAGTGCCGCTGCCGGTCAACAGGTTTTTCAGTTTCAATTTGACCACGGCTGAGTTGCGGCCGGATTTGTTGTACTCGGCCTTCAGTACGACCCAGGGAGAATCGCTGATGTTGACGACATTTCCAGCACGGAGTTCTTGAGCAGTCTTCATAAATAATAGCTACCGAATCAGGGTTTTCGCGAAACGCGCGCACTATACCTGATTTGCACAAAATTGCACCAGCTTTTGCGCCAAGTTTTCGCGCTGCGCGTAGTGATCGGCCCAGTGAGCGGCGTGTTTTTGCAGCGCCGGCAGTGCCCGGGACCAGCGCGGCCAGGCGCTTTCGACATCGCCGACACCGTTCCAGGCCCGCCAGAAGTCGCTCAGTGCGCCGGCGGCGTCCGCTGCCAGGTCCTTTGTATAAAGTGCAATGAATGCGTCCAGTTTGGGCAGATGGGCGGCCTCGTGCTGCGGATAGATTTGCCAGACCAGCGGCCGCGCCGCCCACTGGGCGCGCAGAAAGGAATCCTCGCCCCGCACGAAATTCAGGTGGCAGCTCCAGAGCAGGCGATCGTAATCATCCTGGGGCAGGAACGGCAGCACGGCGACGGTCAGTGCGCCGCGTTTGCGGATGGCGTTGACCTCGAGCAGCCCGGTATCGAACAACGCGCTGACCTGCGCCAGGGCGCGCCCTTCCGGCACCAGGCACAGGATGTTTTGCCCAGCTTCGCTCCACAACTGCAGCAACGGCGTAATGCCGGGGTTTTCATAGGCGAACAGCGACACGATGAGCGCGTCGTCCGGTATCGTCAGCGCCGGCAGGATGCGTCCGAGAAAGGTGCGGGCGGCGGCGGGATCGGCTTGGAACGCGCGCCGCTGCGCGGTCAGATCGCGCTCATGCAGCAGGCCGCCGGTGAGTGGACTGAAACCGGGAAAGAAAAACGTCTTGTGCAATCCGCCCGGCTGCGGCGAGGGCAGGCCGTGATAAGTGTCGACCCAATCCTCCGCGCTCAGGTAATCGAGATTGATCCAGATCGGCTGCGGCCGGCGCCGCGCCATGGCGTCGATGTAGCTGGCCGGCAGTTCGCAGGCGAAGGCTTCGATCACCACTTCGGCCGGTTCCACCTCCGGAAAGGGTTGCGCCCAGTGTCGCACCACCACGCCTTCGATGCGCTGCTCGGCGCGTTCGGCCACGGCCGGGCACAGGCGTTGAAAGGCGTTGAGATCATCGACCCACAGGCGGACGTCGAAGCCGTGTTCCGCGGCCAGCTGGCGGGCGAGCCGCCAGGTCACGCCGATGTCGCCGAAATTGTCGATGACGGTACAAAAAATATCCCAGCTGCGAGGTGCGTGCATGATCTCGACTATCGGGTTGTTGGGAGCGGGCGGTGGGGGCGTCAGTCTAATCGGCCCGGCTGGCGTGTTCCAGCGCCGTCGCCTGCGGCGGGATTTGATCGCCCGCAGCGTTTTTTCGCCGTCTTTTAGGAAAAATTGTGCAACAGCGGACAACGGCTGTGGTACAGCAGAACCCGGGCGTTATCGTGCGTGTCTTAGAGCTTACAAGAACCCGTGTGCTTCACACGTCGGGAAAGGGGAGCGCCATCATGAAGCGGGTAACTATTGCAATACTGGCCGCAGTCGCCGCTGCGGCGTGCCTGAGCAGCAATGCGGCCCTGGCCGATCGTTGGCATGGTCCCAGGCCCTGGCATGGCGGAGGGCATGTGCGGGTCGGTGTTTATGTGGGGCCGGGTTACTGGTATCCACCGCCTTATTATTACTCGCCGGCTTATTATTATCCGCAGCCCGTTGTGGTGGCGCCGCCGGCGCCGACCGCCTACGTCGAGCGCGCCCCGCAGGATAATCCGGAAAACTACTGGTATTACTGCGCGGATGCCAAGGCTTACTACCCCTATGTCAAACAGTGCCCGGGCGGCTGGCAGCAGGTTGTGCCGCAGCCGCCGCAACCCTGATGCGGGAGCGCGATCATGTTGCCGATAAAATGCGCTAAACCGTGGTTGAAACCGCTGATGACGACGGCGGCGCTCGCGGCCCTGGCCGGATGCGCGTCGATGCCGGAGGGCCCCAGCCTGATGGCGTTGCCCGGCACCGGCAAGAGTTTTGAGCAATTTCAAGTCGACGACGGCGCCTGTCGGAATTTCGCCAGCTACCAGGTCGGCGGCAGGACCGCCGATAACGCCGCCGTGGACAGCGGTGTGAGAAGCGCCGCCGTGGGCACGGCGGTGGGCGCGGCCGCGGGGGCGGCGATCGGCGGCGGTCAGGGCGCCGGCGTCGGCGCCGGCACCGGCCTGCTGGTCGGTTCGATGGCGGGCGCGGGCGCCGCGCAGAGCTCCGGTTATGAATTGCAGCGCCGTTACGATTTCGCCTACACGCAGTGTATGTACAGCAAGGGCAACAAGGTACCGGTCAGCGGTCGCTTCACAACGAATCAGGCGCCGGCGCCGCGCGCTTCTTATCCGCCGCCGCCACCACCGCCGCCGTATTAGACGCGTTCAGCTGGCGTTCAAGTTATCGCCCTCACATTACAACCGTTCTGGCGGCGCGCGCGGCCGCCAACATAAAAAAACAGGAGTTCCACATGATTGCTATTTCCCGTGCATTGCTGGCCGGCGCCATCACGACTGCGTTGTTGGCCGGTTGCGCAGCGCCCAATCCCTATGCCAACCAGCAGCAGTCGCAGGCGGGCAGCAACAATACCGCGAAGGGCGCCGGCATCGGCGCGATCGCCGGCGCCGTGTTGGGCGCGGCGGTGTCCGGCAATCACGACCGGGGCCGCGGCGCGTTGATCGGCGCCGCCGCCGGCGCGGCGGTGGGTGGCGGCGTCGGCTACCACATGGATCGGCAGGAAAAGCAGTTGCGGGAGCGTCTGGCCAACAGCGGCGTCGATGTGCAGCGCCAGGGTGATACGCTCAGGCTGGTGGTGCCGAGCGCCATTTCCTTCGATACCAACAGCGCGAGCCTTCGCCCCGAATTCGACGGCCCGTTGAACCAGGTGGCGGATTCGCTCAATCAGTTTCCCGATACCCACATTCAAGTGATCGGTCACACCGATAGCACCGGCGGTGTTGCCTTGAATCAGCAGTTGTCGGTGAATCGCGCCAATGCGGTGGCCCTGTACCTGGGCGGCCGCGGCGTGGCCGGCTCGCGTATCGAAACGGCCGGCATGGGCGCCAGCCAGCCGATCGCCAGCAACGATACGCCGGCCGGGCGCGCGCAAAACCGGCGGGTGGAGATCAAGATCGTGTCGAACCAGCCCGGGCCCCAGCCCGACGACCGCAGCGCCGGTACCCCGCCGCCACCGCCTCCGCCCGGAGCCGGTGTGCCGCCGGATTATTATCCCCGATAGGAGTTTCACGACCGCGGCGGTGTCATTGCCGCCGCGCTTTTCCGTATGGGCGAACGGTCGCGCAATGGCGGCGCTCGTTCATCTTCTCCTCATTTTTCAGATTTTCACCGAATGAAACGGGGCTGAATTGCCGACCGGTCTTGCGCTTGAGTTGAAGTGTTAGAGCGGGGGAGGGTTCCGCCATCGGCCAGTAGCGGCAGGTTTGCCGTCGGGTGCGGATTCAGGCCGCAAGCCATGCCCGATGGCGACCCCGTCACGGCGCCCGTGAATGTTGTCACGAACCGGCGCGCACGATATATTCGGATACGGTCCACTTGTGTTAAAAAAACGCTTTCAGCCCCGGTTTTTGGTATCAGTCGTATTGATAAAACCAAAACCCCGATAAATACGCTTGACCTTAGGGAGACCGTCTATGAACTTCCGTTTTTTGCGCGCCACCAGCCTGTCGCTGGTGGTTTCGACGCTGACCCTGTGGCTGCCCGTCGCTCCGGCGCACGCTGCGCTGATCAGTACGGATCAAGTAACCGCTTCCGCTGTCGCTTCAGGTGAACGCGAGCGGGTGCGCTCTTTCCTGCAGCGCGATGACGTGCGCAAGTTGCTGGAGCAGCGCGGCCTGGACAGTTCCGCCGCGCTGGCGCGGGTCGATGCCATGACCGATGCGGAAGTGCAGACCGTGTCCAAGCAGCTGGATTCGCTGCCAGCCGGCGGCGATGTGTTGGGCGTGCTGTTCGCCGTGTTCGTCATCCTCCTGGTCACCGATATTCTCGGCCTCACCAAAGTCTTCCCGTTCACCCGCTCGGTACGTTGATGTCCCTGCCCAGGCGCGCGCCGGGTCCGGCGCGACGCAGAACCGGCCGCCTCCTGGCGGCCGGTTTGCTATTGCTGACCCTGGCCGGTTGCGCCACGGTACAAACCGATCAGTTGCGCGCCGCGCCGCCTCCGGGCCTGCCGGCGCGGATCGAACTGACATCGGTGCCGTATCACGCGCAGGAGGCGCATCAGTGCGGCCCGGCGTCGCTGGCGATGGCGATGGGCGCGGTCGGCCGCGAGGTGACACCGCAGCAACTGGAACCCCAGGTGTATCTGCCGGGCCGCGAAGGCAGCCTTCAGATCGAAATGCTGGCGGCGACGCGGCGCCATGATCTGGTGGCGTATGAGCTGGCGCCGAGCCTGGCCGATCTGCTCTCCGAAGTGGCGGCGGGCAATGCGCCGATCGTGTTGCAGAATCTGGCGTTCAGTTGGTATCCGATGTGGCATTACGCGGTGGTGATCGGCTACGACCTGGATCAGCGCAGCGTCATCCTGCGCTCGGGGCCGCAATCGCGTCAGGTGTTGTCGTTGGGTACGTTCGAAAATACCTGGAAACGCAGTCAATACTGGGCCATGGTGGCGCTGCCGCCGCAGCGTTTGCCCGCCACCGCCCAACAGGGGCGTTATGTCGAGGCCGCCGTCGCCCTGGAAAAATCCGGCACGCCCGCGGCGGCGCGCGCCGCCTATCAAACCGCGCTGGCGCGCTGGCCGGAGGATTTGAGCGCGCGCATCGGGCTTGGCAACACGGCTTACGCGCTGGGCGATCTGCGCGCGGCTGAGCAGGCGTTTCGCGCCGCGACCCGATCGCATCCTGAATCCGCCATCGCCTTCAACAACCTTGCCGATACGCTGGCGCGGCAGAAGCGCTATAAGGAAGCGCTGGCCGCCGCGCGCCAGGCGGTTCGGCTCGGCGGCCCGCAACAGGCGGCTTTTGCCCAGACCCTGGAGCAAATCCAGTCGCGATTGAAACCGCATTGAGCGAATTGCCGCCGATTTATTGCAATCCCTCCGCGGCGAGCGCCGCCTGCACCGACGGCCGCTCCTGAATCCGCCGGCGAAACGCCACCAGCGCCGGCCATTGCGCCAGGTCGATGTTGAAATGCTCGCACCAGCCGCTGACCACGAACAGATAGATGTCGGCGATATAAAACTGCTCGCCGAGCAGGTACGGCTGGCGGCTGAGTTGATCGTTCAGGAACTGGAAACGCGCGCCCAGTTTTTTCTTGGTCGTCTGCTGGTATTCGGCCGGCGTGTCCGGGCCCCACAAGGGACCGAAGCCCTTGTGAATTTCCGTGGCGACGAAATTGAGGCGCGACAGCAGCTGATAGTGTTCGAACGTGTTGTAGGGCGGCGCCAGGTTTTTCTGCGGAGCCTGGTCGGAGATGTACTGCAGGACCACCGCGTTTTCCGTCAGCACCTTGCCGTTGTCGAGCTGTAGCGCGGGTACGTAGCCGTTCGGGTTGATGCTGCGAAAATCCTGGCCGTCGCTGGTTTGTTTGGAATCCTTGTCCACCCGGATGAGATCGAATGCGGCGCCGATTTCGCGCAACGCGATATTCGGCGCCTGAGAACAGGCGCCCGGCATGTAGTACAGTTTCATGGCAACCTCCCGGTGTTGTGTTGATGCGGTCCCGTCGATCACGAAGGATGAGCTGCGTCACCTGATCGAAGCGATCTTTCATTCAGAGCGACGCAGCCGCTGTGGGTTCCTCCCACTATTGCGGCGCCGGGATGTGTACAAAGGCCGCCTGTGGCGCTGGAGCCGGAGGC
>Ga0164243_10012447_pt1 | contig 12053 bp, 11 predicted proteins | sample OricompcompostOP_FD_108781 | JGI IMG/M metagenome (GOLD analysis project Ga0164243, IMG submission 108781) | Organic Plus compost microbial communities from Emeryville, California, USA - Original compost - Organic plus compost (OP) | ecosystem: Engineered > Solid waste > Mixed feedstock >...
TGATGTTAAGATCCGGACGGCTCTCCCGCAGCTCCGCAGCCGTTTCAACGCCGCTGAGGCCGCCGCCGATAATATGTACGTTTCCGTACGGCTTGACATCATTCAAGCGCTGATAGGTTTGGCGCGTGCTTGAGAACGTCTGGATGCTGTTCGTGAATTGATCCGCGCCAGGTATGCCGTGATAACGGTCGGTACAGCCCAGGGCGATTGTCAGGTAGTCGTATTCGATCGGGTCGTCGCCTTCGAGGTGCACCCGCTTGCCTTCCAGATCGATGGATGTGACTTCGCCGTATTTTTTCGTGAGCTGGGGATGGTTCGGAAACTGGATGCGCAGATCATAGTCGCTTGCCGTCCCTGCCGCAAGCGCGTAATACTCGGTTTTAATGCCTTGGAAAGGCATGCGGTCAATCAAAATCAGCTCCATATCTTGGGGGAAGTGGTTGTTCAGGAGACCTTGAATCAATGCAAGGCCTCCGTAACCTCCACCCAGGATGACGAATTTTCTCATATGTCCGTCTTTCCTTTCTCATACGTCGGCTTTGAGGAAAGGTATAAAATTCCTCTCTTACTTATTCATAAACTTTTATTTCATTATAAAACGTGTCGCGTTCCACTGGAATGCGTCCGGCGCCTTTGACTAGCCAGATCAGCTCATCGCGGGTGAGGCCTTCCGGAGTGAGCGCGCCTGCGGCGTGGCTGATGCGTTCCTTAAGGATGGTGCCATGGACGTCGGATGCGCCGAAGCTCAGCGCAACCTGGGTCAGCTGCGGCCCGATATTAATGAAGTAAGCCTTCACGTGGTCGATGTTGTCCAGCATCAGACGGCTGATGGCAATGGTCTTCAGATCCTCGTAGGCGGAGTTACGGCGCATGATGCCGGCATTTTTATTTCTTGGCTGCATGGAAAGAGGAATAAATACCATAAATCCGTTCGTTTCGTCCTGAAGGTCGCGAATCTGCATCATGTGGCGGATCCGGTCTTCATGGGACTCGATCGATCCGTACAGCATGGTAGTATGCGTCTTCATGCCCAGGTTATGCGCCGTCCGGTGCACCTCGAGGTATTGCTCGACGTTAGCCTTTTCCACCCGCATTTTTTTGCGGTATTGGTCGGACAAAATTTCCGCACCGCCGCCGGTCAGCGATTTCAGTCCCGCTTTTTGCAGCTCCTGCAGCACTTCCTTGATGCTGAGGCCGCTGATGCGGGTGAAAAAGTCGATTTCGGCCGCTGTATAGGCTTTAAGCGTTACGTCCGGGAAGCGGTCGGTCAGCGCCTGCAGGGAATCCACATAGTATTGGAAAGGCACGTGCGGGTTATGTCCGCCAACGATATGGAATTCCCGGACGCCCGGATGAATGTGCTGCTCAATGTATTCGACCATTTCAGGACCGGAATACGTATAGGAGCCTTCATCACCAAGGTCTTTGCGGAAGTTGCAGAACGCGCAGTGCGCCTCGCAGACATTGGTAAAGTACAGGCTCATGTTTTCGATGAAATATACTTTTTTGCCGTTCTTGCGCAGGTTGGCTTCGTTCGCCAGCTGCCCCAGCGTCAGCAGATCATCGGTTTCATACAGAAATACTCCATCCTCGAGGTTCAGCCGCTCACCCTGGCGGACCTTCTCGATGATTTCCTGCATGCGTCTTTCGGTGTTCGATGTTACAATAGTGGACATTTCCATTCCTCCTGTTCGCATTTTGGTCGTGCGGAAGACACGCCCTTTGCAGGACGCAAGAGTCAACCCGCAGCGCCTGGAAGGAGTCCGGCGTTCAACCCGTCCAGTCGATTTGCCAATTTTATCGGTCAGCGTCTTCCATGTACCGCAGAGGATATGTATTCAGCGGATCATCCAAGCCGTAAGGCCAGACGCTTTGGTAAGCACTCCGGAGAGGCTTTTGGCCGGTAAAGAAAAAGTAGGGGCCCGCCTTTTTTAGATTATAGAATGTATAATTTTTTCAACGAAGCCGAAGAACTCTATAACCCCAAGACAAACATCCGCCAAGCGCGGCCTGTCTTCTGTGAATGAATCGATAGACTTTTTTTATGTGAAAAAAGTTACAACCCAGAGTGACAGACCGTTGTCTTTTCCATGACAAATTACCGACACTTGCTCCCTCATTACCCACCTATTATAAACCGCCTATCCGGGGTCCGCAATACAGTTATACAGAATCGGCATGCGGAGATCCGGAAATCATACCATCTTTAAAGATCCTGCGAAGGGGGCAAACGTCGTATAATTCCTCCGGATTAGGCCTGATTATACCTTTTGGAGGCGCGAATACGGCGTTCCGACCGCCTTTCTGGTACATCATGGGAGCGGAGGTGCTGCTGCCGGGCGGAACCTCTCTTGAGGGGAACAACGTTGTGGAGTATACTAAAGGTAAGTGCAATGTACTCACAGAGCGGGACTTTTGCTCGGCCGCCTTTCAGGTGCGCTGCTGAAGCCCTGCAATGAATAAATTCACATCAGTTAACCAAGGAGGGTTACCTATGATCAACATTAGCGATTCCGCTTCCGATAAGCTGAAAGAAATGCTCGCCGAACAGGAAATTCCAGGGATGTTCCTCCGTCTTGGGGTACAGGCCGGCGGATGCAGCGGATTTTCTTACGCCATGGGCTTCGACGATGCCGAAACCGAAGATGATGTATACATGGACGTTAACGACCTGAAGGTGGTCGTGGATAAAGAAAGCCTCCGCCTGATTGACGGGCTGGAAATCGACTTTGAGGAGTCCGGCATGAGCGGCGGATTCACCATGAACAATCCGAACGCTACGGCGACCTGCGGATGCGGCGCTTCGTTCCGTACAGCGCTCGACGCAGGCAAACCGGCTCCCGAGGAGTGCTAACGGGCACGCTTTGCGGATGAATAAGATAAAAGGCTCACACCTTCTTCGTCCAGAAGCAGGTTGTGAGCCTTTTTTTGTTCGTTAGGAGAGCCCGGGAACGATAAACGTTTTGTTCACCATCATGACGAGCATGGCCGCTGCCAAGATTGAAAAGGCGATGCAGCAGGTGCCGAGCCCTTTGCGTCTGTCTTTCAGAAATTTAAAGCCCAAAGCAAAGATTAAAACGGTTGTCACGACCAGAGCAAGGGACATGCCGATCATGCCGACCCAGTATAATACCCCGAAAAATTGAGCCACAGCTGTTATCCTCCTTCGCAGGATATTCCAAATTTACACACTTCATTTCATTATATCCGATTTAGACAGGCACGCCAAGGCTCCGCTATCCCCCGTTTTTATGCGTTTATCCTTTTCTATGCACAAACATACAGGAGGGAACCGGTAGATACGAGTATGTTAACAACATAGGAGCACAGAAAGGAGGCGACAACATGGGGGGAAGACAGCTGGCAAGCAAATGGCTGAAGACCGAAGCGCTGCTGACGGATCCGGATGTTGCCCCATATATTCCGCAGACCCGGTCTATGAGCCGGGAGAATCTCCAGCAAATGCTGGGGATGTATGACTTTGTCGTCGTAAAACCGGTCGTCGGCGGAGGCGGTTACGGTGTCATGAAAATATCCCGTACCGGCAGCGGTTATAGTATAACCCGCTTCTCTCAAACCTATTATTTTGACAGCTTCTCCGGCATGTACAGCGGTTTTCGGAAGCTGAAGGTGAGAAGGACCTATTTAATTCAGCAGGGGATTAAATTGGCCAAGGTCGATGGGCGTCCGATCGATTACCGTGTCAAATACGTCAAAGTGGACGATCGTTGGGTCATTACCGCAATGGTGGGACGAGTCGCGCGCAGCGGACTATTCGTAACCAATCTGTGCAAGGGCGGTTATTTGCTGAAAGGCCGCGTTGGCCTGAGCCGTTCCCTGCCGCAGATCTCTTCCAAAGCAAAGCTCAAAGAGATGCGTTCCCTTACCCGGCGCTGTACGGCAATTCTGGAGCGGCGTTTTCCCGGCATCGGCGAGCTCGGCTTTGACTACGGCCTGGACAACAGTGGGAGAATTTGGATTTTTGAAGTAAATACGCGCCCTCAATAAATCAAATTGGCAATGTTTAGGTGATTATAGGCGGGGTAATATCACTATATAAGACTATGAAAATGGAAAAAAATTTTTAAAGCCGGGTCGTATGCACAGCACCTGTGTATAACATTTATCCCCAAAATCCACTGCAATTTTGTTGGTATTCCGACACTTGCTAACAAATTATACACAGGATTTCCACAACAGGTTGTGGATAAAGCGAACGCTTGTTCTCTTATGTGAAGTTTGATATGATAGTTTTGAGGAAAATTAAGGAAAGGATGTGAAGATAATGGCTATGTTGTCGGATGAATTGCTGCTCGATTCTTATCATATGGCCGTGGAACTCATGCTGGATCATGATTTCATCGCTTTACTCCTGGCCGAAATCCACAAGAGGAATCTAGAGACTTCATCAGAGAGTTTAGTTCATTAGGACACATCCCGGTACACATCCACAAATGCTGTTGTAATATAAGCCGCATATGACGTGGAAGTTATGGAAGGTGTGGAGGTGTAACATCTATTTTCCAGATTGGCAGCATCGCAACAAAATGAGGGTATCCTGTCTGAATCATGATTTCATGACGATCAGATCAGGATACCCTCTTTTTTTGCCCAATTTGCGCGTTACTTCGGGCTAAAGTTTCATATTGCTGCTGTGGCCGGGAGACAGCTTAGCTTCCGGATCAATGTATACCTTAGCGTTGTTGACCGCGGTCGGCGCCTCGCCGAATCCTACGGCGATAAGCTTCAGTTTGCCCGGATACGTGGTGATGTCTCCGGCAGCGAATACGCCGGGAATGTTCGTTTCCATACGGGAATCCACCACGATGGAGTTGCTCTCGATCTGAATGCCCCAATCGGAGATCGGGCCAAGGGAAGATACGAAGCCAAAGTTCACGATGACGTCGTCGACTTCGATCTCCTGTGTTTCTTTGGTCTTCACATGGGACAAGGTCACCTTGGTAATCGTGTCTTCCCCGTGCAGGGCGGTGATTTCCGTCGGCGTCACGACCTGAACCTTGGAAGCCATCAAATTCTCGACGCTGTGCTCATGCGCACGGAATTTGTCGCGGCGGTGAATCAGCGTGACCTGCTCGGCGATCGGCTCCAGCATGAGCGCCCAGTCTACCGCGGAGTCTCCGCCGCCGCTGATCAGCACCTTTTTCCCCTTGAAGCGGTTTAAATCATTCACAAAGTAGTGCAGATTCGTTTTCTCAAATTTCCTAGCGTCTTCAAGCTCCAGTCTGCGGGGTTCAAAGGCTCCGACCCCGGCCGTAATGATGACGGCTTTGGAGTGGTATTCGCCTTTATCGGTCGTCACCACAAAATGGCGCTCGTCCTGCTTAACGAGGGAAGTAACCTTTTCCTCCAATCGTACGTTCGGCTGGAACAGGTCCATCTGCTTTTGCAGATTGTCGACCAGCTCCTGTGCCGTTACTTTAGGGAATCCGGCCACGTCATAAATGTATTTCTCGGGATATAAGGCTGCAAGCTGCCCGCCAAGCTGGGGCATACTTTCAATGAGTGTGACTGATGCCTGGCGCATCCCGCAATAGAAAGAAGCGAACATGCCTGCAGGACCTCCTCCGATAATGAGCAGGTCGGTTATGTCAGCCGGCTGCGATGTCATTAGTGTAAGCACCTCCAACAAATATAAATAAGAACGCTAGCGAAATTAAGCACGCTGTATATTCTTCAAATTCCATCTCATTATAATACATCCGGGCTTCGGCTGAAAAGTTTACATCCTATTTTGCAAATTCTCCGTTTGGATAAGAGAATAAACTTGACTGAAAACTGGAATGAAAAGGAAAATGAAAACGGCATGGATGTTCACTTGGAAGGCCAAATAATACTTGATCTTTTATGGGAAAGTGGCTATCATTTTAGTTATGTGCGGGCAGGTTTTGGTAGTATTCCCGCTGTTTTTTTTCTTACACAGGCTGCCTGTGATAAAAAGATTCATTGAAGTTCAAACTAATGTGTAATATTTCACAATAACATTTGTAATGGTTCACAAATATATATAGAGACCGACATTTTGGAAGGAGCAAGATGATGAGCAACATTCCCAAGATAGTAATCCTTGGTGCGGGTTACGGCGGCATCCTGACAGCACAGCGCCTTCAAAAGGAATTGAATTATAATGAAGCGGACGTAACGCTTGTTAACCGTCACGATTACCACTATATTACGACCCATTTGCATATGCCCGCTGCCGGTACGGACAGCGTCGAGAATACACGGGTACCGATTTCGAAGCTGATTGACGAATTCAAGATCGATCTGGTCAAATCCTCCGTTCAGGAAATCCGTCCGCATGAGAAGAAGGTCATCCTGGAGGACGGGACGCTCTCCTACGATTTCCTGGTCATTGCCCTCGGCGGGGAATCCGAAACCTTCGGCATTCCGGGGATGGCCGAATATGCGATGACGATTCGCAGCATCAACTCGGTGCGGCTGATCCGCAAGCATATCGAGTACCAGTTCGCGCTGTATAAAAATGAACGCAGTCCGCAGGAAAGAATCAATTTTGTCGTCGGGGGAGCGGGCTTCAGCGGCATTGAGTTTGTTGCCGAGCTGGCCGACCGCATTCCGGCACTGTGCAAGGAATACGATGTCGATCCGAATCTTGTGAATGTCTACAATGTGGAAGCGGCGCCGACGGCGCTGCCGGGTTTTGCTCCGGAGCTCGTGGAATATGCCATGGAGGTGCTCCGCAAGAAAGGCGTAACCTTCAAAATCGGCGTGGCCATCAAAGAATGCAAGCCGGACGGCGTAGTGCTTGCGACCGGTGAAGAGATCAAGGCGGCTACGGTGGTGTGGACCGGAGGAATCCGCGGCAACCATATGATTGAAGCGGCCGGCTTTGAAACGGCAAGAGGCCGGGTGAAGGTTGACGAGTACTTGCGGGCGCCTGGCAGCGACCACATCTACGTCATCGGGGACAACGCCCTGATTATGAATCCGGAAGGGCGTCCGTATCCGCCGACGGCGCAGATCGCGATGCAGCAGGGCGTGTGCTGTGCTCATAACATCGTCACGGCAATCCGCGGCCAGCAGCCGAAAAAGTTCGAATTCAGCAACAAGGGCACCGTCGCTTCCCTGGGTAAAGGTGAAGGTATCGCTGTAGTAGGCGACAAGCATATCAAGGGCTGGCGGGCAGCTCAATTGAAGAAGATCGTAGATATGCGCTACCTATTTATTATCGGCGGCATTCCGCTGGTATTGAAAAAAGGAAAATTCCTGTAATGAGGCACTGCAGTGTTCAAGTCCGCGCGTTGTTGACCCGGGACGAACTGGACCGTTATAACGCCTTGATGGAAGTGGGATCCTTCCTCGAGGACCAGAACCGGTATGATCTGTCGTACACGGTCCAAAAGGAAGTGGACATCCTCATCCTGCCGGCCATTGAAAGGCTGAAGGAAAAGGGAAGGGACCGCGACCGGGCGACCGCCGAATTTTTGGAGTCGATGAAATCGCAGCAGGATGAACAACAGGAAGAGGACTAAGGAAACAGCAAAAAGGTTTGCCCTGAATTTACTCGGGGCAAACCTTTTTTTAAACTTCCTCTAGACGCGGTCTGTCTTCTTTGAAGGTACATCGATAGACGTTCTTAATATATGAAAGTATTCTAAATTTTCAGCATGTCCTCAAAAGATTCCGGCGTCAGAATCGCTCCTACGAAGAAGCCGCCGAATTCGGCATAGCGGGCGCTGACTTCATCAAAGCGCATTTCATAGACCAGCTTCTTGAATTGAAGCGCGTCCTCGGCGAACAGGGTAACTCCCCATTCCCAATCATCGAATCCGATGGAGCCGGTAATGATCTGCTTCACTTTGCCTGCATAGCTGCGGCCGATCAGCCCGTGGCTGCGCATCATGTTGCGGCGATCGTCCATGTCAAGCATGTACCAGTTGTCGGCCTGATCGCGCTTTTTGTTCATCGGGTAGAAGCAGATGTACTTCGTCTTCGGCAGGATCGGCTTCAGGCGGGCAACGACATGCGGATTTTCCATCGGGTCGCCTTCGCCGGAACCGGCGAGATAGTTGCTGAGCTCGACGACGCTGACGTAGGAATAGGACTTCGTCGTATATTGCGCAAACAGCGTTTTGTTAAACGCAGTCTCGATGGCGTTCAGGTCTTCAAGCGTTTCACGCAGGTGCATGAACACAAAATCGGCCTTCTGTCCGATGATGCTGTACACTGCTGTGCTGCCCTGCTTGCTGGATTCCACCTCGGACCATTCGTTCAGGAACGCCTGGAGCTCGTCCAGCGCCATGGCGCGGTCTTCGTCGTCGGCGGCCTTCCATGCCGCCCAGTTCATGGAACGGAAATCGTGGAGAGCGTACCAGCCCTCCAAAGTTGATGCTGCTTCATTCATCTATGAATCACTCCTATAAATAGTTGCCTGTAAGCGGATCCCACGGTTACTTGCTGGACCCGAGTATCAGGGTCGTAGACGTTTTTCTTCATTGTAGCTCAACCGCAAGCGCAAGAGCAAATGAAGTCACAATCTATTCACCGATTGTTCGTTGATTCGTGACCGTTTTTTTAGTAAACTAACTACTAGTCCACAAAACGTGGCAAGACTGTGAACGGCCTGTTTGTATCCGTTTTAGCGGGGCGAAACAAAAGAAGAGGTGACTTGGCTGAGATGCAATTTATACCCGTTCTCGTGCTGATGGTGTTATTTTTTGTCATGATGTTCGGCATCGGCTTTATTTTGAATATGTTAATGAAAACGACCTGGTTCCCTTGCTATTTGTTTGTCATTGTTATTTTACCGGTGGTCGTATACTCTTTATGGGACCGCAGCCAAATGTCGCTGCTCAGTCACCTGGAGTCTTTTCGCGTAGTCGACTATTTAACGGGGGTAGCCGGACTGGCAGGTGCGGTCATCAGCGGCTGGTCCATCCAGAAGCTTCGCAGAAGCGGATTTAAAATGTTCTAGGCCGGCAACCGGCCGATTTCGAAACAGCTCTCCACCCGGGGGGCTGTTTTGCGCTATCCCGGCACTGAAGGGTTGAATGATGGGGGGACGGATGGATGTGGAGAAAAGCATTGGGTCTGGTGCTTGCCGCCGGGCTGATGGGGGGAGCTTCGTTACCAAACGGGATGGCGGCCTCCGCGGGAGAGCAGACCATGATCCCGCTCCGGGTTGCGGCTGAGGCGCTGGGCGCCAAGGTGCTGTGGGACGGGGCGGACAAGCGGGTTCAGGTCTCGCTCGGCAAAACCCGCTGGAAAATCACACCCGGCAGCAAGCAGTCCTTATTGGACCAAGCGCCGTATGAACTTGCGCGTACCGCGGTGACGGACGGCGGCGGAGCGCTGCTCGTGCCGCTCCAATCGTTTACCGGGGCTTTGGGCATCCGGGGAACTTGGGCGGACCATCGCTGGTCCCTCGATCCGGATGACTGGAAGGGGCGGGCGATCTACTGGATGACCCTGCTTCGCCATGGGAAATGGGAAGAGGCGGGACGGATGATGGATGCGTCCTTATCGGTGGCGTATCCGCCTTCGTCGCTTCCCAAGTACGAAGAACGGCTGGAAAAGCTGTACGGCCTCGACTGGAGCCTGCTGCATGCCGAAGCCTATACGGATTCCGTACGCAGCAACGCCCGCCTGGTCTACCAAACGCCAAAAGGAGAGACGTTCGGCATGGAGCTCCGGTTCAGCCCGGAGGGGCTGCTGAACGATATCGCCTGGATCGAAAATGTGACCAACAGCTATCGGGCGCCCGCCTATGACCACCCGGAAAAGTACACGGAGGAAGAAGTGCAGGTCGGCCAGAGCCCTCTGCTCCTTCCAGGCACGCTGACGCTCCCCCGGAACGTTCAGGAGAAGGTTCCCGCGCTTGTGCTCGTTCACGGCTCCGGTCCCAATGACCGGGACGAGTCTTCCGGTGGAGGCAAGCTGTTCAGGGACCTCGCGGTGGGGCTGGCCGGCGAAGGGATTGCGGTGCTCCGCTACGAAAAGCGGACGCGGGAATACCCGCTTCGTTCCGCCACCCCGTCCTTTACCGTCCAGGAGGAGACGGTTGACGATGCCGTCAGCGCCGCTGCCCTGCTGGCCGCCGATCCAAGGATCGATCCGCAGCAGATTTATGTGCTCGGCCACAGCCAAGGCGGGATGCTTGTCCCGCGCATCATCGCTTCGGATGCGGGCAAGCATATCGCCGGCGCGGTCGTGATGTCCGCCCCATCCGGACCGATGGAAGACCTGATGCTGATGCAGTACCGGGCAATATTAGGGCGGGCGGAAGAAGAGGGAGCTTCGGATGAGAAGCTGGCCCGTCTGCAAAAGCAGGTGGACACATGGGAAAAAGCCGTTACGCTGCTGAAGGACCCCGTTTATTCGAAGGAGCACCTGCCGGAACATTTTCCGCTGCCGAACGCGTATTGGTGGTTCGATTTCAGAAACTACAGCGGGCCGCTGCTCGCCAGAAATCAGAACGTCCCGATGTACATCCTCCAGGGGGAGAATGACGTGCAGGTCCCTCCGCCGAGCCTCAAGGTGTGGAGAAGTGCGCTGAGCCAACGAAAAGACGTAGCCTTTAAGTCATATCCGGGACTTAATCATATGTATATATATTATAGTAAGAACTCGACCGGCGAGGAGTACAAGCTGCCCGGCAATGTGCCTGAGGAGGTCATCACCGATGTCGCAAACTGGATTCATTTGGGGATGAAAGACTTGTCGAAAAACGGAGAAGAAGCGGACCCTTTTGTGATAGAATAGAGAAAGTCTACGAATCGATGGGAGGGAGCATAGATTATGCATATGAAGAGCCTGCTGCATTTTACCGAAAACCACCGGTACTGCGTGTTCCGTGATTTTGGTTTAAGCAGCCTCGACAACCGAATGCTCAGCTCCGTATACCAGCCCATGGTCGGGGCATTTGCCATCAGCTTATACCACCTGCTGTTTCAGCATATCCCGGCAGAGAAGCTGGGCTACTCCCGAGTTGAACAGCAGCGGCGCATTTTCCTGTCGCTTGGGCTTGAGCCGAGCGAGAAGGGACGCAAATATCTGATTGAGCAGGCTTCCCGTCTGGAAGCGGTGGGGCTGCTGCAATCCTGCCGGATTTACGTGCCCGAGCAGGAAGATTACATGTACGAATACGAGCTCCAGGCACCACTCTCGCCGTCGGAGTTCTTTAATACACAGCATTTGACGCTGCTGCTGCGCGATAAGATCGGCAAATTTGCCGTCCTGTCGCTGCGCGAGGAGCTGTGGTCGAAGGAACCGGAAGAGTATGCCGGATCATCGTCCGTCCATAAAGAAAATATTTCATTGGCCTTTTACGATATTTTTGAACTGAACACCCATGTGATCGATTACGAGCTGGAACAGGCGTTGTCCGAGGTATCCACGTCAAGACAGCCTGGACTTCGGGTTCTCGATGAGGAAGGGGCGCTGAACTATTCCGATATCATCCTGCGCTTCCCGCGGGATTCCGCCAACCGCCGGCATGTGGAGGGGCTGCGCTTCAACCATGAGCAGATGGGCGTCATCAATTTTGTCGGACGCAAATACGATCTCAGCGTCCAGGACATTTGCCGCCTGCTCGATGAGGACGGCATCTTTGGGCCCGACGGCGACATTCTGCTCGACGAGTTCCAGCATAAGGCCAGCCTGCAGTTCCGTCAGGACAAGCGACGCCAGGAACAGCGGGACGTGTACGCGGGGAAGGTCATTTCCTTCCGGCAGGCAGAAACGGAAGAAGAGCAGGCTCCGCTGGAGCATGCCGTGCAGATGGAATATTACGTCGACGTTCCGGTTCAGTTCCAATCCAAATGCGACATTCACCAGTATAATATGATGCTTCGGAATGAGCCGTATACGAAGCTGCTCAGAACTTATTTTCCGGGCTCGGTGCCGGACAATTTTATCGATATATTCGAGAAGATCGACCTCAGCTACAAGCTGCCGGGTGAAGTCATCAATGTGCTGATCCACTACCTGATGTCTCTTTTGACCGAAGGCGGGAACGACCAGCGGATCAACCGCAATTTTGTCGAGGCCATCGCCTCCAACATGCTGCTGAAGCA
>Ga0164243_10012453_pt1 | contig 12049 bp, 13 predicted proteins | sample OricompcompostOP_FD_108781 | JGI IMG/M metagenome (GOLD analysis project Ga0164243, IMG submission 108781) | Organic Plus compost microbial communities from Emeryville, California, USA - Original compost - Organic plus compost (OP) | ecosystem: Engineered > Solid waste > Mixed feedstock >...
CGCGATCAGACAACTGCAGCGGCATGGGCTTCGGACCAGGCATCACCCCACCCTACAACCGCCACCAACTTCTGACTCAAGACACTAGATGCGCAACAGCATCCGTTACTGTGCCCGCCACGACGGGACAAGATCGCACGCGCGGCAAGCCGTCTATACCGTCGCCACCCAAGAAATCGCGGAGGGCTCCTCGAATTCTGCGAAGCCTGGGTAAGAAGACCCAATCGTGAAGTTGAAGAAAACGCGTCACTTTGACACTGAGATGCAGCAAGTCGTCTGCATTCCTAACGCCATTTAGAGCATGAACGCATGAATCCACAAGAGTCGTCCGTCCGAGCGAGCCCGCGGAAATCAAGTTCGATTCACAGACGCATGGCACACCGATCCGAGGCCACATGAAAAAGCTCACTCCCTGGTCGGCAAGGCTGACCTCGGAACCACTGCTCTGCCGAACTATCACGGGGCGATGAGTACCTGCCCGGCATAGGTGAGGCCGGCCCCAGCCGCGACGGCGACGACGATGTCACCGGACTTCAACTGTGATTGCTTGCGCATGTGGTCAAGGGCGATGGGGATAGAGGCCGCTGCTGTGTTGCCGGAGTGCTGGATGTCATCAGCAACGATGACATCGTCTCGAAGGCCTTCAGCGCGCAGTGTTTTCTCTGTGGCTTTGATAATCCTCAAGTTTGCCTGATGGAGGAGCAAGACATCCGCGGATTTGGCGGTGAGTCCGACAGCATCGAGTGCGCCGACGGCTGCCGACGGCATCTTTGTAATAGCCCATCGGAAAACTGTGCTCCCGGACTGTTGCACATATCCTTCTTCGTTGATGCGAAGCGTATCGGCATGTTCGCCGGCGCTACCCCAGACCACTGGGCCGATATGTGTCTGCTTACTCGGACCGATTAACACGGCGCCGGCTCCGTCGGCGAAGATGACTGCTGTTGTGCGGTCGAGCGGGTTCACGAAGTCAGTGAGTTTTTCGGCGCCGATCACGAGCGCGTAGCGGGACGATGCGGCACGGATGAGGTCAGAGCCGACAGCGAGACCGTAGCAGAATCCGCTGCAGCCCGCGTTCAAATCGAATGCCCCGGCACCGTGTGCACCTATCTGGTACGCCACCCGCGCGGCCGCGTTGGGGATCTGCGCTGGCATCGTGCAATTCGACACAATCACCGTGTCCACCAGGTCAGGTGAGATGCCGGCATCGAGCAGGGCATTCTTTCCGGCTCGCACCGCCATATCGACGAGTGACTCGTCAGCTTGAGCGTAGCGTCGCTCGACGATACCGACCCGCTGCCGGATCCACTCGTCGCTAGTATCCAGCTTGGTGGAGAGCTCCTCATTGGTGACCACACATTCTGGTTGCCAGCTGCCTACACCCAGTATTTGAGAGCCACGAGGCGGCCGGTACCGCAGGTTCGGCTTCATTGGTTGTCCTCCCTGAACCAGGCGGACCCATCCTGCCTGCCAACATTGACCCTCAGGACTCGTGTGCCTCTCCAAGTCAGCTTGTGCGCGTAACGGAAGTGGTGCATTGCTGGTGACTTGGCGATGTCCGTTGGGCCAGCGCAAGCGCTGCGCTGGGTGCCCCTGGATGGCTTAGTGGTGATGGGCATGCTCGGTTTTACTCCTTTGTGGCTCCTAACAGAGAATTAATTGTCGATTAAGAACGTTGAGCACGGGATGCTGGTTAGTACGGCGCCGAGGAGTTGTCACCACACCCGAGCTGGCCTGCTGAGAACGATGAGAATCTGACCGCCTCGCGTTGAGGGTGAACGGTGGGACATCTGCCTCGGATGCAGGAGCGTTGACGGTTCATACAGGGTGCTCCTTTTGACGGCGGTGTGCTGGCAGTGCGGGGTGCAGGAGAAGAAGCCAGTCAGCGGGCAGGGCCACGAATAGTCGATCAACTACCTGACCCGCGTCGGAGACGTCGGTGGCGTGGATCCCGCCGTGGCTAGACAGGGGCGAAAAGCAGGCGGCTGCCTGCAGTGTGGCCAGGCGCACGAAGGGTGATTTCATGGTGGCCTCTAAATCAGAATGATGGACATGTTGGTTCCGTCGGACTCGTCCCAGTCGTTGGGCGCCTGGTGGTAGACGGGGGCACCGGTCCAGTTCAGCAGGGCCCCGGCCCAGGTCAGACCAGCGCCGTAAGCGGTGATCAGCACACGGGAACCCTGCTTGAGTTGACCGCGAACAGCAGCCGCAGCAAGGGCATATGGCGCGCTGGCCGCGCCGATGTTGCCAACCGTGTCTCCCACAATGGGGAGCCGGTCTCTGGGGATGCCGGCCTGCTCGGCAAGTTTGGCCAGCAGGACGGGGTTCGGCTGGTGATTAGCGTAGACATCGATGTCCTTCACCCCCAAGTTGTTGCGGGCCAGAATCTCGCTGACGACGCGAGGAAAGGCGGAACTGACATATGAAGTGATGCGCTCCCCGCGCATCTGAACGGTGTGACCGCCATTTTCTACGGTGGAGATGCTAGCCGGATGTCTGCTGCCCCCAGCGGGTATAAGGACGAGATCCGCTCCTGTTCCGTCTGAACCGAGACTGAAGTCGTGGAAACCTCGGCCTGCCGGAACGGTTCCGAGCACGGCTGCAGCGGCCCCGTCCCCGAACAGCACCATGGTGCTGCGGTCAAGGGGGCTTAGAAAGCGCGAGAACACCTCCACTCCGACCACGACGGCGTAGCGCGCGCTGGTATCGGCCAATAGCCAGTCCCGCGCCATACGTGCGCCGAAGACCCACCCAGCGCAAGCTGCGCTCACATCCAAGGCCACCGCCCTACTGGCACCAGTTAGTGCCTGTACGCGGCAAGCGGTGGCTGAGCCGACCTCGTCTGGGGTGCCGGTGCCCAAGATGATTAGATCGATCTGATCAGCTTTAATTCCAGCTGCTGACAGAGCACGCGTGACTGCGACAGCAGCAAGATCGGAAGCCGCCTCGTGAGGAGCTGCGACATGACGACTGAGGACACCGGTCCGCCTGGCAATCCACTCAGCGGTGATGCCCGTAGCCATAGCTGCAACCTCTTCATTGCTGCGGCAATGCGCAGGAAGGTAGGTCCCCATGCCGAGTATGCCGATCGCGTGTTTAGGTTGAGCAGTAGTCAACTTTCCTCCAGGGCGAAAGTAATGGTTGTCGACCTAGACCCGCGATAAGGTACCCGTGGGTTACGAACTCCATAACTGTTAGAAAATCATGCACAATAATCAGAACCCAGCATGAAGTACCGAACGCTGGGCTAAATGCTAGATCTACCTGCCCAAGAGCAGCCCATGGCAAAAGCCCGGGCGGTATCCGTCAGTGGTGGTTCAGGAATGCGGTTCTCCGACCTTGAGCCGGCCCGTCTACAGGGAAGCACCTTGTAGTACAGCAGGGAACCCCGAACGTTCAGGGGTACGTGAATCCGTTGCACACCGCAGTGCGCGAAGTGCGATCATGGAGACAGACCTATGCGTGGGGGCACTAGCCTTTTCTTGTAGAAGGCGATGGTAGTCAGGTCTTGGCAGCGAGGGTGACGGGGCTCTTCAGGTGTGCGATGGTCCGTTTCGGCTGGGGCTCGGAGCGTGCATGTTGCTGGAGCGTTTGGCCTGCCTATCTCCTGAGGGCTCTCAGACGGGCGGCTTGCGTCGGGGTGCGAGCGGGTCAGGGCCGACGTGCCAGATCGCCCATGCTCTTGCGTTCGGCGAAGGCCGTGGGGAAGCCGGAGTGGCGCCAGGCTTGTATATCGTGCCGGCTTCCGGTATCGGCACGGAGAGCGCAAGGAGGCCACCGGCGAGGGCGGCGATCTGGAGGTTGAGCGCGGTGTCCGGTGCTTGCCGGAGAGCATCATGGTGCCATCGCTGCCCCAGTTTCCGGACTTCCCACGGTTGCGGGCAGGCGTGGACCACCCAGACTCACGAACTGTCAACAGGTTCACACATCCACGAGGCTCGGGCTGTTGTCGCCCATCACGCCAAAAGGTTTGCTAGGGCTGTGCCCTGGAAGGCCAGCGCCGCACTCGGGGTAGCGCCGTACCCGCACGAGTTACCGATAGGGATCGCCATGTCCGGCACATACGAGCGTCTCATAGCATTGCTCAGCGAAAAATTCTGCGTTGACCCTCGAACAATCTCTCCACACTCCACTCTCGAAGAAATTGGACTGGACTCGCTAGCAGCGGTGGAGTTGTTCGTATATGTGGGACAGCAATGGAATCTCGAGGTGGACGAGGGAGCTGCTGTACCCGATCGCACCGTCCAAGAGGTCACATATTATTTCGACGATTGCGCTGCTCGGCCGCACACGGACGCAACCTGACAGGCACGAGTTCTCCTGCCGCCGGCGACAATACAGACGGGACCAGACGGCAGAAGTAACACGAACTCTGCCGCTCCCTCCACCGCCACCATCATTACTGGCTGCTGCCCTAAAAGGAGTTCCCTGTGACCGTTATGGAAAAATTTCGCCTCGACGGAGCACGCGCTCTCGTAACTGGCGCTTCGCGTGGCATCGGCAGGGCCGTAGCAATTGCACTTGCTGAGGCTGGAAGTGACATAGCGTGTTCAGCCCGAACCCTAGGGGCTTTGCAGAATACGGTACTCGATGTTGAGGAGAAGGGAAGGAGGGCTATCGCAATCGCAGGTGAACTGGCCGACTCCGGTGCTGCTACAAGGGTGGTCGAACAGGCAGCCAGCGCCCTTGGAGGCTTGGACATCCTTGTCCACAACGCCGGTATCTCACCGACCACGGAGGACGGGACAGCGCTCATCGTGCCACTTCAGGAGCTCCCAACCCCACAGTGGGAGAAGGTCATATCCGTCAACGTCAATGCCAGCGCTGAGATTTGCCGAGCCGCCTACCCTCATCTCGCCAAGAGTAGCCGAGCCAGCGTCGTGTTGATGTCATCGGTGCTAGGAATTATGGGAGCTCCGAGGCTAGAGGCCTACGGAGCGTCAAAGGCCGCGCAGATCTCACTGGTACGAAGCCTGGCTGTTGGCTGGGCACGCCAGGGAATCCGAGTCAACGCCCTGTGCCCCGGATGGACGCTGACCGATATGACGAAGGTTGCAAGTGATGTGAAACCTCTCTCGGACTGGTTCATCAGCCATGTGCCCAACGGCTCGTGGGCCAGCGTTGATGAGGTGACGGGATCTGCGGTGTTCCTTGCCTCGCCGGCATCCTCATATGTGACTGGCCACGCGCTCGTGGTCGACGGTGGCCTTGGCGTAGCGGACGGTGGTCTTGCGGGACATCCCAAGGCGCCTTCGCCTCTAGAGCCTTGAGTCCCGGCGGTCGGCCTAGGAGTTTTCGTCAAATGCCATGGCAGTGTTCCGCGATCTCGCACGCCTTTCCCGTACACGAAAAGCAACTGCTTAAGCCACTAGTCGGCGGGACTAGTTTCTTGCCTGCGCATGTCACGGAGGATACACGTGGCTTCCTCGGCTCTTACCCAAGTACCCATCCTCAAGCCGGGCACCGGCTGGGATGACACCTGGCACCGCTGCCTTACCATCGCACCTGAGGCATTCCGGGCCGATCGCACGCTCAACCTCTGGAATGGCAACTGGCACGCCGACGGGGTTGTAATGGTTGCCAAAAGTCCCATCGACGGCGGCATTATCGCCGGACCACCTCAGGTTGACACGCTTACTGCTCAGCGAGCCGTGCGCGCATCGCTCGACCAGCACCGCCACTGGCGCTACTTCCCCCTAGCCGAACGACGTGCTCGCGTCACTGCAGCCCTTGACACTCTGAGCGAGTACCGTGACTTGCTCGCGCTTTTACTCGTCCACGAGATCGGTAAGCCATGGCAGCTGGCAAAGGCCGACGTGGAAAGGGCTATCGTCGGCGTACGGTGGTACACCGAGAACATTGAAGGCATGCTACATGGCCGGTCCCCCCTCGATGGCCCAGTGTCCAACATCGCCAGTTGGAATTACCCCATGTCTGTCCTCTTCCATGCCATGCTTGTTCAAGCACTGGCCGGTAACGCTACCCTTGCTAAGGTACCCACTAATGGAGGTCTCTCCTGCCTGACCTTAGCCTGCGCGTTTGCTGCCAGGGAAGGTATTCCGATCACGCTTGTGAGCGGCAGCGGTAGTGAACTGTCTGCGGTTCTGGTAGACAGTTCCGAGATTGGATGTGTCTCTTTCGTCGGCGGTCGCAGCGCTGGCGCTCGCGTCGCTGCGGCAGTTGCAACCTCAGGAAAGCGGCATATACTTGAGCAAGAAGGCCTGAATACCTGGGGCATCTGGAATTATAGCGACTGGGAGTCACTTATCGCTATTTTGCCCAGGCTTTTCGAATACGGCAAGCAGCGTTGCACCTCCTACGCCCGGTTTGTTGTGCAGCGCAGTGCATTCTCTGACTTCTTGCCTATCTACCTGTCCGCCATTCGCTCGGTTCGTATGGGAAATCCACTCGCTGTCATGGATTCAGCCGACCCGCTGCCCGACCTGGATTTCGGCCCGCTTATTAACGCAGCCAAGGCTAAGGAACTTTCCGACCAGGTTACCCTGGCTGTCGACCGCGGAGCCATCCCGCTTTATCAGGGATCCATTGCGGGTGCCCTCCTCTTGCCTGGTCAGGACACCAGCGCATATTTCGCTCCCGTTGCGTTGCTGAATCCGCCATCGATGTCGCCTCTGTATCACGTGGAGCCCTTTGGCCCTGTGGACACGATCGTAGTTGTCGACACTGAGGCGGAACTCGTCGCCGCTATGAACCAATCCAATGGCGCTCTAGTATCGACGCTTTCCACGGATAGCCCTCACACATATGAGCGCATCGCACCAAAGATCCGGGCGTTCAAGCTGGGGTTCTGTCAGCCTCGCTCACGCGGAGACCGTGACGAGCCTTTCGGAGGTCTGGGCGGTTCTTGGCGGGGTGCATTCGTCGGCGGTGAGATGCTCGTGAAGGCAGTCACTACCGGGCAGGGAAGCGAGCTTCCTCTGGGTAATTATCCCGAATGTCAATTCAACGGCCGGGCCGTGCAAGGACGTACTGCTAGTGTCCTGAGTCGTTAGTTCGTGTGTGTCATATGCGATTTCCGTTCCGCTCGATGAGGGTCGGTGGACAGCTTCCAGGTCTGCACAATGTGCGGCTTAAGGCCGAACGCCTCGTCAAGTCCGGAAAGCGGCCGCCTTCGGCATACCCGTTGCCTGGACCATCAACAGCGTTGCCCCAGTGCGAGTGTCCGAAGCGGGTGCCCGGTCGAGGACCCGGGCGATGAGAAACTCGCTCTGCTCGTCGGTGAGTCTGCGTGGGTACGGAGCCCGGGCGTCACCAGCTCCTCAAGACGGTCGGCAGCGATCCTGGACCGCCTCTGGCGCACCGTTTCCCGCGAGTGCCGAGCTCCTGCACGTTTGGTCGGCTTCGGCGCACGCCAGCCCTCGCGCAGCAGCAGAGCGAAACTACCCACGACTGCTTACGCAACCAGTCCCGCAATGTCCGTCGTTCACGACCGGACAGCTCCAATGACAATGGCTTCGGACTCGGTATCTCCCCACCTGCAACCGCCAATGAATTAACGACTCAGGGCACTAGGATTTGACTGGAAAATCCACTCTTCACCCTATTGAGCTTCGTTTCTCTATATCTCTCCGAAAGGGGCATCATGACTAGGTCCACCTCAGTATGCGAGACTTTTGACACGCTCCTTCTTGGTGGCGTTAGCGAATCCGTCCGGGAGGAAGTGGCTCATATTCTCAGCCACGAAACTTTCAAGCCTCACCGTAATCTCACTGAAGAAGAACGAAGCAGGCTGACCCTGAGGCAACTCCAACTCATATGCGAGCAGGCTTCAGTACCCAATTTGGCACTGGATCCGACACGTATGTTCGCTTTCACGGAAGCCGCAGCAGTTGTGGACCCCGCCCTTTGTGTTGCCATGCTCACCCACTATGGATTGTGCCTTTCTTTCCTGGAAGATTCTGGAAGTTATTTAGAGTGGCTGGAGCCATATAAGGAGAAGATCGCCAAGGGTCAGGCGATCGGGTCATTCTTGATCACCGAAATCGGGTACGGAAATAGTCACCTCTCCGGTCGCACCGAAGCCGTCTACGACAAGCAGAGCGACGGGTTCGTGCTAAACACTCCAGACTGGGCTGCTCAGAAGTTCATGGGAGGAAGCTGTCAGGACTCAGTGCCCAGGATCGGCGTAGTATTTGCTCGTGCGATTTTTAACGGGGAGGACCGGGGTTCTTTCCCCTTCATGGTTGAGCTCGCAGACGATGAAGGCCCGCTAACTGGTATCCGGATGAGGACGATTAGCACCGATGTGGTACCGCAGCAATGCTCTCTCATCGAATTCGACCACGTCTGGGTCCCTCGGGCCAACTGGCTGAGTGACAATGCGTCAATCGGTGCAAGTGGCGAGTTGATCGATCCATTGGAGAGTCAGGACGCACGGCTGACACGCTCCCTGTCAACGGGCCAGAATGTCTGGGCTGGTGGGGCAGCAGCTTTGGCAGCCGTTAGTCGGGTTGCTGCCGCATCAGCCTTACGGTTCTCGGCCCTGCGCCGCACCGCTGCCCGTATTGGGCCCGCTCACCCAGTTCTGAACTACTCCACTCAGCAACGTCAGGTTTTCCGCTGTCTGGCCGAAGCCATGGCCATTTCTTGCGTGGCAAACACCTTCCGGGCAAAGCGTATTGACCTCATCGAAGCGTGGCGACGAGGTGAGCGTCCTGCAGTGGAAACACATACCATGACTTGGTCACCGTGGGCATCCGTCCACCGCGACATGGCCATGGTTAAAGTCATCGCTGCCAGGTCCACCGAACGCATCACGCGCGAGTGCCGGCTGCGAACAGGTTTCTGGGGAACTCTGTCTGCCAGTCGCTTCCTGAATTATCAAAGCCTGGGGCATATGCTGAGCGTCGCTGGTGGTGACAACCTCCTAACAGAGCTGGATACCGGGAGGACACTCGTGGCGCAGGTTGCCGATCTCCCGGCCCCCGACCATACCCTCTCTACTCAAGAAATGAATCTCCGAGATCCGATTCTGTGGCGTGAACTGCATCAACAAAGGGTATTCCGGCTTGCTAGCCGTATCAGCGACGTCATAAAACATCACAGCCCGGAGCCGGGTGCCGCATTTGAGGCATGGAACCCTCAACTCTTGCTAGTCCGGGAGTTGGGCGAGGCCTACGGGGAAAGCCTTACTCTGGAACACATGATCGCTGCAGTGGACGCTTTGCCGACTGGCCAGGGTGCTGAAGTCGCCCTCATGCTCTGTACGGTGCAGGCGCTGGAGCAGCTGTCGAGGAATGCCACGTGGTACCTCTGTGAAGGCCTGATAAGTGTCAACCAGGTCCAGGAGATCCCCTCGATTCTCGACGAACTAGTTCACTCCTTAGTGCCTCACAGTGATGACCTCGTTAAGGCTTTTTCCATGGATCGACCCATTTCGCACGCGCTACTTCTTACCGACGACTGTGTACACGAACTTAGCACAGCACATTCGGTGCGCTGATCCGGAATCTGCGGTGCGAGCCGATGCATAGCATGAGGGACGGAACGAGAGGTCCATGTGTATAAACCCATAGTGATGCACGTATTCCCTGGACAGGGTGATTTCTCATTTCCCAGGCTGAGGGCATCTGTGCGGGCTCAACCTGCCATGCGTGCTGCAGCGATCAAGGTGTTCGCCGAGGTAGACGCAGCACTTGCAGACCTCGCCATCTCCTCGTTAGAACCGCTGTTGTGGGGGTCCGTACCGGTAGATGAGCTGGCTTCGATGCCCACAGGTACGGAACAGGCCGCTCTCTACGCATCCTGCATGTCAGTGCATGTGGCCTTATCAGAGGCTGGTTTACCTCCGGACCGTCTCGCGGGGGTGAGCTTTGGCGAACTCACAGCATTGACCGCAGCAGGGGTATTCACCATTGCCGACGGTGCTCGGCTTGCTGTAACGCTGGCCCGTGTCCTTCCTCGCAACACCGGCGGAATGGTCTGGCTCAGTGCCAGCGAGAGCGACGCAATAAAGCTCCTCACCGAACTCGGGGACAGTCGCCTGGCCCTGGGTTGTGTCAATGGACCGAGCCAATGCGTGATCGTTGGTACTTTACCTGCGCTCATAGCTGTCGAGCTGCAGGCTAGACGTACGGGGGTGGACTCGTTCCGAGTCAAGCTCCCCTATTACGCGCATCATCCGAAACTGGCAGCGGTAGCAGCGGAGTTCGAGTCCGCAACGCGCAAGTACGCGTTGGGGCCACCCCTTCTTCCTGTCTTCTCTGCCTCGCATGGTCGAGCCTACTGCCAGGGTGAGGATATCCCTCACATGCTGGCTGAAGTGATTATTAGGACAGCACATGTGCCCCGCTTGATCGCAGCCGCCTGTGCCGGCCAAAGCTCACTGCTGCTAGAGGCCGGGACTGGAGCCTCGGTGGCTCAGTACGCACCGACCATGCTTACTGGGCTTCGGGCCGCGGCTCCCCTCTCCGACGAAAGCTTCCCTTGGCAGACCCCCCATCGGCTGTTGGCCGCCGATGGGGCTTACTGAGCCTTCACACTGTGTTGAGGATGGAATGCCTGTTCAGGGGTGGGGACAGGGCGGAGCCCCCGGGTCGTTGGTGGTGTTGATTCCACTCGACACCACCAACACCTCAGTGGCTCTGTGGTTCCGCATCCTGCCGTGCTCGACGTGCCGTGTTGGTCGAGAATATGTCACCTGGCTCTTCTACCTTTGATAATGGCCGCAGGCTCCAGCTGCTGCCGTGCGTGGTCGGCGGGGGCCGGCGGTTCACTCATCGCGGGCTCCAGGGGGCAGAACTGCCGTCTGCTTCAACGGTATCGGCCGTTCCAGGCCCTGGGGACTACTCCGGACGAACCGGCTCGTACGAGGGCGCGGACCCAGGCCCCAGGTAGACCCAACTTCCGGCCCGTTCCGTGACCCCCAGGGAAACCACCAAACCCAGGACCAGAGCCCCTGGCGCCGGGGCGCCAGGAGTGCCGGCACAGGCCCGCTGCCCGGCGCGCAGTGCGCCGGGCAGCCAGGGCGTGGTCATCATCGGCCTCGCATTCAGTGGTGCAAGGCCACACCAGAGCGCTGTACGACGACCCGCCGGATTGCTTTATAGCAGGCCCGGAATTCGAGCGGGTCAGAATAGAAACTCGATGGCCTGGACATGCGTGAAATCTACGCGCAGACCACCGGCGCGGGCGCCCCATTCCGTGAAATAGGACTCCGTGATGGCCTCCGCGACGATGGGATGCAGCTCCTCCTCCATCGCTCCAGCCTCCTGTAGCTCCAGGATCTGAGCGCAAGATCCTCGGGCCGCGCCGTCCATCGGGCTGGGTGCTGCAGAAGCTGGAGCGCGGCCGCGGCATCATCCATGCCGTCGACTGCCAGGAAGCACCCGCCGGGGTGCCGGTGCTGGCCCTGGACAAAGCACTGGACGGGGCAGAGCATCCCGGAACCCGGCTGTGTTCTCTATGTGGTGCGGCGGCCGAACTCGATTCAGTACTCAAGGGGTTCGAACACGGCTTCGGCGGTGGGGAAAACGGCAGTGGGGATGGCCCAGCAGGCGCTGTGCGCGGCGACTTCTTTCCAGGCTGTCTCGGCCAGGCCGTGCCACAGGTGCCAGCGGTCCATGCACTGCGTGATGGTGGGGTCGGCGTCGGTGACGGCCTGGGCGAAGTCCGAGGCCCCATCCCGGCACACGATCTCCACTACGTGGTGCTCGCGCAGCCACGCGGTGACCGATTCCATCTTCCGGTCGGGCAGGACGTCGATGCGCTGCCCGCTTGCGGCATTGATGCCCCCTATAGATATCAAGCTGCGGCTTTGCCTGGTTCCGCGTGACCGGCCGCGGTGTTCTTGGACACGATGAGCTGGCAGGTCTCGTGCGACGTACCGCTTGAGGCGGCGTATGATCTCGCGGCGTGTCTTGCCCTCGGCGAGGCGTCGCCGCAGGTAGTCCTGGGTGCGGCCGTCCTAGCGCAGGCGGCTGAGCACAATGCGGTAGAGGGCGGCGTTGGCCTGGCGGTCGCCGCCTCGGTTGAGTCTGCGGCGCTGGGTCTTGCCAGAGGACACCGCGACCGGGCCGGTGCCGCACAA
>Ga0164243_10012454_pt1 | contig 12049 bp, 18 predicted proteins | sample OricompcompostOP_FD_108781 | JGI IMG/M metagenome (GOLD analysis project Ga0164243, IMG submission 108781) | Organic Plus compost microbial communities from Emeryville, California, USA - Original compost - Organic plus compost (OP) | ecosystem: Engineered > Solid waste > Mixed feedstock >...
CGGCCCGTGTTTGAGCGGCACCGTGTCCAGCGCGTACGCGGCAGCCACATCAGCCGCGACAGCGAACTCATGCCGGGCGACGGTCTGCATCGCCTGCAGCACACGAGGATTCAGCGGCGGACTACCGCCGATCCCCCGCCACCAGTCGACAATCCCGTCAACCATCGCCGTCCGCAGCCCTACCGGGTCAGCCTCACTCATGTTGGGTTCTCCGTTGTGCGTCGTTGCTGTTGTTCACGAGCCGTGTATCGCGCTGTATACGGCCACGACCACCAAGACCACGGCGACTGCTGCCACCTTGAGGAACGCTGTCGCCGCAGTCAGACGCGCCTTCCGGGCGACCGGAACCGCGGCCCGGGCCGCCTTGTAGTCGCGGTGCGCGCGTCGCAGCACCGCCCAACAGAACCCGAGTACCGCGCTGACCGCGATCAGGATCAGCAGCCACAGCTGAGGGGACATAAGGGGTGTCCTTTCACCGCGCCCGCCCGGGGGCAGACGAACGCAGAGCCAGGGATCAGGGGGTGTGCCCCGCCGGAGGGCCGGTACGGGCTGCTGCCGCACTGGCGCGCGCGGCTCGCCCTGCACTGTGCGCAGCGTTTCGCCGAGGCGCGCGGATCTGGTGTGCCGCAACGGCGGCGGCCAGGGCGAGTTGGTCGAGGCTGTGCGCGGCGTCGGCGCGGCGCGAGGGTGGCCCAGGCGGCGGCGTGGTCCAGGTGTTGGGGTCACCACCACGCTCCTCCTTGTGGGGTGTTCGGGTTGGTGTCGGGTGGTTCGGGCAGTGGTCGGCGTTGCGGTAGCTCGCGGGGCCGTCCGGCCAGCACGGCGCCAGCCGCGTTGATGTGGCCGCCGGCCGAGGTGACGCCGAGCAGCGCGGCGGCGATCAGGTCGGCAACGCGGGTGAGGGTGGGGTTGGTGCGTTGTGGGTCGGCGGCGTGGACCGCACGCAGGCTGCCCCGCAGGTCGTCACCGGCCTGGTACAGCCCGCCGGCGGCATGCTGCAACCCGGCGGGGATGGCCGGGGGTGCCGGCGGGCTCACCGCAGACCGCGCCGGTGCCGGTGGGCCTGCGACGTGATGCGCGGAGGCAGCATGCCCCAGTCCGTGATGCGATCGAGTCGATGAAACTCGCGGATCCAGCCACGTCCCAGGTGCCGGCGGTGCTGCATCCAGATCCGCCACGCCGTGCCAGGATTGGTGAATGTGGCGACGTCGCTGTAGTCGATGCCGCCGGTGAGCATGTTGATGCTCGACAGGCAGGTCGCGTAGTAGTCGGGGTCGGCGGGGCCGGCCCAATACCCGCCGCGGCCGTCCGGGCTGCCCGTGCGAGGCAGCATCGGCCGTACCACGACCACCCATCGGCGGGTGTGTTCCATCCCGGCCTCCAGCGGCAGCCACGGCCGCCCCGGCTCAGATGGCGGCTGCTGCCCCGCTGGCGCGTTTGGCGGTATGTGTGCGATAGTCAGCGTCACGGAAAGCCACTCCTTTCCTGCTCGGTGGGCCGGCCCCGGTCTTGTGTCTCCAGCACTGCGGGGTCGGCCCGCTTGGTGTTATCCGGGAAGCGACTGGTTGAAGCCGGCCCCAGGCTGGTGTGGCCGGCGGGGCCGGACCATCGCGTACATGCGGCCGTTGTTGGGCAACACGACCTGGGCAGTGTGGGCGTAGCCGTGCCGCGCGTACAGGCGGGCGGAGTCGGCGTTCGAGGCGACCAGGTGTGCCCCCTTGGCCTCGGCGTCACTGTCGATGGCGCGGTGGTGGTGGGACAGCAGCGTCGACCCGATCCCTCGGCCCTGCATGCCCGGCGCCACAGCCAGGAACGCCAGGTAGTGGTGCGGCCCGTCCGGCGCCGGGTGATGCATCAGCGCATCGAACCGGTGGAACCGGTCGAGGGCGTCGCCGGCGATGGCGGCCAGCCGCTGTTGGTAGCGGTCCGGGTCGGGGTCGTTAGGGGCTGACCACAGGGCGGCGCCGACGACCCGGGCGTCGCTGTGCACCACCTGCGCGGTACCGGTGGCGGATTCGACCGCGTGTTCAGCGAACAGGCGGAAGTAGGGCCGCATGATCGCGTCGCGGGTGTCGGGATCGGGAGCCAGGTAGACGGTGGCAGACAGCGGCCGGAACGACTGCGTGATCAGCTCGGCGATCACGTCGATGTCCGCCGTAGTGGCGTCCCGAATGGTCACGGTGGTGGTCACGCCGTCACCTGCCCACCGGCAGCCGCCCCGTCGTGCTCGTCGTCGAGGTCGGCGCGTTCGTCGATGCCGGTATCGGCGTCGTCGCCGAGCCCGATACGGGAGTAGGCGTCCGGGCGAGTGGCCCGCAGCACCAGGCCGACGATCGCGCACACGATCAGGGTGGCGGCAAAGACGCCGGGCAGAATCCACCGCAGCGGGTCGCTGGAGGACACGCCGAGCATGACGTCGTAGTTGGACACGGCCAGCACGACCGCGACGATGAGCGTCACCGCCGCAAGCAGCGGAAGGACGAGTCGTACCCAGATCGAGTCGGCGCGGCGGCGGTGCGGCCGGCGGGCGTAGTAGCCGACCACCGACACCGCCGTGATCGCGAACAGCACCATGATGCCGAATCCGCCGAAGGTGCCGCCCCAGTAGAACAGGGTCACCAGCGGATCCCAGTGCATCAGGCTCCACAGCCCGATCACGGCCAGTGCCAGTCCCATCAGCGTGAAGATGGCGCCGGCCGGGACACCGGCCTTGGGCCGGGTACGTGACAGCCCGGACGGCAGCAGTCCTTCACGCGACATCGCGTAGGCGTAGCGGGCCCAGAAGGTGCTGAACCCGAGCATCCCGATGAAGATGGAGGTGTCGAGCAGCACGGTACCGGCGTCGGTGATCACCGGACCCAGGTACGGGCCGGCGAGATTGAACAGCAGGCCGGTCTGCTCGCTGCCGGCGCGGGCAACCAGGTGGCTGTCCCCGGCCGACCACGCCATCGCCCAACTGGACACCAGATACAGCGCGACGATCACTACCGCGGCGGCAGTCGTGCCGCGCCGCACGGTGCGGTATCCCTGGCGGGACTCGGTATGCAGCACCGCCCCGCCCTCGATCCCGATGATCGCCAGGAAGCAGATGCAGAACGCCGCTCCGAACCCTCCGTTGGTGCCGGCCGTCACCTGGCTGACATCCCACGAGTGCCACTGCGGACGCCCGCCGAACGGGTGGGCAAACATCACCAGGTCAGCGACGACCACGAACGCAATTTCGGCGGCCAGCAGCACGGTGACCACCCAGCCGGTGAGCTCGACGCGTAGCAGTCCGCAGATCAGGACCACCACCCAGGCGGCCACCATCACATGCCACGGGTGCAGCGGCAGACCGGTCAGAGTCGACAGTTGGGGGGCGACGGTGGCGCCCCACACCCCGAACAGCCCCACGAACAGCGCGCCGTAGGCGAGCAGCGCGATGAACCCCGCGCCCAACGCCACCGACCGCGAAAAGCCGCGGGCGGCGATCGCGTAGAACGCGCCCGGGCTACCTGACAGCCGGCGAGTAGCCGCCAGGTAGCCGGGGATAAACAGCACCAGCACGACCCCAACCACTACATACACCAGCGGCAGCCCAGTCAGGCCCGTCGTAGCGATCGCAGTGGTGTTGACGCCGGCGTTGACCATCAGCGGCGCCATCGAGGCCACGATGAAGGCCAAGACCGCGACCGCCGTCAGATCTCGCCGCAGCGGTCTGGCCGCCGGTATCTGCGTGTCCAGCGTGTGTGTCACGAGCAAACCTCCAAGAAGGGGTAGGGGGCTCGGGCCTGCGGTTAGCGGACCCGGGTTGCGGTTTGCCTGATCGCTGCTGCCGCATGCGCCAGCAGCGATCGCAGCGGCGGCGACGCCATCTGCCCAACACGAGGGGGTAGGGCACGAGCCAGGCGGGTCTTGGTTCGGGCGCCGGATTCGGTGCGGATGTAGTCCGACAACCCCAACGCCACCAACAGCGACCCGCAGGCGGCATCCTCAACCGTCAGACCCGGTTCGGCCGGCTGCTCCACCGCCTGCCACCACTGCTCGGCCGGCGACCGCGGCCGTGGCCGCGGCCGGGTTCTGATCTTGCGACCTGTGTCGGCGCGGACGGTGGCCTCCACGGCACGCTGCAGCCGGTACATCGCGTTGCGCGACGCGCCGCCGTTGGGATACGTGGCCACCAGCACCGGCCGTCGCCGACCCCGGCGATCAGCCCGGGTTTCCCACCGCATCATCCCGGTGGCCACGAACCGGTCGGCCACCGCCGCGAACACCTCGTCGTACAGATGGGTCATCCAGTGCCGCACCGACCTCGGCCCCGCGGCCTGCTCAACGGCGTGGGTGAGGATGAGCCCAGCCGGGTCTCGCACCGGCGTACCCGTCCACGTGATCGCGGCCGGAACCCGGCGCCCATCCGGCGCGGTCTGGTCATCACAGCCGATCTGGCCGGCCAAAAGCATTTCGGCCGCCACCGCCGCCACCGTCGCCTGCCGCAGCCCCAGCTCGTCGCACACCGGTACCCCGTCGTCGGGGTCGACCGCGATGCGCAGCAGCTCACCGGCCACCCAATACCGGCCGTGCCAGCGAGCTCCCTGATGCACCAGGCGCTGGTACCGGTCGGTGGGCTCATCCAGCCACAGCCCGCACGGATCCTCATTCACCGCCGCGCCCTACCCGAAGCATCCACCGCGCCGACGCCCAATCGCACCCGCGCGTCAGCCCGGGCCCCTTCGGTGAGCGCCCACGGATGCGGGGTGCCGGGCACCCTTGCACCGTCACGCCCGATCCGGCGCGACACCCACCCGGTGTGCTCCAGCTCAGCCAGCGCTCGACGCACCTGGCCATCCGAACGTCCGGTCCGCTGCTGCAGCTGCACCACCAACAGCCTGTCGGAGATGCGTGGGGTCCTGCGAGGCCGTACATCCATCAGCGGCCACCGCCCAACTGCACCGACTCGGGGCCCCGCGCGATGATCCTCGGCGCCTGCTCACGGCCCCGCTCGGTCAACGCCCACGCCCGCGGCACCCGGCCCGGCCGATCCCGGTCTGCATCCTCGCGGGCATCCACCAGCAACGCGTCCTTCAACCGATGCAGGCAGGCCCGCACCGACTCATCCGACAGCCCCGACGTCCGCGCCAACTCCGCCACCGTCACGCGGCGTCCGGACGACAAGTCCTCCAGCGCAGCAACTACCCGGCACAGGTTCGGTGTCGACGCCGGGATCGCACGCACTACCGGCATGACCCCGAACCCCACGCCGCGGTCGGGCCGAGCGAGGTCAGTCCGTACATGCCCCCGGCTGATTGCGCGTCCACCCGCACCGTGTGCGCCACATGCCCGCCCGCCAAGGCGGCCTGCTCCGCACGCTCCGCGAATCGCACAGCCGCGCACGGGTACGCCGCACGACAGAACCCGCACATCCCGTCAGGAGCTCGCGTGTGGCGGGCCAGGACCGTCTTCGCGTCCATCCACAGCCGGCGATCTCGTACCCCAGGCGGCGGGCTCGCCACGACATGAACAACAGGAACGGCGGGATCGGAACCAGCGGGCATGACATCCCCTCGTCGGTCGGCTGACGCAGACGAACCCGGGTGGGGACACGACGCGGCCCTGTCATGGCAGACGTGTCCCCGAACTGACCTGGCCCGGACGCGACATCGACCGTGGAGTGCGCGTCACACGCCCGATGAGCGGATAAGGCCAGGTCAGCCCCGGATTCGGGCCCCTGAGACACGGATGTCCTGGTCGTTTTGGCAGGACTCGCCGGACATGCCGCAGATCAGCGACCGCACGTCACATTCAACTGTTCCATGCCCAAGAAGTCAATGACCATTTGAGTCATGACTCATAAGCGCATGAGACTCTGGTGCATGGTGAGTTCGACCGTGTAGTAGTTGGCATCAGGACAGTCGGTCATGTTTAATTTGGGCGGACACGTGCTCCGTTCAAATGGGCAGCCACAGGAGAGGCGGGTTTCATGCCCGAAGAGATCAACGGCTCGCTGTTGCGGCGGCACATCGGACGGAAGCTGCTCAAGCTGCGCGAGGCCGCCGGCTTGACGAAGATCGATGTCGCGAAGCAGTTGGAGATGGGCCGAACGACGATCACCCGCATGGAGGAGGGCGACAACTCGGTCCGCTTCGTCAAGAGGGACGTCGAGGCGATCCTTGACCTGTACGAGGCGCCGGCCAGCGACAGGCAACTCCTACTGGCTTGGACGGCCGGCACTCGATCGCGCGAGAAGTCTTGGTGGCACGACTACACCGAGCCCGAGATCCCAGACTGGTTTGGCCTGTACGTGGTGCTCGAAGATGGCGCGGAGACCATCCGTCACTACGAGCCTGAACTACTCTCTGGCCTGCTACAGACGCGTGACTATGCGGAACAGGTGACCAGCGTTCCGACTGGATACCTTGAGTCCCAGGAGATCCAGCGACGTGTGAGTGTTCGCATGGAACGGCAATCGTTGCTGACTCGTCCCCGTGCGCCGCACTTGCACGTGATCTTGAACGAAGCGGTACTGAGGCGCCCCGTAGGCGGTCCAGCGGTTATGGCCGCTCAGCTCGGACACCTGCTGACGCAGATGCAGCAGTCCAACGTGGGCGTTCAGGTCGTGCCGTTCTCTGCCGGCCTCCACGCCACCAGCAGCGGCTTCACCCTGCTGGACTTCCCAACCAACGAGTTTGGCGAGGTCATTGAGCCGTCGTTGGCCTACGTGGAGACGCTGACCGGGGCGCTCTACATCAACCAGCCCGAAGGGGTTCACGTCTACGAGCTGACGTGGCAAGACCTCATGAAGCGGGCCCTCGACGAATCCGCGTCGAGGGAACTGATCACCGAAGCGATGAAGGGATTCTCCGGTGGCTAATCTGACCGGCGCCAAGTGGCGCAAGAGCACCCGCAGCAACAATGGCGGACAGTGTGTCGAGGTTGCGGACAACCTGCTTGACCGGGGCGTCGTCGGCGTCCGTGACTCCAAGAACCCGACAGGGCCCGCGCTCGCGGTCTCTCCGGAAGCGTTCCGCGCGTTCGTCGTCGCGGTGAAGGAGTCTGATGCCAGCAACCTGTGATCCGGGACCGGCTTTCTGGAGTTGGCCGGACCCCGAACCACAGGTTGTGCGCAAAACGCCCTAACAATGATGCCGCAACGGATCACCATCCGCTAGGCCGCATCACTCACGGTAGCCGACCCTCCGAAGCGTTCGTCGTCACGCGATCGCAGAAGTGGGTCGGCTACTGGCGTTCTGGGGGCCAGAGTCTGATTTCAGGCCATACCCGGTTCTTTCAGATGGCGAACCTGGTGCTCTTGAGCGCGAGCTGCCGGCGCCAAAGCAGATCCAGACGATGTAGCCGATGTTGTCGGCATGAACGCGTACAACCCCGGGATGCGCTCGCGCCACCGCTTGGGCACCCCCAACCCGGAGCCATCGCCGACCGTCTGGTCCTGCTAGACCCTTAGCTCAGCCCTGTTCCTGCTCGCCCGTTGCTGCACCGTCGTGTTGTCTGGCAGACTGCCGGCTGCGGCCCTGTCATCCGCCCCACGGGAAGGGTTAACTCCCATGTCGATGTACGCGGTGCGTGCGTCCAAGCTGGATGTGGTGTGGCGCAAGGCGTCCCGCAGCAACGCCGACGGAACTTGTGTCGAGGTGGCTGCGTTGGCTGCTACGGAGTGGCGCAAGTCCGCCCGGAGCGGCGCCAGCAACAACTGCGTTGAGGTGGCGACCAATATGCCTGGCGCGGTTGCGATCCGGGATTCGAAGGTTCGCACGGGCCTGCGCTGCTGGCCGCCCCTGATGCGTCGGCGTTCACCAGCCTTCTGACTTCGTAGCTCCCTTCCTCCCGGCAGAGCTGCATCCCCGCTGTTCGACGGCAACCTCTCACGGCGGGATGCAGGGTGAGCAGATCCCTGCTGCTGCTGGCGTACGCCGGCGAGGCGCCAGCGTTCGGGGTCTGCACCGGCCGGGGCGGGTCAGTCCTCGTCCCGCCCCCGGCCGCCACCCTTCGCTCTGCCCGGTAGTCGTGCCAGACCGCGGCCGTAGGGCACTAGATCGGCTCCGCTGCCCGATCCATGGCGGCTGTGGTGTGGTGCGCGCCGAGGGACAGCCCGTCTGCTGTGCAGCCTCCCCGTGGGGCGGGCTGTCCCTCGGTCTGGATCGTGTACGGCCCGCGGCGGCCTACGGGGCCGTTGTGCCGGAGCGGGCCGTACCTGCCGCTGGCGGCGAGGGTAGGGGCACTTGCCGGTGGCGGCGTGGCGCGGCGGCCCGGCGGTACGGGTGCGGGCCGCCGCGCCATTTTCACGACCACACAACACGACGGCGCAAACGAACGAGCGAACGGGGTATGGGGTGGATCAGCAGGAGCAGGCGCAGGAGCTGCGGCTGGTGCAGTGGAACATCGAGCGCGGCGGGGTTGACCGTGATGGGTCGACGCGGCGGTGGCCGCTGATCGTGGATGCGGCGAAGCGTCTCGCCACCGAGGTCGCCCCGGATCTGGTGTTCATCAACGAGGCGTACGAATGGGTGTCCAGCGGCCGGGCCGACTTGTTCGCCGAGGCGATCGGGGCGACTGGCTGGCGGCGAGTTCGGCATCCGGGCGGCTACGACATGATGCTGTTCGCCTCCGCCGCGGTGACGATCACGGGCTGGGTCGAGCGACCGCACTGGATGGCCCCGACGGTCACCGTGGGTCTGGCCACGGTCAGGCTGCCGGGCTGGCCACAGGTGATGGCGGCGATCACGCACCTGTCGCCGTGGTCGGGACAGGAACGGTGGCAGCAGGCCGCCCGGCTGGCCTCGCTGACCAACCGACGCGGCCCGGTGCTGCTGGCCGGGGATTTCAACTGCATCGGCCCAGACGATGCCGAGCCGGACATGGGTGCGTTGCCGCCGGACAAGCTGTTCGCGCACAAACTGCCCGACTCCAGCTACGACAACCCGGTCACTGACCGGCGGGCGCTGGCCGAGCTGGCCGACATCGGCTGGCACGACGCCGCCGCGCTGATCGACGAGCAGCACGACGACCCGGACGGACCGTGGATGGTCGAGGTGCCTACCTCCGGGCTGTGGGGCACCGACGACATGCCCTGCCGCAAGGCGCACGTCCTGCTCAACCCCGATCTCGACCGCGTGGCCGAGGTCGTCGACTACCAGGTCCACGGCGCCGACTCCGGGTCGCTGGAGCAAGAGATCTCCGACCACCTGCCGATCAGCGCCACCCTACGGCTGCGGGCCGGGCTCAACGACCGGCGATGAACCGCCAACACCCCAGCCGGGACGACGACGCGCGGGCGTTTCTGCGACAGGTACTCACCGGCGCAGAAACACCCGGCAGCGGCGCGCTCGGCTTCACCGATCAACTGCTGCTACTCACCGCACTGCTCACGCATCTCCTCGCCCGCCGGTTCCCGGAACTGCCCGGCGAGGCAGCGGCGACCGGCTGGTGCCGGCGGGCAGCCGAACGCGTCATGCTCGACGGCAAGCCGGCCGATCCCGCGCTGCTGCTGGCGCTGCTGCATCTACGCGACGACCCAGACGCCGCTATCAGCTGGCGACCGACCACCGCCACCACCCACATGCTGTACCTCGCCGGCCGGATCTACGCCGACCTCGACCCCGCCGAACACCCCCTGCATGTCGTGGTCGAGACCGCGCTGATCGACGCACGCCCACACCTGAGCACCACACCCGACCACCGCAGGGAGAATCCCCGCTGACCAGCCACGACACAGCCTCTGCCCCCCGGCGGCGCCGCCGCGTGACGGTGCGCCCAGATTTCACCAGAGCGGGCGAGCAGGGCGCCGACCTCCGCAGCGACTGACCCGTGGCACGCCGCCGCGTAGCCCGCAGACGCCGTAAACGCGCCTATCCTTCACCTCCAACCATCCCCGCCACCGATACGACCTGCTCACCGCCGACAGCCCAGCGCCGGAGGCACGGCATGACCCCCAGCGTCGAACACCTCGCCGCCGCGATCCGCGCCGCGCTCGCCGACGCTGCCGCCGCCGACCGCGCCATCGCCGCCGCCCGCGACCGGCACGAGCAAGCACTCGGTCTACTGGCCGCGGTCACCGAGGGCACCGGAAGCGCGGAGGTCTCCACCGCACTCGCCGGGCTGGCCGACGCTCAGCAACGACTCGACACCGCCCGCGCCGCCGTCGCAGCGGCCGTCCGCGACGTCGAGCAATATCTCGGCAGCATCGGGGCCAACCCCCGCTCCCACGGCCCAGCACAGCCGCCACCGGTCGAAGGCGAGCCAGACCAACCGCGGCCACACGACTTCCAGCCGGCAGCCGCCCGGCAGGTGCCAACCCGGCGTGGCACCGCGACTGCGGGCATCCTGGCCGACGAACGCGGCATCCCGATCAGCGACGGTCCGCTGTGGTCGGGAAGCCCGGCCCCGACCGACACCACCCGGGGCGTGCGCAGCCGGCGAGTCGCGCGATCGTTTTCCAACCTGCATCACGTGGAGTGCCACGTGGCCGGCCTGATGCGGGCCGGACAGGCACCGGCACAGGCCGTCCTGTACATCAACAATGCCCCATGCCGGGGTCGAACGCCTGCAGAGCGGGGATGCCACGAACTGCTCCCAGGCCTGCTGCGCCCAGGGCAACGTCTGACCGTTCACGTTGTTGACCGCGACGGCACGCTGCAAACCAGTACCGTGTACACCGGGACAGGAGAGGAGCTGGCTCCGTGAGCTACCGGGCCATCTGGGGTGAGTCCACCCGCACAATCAGCAGCGCCGACGAGGCCGAGGAACTTCTGGACGACCTGTCCCGCGACTACGGCCCAGACGGTACCCGCGGCATCGTCGTCAGCTTCGGCCCCACCGACGGCCCGATGGAACTGGAAGTGGCCATCAACACCGACGAAGGCCGCGCGGCCATATCGTGGCTCCGCAGCCGCGAGTACGCCGTAGAAGCAGGGATCCCGCGGCACCCGCGCACAGTGCCCGCCTGGGCCTTCCGAGAAGGGGATACGCTCAGCCAACGGCACCTCCCACCCGACCAGACCCGCGTCACCCCAGGCCGGGCGCTCGCCGCAGTGCGGGAATACCTAGACAGCGGCCGACGTCCCAACCACCTAGCGTGGACCGCCGCATAGCCAACCCCCGGATCGATTCGCCGCTGCTCCCGCCCCACACACAGCAGCGAAATCCGTTGCTGCACACCGTGTCCGGGCACCCAACGGCACCGGTCATGGCGACCTCGGAACAGTCGGGCGGCTACTACCCGACGAATCGAGCGGAGTCACTGCACCGTCCGACAGCCGCAACCAGCAGCAACAAGGGGATACCAGCACCGTAGATGCCCGGGGAGTCCGCCGGGCACGCGATCGACAATCCCTCGGATCGCGCAGTTCAGGGCTGGGCTAGATTCCGTCGTCGTCGGCGAGGCCGCAGGCCAGTCGCGCTGCGCGCAGTGTCAGCTTGTGCTGGTAGTCGGCGCCGGTCGCGGACGCCTCGATCCGTGCCACAGCCTGCTCTCCCACCGGGACCAAGCGATGCTGCACCCGGTGAGCGTTCACAAGATCGGTTAGCCACAACACCAACGTGTCCACCGGCGATGGGATACGCGGGTACCGCCGTGCCATCTCGGCACGGAACAGGTCGGCGGTGGACAGCATGTGTCGATTCTCGGCGTAGGTCACCGGCATCGGTCCCCCTTATCGAGTCGGATGCCGCACAACTGCACGGCCAGCGTGGAACACTCACCAGCCTGACGCCAGTGTCACCCGGCCGAGCCGACAGACCTCGGTGCGGGCCTCGGCGTGAAGATCCTAGTCCTTCGCTGCACCGGCGGTCTGGCTCCAACGATCCCCGAACTGACGCGGTAGAAGACCATCGTTAGACCGCCGAAGGAGGCGGACCGCCGTGACGGGGGCTGGCGGTCCTCCTGAGACCACAGCATCAACCCAGCGTCTGCCGGCCCAAGGGCCGCAGGGGTCAGGGTGCGACACCGAAACGTCCGGTGGAAGGGGAGGCCGCCCAGCGGGTCGAGCGGAAGGTGGCTGCGGCGCCTGGTCGTATGCGGCTCCGGCGGGTCTACTCGGGCTGTATCTCGGCCAAGCAG
>Ga0164243_10012455_pt1 | contig 12048 bp, 11 predicted proteins | sample OricompcompostOP_FD_108781 | JGI IMG/M metagenome (GOLD analysis project Ga0164243, IMG submission 108781) | Organic Plus compost microbial communities from Emeryville, California, USA - Original compost - Organic plus compost (OP) | ecosystem: Engineered > Solid waste > Mixed feedstock >...
AGCACGCCGACATCGGCCAGCTCGGCATCTGCCCGCAGTGCGGCTTCTCGACCAACCTGTTCGGCACGTCGTTCACGGTTGACGACGAGCGCCGCAAGCTCGATCGCCTGGTGGAGGTGGCGGACGAGGTGTGGGGCGGCTGAACGGAGGCGTCACCGCCGCCTGCCGGTCCTCGAAGCGACGGCTGCATTTCGTCGTGCATCCGATCTGCCTCCGATGCAGCTGTTATAGCGCGCCGAGGCCATTCGGCCGTCATGACCGGGCTTGTCCCGGCCATCCACGCCTTCCTTTTGTTTCAGCCGCGCGCAGCAAGACGTGGTACCCGGGACGCGGCGCTGCGCGCCGGCCCGGGCATGACGGGGGAGAGCGTGGATCGGCGCGGCCTCACGCCGGCTGCAGGCGCGCGGCGGCGCGCTGCGGCAGCGGCGGGAAGGCGAGGGCGATCGCCGCCGCGCCGAGGCCGACGGCGAATGAGCCGATGAACAGCCAGGCGTAGCTGTTGTACACGTCGAACACGGCGCCGCCGGCGAGCGGGCCGACGGCCATGCCGAGGCTCGAGAGCATCGTCGCGGCGCCGAGCACGGTGCCCATGATGCGCTGGCCGAAATATTCGCGCGCGAGCGCGGCGTAGAGCGGCATCACACCGCCGTAGGCGGCGCCGAAGATCACCGCCATGGTGTAGAACTCGGTCAGCCGCGTGACGAACACATAAGAGCCGATGGCGACCGCCTGCAGCAGCAGACCGGCGGCGAGCACGCGCTTGACGCCGAGGCGGTCGGCGAGCACGCCGAAGAGCACGCGGCCGCCCAGGCCCGCGAGGCCCTCGACGCTGTAGATGCTCACGGCTGCCATGGCCGGGACGCCGCAGACGATGGCGTAGCTCACCATGTGGAAGATCGGTCCCGCGTGCGCCGAGCAGCACAGGAAGAACGTGAGCGCGAGGATGATGAACTGCGGCGAACGCAGCGCCTGCGCGGCGGTGAGGTCCGCGCCTTCCTCCGGCGCGCCGCTGATAGGGCTCTCGCTCGAGGACGCGGGTGCACGGCGCAGGAACAGCGCGGCCGGGATGAGCAGCACCCAGACCGCGAGGCCGATCACCAGCATGGCGAAGCGCCACTCGTAGGCCGAGATCAGCCAGCGCGCAAACGGCGACACGGTCATCGGCGCCACGCCGATGCCGGCCGAGACGAGGGACACCGCGAGGCTGCGGTTCTCGACGAACCAGGCGGTGGCCGCCGACATCAGCGGCGCGAAGAAGGCGGCGCTGGCGAACCCGACGAACAGTCCATAGGCAAGCTGGAACACGAGAAGCGAGGTGGCCTGGCTCGCCACCACCAGACCGATGCCGAGCAGCACCGCGCCGATGATCGTGACGACGCGCGGACCCACGCGGTCGCTGGCGGCGCCCCAGAAGAACCCGCCGAACCCCATGGCAAGGAAGTTGACCGTCATCGCGGTCGAGATCGCCGCGCGCGACCAGCCGGTGGCATGGGCGAGCGGATCGAGGAAGACGGCGAGCGAGAACATGGCGCCGGCGGAGACGCAGGTCATCAGGGCGCCGATCGCGACGATCACCCAGCCGTAGGAGCGAGTCATGGGGGGCCTCCGGGTTCAGGGATGCAAATGGCTACTTCGAGGAGCGCGCCGCGGGCGCGGATCGCACGGCCCGTTTCGCCGTGCCGAACAACAGCTCCACGTATCGGATGAGATGATCGACGCTGTCGGCCGCGACCGCGCCGCTGCCTTCGCCCTTGGCGAGGATGAAGCCGCCCTGCAGCACCGCGAGAATGTGCCGTGCGAGGCTGAGCGCGCTCCACGGCCCTGTCATGCCGTGTGTGCGCATCGCCGCATCGATGATCTCGCCGAGCCAGGCGGTGTGGCGCACGATGCCGGCCTCGCAGGCATCGCGCAGGTCGGGATGCGTGGCGTAGGCTTCCTGGATGACCGTGCCGGCGTAGCAGGTGAACTCGCCAAGCTCGCCGGCGAGCATCGCCTTGCGGAAGGCGAGATAGCCGAGTAGGCGCTCGAGCGGATCCTGCGCCGCGTTGTAGGGCGCGGACGTGAACAGCGCGTGCGCGCGCTCGTTCCATAGCGCAGCGGCGGCGAGGGCGAGCTCGTCCTTGCTGGCGAAGTGATGAAAGAAGCTGCCCTTGGTCACGCCGGCGGCGGAGCAGATGTCCTCGACGCGCGCGGCCGTGTAGCCCTTGGCGCGCACCACATCGAGCGTGGCCTCGAGCAGCCGGGTGCGGGAATCGGGGGCGGCCATGGCGTGCTCTCCGGAGTCGCCTGGAGCGTACCTACTGGTTGGTATGGCGTAATTCACGCTTCCGTGAACGGTGGAGGAGAGGGGACCAGGGTGCTCATCGCACGGTGAAATCCAGCGGTGAAATCCAGCGGGGCACGTCTCCACGGGGACATCGTAAGGGTCGGCGGCCTGCACTACGGCTGCAGGCCGGGCAGCGGACAGGTCTTGTGCACGGTGTCGAACGCGGCCATGACGAATTTGCGCTCGGGCTCGTCGTGCCACCCCACGTCGATGTCGCCCTCGCACACGCGCTCCGCGGCGGGTACCGCGTCCCCCAGGTAGCGGGTGCAGACAATATCCTCGCCGAGGATCCTCGCCTTGATCACGCCGGGATCGGCGCGTTTGGCCGGGTCAGCTGCGTAATAATCACGGACGAACTTGATGCCGGTGGCGCGCCGCAGATTGATCTGCCTGCTCTGGAACAAGGGGAATGGGCCGAACTCCATGAGCGTGACGAGGTTGACCAGGCAGCGATCGTTGCGCTGCAGGCTCAGGATCATCGAGACGCGCATGTCACCGTCGCGGGCGTAGCCGGACTTGGCGTCCTCGCCGGCATCGACCCACCAGTCGACGGGCTGCTGCTGTTCGAGCCCGAACAGGACGCTGATCGCGTCGAGATGCTCGTCGGCGCGTGCCGTCGCCGCGAGGCCGAGCGCAGCCCAAAGCGTGGCCCCGAGCCAGGCGAAGGCGATCAACCGCCGGCGCATGCTCATCCCTTTCGTGACAGGTCGAGATCGCTCGATCATGCAGCGGCCTCCGGTCATTGCGCGGACGACGGCTCGACCCCGGGCAGGGGGCACGTCTTGTGGATGGTCCGCAGCGCCGCGAGCATATGTTTGCGCGGCCGCTCGCCCTTCCAGTTCAACTCGTACTCGGCGTAGCAGGAGCGGGTCGCCGCCGTCCGGTCGATCCCGGGGATCAAGGTGCGGACGCAATTCATGTCCTCGCCCTCGATGACGGCCTTGATGGTGTTTTCGTCGTCGGGGCTGGTGTCGTCCACCATGCCAATGTCCGCGAAGAACCTGACGCGGCTGGCGCGCCGCAGATCGACGTCGCGCGTTTCGAGAATGACCACGCGATCCGCCCGGGTGGTCTGGGCGATGTTCACCTTGCAACGGTCCTCGGGGTCCAGCGTGAGGATCATCGAGACGCGCGTGCGCGTGACATCGACAACCTCGCCCGACTTGGCGTCGGGACCGGCATCGACCCACCAGTCCACCGGGTCGGGTTGGCCGAGGCCGAACACGACGCCCATCGCGTCGAGGTGCTCGTCGGCGCGGGCGGTTGTCGTCGCAGCGATCGCGACAAGGAGCGCGACGGCCACTGCGCGCGACCACGTCAATTCCCGATGCATGCTTCGCCCCCGCGACCGCCGGCCTTGATCAACCGGATAGTTCTTGTTTTGTTCTAGCAACTCCCGAGCGAGCTGGCAAGGGCAGTCGGGAGTGTGTGCTTCGCCTGCGGCCGTGCAAGTGCCGGCAACAGCCGGCGCCGTCATCCCAGGCGCACGCCGCTGCGCGCGAAGGCCTCGCGCGCCGTGGGCGTCGCAAGGAACGCGAGCAGGGCGCGCGCCGCCTCGGGCTGCGCGCACGAGGTCAGCACCGCGGCGGCATAGGGCACCACCACCTGAATCTCGTCGGGCACGAGGCCGATGCAGGCGACGCCCGGCGCGCCACGGATCTCGCTCTCGGGCGAGAAGCCGATGGCGTCGTCGCCGCGCGCGGACAGATGCGCGAGCAGCTTCGAGGAGGTGTCGAAGCGCAGCAGCTTCGCCGTCACGGGGGCGGTCAAGCCGAGGCGCGCGATCACCTCCATCAGGTGATCGCCGGTCGGTGCGCTGGTCAGCAGCACGGCCGGCGCCGCGACGAGCGCGGCGCGCAGTTCCGCCATGGTTCCGATCGCGGGCCGCGCAGCGCCCGCGCGCACCGTTCCGGCAATGGCAACGGTGCCGAGCGGCTGGCGCCCGCCCACGCGCATGCCCAGCGCATCGAGCATGTCGGTGGGCAGCAGCACGAGGTCGGGCTGCGCCGCGCCGCTGCGCACCGCGTCGCGAATGAGGTGGCCGTGGTTGGTCGCGATGTCGAGCGTATGCCCGATCGCCTGCGCGGCGGAATCGGCGCAGGCGCGAAGGCCGTGAAGCGTAGAGCCGGCGGAGAGGACGTGCAGTGGGAGCATGGAAAGACGGTGGGCAGGACACCGCGCGTGGCGGCCACTGCTGTTGCCATAGTCGAGATCATCCCGCGTGGGAAGCAACGCGTGATGGCGGTGAACGGATCGCGTCGGCTTGACTGGCGGCCATCGCGCGACGTGATAGTCTTTGCATCGATACGGGACCTGATCTCTCGTGGCCGCCAGACCGATCGCCGCATGCGAAAGCTGCGCGCAGCGTCTTCGGCCGGGCACGCGCGGCAGGTCGCGACAAGATAAGCGCACCGCGCGCACGATATCGTCAGGGAGGATTTCGCATGGATCGCCGCACGTTCCTGGCCGGCACGGCCGCCGCCGCCGTAGCCGCCCCCGCCATCGCCGGCGCACAGGGCAGCGGCGTCATCCAGTTCGTGCCGGAGGCGGACGTCGTCATCTACGATCCGGTGCTCTCGCCCTCGTGGCAGACGCGCGATCACGCCTTCCTCGTCTATGACACGCTGTTCGGCGTCGACAACAATTTCCAGCCGCATCCGCAGATGGTCGAGGGCGTCAGCGTCGAGAACGACGGCAAGCTGTGGAAGCTGACGCTGCGCGAGGGACTGAAGTTCCACGACGGCGAGAAGGTGCTGGCGCGCGACGCGGTGGCGAGCGTGAAGCGCTGGGGCGTGCGCGACGCCTTCGGGCAGGCGCTGATGGCAGCGACCGACGAACTGACGGCGACCGACGACCGCACCATGCAGTTCCGCCTCAAGCGGCCGTTCCCGCTGCTGCCGGATGCGCTCGCCAAGCCGAACGCGTCGATGTGCCCGATCATGCCGGAGCGGCTGGCGTCCAGCGATCCGAACAAGGCGGTGACCGACACGACCGGGAGCGGGCCGTTCAAATACGTCCCCGGCGAGCGCGTCGCCGGCTCGCGCATTGTCTACGAGCGCTTCGCGGACTACGTGCCGCGCAAGGACGGCGTGCTGCAGTTCACGTCCGGGCCGAAGGTCGCCAACGTCGACCGGGTCGAGTGGCGCATCATCAACGACCAGGCGACGGCGGCGGCCGCGCTCGAGCGCGGCGAGATCGACTGGCTGCAGACGCCGCACACCGACCTGCTGCCGCGCCTGCGCGCCAACAAGGACCTCGTGGTCAAGTCGATCACGCCGCACGGGCTGATCGCGTACCTGCGCTTCAACCATCTGCACCCGCCGTTCGACAATCCGGCGATCCGCCGCGCCATCATCGGGGCCGTGACGCAGTCCGACTACATGATCGCGCTCAACGGTCCGGACAAGACGCTGTGGCGCGACGGCGTCGGCTATTTCACGCCGGGCACGCCGCTCGCGAGCAACGCCGGCATGGAGAAGCTGATGGGCAAGCGCGACCTTGCCAAGGTGAAGAAGGAGATCGAGGCCGCCGGCTACAAGGGCGAGAAGGTGGCGCTGCTGGTGGCGGTGAACATCGGCTACCTCAAGATCATGGGCGACGTCACCGCCGACATGTTCAAGAAGATCGGCCTCAACGTCGACTACCAGGCGATCGACTGGAGCACGCTCTCGCAGCGCCGCGCCAAGATGGAGCCGCTCGACCAGGGCGGCTGGAGCGCGTTCGCGATCTACGACAACGGCTCGAGCCAGGTGAACCCGGCCGCGCACTCCTGGCTGCGCGGCAATGGCAAGGCGGCGAGCTTCGGCTGGCCGTCGAGCCCGAAGATCGAGGAGCTGCGCGCCGCCTGGTTCCTCGCCAAGACCCTCGACGAGCAGAAGAAGATCACCGCGCAGATCCAGCTGCAGGCGTTCGAGGACGTGCCCTACATCCCGCTCGGCCAGACGATCCCGTTCACCGGCTTCCGCAAGAACGTCACCGGCGTGCTGGAGGGCCAGCCGGTGTTCTGGAACGTGAAGAAGGCGTGAGGGGAGCGGACCCCGTGCCGTCATTGCGAGGAGGGCGCCAGCCCGACGAAGCAATCCAGTGCGGAGACATTGTTCTGGATTGCTTCGTCAGCCTCCGGCGTCCTCGCAATGACGCTGTCGCGGGCGCCGCGCGTGTCATCCGGCGTCGTCGCTGTGACATCCGCATCGGAAGGGCAATTGCATGCTCGCCTATGTGATCCGCCGCGTGCTCGCCACGATCCCGGTGATGGGCGTGGTGGCGCTGTTCGTGTTCTCGCTCCTGCATCTCGCCCCCGGCGATCCGGCGGCGATCATCGCGGGTGACCAGGCCACCACCGAGGTGGTCGAGCGCATCCGCCAGCAGCTCGGGCTCAACGAGCCGTTCCTCACCCAGTTCGGGCGCTGGATCTTCGCCGTGCTGCACGGCGATCTCGGCTTCTCGATCTTCTCCAACCAGCCGGTCAGTCTGATGATCTTCCAGCGCATCGAGCCGACGATCGCGCTCGCCGTTTGCGCCATGCTGATCTCGATCGTCGTCGCCGTGCCGATGGGCGTGCTGGCGGCCTGGAAGGCGGGGACCTGGATCGACCGCGCGGTGATGGCCTTCGCCGTGGCGGGCTTCTCGTTCCCGACTTTCGTGATCGGCTACCTGCTGATCCTCGCCTTCGCGCTATGGCTCAACGTGCTGCCCGTGCAGGGCTACACGAGCATCAGCGAGGGCGTGCTGCCGTTCCTGGAGAGCATCATCCTGCCCTCGGTGACGCTCGGCATCGTGCTGATGGCGCTGATCGCGCGCATGACGCGCGCCGCCATGCTCGAGGTGCTCAGCCAGGACTACATCCGCACGGCGCAGGCGAAGGGCCTGGGCAACGCGCGGGTGCTGCTGGCGCATGCGCTCAAGAACGCGTCGGTGCCGATCGTCACGACCATCGGGCTCGCCTTCGCGCTCCTGATCAGCGGCGCGATCGTCACCGAGACGGTGTTCTCGATCCCCGGCGTCGGGCGGCTCACGGTCGACGCCATCCTGCAGCGCGACTATCCGCTCATCCAGGGGCTGGTGCTGGTGTTCTCGGCGAGCTACGTGCTGCTCAACCTCCTCGTCGACATCAGCTACACCTTTCTCGATCCACGGATCCGCTACTGATGACGGCGCTGTCCTACGAGAGCGAGCAGCCTGCCGCCGCCGCCGTGGTGCGGCCGGGGCTCCTGCGCGAGACGCTGCGCCGGCATCCGACGGCGGTGCTGGGCGGCGTGCTGCTGGTGCTGGTGATCGGCGCCGCGGTGCTCGCGCCCTGGCTCGGCACGGTCGACCCGGAGGCGCTCAACCCGATCCGCCGGCTGCGGCCGCCCAACCTGGAGAACTGGTTCGGCACCGACTCGGTCGGGCGCGACATCTACAGCCGCGTGCTCTACGGCACGCGCGTCTCGCTGATCGTCGGCTTCAGCGTGGCGGTGGCGAGCACGGCGGTCGGCCTCGTGATCGGGCTCGTCGCCGGCTTCAGCCGCATCGTTGACGGCATCGTCATGCGCGTGATGGACGGGCTGATGTCGATCCCGCCGGTGCTGCTCGCGATTGCGCTGATGGCGCTGACCAAGGCCAGCATCGAGAACGTGATCATCGCCATCACCATCGCCGAGGTGCCGCGCGTGAGCCGCCTCGTGCGCAGCCTCGGGCTCACCCTGCGCGAGCAGCCGTTCGTCGAAGCCGCGCGCGCCTGCGGCACGCGGCCGTGGCGCATCCTCGTGCGCCACATCCTGCCCAACACGGTGGCGCCGCTGATCGTGCAGGCGACCTACGTGTGCGCCTCCGCGATCATCGTCGAGGCGATCCTCTCGTTCCTCGGCGCGGGCACGCCGCCGACGGTGCCGAGCTGGGGCAACATCATCGCGGAGGGGCGCATGCTGTTCCTGGTGGCGGCCTACATGATCCTGATCCCGAGCGTGTTCCTGTCGGTCACGGTGCTGGCGATCAACCTCGTCGGCGACGGGCTGCGCGATGCGCTCGATCCCCGCCTGGCGCGCGCGCTATGAGCATGACCGCGCCCGCACTGCACGCGCATTCGGCGCCGGCGCCGCAGCCGGCGGAGCCGATCCTCGCGATCGAGGACCTGCGCACGCAGTTCTTCACGCGCGACGGCGTGGTGCGCGCCGTCGACGGCGTCTCCTACGCGCTCAAGGCGGGCGAGACCCTCGGCGTCGTGGGCGAGAGCGGCTGTGGCAAGAGCATCACCGCGCTCTCGATCCTGCGGCTGATCCAGAAGCCGGGCCGCATCGTCGGCGGTGCGATCCGCTTCAAGGGGCGCAACCTCATCGACCTGCCCGAAGCCGAGATGCGCGCACTGCGCGGCAACCGGATATCGATGATCTTCCAGGAGCCGATGACCTCGCTCAACCCGGTGCTCACCATCGGCAACCAGATCGCCGAGAGCCTGATGCTCCACCAGGGGCTCGCCAAGCGAGAGGCGCTGGCGCGCGCGGTCGAGATGCTCGCGCTGGTGCGCATTCCCGAGCCGGCGCGGCGCATCCGCCAGTATCCGCACCAGCTCTCCGGCGGCATGCGCCAGCGCGTGATGATCGCGATGGCGCTCGCCTGCCACCCGCAGGTGCTGATCGCCGACGAGCCGACCACCGCGCTCGACGTCACCATCCAGGCGCAGATCCTGCACCTCATCCAGGAGCTCAAGGACAAGTTCGGGACGGCCGTGATCCTCATCACCCACGACCTCGGCGTCGTCGCCGAGACGGCGCAGCGCGTCGTCGTGATGTATGCCGGACGCAAGGTGGAGGAGGCGCCGGTGGCCGATCTGTTCGCGACGCCGCGCCATCCCTATACGCGCGGGCTGATCGCGGCGGTGCCGCGGCTCGGCTCTTCGCTCGCGGGCCCACGGCCGCGGCTCGCCGAAATTCCCGGCATGGTGCCCTCGCTGCGCGAGGCCGCGCGCGGCTGCAGCTTCGCGCTGCGCTGCGCCTTCGCAAGCGAGCGCTGCCGCGGCGAGGCACCGCCGCTCGAGGAGACGGGTGGCGGCCATCACGTCGCCTGCTGGAACTGGCGCGCGCTGCCCGCCATGGAGACCGCGCCATGAACGAGGCGGCGCCGCTGCTCGAGGTCGAGGGCCTGCGAAAATATTTCCCGATCCGGCGCGGGTTCCTCGCGCGCGGTCCTTCGCAGGTGCATGCGGTCGACGGCATCAGCTTCACGTTGCGCACCGGCGAGACGCTCGGCCTCGTCGGGGAGAGCGGCTGCGGCAAGTCCACCGCGGGCAAGACCATCCTCAAGCTGCTGGAGCCGAGCGAGGGCACGATCCGCCTGCGCGGGCGCGACATCACGCAGCTCTCGCCAGGGGAGATGCGGCCGCACCGGCGCGACATGCAGGTGATCTTCCAGGACCCGTATTCCTCGCTCAACCCGCGCCTCTCGGCGGGCGCGATCGTGGCGGAGCCGATCACCAACTATGGACTCGCCAAGGGCAGCGAGGTCGAGGCGCGCGTCGCCGAGCTGTTCCGCCGCGTCGGGCTGCGGCCCGAGCAGATGCGGCGCTATCCGCACGAGTTCTCCGGCGGCCAGCGCCAGCGGCTCGGCATCGCGCGCGCGCTCGCGCTCAACCCGGGGCTGATCATCGCCGACGAGCCGGTGTCGGCGCTCGACGTCTCGGTGCAGGCGCAGGTGATCAACCTGCTCATCGACCTGCAGGAGGAATACCGGCTCTCCTACGTGTTCATCGCGCACGACCTCGCGGTCGTGGAGCACATCAGCCACCGCGTCGCGGTGATGTACCTCGGCCGGATCGTCGAGCTGGCCGACAAGGCGCCGCTGTTCATGGAGCCGCTGCATCCCTATACGCAGGCGCTGCTCGCCGCGGTGCCCAAGCCGGAGGTGCCGGCTGATGGGGCGCGCACGCGCATGCTGCTCGCGGGCGACGTGCCGAGCCCGATCAACCCGCCGCCGGGCTGCCACTTCCACACGCGCTGCCCGCTGGCGGTCGCGCGCTGCAAGGCCGAGGCCCCGGCGCTGCGCGAGGTGCGCGCGGGACACTGGGCGGCGTGCCATCTGGCGGAGTAGGGCGCGGCGATTGCTGGTCATCGCGACGAAGGCATCGGCCCCGACGACGCGGCGCAGTGCGGCGGCTCAGAGCTCTGTTGCGTCGTCGCTGCGCTCCTCGCAATGACGCATGGCTGTGATCGCAGGCCTCTCGGCTTGTCATGCTCCGCGAAAGCGGAGCATCCAGTAGCCACCGACCTCGGAGGTTGGCTTCGCACGCTGCGGAGTCCTTCATGCCCGCGTGCGCGGGCATGACAGTGGAGAGGCTTCGGCCCCCACCGCGACCCGTGCAGGCCGCATGTCCGCGCGATGATACCGCGGCGGCGCGCCGGATCGCGCGCAACCCATCCCGCGGTACCGGCTGCCGTTTTTCCGCCCACACCGCGCCCTTGCGCTGCCCTCACGCGCCTTTACGCCCGCTTAACCACGCTGGGCCATCCTGTTCCTTCCAAGTTGATGCAATCTGTATCGAGTACCGCGTAACCCATGACGTCGGCGACCCGAACCTCGTTGCGCGTCAGGGGCGCGCGCCCGCGCCGTCGCGCGGCGCGACGCCGGCCCTTCCGCGCGCTCGGGCTGAGCGTGATGGGGCTGGCGCTCGCGGGGAGCACCGTCGCCGCCGCCGTCGTCGGCGCCGGCAAGATCGCCGGCGCGATGCTGGCGCGGGGGGACCACCGGCCGATGCTCGCGCTGGCGCCGCCGGGCAGCGTGATGCCGATCATCGGACGGCGCACGCAGAGCGACATCATCGCCGGATTGAACCTGCCTGAGCCGCACATCCGCCAAGCCGAAGCGCCGCATGCGGAGCCGCGCGCGAGCGGCGTGCTCGCGCTCGCGGGCGACGCGCTGTTCGCCGCCGCCGTCAGCTTCCCGGACGTCGAGACGACGGGCTCGATCGGCGATGTCGCGCGCATCGCGCCGGCGCTGGCGCCGCCTGGCTCGGTGCGCATCCCTTCGCGCGACGGCGTGCGCGCGCCGCTGCCGCCGACGCGGCCGATGCTGGCCGCGCTGAGCCCGCCGGGCAGCGAGCCGCTCGACGACGGCAACCTGCAGCGCACGGCGGTCTACGACATCGCCGCGAAGGTCGTGTACATGCCGAGCGGCGAGCGCCTGGAGGCGCACTCCGGCCTCGGCAGCATGATGGACGATCCGCGCCACGTGCATCAGAAGAACCGCGGCCCGACCCCGCCCAACGTCTATACGCTCAGACTGCGCGAAAGCCTGTTCCACGGCGTGAAGGCGATCCGCATGACGCCGGTCAACGAGCGCGCCATGTTCAACCGCGACGGCATCCTGGCGCATTCCTACATGCTCGGCCCGAGCGGGCAGTCGAACGGCTGCGTGTCGTTCAAGGACTACCCGCGCTTCCTCAAGGCGTTCATGCGCGGCGAGGTCGACCGCATGATCGTGGTCACGCGCCTGCGCGAGGCGCCGCCGATTCTGGCCAAGCGCGCGATGCGCAGCGCAAGCGCGAGCGCCGCCGACACGCACGCGGTGGAGTAGGGCGGCGGATCAGAGCTGGCGGCGAAGGCGCGTCGGACGGAACTCTCGGCTGGCAGTCAGGCCGACTTGGGTGCGCGCGGCCCTTCATGCAAATCCGCTCCTGATTGTATCGAAAGTGTGCCGATTTTGATCAGCGCCGGTTGACGTCTTTCTGCTCCCTTCGCACGTCGATCTGC